>Ga0256405_10001055_pt1 | contig 81055 bp, 54 predicted proteins | sample RumenRJG_02DNA_FD_189096 | JGI IMG/M metagenome (GOLD analysis project Ga0256405, IMG submission 189096) | Bovine rumen microbial communities from Lethbridge, Alberta, Canada - RJG_02 | ecosystem: Host-associated > Mammals > Digestive system > Stomach > Rumen | place: Canada: Alberta... | reverse complement strand
TCATAATCACAGGGCGCAGACCGTCATTGCAACTGACAATGGCCACGCCAGGCTCCTTGATCCAGTCACCATAGTAAAACAAGCCTTTGTCTGCACCATGTGCCAGGGCGAACACATACTGGTAGATTGCCTTCCACGCTTCGTCACAAAAGCCCTTTGGTTTTGCGTAGTCAGCATAAAACACATCGCCCACCTTCATCATCGGGCAGGCCTTCAGCCCGCAGATGCCATATTCTTTCGCCAAGTCCTCATTCAGCATCGTCTTGAGGATGGTAATCTTAACTTTCTTCATATTGTCCGGAGTGTTTCGATCCGATGATCTGGTCTCTGCCAAGACCTTCTGTTGTAGATTGATACTCTGTTCCTCATAAAGTCCAATGTTTTTGTAAATCGGCTGCAAAGTTACGAAAATTTTCCGACAGACAAGACCCACCTTAACGAAAAAGTCATTGGCCAATTCATGGTAATTCGTGTTAAAAAAAACATAACGTTAATTACCATATAATTATCCGTATAATTTTTGTCGCGGCAGCAATTAATGGCAAATTCATGGTAATTCGTGTAAAAAATATCATCATCTTACCAAGGAGCAAAGATACACAATTTCTGTGTGTCTGAGAAAAAAAATGTCGGCAACTGCCATCGCGAAACTGATAAATGTCAGCAAGTCAACGGTCAGCAGGGAGATAAAAAGAAACCTGAACATGTATCGTCATTACGCCTGGATAGATGCGCAGCAGTTCTCCGACATGCGAAAACACATACCCAGAAGAACACGTGCACGAACAATCGTTTTCAATACAATAAAACAACGAGTTAGGCGTTATAACAGCAAACCGCTTAGAATAAGCGCAGATGAACGCCAGAGCGCGAAACGGGCTCCGCACCGGTGCGCGGTGAAATTGCAGAAATGAAACAACAGATTGAACAGAAACAATAAGCAACATGGAAACACAATCGCACGTAACACTCGTAACAAAGATAGTAGTATCCATACTATGGGGAATAATTTCGCTGGTGGTGGGTGGTTATGCATTGTACCAACACTTCAACACTTCACCAATTAACCCAAGTGACCTTAAATATGTAGACGGAACGGTTTCATCCGTTTTTGTAAATGATGCTCCGGGTATGAATAATGCCCATTGGACACAAGTAAAACTAAAGGAATACCCATCGCATCGCTTCATCATCACCTATAGTGACGAAGCAATCCGCGAGCAATCAACAATCAGGCTTTACGTCAAAAAGAACGAAGACCTTGACAATTCACGTAGATCAACAGTTTACGCCTATGAAACGGCGGACTATAGTATTCCATTAGCTGCTTATTATGAGTACCAGAAAACTGAATCCCAATGGGGGCTTCCGGTCGGAATAGCACTTGTCATTATGTGTTTTGCGGTTGAATTAGCCATTTGGCAAAAGGAATTGAAAAAAAAGATTGTAACAAGCTAAACGGCTGCCATCCTTGCGTGCTATAGTTAGATGCAAAAATACGAAAAAAAGTAACACCTGAGATGATTTTTTTTTATTTTCCCCCACGGAGGAGGTTACAGAACATCGAAGCGACACAGGACGATCCCTAGACCTACCCTATACCCAGGCAGAATTTGAGTAAAGGATGATAAAAGGGGGAGTAAAAGGGGAGTAAAACCTATAGACTCACTTCCAATGTTCTCCCATCGTGAAAACCAATACGCTACCCGCAGTTTTGCGGACGGGGTGTTGGCGCGGAATTCGGGGAAGCGCCTGCAATCGGAGCAAACAAACACAGGGTGCCCCGAGTGGGGCACCCTGTGCATCGGATAAGGGTTGTCGAAGAATTAGTTCGTCTTGACGACCCGTCGCAGCGACGTGCCATGCGCATGACGGATGCGCAGGGTGTAGTTGCCGAATTCGAGAGCGGAGAGGTCGATGCAGTTGGTGTTGGCATAGGTGGCCACCTTGCGTCCCACCACATCGAAGACCTCGACAGAGATGACTTCGTCGGCCACGATGGTGACATAATCGCGTGTCGGGTTGGGATAGAGGTAGACGTTGACCGTGGCCACATCGTCGATGCCCACCGCCTCGATGGTGAGGACGAGGGTCACCATGCTGTCGCAGCCGTCGACGGTGGTAGTGGAGTAGGTGTAGGTGCCACTCTCGGTGAGGGTGTCGCCGTTCCATACATAGCTGTTCTGTGCAGAGTCTACGATGGTGACCTCAGCGCTGTAGTTCACCGTCAGGTGCAACGTGGTGGTGCTGTCGCAACCGGCAGCGTTGGTGGTCACGAAGGTGGCCTCGTCGGTGCTGGCGGTGTAGACGGTGCCGTGCCACTCGTAGCTGTCGCAAGCCACTGCCATGGTGTCGGCCGTGGTACTGTGGTTCACCGTCAGATGCAGCGTTATGGTGCTGTCGCAGCCGGCGGCGTTGGTGGTCACGAAGGTGGCCGTGTCGGTAGTGGCGGTGTAGCGGGTGCCGTGCCACTCGTAGCTGTCGCAAGCGGTCTGCGTCTCGATGGCGGCGTTGCTGTAGTTCACAGTCAGGTGCAGCGTGGTGGTGCTGTCGCAACCAGCGGCATTGGTAGTGACGTAGATAGCCGTGTCGGTACTGGCGGTGTAGACGGTACCGTGCCACTCGTAGCTGTCGCAAGCAGTCTGTGTCTCGATGGCAGCGTTGCTATGGTTCACCGTCAGGTGCAGCGTGGTGGTGCTGTCGCAACCAGCGGCGTTGGTGGTGACATAGGTGGGAGCGTCGGTGCTGGCGGTGTAGACGGTGCCGTGCCACTCGTAGCTGTCGCAGGCAGTCTGCGTCTCGATGGCAGCGTTGCTATGGTTCACCGTCAGGTGCAGCGTCACGATGCTGTCGCAACCGGCAGCGTTGGTGGTGACGTAGGTAGCCGTGTCGGTGCTGGCGGTGTAGACGATACCGTGCCACTCGTAACTGTCGCAAGCAGTGGCCACGGTGTCGCCCGTGGTGCTGTGGTTCACCGTCAGGTGCAGCGTTACGGTGCTGTCGCAGCCCGCGGCGTTGGTGGTGACATAGGTGGGAGCGTCGGTGCTGGCGGTGTAGACAGTACCGTGCCACTCGTAACTATCGCAGGCAGTAGCTACGGTGTCGGCCGTGGTGCTGTGGTTCACCGTCAAGTGCAACGTGGTGGTGCTGTCGCAACCAGCAGCGTTGGTGGTGACATAGGTCGGAGTGTCGGTGCTGGCAGTGTAGACGGTGCCGTGCCACTCGTAGCTGTCGCAGGCGGTCTGCGTCTCGATGGCAGCGTTGCTGTGGTTCACCGTCAGGTGCAGCGTTACGGTGCTGTCGCAACCAGCGACGTTGGTGGTGACATAGGTAGGAGCGTCGGTGCTGGCGGTGTAGACGGTGCCGTGCCACTCGTAGCTGTCGCAAGCAGTCTGTGTCTCGATGGCAGCGTTGCTGTGGTTCACCGTCAGGTGCAGCGTCACGATGCTGTCGCAACCGGCAGCGTTGGTGGTGACGTAGGTAGCCGTGTCGGTGCTGGCGGTGTAGACGATACCGTGCCACTCGTAACTGTCGCAAGCAGTGGCCACGGTGTCGCCCGTGGTGCTGTGGTTCACCGTCAGGTGCAGCGTTACGGTGCTGTCGCAGCCCGCGGCGTTGGTGGTGACATAGGTGGGAGCGTCGGTGCTGGCGGTGTAGACAGTACCGTGCCACTCGTAACTATCGCAGGCAGTAGCTACGGTGTCGGCCGTGGTGCTGTGGTTCACCGTCAAGTGCAACGTGGTGGTGCTGTCGCAACCAGCAGCGTTGGTGGTGACATAAGTCGGAGTGTCGGTGCTGGAGGTGTAGACTGTGCCGTGCCACTCGTAGCTGTCGCAGGCGGTCTGCGTCTCGATGGCAGTGTTGCTATAGTTCACCGTCAGGTGCAGCGTTACGGTGCTGTCGCAACCAGCGGCGTTGGTGGTGACGTAGGTAGCCGCGTCGGTGCTGGCGGTGTAGAGGGTGCCGTGCCACTCGTAGCTGTCGCAGGCGGTCTGCGTCTCGATGGCAGCGTTGCTATGGTTCACCGTCAGGTGCAGCGTTACGGTGCTGTCGCAACCAGCGACGTTGGTGGTGACATAGGTAGGAGCGTCGGTGCTGGCGGTGTAGACGGTACCGTGCCATGTGAAGGCGTCGCAGGCGGTGGCCATGGTGTCGGCCGTGGTGCTGTGGTTCACCGTCAGGTGCAGCGTGGTGGTGCTGTCGCAGCCCGCGGCGTTGGTGGTGACATAGGTAGGAGCGTCGGTGCTGGAGGTGTAGAGGGTGCCGTGCCACTGGTAGCTATCGCAGGCGGTCTGCGTCTCGATGGCGGCGTTGCTGCGGTTCACCGTCAGGTGCAGCGTTACGGTGCTGTCGCAGCCTTGGACAGTGGTGAGAGTACGCATCGGTGTGGTGGTAGAAGCGACATAGGTGACGCTGTCCTGCCAAGTGAAGCTGTCGCATGCCACCTGGGTGTCGACATGGTGGTAAACGGGATTCACCTGGAGGGCGAGTGTAACGATGGAGTCGCAGCCCATGACAGTGTGCAACGAGTCGACATAGGTGTCCTGTGTGGTCAGCACACGCGATCCGAAGGTGTAGCTATCGCCCTCGCAGATGGCCTCGCTGAGCGAGGTGGAAGCAGCGAAGTTCTCCTGAATCTTGTTGAGGACGAAGCTCTTCTCGAAGGAGAGGCCCGTGATGTCGGTGGTGCGCACGCGGACGGAGTACTGGCTGCGGCCGTCGCAGTTGTAGCGGCCACCGGTAACCAGACGACCGTCGACGATGGAGAACAGAGCGTTGTCGGCATCGCCGTCGCCATCCACCAGCTCGTAGGAGAACGGCAGGGTGATGTCGTTGTCGATGGTGGTGAGACGACCGATGACGGTGGAGACCGAAGCGTTTTCGCGGAAGCTGGAGGCAGTGAGGAGGATATCGGTCGGGGCTGTGTTGTTGTTGATGACCGTGTCGGGAGAGGACTTCAGCGGCTCGCGGTTGCCCACGTGGTCGACCGCCACGGAGGCGAAGCGGTAGAGGATGCCGTCGACCAGGGGGAAGCGCAGGGTGCTGTCGGCAGGAGCGGAGGCGTAGTACTCGTAGCTGCCTTCGTTCTGCGAGACATAGAGTTCGACATGGTCGACTCCCGAACCGCCCTGTTCGTCAGCTGCGGCGAAGGAGAAGAGGCACATACCAGAGTCGGACGTGACGGCCTGCAACGTCGACGAAGGAGCTTCGGCGTCGAAGGTGTTCTTCCATCGGTTGGTGGCGATGGGTGCATTGTCGTCGAAGACGATGGTGGCGTCCACGGCCACGGTGTCGCCCGTGTGGCGTCCCGCACTGGGGGAGATGAGGAAGCTGACGTAGCCCTCGCCGCTGCCCAGCGAATCGTTGACGGGCAGGAAGCCCATCTGCGAGCTGGCGGGTTCGAAGCCCGTGGCGGGGTCGATGCTTTGGAATATCCAGAAGAGCTGGTTGTTCACCATGTCGATACCGGCGGTGACATCCACCCAGACGCCCAACGAAGCGCTCATGTCGAGGCGCTTGGAATAGGTGGTGGCGCCTGCGGGCACAGAGAAGACGTGCTCGCCGAAGCCGAAGTCGGACAGGCGGAAACTGACAATATTCTGACCCTGGGGCACAGGATAGGTGATAGACACGCGTGTGGCGGGAGCGGTGGCGAAGTCGGGGTCGTTTTCGAAGCCAATGGTGTAGTTCATTTTTTCGGAGGCGGCCACGAAGCGCAACTGCTCATCATAGCCCTCGGGGCCCTTGATTTCGTTCGGGTCTTGCGAGCATTCCATCCCCTTCAGGTAGAGTTCCTGCTTGCCGTAGGCCACGCGGCCTGCTGCGTCGACGACGCGGCAGCTCAGCACGTAGCGTCCCGAGCCGGTGACGGTGTGTCGACGGTGGGTCCAGCTGTAGGAGTAGGGCGGCGTGCCGCCGAGAGCCGTAGCGTAGCTTTCGACCGAGGGGATGACGCAGACACCGGAGTAGCAGACGCTACCGATATGGACGCGTAAAGAATTACAGGTGTCGATTTTGTCCACGACGACATAGTCTTCGTAGGCAACCCTATGGGTGTCGGCCACCGAGAGCATGCGCACGCGGTAGCCACCAGCGGCCAAACCTGTGACGGTGCGCGTGGTGCCCACCAACAGGCCGTCGACCGTGGTCCACCGGTAGAGATAATCGTTGCTGTCGACACCTTCCGGCAAGTGTACCGACACAACGCCGTCGTTGCCGACAAGGCAACCTTCAGCACTCTCGGCGACAGCCACAATCTCAGAGTAGGTATAGGTAGTGGAGACCGGGTAGTGGACAGTGGGTTGCGGTTCCTCGCGCGAGACGGTGAACGTCAGATTGTCGACTGTGCTGATATAGACGTTGACATAACCCGTCGTGCCGGGACGCAGCACCCCAGCGGGCTCGCCATCCACTTGCAGCGGCACACGGACCGATGTCTCGCCGAGGGGCAAGTCACCTGGTGTCAGCGCAACGGGTGTAGAGGCTACGCTGTTCACGACGACAACGGGATTCACGATGTCGGTATTGCCGGCATTGCCATATTCGAGCATGGCCACCACCGTGCGGTTGGGTCGCGGCGACTGGGGGAAGATGATGTTGGTGTAGAGATTTTCGGGAGTGCCGTCCACAATGCGGAAGGCATCGTGCAACGTCGAGGTCTCAGCACCCGGCTTCACGACAGAGACGTCGTACAGGCCTACAGACTCGCCCGTCAGATTGAAGGTGGCAAAAGCCTTGTAGTAGCTGTCGTACTTGAGAGACTCGGGTTGGATGGTCGTGCCCTGGGCATTGGAGAGCGTCACCTGCATGTCGGCACTGAACCGCGAGCCAGTGAGCATTACCGTTACACGGCCGGTGTTGCCACCCTGATTGGGGGCGACATCGCGCAGTTCGAAAGGCAGGATGTCGGCCTGGATGGTGACATTTTGGTTTGCTGCCGTAGGCGTGGAGCCCTGCAGGTTGATGCCATAGTAGCCTGCCTCGGTGGCGGGGATGTAGAGTTCGGGATTGTGGACATACTGTCCGTCGGAGGCGATGTCGTAGTTCGACGCATTGCTGATGTTGTTATGCGATGCATAGAGCATGTTCGCCGCCCCGCTGGCCGTGTCGTCCGACCGGAGGTAGACGCGGACGGTCTGGTCGACATTGGTATCGACGACCAGTTTGTAGTCGTTCACCACATTGTTATAGAGCACATCGGCCAACGGCGTATTGAAGGGCAGCTGGCGTATGGTGAGCGTGAAGGGATAGGTAGAGCAGGCGGTATTGTTGTTGTCGTCCACCTCGTTGAACATGTTGCCCACGTCGGTCTTGACAATCACATAGTAATCACCCTCGGGCAATCCAGCGATGCGGGAGGCGAGTTGTTGCTCCACATCGCCACCGGGAATGATATTTACATTGTCGTTGCTCACACCGCCCAACAGACGGTCGTCGGCATCGAACACGGTGTTGGCAGAAAGATAGACCAGGCTGCGCAGGCCGTTACCGGAGAGGGTATTGGAGCCGATATTCTTCACACGCCAGGATACCGACAGGGTGTCGCCCGACTGAACATCGCCACCGACAAGGATATTATCCACAACAAGGTCGCCGGGTTGCGGCAGGGTGACACTGCACTCCACCGAGGAGGTGTTGTTGTCGGTATTGCTCTCATAGAAACTGCCCGCATTGTTGGTGCGGACGATGAGGTACACCGTCCCGTTCTGCGGCAGCGGCACGCGGAAGGTAGCCGTGTCAGTATAGGAAGCACCTGCCGCCAACGACATGTTGTGCTTGGTGGACGTGCCCACTTCGACATCAGAGGCTTCGAAGACGTTGTTTGCGGAGAGGAAGACCTTGTCGGTCCAGGTGGAAGCGGTGATTGGCTGTTCGCTGACGTTGGTGACGGTGTAGGCGATGCGGGCGGGCTGTCCGCTGTAGACAGTCCCGTCGAGCACCCGGGCGTCGGTCACCGCCAGGTCGGCCGTGGGAACGCTGTTGACCGTCACCGACTGGATAAGGATATTGTTGGAGGTGTTGACGTCGGGATTATTGCCGTCGGGGTCGGCAAGCGCTATCAGATAGGCCGGCGAAGTGTAGCCGTACGGCATCTTGAAAGCGACATTGACCGTATAGCTGCTGTCGCCCTCTAGCACCTCGCGGCGCACCACATTGCCCAACTGCAGGTCGGTGCTCTGCAGCACATCGTCCTGCGAGAGGAAGACTCTGGTGTACCAGTAATTGGCCAACGAAGGCACCTGGGAGAGGTTCGACACCGTCACGTTGGCAATGTAGGAACCATTCCAGTCGAGCACATCTGCACCGCCGATGGCAGTAACAGCCATGTCGAGCGGATAGACGTTGACCTGGAGCTGCGAACTGCGGGTAGTGTTGTTGTTTTCATAGGTGTACTCATAGACGACATCCGTGGCGTCCACCACAGCATAGATGTAGTAGTTGCCAGCCGTGATGGTCGTAGGAACACGCAACGACGTGCTGTAGCTGGCCTGTCCACCCACGGCGACAGTCATCGGACGGCTGTCATCGCCCATCAAGGTGGACGTGCTCTTGCTAAAGACATTGTAGTGCGAGATATAGAACTGAGTGGTCACTGTCCGGCCAGCGAGGTCGCCGGTGCCCTGGTTGGACACACTGTAGTCCAGCGTGAACACCTCACCGATATTCAGCGCCGTGGGAATCTCCAGGTCGGTCACCGTCAGGTCGGGATAGGGCGACAACATCACGTCGCACTGTGCGGAGACGGCATGGTTGGAGGCAGCGTTGAGGCCTTCGCAAACGCTCGCGTCGGCATTGACAACCTGGTGCACATAGAATTGTCCCTGCACCCCGTTGGGGAGAGACACCTCGAACGATTCGACGACAGACTCTCCGGGCTGCAACGTCACCTGACGGACAAAACGTCCGATGCTGTCGGCGGCGTTGTATCCAATGGCGTTGCCCAGATAGAAGCAATCAGTCACCACAGCATCCACCGCAGCCTGTCCGCTGTTGGAGAGTGTCCACGAGACCGTTGCCGTTGTGCCACTCCAGAGCGTGTCGGGCACGGAGATGTTGCTGACTGTGAGGTCAGGACTCAGGACAGACACCGTAAGTCCGGCGCTGTTGTTCTCGTCGGTTTCGTACATGACATTGTTCATATCGGCCTTGGCGTACAACGTAAGCTCGTCGGAGGCGCTGCAGGGAAGCATCAAAGAATCGGTGTACTCGACATACTCACCTGCAGCGAGGTTCAGCGCCACGTCGTGCGACACCAAAGTCTGATTGGAGAAGACCAATCCGTTGCGCACCCTGCGGTTGAAGACATCGCCCTGTCCCGCATTGATTACGCGCCAGACCAAGGAGACCGGTTGATTGGCCACCACTGTTTGGGGGGCATTCATCCACACCACCTGCAGGTCGGGCAGAGCAATCTGGAGAGGTTCCTCCGCACCGCCCACATTATTGTCCTCGTAGGTGTATTCAAAGACCTCATCGTCGACATCAGCCACCACGAAGAGGTAGCGGGTACCGTTGATGCTGTCGGGCAGCGTGATATTCATCTTCTCGGTGTATTCCTCGTTGATACCGAGGTTGCGGTTGTAGTTGTAGCGGCTGCCGACGCGGCGTGCCGACGCACGGTCGAAGGTGCTCTGCTCCGTCAGGTAGGCCACATCGCGCCAATGGGTGGACTCCACAGCGCGGGCACCCACGTTCTGCACTCTATAAGCAACCTCATACGTAGCACCCGCCGACAGTGTCGACGGAGCCGTGCTGTCGAGAGCAACGGCGACGACCTGCAGGTCGGCCGGCGGCGACATGATAATATTCATCGTCTGATCGCTAGCCACCTCGTTATCGGCCTCGTAGATGTTTTCGTAGACAGCATCCTGGATGTCGGTGACGACAAACACGTGGTAGACACCGCCCAGCTGGAGCGGTAGCACACCGTCGACCGAACCGGTATAGGATCCCCCCACAGCCAGCGTACCGTCATGCCTGTAGGTCCCCATCAGGATGGCTGTGCTGTAGTCGAGCACCGTATCGGGCGTGATGTAGACAGCATCGGTCCAGCCCGTCATTGCCGCGGCATCGCCCTCATTCGTCACTTGCCACTGGATGGCGATGCTCTCGCCGGAATAGGCATTCAGCGGATGAGTTACGGCCGTTACATGCAAATTGGGTGTCGGCGGAGGAAGAATCGTCTTCTGGATGTAGAAGAAATTGTCCGTTTCCACCGTTTCGGCCATCTGGCTGTAGATGAAATTGCCTGGATAGCTTGTGCCCTGCGAACGCAAGTAGGGATAGGGCGAACCCGTGGCACTGGGCGTGTAAGGCAGAGCCATCACAGTGTCGCCAGTGGGGCTGTAGTCGATATTGTTGGCCGAATACTGGTCGGCGAAGACGAAGATGTAGTAACCGCCGACGTAGTCCTGCGGCAGCTGCACCTCGACGCTGTTGGTATAGCTCTCGCCGGGGCCCAGCGCCCTCAGGTTGGGCACCGTCGCCAACAACTGCTCGTCGACCTCATACAGGAATCCGCCACCGACGCCATTGTGGCCTGTCAGCCAAATGTAGTCGCTCCATGCGGCACCCGGGGGGGTACTTCCCGCGCCGTCGTTCACCACCGTCCATTCTATCGTGACCGTCTGGCCGGCGGCCATCCGCTCTGGAAGCGTGAATCCGCTGACATGCAGGTCCGGCAAACTCGCCTCCTGCAACGTCATCACATCGCTCGTGCGGCTGATGCACTCGTTCCATGCCACCACCTTCCAGTTAAACGTCTGCCCGTGGTTCTGGGTATAGTTCGGAATGGAGAAGCCGTTGAGGCCCGCCGTCGTCAGTCCGCGGCGCGTAGGCGTCGTCGGCTCGCTCTCGTCGGAACGCCAGAAGTAGAAGTCGTACGACGTAGCCATGGGCATCGAAGTCCATGCAAAGTCTAGCTTGTTGCTATAAGCCACATAGTTGTTTTCAGGCAACATTGACGAGAACTCGTCCAATGGTGTGAGGAGTGTCTCGTCGCATTGCGTCGTAAACGTCAGCGGTATGGAATAGAGGCTCACTCCGCCGCTGTCGCACATCGCTCGCACATAGACCGTATAGGTGCGATTCAGCTGCAGGCCATCCAGCACCACCACCGTATCCGTCGCATCGAAAACAGAATCCAAACCGCTCTCCTCCTGCTGGAGCTTCAGGCTCCAGCGGGTCTCCTCGCCCATAGGCATCCAGGAGAGCGTTGCAGAAGAACTGGTCACATTGCTTGCAGCAAGGCCGACGACAGAGGGGCACGAAGTGCCCGCATCGGACTCATAGGCGCCCAGATCCAACGCACCGCCCATCACACGCGGGTTGCCGGCGAGGTCGGTGGCAGGAAGATAGTAGAGCTGCAGGCTGTCGCCATAGTTGAGCGCCGACGAAGTGATATGCAGCGTATAGTCGCCGTGCTGGGGGTCGACAAAGCGGACATAGAACTTGCTCATATCGGTGCCGTCGTTCGAGGACTCGAGGTTGATAATCTTCAAACTGTCAGCGATACCACCCTCGATGGCATTAAGACCATATTTGCTGTTGCCGCCCATGTTGCCGACATAATAGCCCTTCTTGTTGCCCCACACGATGCTGTTGTCCAGTCGGCCACTGCTGTTGTTGCAATAGTAGCCGGAGCTGGAGTAGTTCTGCGAGGTGTTGGAAACGATGGTAGTACCCACAACGTAGCCGGAGCTGTTGTAGACGCCGCCGCCGTAGGACTGGGCGGTGTTGCCGACCACGAGGCAGTTGCCGACGAGACTGGAAGCATTGATATAAACTCCACCGCCATTGTTTGTTGCATTGTTGTTGCTTATCTTACAACTTACGAGGCGTGTCGAGAAATTACGGTACTGCCTGCCTGCAACAGTCTGCGTGGTGTAGGAACCCGAGAGGTAGACGCCGCCGCCATTCTGGGCCCTGTTCGCGGTGATGGTGCAGCCCACCAACCGGGAGCCATACCTGAGGTAGGCGCCGCCGCCGTAGGTCGAGCTGCTGTTGCCCACCACATTGCCATTGCGCAGTGTGAAGCCGTTCCATTCCACATATTGGCTGGAATTGCTGATATTATTCTCCTGATACAGCACACGTCGCGTATTGCCGCCGTCGAGGATGGAGGGGTGACCTTCGATGTCGCGCTGGGCGAGGTCGTAGTCCTCGGGTTCGTCACCCACAAATCCGCCATACACGCTGACCGCGGGAACCACCAAGAAAGCACCATTCTTCACATCCGGACTGCCGTAGTAGATACCTTCTGCAACCCACACGTTGGCTATACCTCTGTTGGCAGCCACCTGCTGCGCCAGGTTGATGTCGTCCATGGCATTGCTCCAGGATGTACCGTCGGCAGTACCGGCAGCTTGAGGTTTCACATATACCACATTTCCATACTGCGGCAACCCGATGCCATCATAAGAAGACTCGTAGCAGCCCATATCCACACGGGCCTGCTGCACACGGGCGTTTCCGTCAAGGTCGGTTGTCGACTCCGCATAGCCATTCTCGCCGCGGTTGATGCATATCGACCCCTCCTGCAGACGCCAGTCGCCTCCGCTATAGGATCGTCCCGCACCCTCCGTCGGCATCGCGAACCGCGGACCATAGGCGCCCTCATTCATGCTGCTAAGCGTATAATTGCCATTCGACGACGTGCCTGTCATCCCCTCGATGGCGCTCGCCCGCACCACGCCGACATCCACCTGGTCCGGACCGCCCGCATTGCGGTTGCCCCAGAAAATACTGTTGTAGATGTAATTATTGTAGGTGGAATTCAGGTGAGCACCTGCTTCGTTCTTGTTGGTGGTTTGGACATAGTTGTTGACAACCGTCATTTGGGTCATCCTGCAGTTATACTCGATATACATTCCACCACCGGCGCTACGGGCGCTGTTGTTGTGGACTAAGACATTCTCCATCCGGGTCCTGACAGCATAGATACCGCCGCCATAGGAAGTGGCGCTGTCGCAGGCCACAATGGTGTTGGTGATAGTTGCCTGGATGTTCTCACCATAGGCATAGATGCCACCACCATTTTGCGCGATACAGTTGGTGACCTTGAAGTTATTGATGGTGGTGCCACCACGCATCATGACGCCACCGCCGTTGCCAGTACTCTTGCCACCCCGCACGGTGAAGCCGTCCCACAGAGCCGTGGATCGAGAGAATTCGGCATACTGGTTGAGCACAGTAGCGACATTTTGACCATCGAGGACGCTAGCGTTCGCTTCGAAATCGCGCTGACTGAGATCATAGTCGTCGGGTTCGTTGCCCGCGAAGCCACCGTAGACATTCACACCCTCGCGGATGGTGAAGCCTCCATTGTAGGTGCCTTTGGCGACCCACACTTCCACGGGATCACGATACATATTATAGTTTGTCTCGGCTGTAGCGAGAACCCAATTCAGGTCGCTGGAGGCCATAGTCCACGAGGAGCCGTCGCCGGTGCCCTGGGCGGTCACATAGTAGCGATTCTGCCGCTTGGGCAGGGTGGTGAAGACGGAGGTGCGCCAGCTTGAGGAGTCGCCGGAGCTGCACAGGGCGCGGGTGCGCACTTCATAGACCGTGTTTTGACGCAAATGGCCCAAGACCTGGCTCTGCACCACAGGCAACGGGATGTACTCGGCATCGCCAGCAGCCCTGTACTGCAATTCGACGGTCTGGTCCACGGGGGTCTGGCACACAAGATAAGCCGAGGAATCGGTGACATCCTTCACCATGAGCAATGGGCGCGGGCAACCGATGTTGCCGCAATATTTGTTGAAGGAGACCACGTTGCGTTGGTCGCTTGTGGAGTAGGAGCCGTTGGAGGTTATCTGTATTTTGGAAGCGTCAGTGTAGGTATAGAGAGTGCGGTTGCCCTGCACGGGTGCGGTGTAGAACTGGATGCTGGAGGTGTAGGTGCCTGTGGAGTCGACGACGGTGAGCACGAGGTTGTCGGTGCCGTTGTAGTCGAACGGCGCGTGCAGGGGTACTGTCAGCCATCCGTCGGGCTGCATGGACAGGTTGAGTGTTCCGTCGAAGACAACTGTCATCTGCGGTTCCAAAATCACGTTGGCGCTGCTGGCAAAGGCATCCTGCGATGTGTGGCCCATGGAGATTCGGACTTTGCGGTTGTCGTCGCGTCCGGTTTGCTGCTGGAAGCGGATAGTGTCGATGACGCCGCCGTCGCCCAGCTCCTCGGCAAGGAAAAGCTGCTGGGAGAAGCTGTAGTTGTAGTAGTTGTTCAACGGCAGATAGGACAGTCCACCGGAGCGTGCGGCACTGTCGCCGACGACGACCAGCGACGCACCATCGGCACATTCGGTGACGAAGGTTTTGGTAGCGGACCAAGTGCTAGGGGAGGTGCCGTCGCAGAGGGCCTGCATACGGTAGTGGTAGAGGGACTGGGGGGAGAGGCCTTCCAACATGTAACTGGTGCCTTCCAGCTGGTCGATGAGAGTCCACTCGTTGTTGCTGTCGGCGCGGTACTGCAGGCGCACGGCGATGGCGCCACGGGGGCGTGTCCAGCTGACGACGGCAGCGTCGCTGCTGGCCTGGGCCGAAAGGTTGGAGGGATAGACACACAGCTGAGTGCCGTCGTTCTCGAAGCATCCGATATCGATCTGGTCGCCATAGCGGCGGGGGTTGCCGGCGACATCGGTGTCCCACAAGGTCGCAATGGCATCGCTACCGGCATCGACGCAAGGGGATTCGGGCAGCAGACGGTAGTCGCCGTCGTCGGGGGAGGCAAAGAGCGGGTACAGCAACGACGGGTCGCTGCCATCATTGTCCGACGCCAGGTCGAGGTTACCGGTGCCCACATAGCCACCCTGAACAGCGCTGTAGCGCATGGAGTCAACGTCGGACTGCGGGGCTGTGGGGTTGGAGAGGAGGCGGTTGCCCCACACGATGGTGCCAAGGACGGTGTTATTGCTGTTGTAGGAGTTCTGCTGGCTCAGTCCGGCGACGGTGCCGCTGCCGGTGACGGTATTTCGCACCACATCGCAGCCCATGAGGGTGGAGCGGTAGATGGATACGGCGGCGCCGGTGGTGGCGATGTTGTCGGCCACGAGGCAGCTTTCGAACCAGGAGTAGCGGGCGACGACGGGGGCCATATGGCCCGAGTCGCGGACGAAACGGCCGCCGATGACGGTGTCGCCTTCAGCATAGATGCCGGAGCCGGAGTTGGAGTAGCGCACACGGCAGTCGGATGCCTCGATGGCTGTGAGGCGGCTGTATTGGGCATAGATGCCGCCGCCCTCGTAGTCGGAGGTGCAGCGACGCACGATGGTGTTTTCCACGACGGCGCCGTTGGCGGTATAGATGCCACCACCGGTTTGAGCCTGGCAGTCTTCGATGGTGAAGTGGTTGATGCGCAAGCCACGGCGCATGTAGACGCCGCCGCCGTTAGTATTTCCGCTGTTGAGGACGTTGCCCTGACGGAGGGTGAAGCCGTCCCAGAGGGTGGGGGTGTCGAAGTCGCGTTCGGGCTGGGTGAGCACACGCTGTGTGCCGCCGCCATCGAGGATGGTGGCGTTTTGCACGAAGTCGCGCTGGGCGAGGTTGAAGGTTTCCGGCTCGTTGCCGACGAATCCGCCATAGACGTTGACGCCTTCGCGGACGACGAAGCCGCCGCTATAGACTCCCTGGGCGACCCATACCTCCACAGGCTGGCGATAGAGGGCGTGCGATGCTTCAGCGGCATCCAGCGTCCAGGGGAGGCTGCCAGCAGCATCGGCCCAGGAGGTGCCGTTGCCGACGCCTTGGGCGGAGACGTAGTAGCGGCTTTGGCGACGGGGTGCGGTGGTGAAGCTCACGGTGCGCCACAGCGAGGTGTCGCCCTCGCCACAAACGGCGCGGGCACGCACCGTGTAGCGCGTATTCTGGTGCAAACCGACCAGTGGCTGCTGTTCCTGCAGAGGGAGGGGGAGATAGTCGAAGCCGTCGTCGGCCTTGTACTGCAGTTCAACGCCCTCGGCCATCTGGCAGGTGACGATGGCGGAGGAGTCTGTCACGTCGGAGACCGAGAGGAGGGGACGGGCGCAGCCGTCGTTGCCACAAAGGATGCTGAAGAGCATCACGTTACGGCTGGCGGTGGTGCTGAAGTAAGTGTTGTTGTCGATGCTAAAGGGGTTGTAGCTATTGGTGTAGAGTGTGCGGGTATAGTTGGAGGATTCCACGTAGTAGGACGGTGCATTGTAATAGTAATAGGACGGGGAGCTGTCGACCACGGAGAGCACGAGGTTGCCGAGGCCGTCGTAGTCGTAGCCGCGCTGCAGGGGTATGGTCAACCATCCGTCGGCCCCGACGAAGTTCACCAGTGTGTCGTAGACAAGCTGCTGGCCGTCGAGGAGGATCACGTCGTTGCCGGCGCTGTAGCTGGTGCGGTCGGTGGTGCCCATATAGATTTTGAGGTGGCGGGTGGCGTCGAGACCGGAGGCGAGCTGGAAGCGCAGGGTGTCGATGATGCCGGCGGTGCCAATTTCGTTTTTCATGAAGAGCTGCTGGGAGAAGGAGTAGTAGGAATAGCGTGTGTAGTTGGGTGTGCTGCTGCTTGTGCTGGCATGTGCGGAGGTGTCGCCTACGGCCACCACGCTCCGTCCGCCGGCGCATTCGGTGATGAACTGGCAGGTGGCAGAATAGCCGCTGAGCGTGCCGTTGACACAACGGCTCCGCATGCGGAGCAGGTAGGCGGATTGGGGTTGGAGGTTTTGGAGCATGATGCTGCCCGTCGTGATGTTATCCAACACGGTCCACTCGTTGTCGGTGGAGGCGCGGTATTCGAGCTGCACCGAGGCGGCATCCTGCGATGCAGCCCAATGGACATGGGCGGCCGTGGCGGCGGCCCTGACGGTCAGCGAGTAGGGGGGCACGCAGAAGGTTTCGCCGTGATACTCGTAGCAGCCCATATCCACCTGCTGACCATAGATGCGGTCGGCGCCAGAGAGGTCGGCGGCGCAGCGGGAAGCGCTGTCCAGACCGGCATCCACGCAAGCGGACTCGCCCATGAGGCGGAAGTCGCCAGTTTCGGGCGACACAAAGGCGGGATAGCTGTAAGCCCCATCGGCACCGGCATTGGCAGACGAGAGGGCGATGTTGCCCACGCCTTCATAGCCGCCCTGGACGGCGCTGTAGCTGACGGTGGAAGCGGCGAGCTGCAGGTTGCCGCCGTTGTAGGAGCGGTTGCCCCACACGAGGCAGTTTGTCAGCGAGCCGCCATTGACAGCCACGGGGCTGACATTCTGCCGGACGGTGTTCATCACGACGTCGCAGTTCACCAGGGTGTAGGACCCACCGCTGACGATGACATCATAGTCGGTATGGTTGTCGTAAATGAGGCAGTTGTCGAGCGCCGCCGGGCCGTTGGTCAGGATGGAGGAAGTGGCGGTGTCGTGCATGATGCGGCAGCCCACGAGGGTGTCTCCGTAGGCGTAGACGATGCCGTTGTAGGCGGGATTGTTATTGTTCCACTGGGATTGATGGCCGCAGTTGACGAAATCGCAATTGACGAAGCGGTTGCCGTTGGAGTAGACGGCAGCACCGATACGGGCAGTGCAACTGTCGACAACCGTGTTGCTGACGGTGGAACCGGAAGAAACGAAGTACATGCCGGCGCCGCTGCTGTAGTAGGTGTTGCCACCATAGCAATCCACGATGCGGCAGTTGTTGACCTGCACCTGATAGTCCACGTGGAGGCCGGCACCCTCGTTGCTGCTGCCGCCCCGCAGGGTGAAGCCGTCGAAGACGGGTACCGTCTCGCTCCAGCCGTTGTCGTAAGGGGCCAGCCTGACGACGCGGCGTTGGTGACGTGCATCGAGAACGGTGACGTTCTGTCCGAAATCGCGGCGGGAGAGGTCGAAGGTGTCGGGCTCGTTACCGGCAAAGCCGCCATAGATATTCACAGGATCCTGTATGTAGTAGGCATTTGCGGCGATGGTGTCGCCATAGTAGGTGCCGCGGGCGACGCGGATGTCCGGGTAGTAGCCATAGGCCAGGTAGGTGGCACGGGCTGCGCCGAGGGCAGGAGTGAGATCGGCGAAAGCGTCGTTCCATGTGCGGCCATCGGCGGCGCCGTCGGCATCGGCCTTGACGTAGACGTGGCTGTAGCGCACAGGAGCGGTGGTTACGATGAGATGCACCCACTGCGAGGAGTCGTCCTGACCGCAGATATTACGCAGCCGCAGACGATAGGTGGCACTGTTTCGCAGGCCGGTGACATGATAGAGCGTGGTGCTGCTGTCGACACCGGCGAGGAGGGTGTAAGTGGCGCCATCGTCACCGCTGATGGCGAGCTGTGGAGTACCATGCAGACGGCTCAGCGCGAGGCTGACGGTGTCGCCGCCGGTGGCCACAACGCTCATGCTCGGCCGCGGGCAACTGTTGAGGTCGCAACCACCGTTGATATAAATGTCGGGTCGGACGGTGGTATAGTAGGGTCCGTAGAAGTTGGCGGGACTGTAGCCGTAGTAATTGCATACGGTGCCGGTACCGGTCTCGCTGGCGCTGAAGTAGCGGTAGTAGCTGCTCTGCGACGAGGTGGAATCCTGCATGTAGAGGACGAGGTTGCTCGCGCCGTCGTACTCGAAGGGCTGCTGGAGGGGTATGCGGCACCAGTCGTAGCTGCTGAAGGTGTACTCGCCGTCGAAGACCTCCTGCACAGGCAGGCTGTCGACGGAGGGCACCGTGGCATCGGTCAACTCATCGAGGCGGGTAGCGGCGAGGCCGAGGCGGAGATGGCGAGTCATGGTGCTACCGCTGGTGTAGCGGAAGCCGAGGGTGTCGATGGTGCGAGGCTCGCCGCCCAGCTCGGAGGCACGCAGCAGGATGTAGCTGCCGCTGTAGGGGTAGCGCATGTTGATGGGGAGGTCGGAGCGGGTGCTGTTGTAGCCATCCCTGCTGCCCACCACCAACGAGGCGATGGGATTGCGGCAACCGCTATTGAAGTAGAGTGTATCGCTGTAGTCCGTGGGGGTGCCGCTGCATATCGCGCGCACACGTACCATATAATTTTTATATTCTTCCAGCCCGGTGAGGGTGTAGCCGCTGGCAGAGGGGATGCTGACGGAGGTCCACAGCTGGCCGTCGACAGGGCAGTAGCTGACCTCGTAGCCGTCGACGATGGCACCGGACCAACTGAGCTGTACGCTGGCGGGTTCGACAACGCGGGCCGCAAACCCCGTCGGGGCGAGACAGACAAAGTAGCCGGTATTCTCATAGCAGCCCATGTCGGGAGCAGTGCCATAGACGCGGACACCGGAGGTCAGGTCGGTGGAGGACAATCCGGTAAGGGGAATGGCGGCGTCGATGGCTGCCGAGCCGGGGTTGAGGCGGTAGTCGCCATTGCCGGGGTCGATGAAGTTGAGGTAGTGCTGCTGGGGGTCGCTGCCGGCATTGAGGGTGTCCACACCGATATTGCCCGTACCGCTGACGGCACCATTGAGGGCGCTATAGCTGACGCCGTCGAAGGTGTTGACCAGGTTGGCGGTCATGTAGTGGACCATACCGCTCGTGTTGTCCTGCAGGGTGTTTTGGGCCACGATGCTGTTCGTTAGCGCAGCTCCGGAGGCGAGCGACACGACGTGGGTGTTGCCGTAGTCGAACAACATATTGGCCACCACGTCGCAGTGGCGCAGGGCACCGCCCTCTCCCAGTTCAGCGACGGCGGTCGCCGTAGTGTTGTGTATGATGAGGCTGTTGTCTATGCGGGCATTCTCCACATAGATGACGCTGCCAAAGCTCCTGCCGTCCTGCAAGATGCAATTCTCGACAGCGGTAATCACATGGTCGGGGTCGCCGACAATGCTCAGCAGGCCATGTCCCGTCTGGTCGTTGCTGCTGCAGTTCTCAATGCCACAGTTGCGGAGCACGGTGTGCGCCTTGAGGCTGACAGGAGCCGAGCCGTTCATCGTCCGACCATTGCCGAAGTGCAAGCCGTCGAAAACGGTCTGCGTGGCGGCGGTGAAGGGTTCAGCCTGAGTCAGGCAGAAGCCGTTCCAACCACCGTCTATGACGGTATGATTTTGCTGCCATTGGCGCTGACTGAGGTCTGTCTCGTCACCCGCAAAGCCACCATAGATATGCTGCGAGGGGTATACTTGCAGGCTCTCGGAATAGTATCCTTCAGCCACCCAGATATCGGGGTAGTTACCATAGAGGAGCCCCTGCTCATAGGCGCAGCGCTGCGCTGCGCCCACAGTGTGGTAGGCAGTGCTCCACGAGCGGCCGTCGGTGGTGTCGTTCTTGCCCATGTTGACATATATCCTCTGGAGGATACCCTGGGCGGGAGCGAACTCCACACGGCGGAAAGCGGAAGTGTCAGTCCCGTCGCACACGCCAGCCACGAAGGCCGCATAACGAGTGCCGGAGACAAGGTTCGAAATCACCAGGAAAGTGTCGGTCGTCGAAAGCCTCGTGCTGCTTGCGGTGTCATTGGAGAACGTACCGTATTCAATCAGGTATCTGTCAGCACCGGTGCTGTTCCAGCTCAGGCGCACATTGGTGGAGTCGAGGGCCTGGGCGGTCACCGCCGGAGCCAAGCAGGAGGGACAGAAATAGTCTATGCTGTCGAAGTATTCGTCGTTGAGGTTCAAATTGTCAAAATTGTACATCAGCACCGTGTCGCCATTGGCATCGACAACCGTCATTCCCAGCGCACCATACCAAATATTGGTATTGTCGGGCACGACCTTCAGGTAGAGCTTCTGTGCGCTGTGTCTGATAGTCTGTTCGTAACGGCTGTAGTCGAGCGCAGAATTGGGGAAACGCAGCGTGTCCAATGCCACACCCGACTCATGGCACACCAGCACCACCCATCCCGAAAAGGCAGAGTTGTTTTGGTCGGTGAGCGTCACCGTGTAAGAGCATCCCGCCGCTGTGTCGGCGGTGACGCCGCTACACGTCGCATAGCGGCTGGCGCCATCGTCGCTGCAGAGAGCCCGCACATAGAAGTCGTAAGCCGTGTTTGGCCGCAGACCTTCAGCGGTGAATGTATTGGCGCTCAGCGTCACAGGATTCATCGTTGCAGAAGACATACCGTGGGGCACACAGAGGGCCTGCCACTGCGTCCCCTCACGCGGAGTCCACGTCACCCCCATACTGCTCGGGGTCACATTGGCCAACCGCAACCCCGTTGGCCTATAACAAGAGGGGCAACTGCTGACAAAGGAACCCAGACCGAGCGTATCGCCCATCTCATCATAGGGCAAAGTGCCGACATCGAAGGCAAAAAGTTCGCTACCGTCAACATCAGTGAACGTAAACGTACACTCGCTGTCGTACTGGCCGCGACGCCACACCAAACGCACTTCAGCAGCCGCCAAAGTAAGCGTCTGCACCGATTCACGTCCTGCGTTGAACGTGAAACTCCCTATGAGGGAGTCATACTGATAGACCTCAAGCGCGGCATCGTTCCAGCCGTCACCGTACGAGTCGTACATCGTTAGCGTCACCGGACACGACGTCACCTGGCTCTGCGCCCTCATAGGCACCGCTGATAGCAGCATGGCTGTCATCATGATGATTACGCTGAAGAAATACTTCTGTTTCATGGTTGTTATTTTTTGTTACACATTCCTGTTCATTGGTGGACATCCGTATACGCGCGGATAGAGAATATGAATACAGGCAGGCTTGATCTTCGGGTCCAAAGCAACCCTTAATCCCTCCCATACAACTCAGTATCAATATTATAAATTCACAACTATACCAAATGTCCTTTTGCAAATGTACGCAAAAAAACGCAAAAAACAAAATATTTTTCAACAAATTGTTGATAAAATTGATAAAATCAATCCGCTACCCGGAGTTTGACGGACGGGGTGTTGGCACGGAATTCGGGGGCGTATACGCTACGGAGCACTCCGATGCCGCCCTCGAAGGTGCCGGCATGGCGGACCCATAAGTCGTACTCCACATAGTAGCGGCCCTCGTTCAGGCGGTCGATGTAGCAGTTGTGGCTTTCGTCGCGCACGTCGACATAGTAGCGCAGACCATCATTCCACTGCCATCCGCTGGCGGTGCTCACCGGCTCGAAGGCGGCGGCACGTTGGTCGACGAGAACCATGTTGTCCATGTCGCGCTCGCAGTATATGTCAATATGCACACGCACACGGTCGCCGACATGCAGCACGGCGTCGGGGCCGAGGAGGCGGAGGCTGCCGTCGGCAGCGACCAGGCTGAGGGTCTTGCGGAGGCTGATGGCGGTGCCGTCGTAACGGATGCTGTCCAGCGGCAGCTCGCGGCTGCAGAAGACTGCCCCCCAGGCGGGATAGGGCGAGGGGTTCTCCAATTGAAAATTGAAAGTTGCTGGCTCCTTTGGAGCGCCGGCGTCCTCGCCGGCATGGCTCTGTTTGAACTCCACATAGGGCTGGCCGTTGACGGTGAGGATGGCAGGGAGGGAGCGGACGGTGTCGGCAGGCTGGCGCAGGAGGGCGGCGACGGCGCTGGCCGTGGCCATATCGGTCTTCCACGTGGTGCCCTGCTTGGCAGAGAGGATCCATTGCTGTATGCGGTTCACGGACTCCCAGTCCTTCAGCACATCGGCGAAGACATCCACCAGCAGCGATGCCGTCTCCACCGGACGCTGGTACCAGCCGTAGCCGACGACGTTCCCCACCCAGTACATGCCCTGTTGCTCGTCCGTATGGGCCATCTCTTTGATGCGGTTGGCCATAGCGACGGCCTCGGCCGTATCGCCCATGCGCAGCATGAGGAGCGCAAGCTGCCCCTGACTCATGAGGGAGAGCTCCTGCTCCGACTGCACCCTGCAACGGCGGTAGTAGTAGTCGTAGGCCTCGCGGGTAATGCTGTCGCACTCAGCGAGGGGGAACATATCAAGGTAGAAACTGCGGGCGAAGAGGGTGGAGAGTGGCTGAGTGACTGAGTGGCTAAGTGGCTGGGTCGACTGCCGATAGCGCCCTACCACCTCTTTGTCGAGGGCCGCGACGGCGGTCTTCCAATAGCGCTTGTAGTAGTCGCCCGACATGAGCGAGGTACAGCGGGCAAGGCGTTCAAGGATGGCGGCGGTGATGTGGAGACTTGTCTCCTTGCCTCCAGGCATCCAGCTCCATCCGCCCTGCGAAGTCTGATCCTGCAGGAGGCTGTGCAAATCGTCGCGCACCTGTTTGACCTTGCGCTTGCAATCCTTGTCGCTGAGCGGCAGGAGGGTCGAGGAGAGGTGGTTGACATAGATGCTGTTGGCCATATAGAGGTTGCCCGGCATACGATGGCGCTTGAACTGCGGCAACGCCTGCACGGCATAGTCCATCGGGCTGGCGTTGAACGCCACGGAGACCGAGTCGAGGGGCGAGAAACTGAAGCTGTAGCTGGCCGTCCTCGGACGCGCAGGGTCGGTGGTGCCGGCAATGTAGAGCAGGTGGCTTGTGGTGACGCGCTCGCGGTTCGAGAGCACGGGCAGCCGCCCCTGCTCACCGTCGGTGTGACGGTGAGTGGCTGAGTGGCCGAGTGACTGAGTGACTGAGATTTTGTAGTCGGCCATGTGCCAGTCGTTCTCCACAGGAATCCGGAAGGAAACAACAGAGCTGCTATGTGCCGCCACGTGGCTCTCCGCTTTCATCTTCACACTTTCCACTTCAAGCTCCACCACCACGTTCATGGCGCTGTCGGTGAGGTTGGAGACCTTGGCGCGGATCTCCGTGGTGTCGCCCTGACGCAGGAAGCGGGGCATGAGGGGCTGCACCATCAGGTCCTTCTGCGTATAGAGCGTGCGGTCGAGGACGCCCACCTGGAATTCGTCGGTCCAGGCAAAGCCGTGCAGCTGCCATTGTGTAAGGCCGTCGGGCATGGTGAACGACACCTCCACCCTGCCCTCTTTGTCGCTGCGCAGGGCAGGCTCGAACAGGGCCACGGTCGACAGATTCTTCCTCAGCGCCGGAGCCTCGCCGGCGCGGCCATCGAACTGCAGCAGGGGATGAAACTCCGCTATGGCCGACTTGGGCACATTCACCCCCGTGCGCTTACGCACGCCGCCCTGCATGGTCACCTCTCCTCGGTCATCGCTGTAGCCCATGCCGCCCACGGCGGCCACAATCTCCTCGACGCTGTTTCCCGGCATGCGGACGATGTCATCTGCCGACAGGCGTGCGCCGCTCTCGGGGGCGCCAACCTCGATGACCGGCACCTTGTCTGCCACTATCTCCACACACTCCAGGGATGTTGCCGTGGACGACAACGCGATGTTCCAGCGTTGGCCAACGCCTGCGCCGATGGTCACCCGTTGATTCAAGCGCTCGTAACCCATATAAGACACCTCCAATTCGTATTCGCCTGCGGGAATCTTATTTATGACAAAAATTCCGTCGAAGTCGGTAGTGGCGCCTGTCACCATCTTGCCGTTCCTCTTCAGCACGACATTCACAAATGGCAACACCTCGCCGGTCTTGGCATCGACGATGGTTCCCCTGACAACACCGGGATAGAAACGCAGGGCCACCCGTCGGCAATAGTCGTCCGACGACGGCAGGGCAAGTCCGAACATCGGCCGAGTCATGCTGGCAATCTGCCGGCCGCTGAAGGGCGGCAAATTCCCTTTTCCTGTCATCGTGCCGGTACGCGTACCCATCTCATACACCCTGACATCCTGCGACTCGATGAACCATGGCCAGAAACCATAGCGGTGGTACCGGAGCTCGTCCAACGCCTTGTCGTACATCGTCAGGCAGAGGTTCGCCTCCACACCTGCTCCCCTTGTCAAGGGGAGCTGTCCGGAGGACTGAGGGGTCTTCAGCGCCTGCCCGTCCAGGGTGTCGCCGCTGGCGATGCGCAGGTGCCACCGCTCCTGCTCGCCGGGCTGCAGGCGGTCGCGGAAGGTCTCTATGTCCACCGTCAGCCGCAGGTCGGGCCTGGCGACAAACGCCTTGTACTGATAATTAAAGGTCCGGCCGTCGCGCACAGCCGTCAGGTTCACCACGAAACCGTCCTTCATATCGCTCGTCACGGGGATGACAAACTCGGTGGCACGGCTGCTGTCGAGCACCATCATGCCGCGGCGGTAGACCTTGGCGGCATGGCTGACGCAGTAGTAGAGCGGCTGCTCGCCAAAGGGGCTGCCCAGCTCGAAGCGCACGGTGTCGCCCACGCGAACGCTGACAGCCGCGTAAGGGTTCTTCATATCCGGCGTGGAGCACAACCACACCACGTCGTTGCCCGTCACCCTCCCGCCGCGGGCCACATGGTTGATCAGCGTGTCGTGCCGCTCGCCGTCGGGGGTGCTGAAGCTGACGCGGTAGAGGCCCGACGGCAAGCCGTCGATGTCCACACGGCGCTCGCCGGTGGTACCCTCGTAGCGCTTGGCCACCACGGGCCACAGGTGCCGGTCGCCCTCCTCGGGGCTGAAGGCCAGATGGGGGAAGGCCTCCCGGAAGGCTCCTATGCTGCCCACCCACCGCGCATCGGGATGCTCCCGCATCAGGCGATGGAGCACACGCAGCGTGTCGGGCTGCCGCAGCTGGTAGAGTTCAACGTGCACATCGCCTTTCAGGGGCTGATGGTCGAAGTTGTTGTAGACAAACGTCAGGTGGCTCAGGTCGTCGGTGGTGACCCTGCAGTAGCCGTCGGCATCGCTCACATGGAACGCCAGGCGCTGCTCGTGCAGCTCGCCGTCGGCGTCTATTACTCGCACATAGGCGGTATAGATATAGGTCCGGAGCACCGGCGGGGCAATATCGTTGCGTTGGGGGGTGAAGGTAAACTGGAACAATCCGTCGTCATCCACCGCCAGGCTGTCGGCATAGGGGAAATCGTTAGCTATGGAGGTACTCTGCCACGGGTCGACCATCCGCTCGCACGACACCTCCCACTTCACCTTCGCCCCGGTCATGGGTGCACCGCTGAAGCTCATGGCGGCACCGTAGACGGTGATAGGCTGGCCGAAACGGCGCGCCGAACCCGTGTCGGCGGCCCCTTCGGCGGTGGTGGAGAGCGTCACGGCAAAACGCGGCGCCTTGTAGGCCGCCACCTCCACCATGCAGTAGCCGTAGTAGGTATCCCCCCACGTGGAGTTTTTAATTTCTGTCACCCGCAGATAGTAGGCGCCGTTCTTCCCGTCGGGCGGAATGACGAACTCGCCCCAGCAGCGGCCATGCTTGTCGGTGGTGAGCCACAGGGTGTCCGCATCGTAGTCGCCAAAGGTTGCCAGGAGCTTCACCTTCGAGGCTGGCTTCAGCCTCTTCTCCCACGCCTCGCCGCTGTTCTTCTCCTTGTAGGCCACACAGCTGAATCGCACCGTGTCGCCCAGGCGGTAGATGGGGCGGTCGGTCATCACAATCTCGAGGTGCTTCGACCGCTTTTCAGTCCCAGTAAATCTCGACCTGACAGAACTGTAGTATAGATCATCACTATAATTGTACTCGTAGCCGTCCACATCGGCCGAAAGGCCGCGGGCCCCCTGAAACAGATAGCGCGACGAAGAGACGGGGAAGTGGAAATAGCCCTCCTTGTCGGTGCGACGACGACGGGTGTAGTCGCGGTCGGTCAGCGTGCCTTCGAGGTGCAGCGTCACACGGCGACCCACCAACGGCTGGCCCGTCACGCGGTCCACCAGGTAGCCCGACGAGGGCTGTAGACACGTCATCTTGCCGGCAGCACGGTCGAAACTGTAGGTGATGAAGACGGCATCGGCCGACTGGTAGTCGTTGTAACAGAAAAGGCTGTCGGTCATGGCCACGAGGTAGTAGTCGCCCTGCGGCACCGGCGGCAGGGCCACCAGGTGGCGGTGCGTCAGGTGGTCGGCGGCATCGGGCAGCTCCTGCCGCCACTCCTTCGTGGCAGGCAGGGTGCGCAGGGTGTCCATCCGATGGGCACTCCGCAGGCTGTCGGGAACGCTGTCGCGGGGCACGAGGCGGAAATCCACCCACCGCATATTGCGCCCCTCCACCATGGCCAGACGGCTGCGGCGCGACGACTCGGTGATGTTGTAGCTCACCTCGAAGCCGGGGGCACAAATCTCACGTCTCAACTCGTGGCACCAGCGTGCGCCGCAGGTGCCCGCATAGGTGCGTTCCACCTCCAGGCACAGCCGCTCGGCCTCCACCTTGCGTTCGGCGTAGGAGAGGCACAAGGCCCGCCGGTAGTCCATCCAGGCCTTCATCTCGAGACTCTGGAGGCGGGGCATATAGTGTTGCTTGAGGCTGTCGAGGGCTGCGAGGACCGAATCGTGATAGTTGCCCTCGAGGCGATAGAGGTCGAGCCACAGACGCATCTCGTCGCTGCCGTCGGCATACAACGCCGACACACGCTGATGGAGCGACTGCTCCAGAGAATCCGAAAAAGCATGGCACGGGCTGAGCAAGGCCTGCACCAGCGTGCCCAGCAGGCTGCTGTCGGCCACGGGCGCGCCGTTCTCGCCGACCCCTATCCAACTGTAGTTCCGCACATCGGCCGTCCGCAGGGCTTCGGCCTGCGCCAAAACGCTGTCCACGCAAACCCTCAGAGTGTCCTCCATGCGCTGCCAATGCCAAAGGCGGGGATTCCGCATAGGATTGTCGGAGGGCTTTTCGCGATTATGCATCCGGTAGCCGAACCTATCGTACAGCTTCTGGTACGTCTGGTAGAGGAACACGTAGGCCACCGCACGGTCCGCCCCCCGCAGGCTGCGCGTCAGCCGGCCGTAGCGCGCCAAGGCCGAGTCCTCGGGACTCTTGCTGTAGGCATAGTCGAGGGCCGTCAGGTAGAAGGCCGCCGAAAGCAGGTCGCTCCCGCCCTTCTGCAACGCCTGCCGATACTGCTCCTGCGCCAAGGGGTAGGCCGTGGCATACTGCCCATTGCCAATAAGAGTGTCCAGACGGCTGCCGCCAAAATCCTTCTGCCCATAGACAGAGAACGCCGAAACGACGAACACAGCCAATGCAAAAAACCTTCTGCCTTTCATAACAATATGTTTGTATTCCATAACGTAATTATCCCCAAAAAATTGTTTTTTCCATATACTATTATAACATGAAAAAGGCCAAAAGTCTACAAGGCAAATCCAATTTAACATTATTTAACTTTCACCAAGAACGGGAAACAGCAGAAAACCAAGAAAATAAAAAGAAGTTGCAAACCTCGTCGTTTGCAACTTCTTTCAGCGGAAAGGAAGGGATTCGAACCCTTGAAGCGCTTTTAACGCTTACTCGCTTTCCAGGCGGGCCTCTTCAACCACTCGAGCACCTTTCCGTGGATGATTTTTGATTCAAAAATCGGGTGCAAAAGTACAACTTTTTTTTAAATTGACAAAAAAAATGTACCTTTGCAAAAATATTTTAACAAGCAACAACATTTAAAATTATTAATAATGAAGAAATTATCAATTTTAGCTATGGCTGTGACAATGTTTGCCGCCGTGGGTTGCCAGAACAAAAAAGCGGTCACCGACTGCCCTGCCGACCCCGAAATTCAACAGAAAGTGGACGAGTACGCCGTCTTCGAACTGAAGTCCGACCTCATCCAGAACCTCTCCGCCAACGAGAAGGAACTCGTGAAGATCTTCATCGAAATCGGCAAGGTGATGGACGACATCTACTGGGACGAGTACTTCGGCTACGCCAACCGCGATGCCCTCGACACCCTCTGCGACCCCGCCATGCGCGCCTTCGCCCGCATCCAGTACGGCGCCTGGGACCGCCTCTCCGAGGAGAAACCCTTCCTCCCCGGCTACGGCGAGCGCCCCGCCGGCTGCAACTTCTACCCCCAGGACATGACCCGCGAGGAGTTCGACGCCCTTGAGGACACCCTGAAGAACAGCCAGTACAGCGTCATCCGCCGCAACGAGCAGGGCCAGCTCTACGTCCTGCCCTACCACGAGGCCTACAAGACCGAGCTCGCCAAGGTCGACGCCCTGATGGAAAAAGCCATCGCCCTGGCCGACAACGAGGGCCTGAAGCGCTACCTCACGGCCCGCCGCGAGGCCTTCAAGACCGACGACTACTTCGAGAGCGACATGGTCTGGATGGACATGAAAGACAGCAAACTCGACTTCGTCGTGGGACCCATCGAAAACTACGACGACGGCGTCAACGGCCTGAAGTGCAGCCACGAGGCCTTCGTGCTGGTCAAGGACGAGCAGTGGAGCAACGACCTCAGCAAATTCGCCGCCATGCTCCCCGAGATGCAGAAACTCCTGCCCTGCGACCCCAAGTATAAGAAGGAAGTGCCCGGCACCGACTGCGACATCAACGTCTACGACGTGGTCTACTACGCCGGCGACTGCAACGCGGGCTCCAAAACCATCGCCATCAACCTGCCCAACGACGAGCGCGTGCAGCTGGCCAAAGGCAGCCGCCGCCTGCAGCTCAAGAACGCCATGCGCGCCAAGTACGACAACATCATGGTGCCCATCGCCAAGCTCATCCTCTGTCCCGAGCAGGTGGACAGCGTGACCTTCAACGCATTCTTCGGCAACACCTGCTACCACGAGGTGGCCCACGGCCTGGGCATCAAGAACACCGTCACCGGCCGCGGTGCCTGCCGCGAGGCCCTCGGCGCACAGTACAGCGCCTGGGAGGAAGCCAAGGCTGACGTCTGCGGACTCTTCCTCACCGAGCAGCTCATCGAGCGCGGCGAAATCACCCACACCACCATCGCCCAGAACTACATCACCTTCATCGCCGGCCTGCTCCGCTCGGTCCGCTTCGGCGCCACCGAGGCCCACGGCCGCGCCAACATCATGTGCTACAACTACTTCCTCGAGCACGGTGCCTTCAGTATCAACGAGAACGGCAAGTACGTCATCGACGTCGAGAAAGCCCGCGAGGCCGCCCGCGGCTGGGCCGCCATCATCATCGCCATGGAAGGCGAGGGCGACGCTGCCGCCGCCAAGGCCTACAGCGACAAGAACGGCAACATCAGCGCCGACCTCCAGAAGGTCCTCAACCAGATCCGCGACGCCAAAATCCCGCGCGACATCGTCTACAAACAGGGTGCCGACGTGCTGGGCCTCTAAACCCGCACCTCCGAGGGACGCCGCCAACGGACTGGCCTCGCCCCTCCCCTCCAACACCCATCGGCAAGCCGACAGGACACCTCCTGCCGGCTTGCTTCGTTTTTGCCAATACCTCCCGCAACCCCTCCTCGCCCCCTCCGCAACCACCCCGCCGGGCATCCCAATGGGCAAACACCTAATTTGACATAATGTCACTTTTATTCCATCTTTATTCCCTCCTTATCATGTCTTAAAAAACTAACCGGGGAGAAAGGGAGGGGTAGGAGAGGAGTAAGAGAGGAGTAAGAGGAGGTGGCTCTTAGGTGTTGTTTTATAGGCAGTTACGTAAATGTTCGTCTGCATAGCATTGAATATCTGCATTTTAGCATTGATTTTGGACGTTTTTTGTTCCGACGGGTCCGATGGCGGAGGAGTGGAAAACGGAATGTTGGCGGAGAGCTGGAATTTGACAAAAAGTCGTTTTTCGGGATTCCTCCGTGTCCGATTCGGCAGGGGGTTGAGAGGTGCCGGAAAAAGGGGTGGAATGGCAAAGAGAAGAGGAAAAATGGCAATCAACAGCATTTTATTTTTTTATTATAGCAAAAAAACGTATATTTGCAAAGTATAAAGTTTCCGCACGGAAGCACGTTCCAGCTGGAAACCAGGCGGTTGCGGCAACACCCTTGGATAGGGGCGACCGTGAAATCGGAACCCTACATGCCGATGAACCTTCCAGGAACTCCGGGCACCGACCCGGGGGAGAGGAAGAATTGCCCCAACCGCAACCCGAAACCTACACCCACACAACCTTGGACGCCCACGACCCCGACATCAGCCCCACCCCCACCCTCCCCGCCAGCGTTTCCGAGGAGACGGAAAGGCACTGGTATGCGCTGCGGGTGTTCTACAACCGGGTGCAGCCGCTGATAGCCGACTGCAAGGCCGAGGGGCTGGAGTTCTTCGCGCCGGTGGATGTGATAGCGTCGCTGCTGTTCCTGCGCTGCACGGAAAGAGAGTTGGGGTTTTTCATGGCCGGGCACGATAACGGAGTCTACCTCTACCGCATGGCGGGCAGCCGCCGGCCGGCGGTGATACGCGACCGTGAGATGGAGGTGTTCCAGTTCGTGGTGACGGCGGGACGGGAAGGCCTGACGGTGCTGGGCGAGGACAAGCCGGAGTACCACCTGGGCGACCGCGTGGTGGTGACCGACGGACCCTTCAAGGGCGCCGAGGGCCACATACGCCGCATCAAGAAAGACCGCCGCCTGGTGGTGACCATTGCCGGCGTGGTCGCCGTGGCCACCACATACATCCACCCTTCGATGCTGAAGAAGATATGAAGAAAGCGCTGTTTCAACTGCAATACGAGATTGAGGACCGCAAGGCCTACTCCGAACAAGGGGCGGAGCAGGGGGCCAAGCTGTCGGTGGACGAGATCGGCAACGAGGCCGTGCGCAGCATCCTGCAGCAGACCTCCACTCTCTCGCAGAAGGAGCTCCTCCGCTGGCTCAACGCCAACCAGGAGCGCTACCCCGAGATGGTGGCCGTGCCGCTGACGACGTCGACACCCGAGGCATTGCAGTACCGCGTGGGCGATCGCCATCCCAAACTGCTGGTGCTCACCCGTCCGTTCCACACGCAGGAGGACCTCAACCGATTCCTCTACACGGCCAACGACCTGCTGGACGAAGGGGCTTTCCTCTACTGCCACTCGATGACGGCGGCCCTGAAGCGCCAGATGCTCAAGAAGAAGTACCCCTGGGGCGTGAGGACGGTGGTGGTGTGGGGCGACTACCTGTGGAACCGCGTGGCGCCGAAGCTGAAGTTCACGCACAGCCTCTACTACAGCCTCACGCACGGCAAGAGCCGCACGTTCACCCGTGTGGAGATCCTCGGCCGCCTGTACCGCGCGGGCTTCGAGGTCATCGACGAGCAGTTCCGCTATGGCGAGTTCTTCGTGGTGGCACGCAAGACCAAGGCCCCGGTGAACGACAATCCGCCGCTGGGTTCGCCCATCATCCACCTGCGCCGCCGTGGCAAGGACGGCAAGGAGATCATCGTGCACAAGTTCCGTACGATGTACAACTACTCGGAGTACATACAGCCGTATGTCTATCAGTATCAGCGCCTGCAGAGTGGCGGCAAATTCAAGGACGACTACCGCGTGAGCTCGATGGGGCGTTTCCTGCGCCGCACATGGCTCGACGAGCTGCCGATGGTGTGGAACATACTGCGGGGCGACATGAAGCTGGTGGGCGTGCGACCGCTGAGCAACCAGTATTTCAGCCTTTACACCCCCGAGATGCAGGAGTTGCGCACCCGCACCAAGCCAGGCATGCTGCCGCCGTTCTACTACGAGGCCAAGAGTCCGGAGACCCTCGACGACATACAGGCCAGCGAGCGCCGCTACCTGGAGGCCTATCTCAAAGCCCCCCTGCGCACCGACTGGAAATACTTCTGGGGCATCGTGGGCAACATCCTGTTCAAACGCAAGCACTCGGCATGAGGCCGGAGCCCCGCAGGGGGATGCCAGAAAGGACAAAAGAGCCTGCCGAAGGCAGGCACATTCAATAACCCCAGACGGAAGTCTGGGGAGAAATAAACAAAAATGCCCCCTTTGGGGCTCTCGAAGAGAGCCTCCATTCCACAGGACATGAGCTACACACAACTACTATATCACATTGTCTTTCGCACATATCGTAGTGAGCGTACCATACCTGAATCCCACGAGCGCGAACTCTATGCCTACATGTTAGGCATAGCCAACAATCGGGATGTCAAAGTCTATCGTATAGGAGGAATGCCCGACCACATACACATGTTAGTGGGACTCCCCGCAACGCTAAGTGTGTCCAGGTTCATGCAGGATTTAAAATCAATTACCAGTCCCTGGCTTAAGAGCAACCCGCATTTTCCTGACTTTGACCACTGGGGAAAAGAATACGCTGCATTCACCTACTCCTACAAAGACAAAGACACGATAGTGAACTATATAAAAGGTCAGAAAGAACACCACAGGGTGCTATCTCTTGCCGATGAACTCAAGGAGCTGATAGGAAAAAGTGGTATAACTTGGGATGAAAAATATTTCATGAAAGACTAAAAAAGGAGAAAGGTGGCTCTCTTCGAGAGCCCTTCTCTCATATGACACATTCATCCCCAGACTACCGTCTGGGGTTATTGAAATCAACCTGCCTCCGGCAGGCAAACAGCTATGGACAAAACAAGAAACAAGACAACCAATCAGGACACCTGGACCACCGTCATCAAGCCGCGGGAGAAGCTGCTTTCTGTGAACCTGCGGGAGCTGTGGGACTACCGCGATTTGTGCAGCCTCTTCGTCAAGAGGAACATCACCACACAGTACAAACAGACCGTGCTGGGACCGCTGTGGTACGTCATACAACCGTTGATCACGGTGGTGATGTACATGGTGGTCTTCGGCGGCATCGCCAAGATACCCACCGACGGGCTGCCGCAGCCGCTGTTCTACCTGAGCGGCATCTGCCTGTGGCAGTACTTCAGCGACTGCCTGAACAAGACCTCGAACACCTTCACGGCCAATGCCGGCATCTTCGGCAAGGTCTACTTCCCGCGTCTGATAGTGCCCATCTCCACGGTGGTCAGCAACCTGCTGCGCTTCGGCATACAGCTGGGGCTGTTCCTGGTGGTGTACGCCATCTACCAGATTTGGATCATCCCCGGCCAGATACACACCAACTGGTACGCCCTGCTGCTGCCGGTGCTGGTGCTGATGCTGGCGGGGCTGGCCTTGGGCTTCGGCATCCTCTTCTCAAGCATGACGACGAAGTACCGCGACATGTCGTTGCTGCTGAGCTATTTCGTCAGCCTGTGGATGTATGCCACGCCGGTCATCTACCCCCTGAGCACCATCACCAACGAGAAGCTGAGAATGCTGATGAGCCTCAACCCGCTGACGGGCATCGTGGAGGCCTTCAAGTACGGTTTCCTCGGCGAAGGCCAGTTCAGTTGGGGCATGCTGGGCTACAGCGCCGGTTTCATGGTGGTGCTGCTGGCCCTGGGCATTGTGATTTTCAACCGCGTGCAGAAGACTTTCATGGATACGGTGTAATCTTTTAGGGCAAACTGTTATGATTGGAGAAATGGACACAGCTTTTGAATTGCTGCGGGCAGCGCTCACCGGGGAGGTGCCTACGGTGGGGGCAATGGACGCCTCGCAGTGGTGGAGCTTGTTCCGGCTGATGCAGAAAAACCATGTAGCGGCATTGACGGCAGACGCCGCCGGCATGCTCCCCGAGGAGACAAGGCCGTCGCGCGATGTGTTGATGCCATGGTTAGCCGAGAAAGAAAAGATTGCATCGCGGTCTCGCTACCAACGCGATGTGCTGCGCGACATTGCCACACATATGAAAAGCCATGGTATCAAGACATTGGTGCTTAAAGGTGTGGTGTTGTCGGAATACTACCCCACCCCGGAGCTGCGTGAATTCGGAGATCTGGACCTCTACTTCTACGACAAGCACGACGAAGCCGACGAGGTGGCACGGCGCGAGATGGGGGTAGGCATCAGCAACGACCGCAACCACCATACCAAATACGACTACCGCGGAGTTACCGTGGAGAGCCACTACCACCTGCTCAACAACAAATACCCTCCCAGCAACCGACAATACGAGACTCTGCTGCAAGAACAACTTGGACACCCCACCTTTGCAATACTCTTCCTGCTGCGTCACATGGCCGTGCACTTTGCATCCGGGCGCCTGACGCTGCGCGACCTGGCCGACTGGGCACTGGCGTGCCAGGCCATGAGAGAAAAGGTGGATTGGAGTTGCGTAGAATCCGCCGCCAAACGCTTTGGCATGACACGATTTGTTTCAGCAATGAACAGCATTGCAGAACGACGGCTGGGATTCCACGGACCCCTGACACTTGAGACAATAGCCGGCGATGGCGAACGCATAGAGCGAGACATTCTCTATGGCGACACCGACCTCGCCGACCATCCCGACGAAAACCTCGGCCGACTGGGTTGGAAACTCAAGCGCTGGCGCGCTATGGCGTGGAAGCGCGAAATGGTTTTCAACGACTCATCCCTGCGCCTGCTGATAGCCAGCCTCGGTGCACATGCCGCCAGTCCCCGCAGCGTAATACACAAAATGTAACACAATCATGAAGAAAGCCCTAATTACCGGTATCACCGGACAAGACGGAAGCTACCTGGCCGAGCTACTGCTCGGGAAAGGATACGACGTGCACGGCATCATCCGCCGCAGCAGCGTGGACTATCGTGAGCGCATCGCCCACTTGGAAGGACAACAGAATTTCCACCTCCACTACGGCGACCTTGGAGATTCTATGTCCATCCTGCAGGTGGTGTCGACGGTGAAGCCGGACGAGATATACAACCTTGCGGCGCAGAGCCATGTGCAGGTGAGCTTCGATGTGCCGGAGTATACAGCCAATGTTGACGCCTCGGGCACACTACGAATACTGGAGGCCGTGCGCCTGTGTGGATTGGCCCAGAGTTGTCGCATCTATCAGGCCTCGACCTCGGAACTTTACGGACGTGTGGAGGCCGTTCCCCAGAACGAGGAGACCCCCTTCCATCCCTACAGCCCCTACGCGGTGGCCAAGCTGTACAGCTACTGGATCATCAAGGAATATCGTGAGGCATACAACATGTTCTGCTGCAACGGCATCCTCTTCAACCATGAGAGCGAACGGAGGGGCGAGAACTTCGTCACACGGAAGATCACCCTCGCCGCCGCCCGTATCAAGCAGGGCAAACAGGAGCGCCTGCAGCTGGGCAACCTGGATTCGATGCGCGACTGGGGCTATGCCAAGGACTATGTGGAATGCATGTGGCTGATATTGCAACAGGAGCATCCCGACGACTATGTGGTGGCCACCGGCGTACAGCATTCGGTACGAGAATTCTGCCAGCTGGCATTCCATGAAGCAGGAATCGACCTGCGGTTCGAAGGCACAGGCATCGATGAGAAAGGCATCGACTGCACCACGGGAAAAGTAGTGGTGGAGGTGAGTCCGGACTTCTACCGGCCCACCGATGTGGTGAACCTGCTGGGCGACCCCACGAAAGCCCGTCAGCAACTGGGCTGGAACCCCACACGCACCACGTTCCCCGAACTGGTGAAGTTGATGGTGCAGTCCGACATGCGCAAGGTGGCGGCCGACGATGCCGCAGCACGTGTGAAAGTGAATCTGGAAGAATACCTGGAGAAAGGAATTGTGAAATGATGGAGAAAGAATCCAAGATATACGTGGCGGGGCACCGCGGGATGGTGGGGAGCGCCATCGTCCGCGAGCTGCAGCGCCAAGGATACAACAATATCGTCACCCGCACCCATGCCGAGCTGGACCTGACACGCCAGGAGGCTGTGGAAGCCTTCTTCGCGGCGGAGAAACCCGAATACGTGTTCCTCGCCGCCGCCAAGGTGGGTGGCATCGCCGCCAACAACGCCGCTCCGGCCGACTTCATGTACATGAACATGACGCTGGAGATGAACGTCATCCATGCCGCCTGGAAGAACGGCGTGAAGAAGCTGGAGTTCCTCGGCAGCAGCTGCATCTACCCCCGTCTGGCACCGCAGCCGATGAAGGAAGACTGCCTGCTGACCTCGGCCCTCGAGCCCACCAACGAGGCCTATGCGCTGGCCAAGATCAGCGGCCTGAAATACTGCGAGTACCTCAACCGCCAGTACGGCACCGACTACATCAGCGTCATGCCCACCAACCTCTACGGCCCCAACGACAACTACCACCCCGAGCACAGCCATGTGCTGCCGGCCATGATACGCCGTTTCCACGAAGCCAAGGAGCAGGGGCTGCCCGAGGTCGTCTGCTGGGGCGACGGCAGCGCGCTGCGCGAGTTCCTCTATGTCGACGACCTGGCGGAGCTCTGCGTCTTCCTGATGAACCATTACTCCGGCAACGAGACCGTCAACGCCGGCACCGGCAAAGAGCTCACCATCCGCGAGCTGGCCGATACCGTAGCCGAGGTAGTGGGCTACAAAGGCACCATCCGCTGGGATGCCTCCCGACCCAACGGTACCCCCCGCAAGCTCCTCGACGTCAGCAAGGCCACCCGGCTGGGATGGACCTACAAAACAGAACTGAAAGACGGCATCCGTATGGCCTACGAAGACTTCAAACAAAGCCTCTCAACGTCCCTCTAGGTTTTACTCCCCTTTTACTCAAACACTACTCAAACTTTACCTGACTCCATGACAACCCTAGGGCAACGCCATAGATACTCCAAGATACATAGCCAACAGTAATGCAATATGGCAACTGCAATAGAATTTAACAACATCAGCAAAATATACCGCCTGGGCCTGGTGAGCACCGGCACCCTCGCGCATGACATGAAACGCTGGTGGACCATGAATGTCCGAGGGAAGGAAGACCCCTACCTCACCATTGGCGAAACCAACGACCGCAGCACCAAAGGCGACAGCGAATACGTCTGGGCGCTGAAGGACATCGACTTCAAAGTCGAGCAGGGCGATGTGGTAGGCATCATCGGCAAGAACGGCGCCGGCAAGAGCACCCTGCTGAAGATCCTCTCCAAGGTCACCGCCCCCACCACCGGCACCATCCGCGCCCGCGGACGCATCGGCTCACTGCTCGAGGTCGGCACAGGCTTCCACCCCGAGATGACCGGCCGCGAGAACATCTACATGAACGGCGCCATCCTGGGCATGACGAAACACGAAATCAGCAAGAAGCTGGACGAAATCATCGACTTCAGCGGCTGCGAGCGTTATATCGACACCCCTGTGAAGCGCTACTCCAGCGGCATGATGGTGCGCCTCGGCTTCGCCGTCGCCGCCCACCTCGACCCCGAGATTCTCGTCGTCGACGAAGTCCTCGCCGTCGGCGACGCCGAATTCCAGAAAAAAGCCATCGGCAAAATGCAAGACGTCAGCAAAGGCGAAGGAAGAACGGTGCTGTTCGTCAGTCATAACATGGGCAGCATCCGGCAACTCTGCCGAAACGCCATCGTATTGGAAAAAGGGAGGATCATTCACCAATCGGAGGTACACTCCGCCGTGGATTTCTATCTTGGCCGAAACATTGAAGACCTACGCAGCGCAAAAGTGATTGTTTCAGATGAACAACACGACAAAAACCGCAGCATGGACGTGAAGTTCCTGGCATTCGCATTCACCAAGGACAACCCCTCCTTTGCCTCGGATGAAGACATCGATATTGAAATCAAAGTTACGGCATTCCGTTCCAAGGAATGCAGAATCAACTGCACCATCTTCAATGTTGAGGGAACACCTGTGGGTAGCAACACTTCCATGGACACCTTTCAGATTGAAGCCGGAGAAACAAAAACGCTCCTCTACACCATCCAAAATACCCGTTTGGCCATGGGGACATACACCATATCATTCTCTATCGGCAGCGGCGATGCCTCGCAAGGCGAGACCAACTACGATGTCGTGCAACAAATCATCGGATTCGAAATAGACAAGATAACCCGAAGTGGCGACAGTTATTATGCCAAATGGGATCGTGGTTGGGGGAACATCTTTTTCAACACCAAAACCGTCGAGAAATGAACTACTCCTTCAAGGATTATCGCAAACGGGACAGAATACTTCTTCGCTGCGGCCTATCGTTTGTCGTCAAGCAGATGAACAAACACAAGACGGTCAAAAACATGAGAAAAAATGCTTCCAAAAACACCCGCTATCTGGAAATAGGCCCAGGCCTCACTCGCCTGAACGGGTTTGAAACACTCAACATCATTGACGGGAAAGCTGTTGACTACATAGCCGACATCTCTCAAAAACTGCCATTCCTTGACAACAGTTTCGACCTGATATACGCAAGCCATGTAATCGAACATGTGCCCTGGTTTCTGCAAAAGCAGCTGTTCTCCGAATTCTACCGAATCCTTAAACCAGGCGGAAAAATTGAAATATGGGTACCGAACTTCAAAAAAGTCCTTGAAACCGTCACCACATACTATCAAACAGGAGAAAACCTGACAGGCAACGATGGCTGGTACAGATTCAACGAGGAGAAAGACGTGATGATGTGGGCAAATGGGCGCATTTTCACCTATGGCGACGGAACAGCCAATCCGATGAGCTTTAATTGGCACCGATGCGTCTTCACACCGGAATCTCTGACGAAACTATACGCTGATGCAGGTTTCTCCAACATTACGACAATGGACAGAACAGAGGTGCGCGGCATGGACCACGGCTGGATAAACCTGGGAGTTAAAGCAACAAAAGAATGAGATACGTCACCACCTCCGAACTAAGCCGGATGCTCCGCAGCAACCTGTGGAAGATTCCCCACGACATCGACCTCGTGGTGGGAATCCCGCGCAGTGGCCTTATGGTAGCCAATATGGTGGCCCTTTATCTCAACAAAAGGCTGTCCGACATCGACTCGTTCGTGGAGGGAAGAATTTTCAATATCGGTTCCTCCCGGGCCCACATGGTGGCTGATACCCCGATACGCAAAGTGCTGGTGGTGGACGACAGCGTAATGTCTGGCACATCCCTTGAAAACGCTAAACAGAAGCTGCGTCCCTTGTCTGATAAATACGAATTCTGTTACTTCGCTCCCATTGTAACAAGCACCTCCAGCCACATGGTTGACGCATACGCAGAAATTGTCGACGATGTACGGATCTTCGAATGGAACCTGTTCCATCACAGCCTGCTCGAAAGCGCATGCATCGACCTCGACGGCGTGCTCTGCGTTGACCCTCCCGTCGACGACGACGGCGAAATATACACCAACTATATCCTGAACGCCACCCCTCTGTTTATCCCCACAACCACCATCGGAACCATCGTCACATGCCGACTGGAGAAATACCGATCCCAGACCGAAACCTGGCTCAAAAAGAACAACATCAAATACCACAATTTGGTCATGCTGGACATGCCTTCGCGCGAAGCACGCATAAAATGGGGGCGTTATGGAGAATATAAGGCCAACTATTATTCCCAGCACGACGGGGTCCTGTTCATTGAGAGTTCCCTGCGCCAAGCAACGACAATAGCACAACTGTCTCATAAAGACGTCATCTGCATAGAGACCAACTCGTTGATTAAATACGAAAAGCAGAGTCTTTCCATCAAGGTCAAACGAAAAGTCAAACGGAGAATGCCTAAAACCTTCCGTTTAGCCAAACAGACGCTACATTTTCTCAAAAAGATGACACAGCACTAATGGATAGCGAAAAGACAAAACGAAGCCACTGGCACGACTACCACGAGAAGTGCATCTACCTGATAACGGTAACCGTCAAAGACCGAAAGCCGTTGCTGGGAACGGTGTTGGATGATGCAAACAAAGCATGGATAAGCCTCAGCCAGGAAGGGAGAGCCGTCTGGAGAGAAATTGAGGCCCTGCCCAAACGCTACCCTCAAGTGCGAGTGCTCCAGCACCAAATCATGCCCGACCATGTACACCTGGTGCTGTATGTCACAGAGCGGCTGCCGGAAGGGCTTCCCTTGGGCAATATCATCGCCAGCTGGAAGGTGGCATGCAGCAAAGCCTGCACAGCCCTGAATAGCCAGCCCCTTCGCGACCTAAAGGCCTGCACAGCCATTCGCGACCTGAAGGCCGCGACACACAACGACCCGACCCATCCATTGTATACCGCCACCCGCAGTTTTCCAGGCAACGCTGTCCTGGGGTTGTCCAGCGAGGCGGCCTTTAGGTCGCCCACCATCGCCGCCCAGCCCTCCACCCCGCCCCTCTTCGAGCGCGGATACAACGACAGCATCCTCACCGGCCGCGGCCAGCTGCCACACATCATGGCCTACGTGCGCGACAACCCACGCCGCCTGCTCATCAAGCAGCAATGCCGTCAATACTTCGTCATCCACCGCAGCATAGCTGTTGCGGACATGCCATTCGACGCCATCGGAAACCTCGACCTTCTGCGGTACCCTCTGCTGGCCGTCCACTGTCGCCGACGCTGGACAGAGCAGGAGACCGCCGCATATACTGACCACTGCCGCACGGCCTCCGCCGGCGGCGTCATACTCGTCGGGGCCTTCATCTCCAAGGCGGAGCAAGCCATCGCCCGACAAGCCTACAAGGAGCAACGCCCACTCATCCTCCTCATGGAGAACGGCTTCCCGGAACTCTACAAGCCTGTCGGCCGTGCTTTCTACTCCTGCGCCGAGGGGCGACTGCTACAGCTTGCACCATGGCCCTACCACAACGACAGCCGAGCCATCAGCCGCAGCCAGTGCATGGAGCTGAACCGCATGGCGGAGACCCTCGCCGGGTGTGCCGACAGGACACTCGCGACCTGAAGGCCGCGTCACCAGACAACCAACCCAAACAAAAGTCCACCACTACATACACCCCGACGGTCGTCCAGCGCAGCGGCCTTCAGGTCGCACAACCCCAAAATAAAAAACCACCCCCAAACGCCAATCCCACCACAATGAGCACCCCCCTTTTCTCAGTCCTAATAGCCAACTACAACAATGGCCGCTACCTGATGGACGCCATTGAGAGTGTCCGTTGTCAAACCTATACCCATTGGGAAATAGTGATTGTAGACGATGGGTCTACTGACAACTCAAAAACCGTATATGAAGGTTTGAAAAATGATAGCCACATCCGAATTTTTCATAACGACGAAAACAAAGGGTGTGGCTACACAAAACGACGTTGCGCAGAATTGGCAAAAGGGGAGATCTGTGGGTTCCTTGATGCAGATGACTGCATAACACCTGATGCCATTGAGAAAATGACGAATGCTCATATTCAAAAGCCCCAATGCAGCTTGATTTATTCAACTTTTTACAATGCTGACAATCATCTTAACATCATATCCGTCTCTAATCACCAATGTACAATTCCAGACAACAAGTCTTTCCTAACATTTAATGTCCCCGGAGCAATCTCTCATTTTGCAACATTCAAAAAGGATAGATATAATCAAACACAAGGAATAAATCCATTGATGTTAAAAGCCGTTGATGTTGATTTATATCTAAAACTTGAAGAAAAGGGCGAATTATTTTTTATTCCGCAACCATTATACTATTATAGAACTGAAACAGGCAACAACATTTCATTAGGAAGAGACAATTCCATAAAAGCAACCTACTGGGATTTTATTGCTCGCCTCAATGCCTATCAAAGAAGGAATCTTCCCATTGAAAACATCACATATTCGACATTATCATCCTTGTACAAGGAAGCTTTCTCCGATGGTCAAGATGACATCAGAAATACATGCTCGTATAGAACAGGGAAAAAAATTATTACACCTTTTCGTTTTTTGGCTAGAATAATCAAATAATGGGAAAAACCACACCTACAGTTTCCGTCATAGTACCCTGCTACAAACAAGCAGAGTACCTTTCTGAAACACTAGATTCTGTCTTGGCTCAAACTTACCCGAATTGGGAATGCATCGTCGTTAACGATGGATCGCCAGACAATACGGATGCGATAGCAAAAGCATATCGTGAAAAAGACCATCGCTTTAAATATTTTTACCAAGAGAACCACGGCCTAGCCACCGCACGGAACAATGGCATTGCGAATTCTACGGGAGAATACATACTCCCACTTGATGCCGATGATTTGATAGCCCCCACATATATTGAAAAAGCAGTCGATAGATTTAAGCATTATCCTGAAACCAAACTAGTTTATTGCAAGGGGCATACCTTCGGGAAAAGTAATCATCCAATGGATTTGGTAGATTACAACTATGATACTTTTATTTGGGGCAACTGTATCTTCTGCTCTGCAGTATATAAAAGGAGCGATTATGACCTGACCGATGGTTACAACCCAAACATGATCCATGGTCTCGAAGACTGGGACTTTTGGCTCTCCTTGCTAAAAAAAGAAGACCACATTTTTCGAATTGACGAAATACTCTTTTATTATAGAGTTAAGGAGAGTTCCATGGTAAAAGATTTAGTCAGTCATCATTTGGAAGAAAATCTAATCCAATTATGCCGAAACCATCCGGATATTTATAAACCATATTACGACAGAATCGTTTTGTATCACAGCTATACCGAAGAAACAGAACGATTAAAAAAGGAGGTTTCAAATATCCAGAACTCAAATGCATATCATCTCGGCAAACTCCTACTAAAACCACTAAAACTCTTCAAAAGGAAACATCATGAAAACGCCTAAGATACTAGCATACTACCTCCCACAGTTCCACCCCATACCAGAAAATGACAAATGGTGGGGCAAAGGATTTACCGAATGGACCAACGTGGGCAAGGCCACGCCTCTCTTTCAAGGCCACTACCAGCCAAAGGTGCCAGCCGATTTAGGCTACTACGACCTCCGCGTCCCGGAGACACGCATCGAGCAGGCCCGCCTGGCAGCGCAGTATGGCATCCACGGCTTCTGCTACTGGCATTACTGGTTCGGCAACAACAAACAGCTTCTGGAACGTCCCTTCAATGAAGTTGTTTCCTCCGGCGAACCCGATTTCCCCTTCTGCCTCGCCTGGGCCAACGAATCCTGGAAGGGCTTTGACCATGGACTGAAAAACCGCAAAGTTCTCATCGAACAAACCTACGGCGGAGAAAAAGACTACACAGAACATTTCTATTCCGTCCTGCCGGCATTCCACGACAAACGGTATATCAAACGGAACGGATACCCTCTTTTCACTATATACTTCCCCCAAAACATCCCCGACTGCAAAGCATTCGTCGACCTTTGGCAAACCCTTGCCCAGAAGAACGGCCTACCCGGAATCTTTTTCATCGGACTCTCCCTGCACACCGACGAACATACTCTTGCCTCCTTGCAACATCTTGGCATGGACGCAATCTCAACCATCCGCCTCGAGGACTTCTACGGGAAACTGAAACACCGCATGTCATTTGGGCAAAAGATAAAAAACAAACTGACAGGAAATACCCTGCCACCAAAAGCCTTCGAATTCAAGGACACCATGCAGTTCTTCTACAACTCCTTGGATGCCAACCCCAGCATCTATCCTACCATCATCTCCGGATGGGACCATAGCCCTCGTACAGGACGCGAAGGTCTCATCATGTACAACTACACCCCTGATTTGCTGAAAGAGCACGCAACCCAGATACTGAGCCTTGTTCAGAACAGAAACGACGAGGATTCCTTTGTCTTTTTGAAATCTTGGAACGAATGGGCCGAGGGCAACTACATGGAGCCCGACCTGAAATACGGGCATCAATTCCTACAAGCCCTGAAAGAAGCAATAGATAGTTTTAGCAAATGAACCCCACCGTCTCCATCGTCCTTCCCTGCTACAACGGCGCAGGCTTTCTGGCGCAGTCCATCGACAGCGTCATCGCTCAGACTTTCACCGACTGGGAACTCATCATTGTCAACGACTGCTCCAAGGACAACTCATTGGATATCATGCAGCAGTACGCTGAAAAAGACAGCCGTATCCGCATCATCAACAATGAGACCAACCTCAAGCTGCCCGGAGCGCTGAACCGGGGTTTCCGCGAAGCCAAAGGCAGATACCTCACCTGGACCTCCCACGACAACCGCATGGCCCCCACCATGCTCGAGGAGTTCGTGGCCTATCTGGATGCCAACCCCGACAAAGGCCTCGTCACCGCCTGCTATGCCGCCTTCAGCCTCGCCACAGGCGAACAGCTCTACGAAGTCCACCACCCCGACCCACAGGTGCACCTCCCTCTCTACAACTGCGTCTGCTACGCCTTCATGTACCGCCGCGAGGTGCTGGAAACCGTGGGCGACTACGACACCACCCTTTTCCTCGTCGAGGACTACGACTACTGGGTACGCATCTGGCTCAAGTACCCCATCGGCAAGATATACAAAGTGCTCTACTACACCGGCGTTGGCGACGAAACCCTCACCCTCTCCCGCAAAAAGGAGATTGCACAGAAGCTGGTGGAGATGCGCCTGCGCTACTTCGACGACTTCAACCGCGCCCTCGCCCCTCACCCCGACCTGCAACGGAAGCTCTACAACTCCATCGCCGACAACCTGCACGGATGGCAACGGATAAACTTCACCCTCCGTCGCGGCCTCAAATACAGCTCCGTCTACTGGCTCTACTACCGCCCCAAAAAGAACCTCAAGAATCTCCTACGCGCAACCAGAAAATAATTCTCCGCAGAAGCTAATTCTCGATCAGAATTTTTTTTCTCAATCAGATTTTAAAAGATTTCAAAAGAATCATGGACAACGAATTAACCTATACAATCATTGGATGTGCGTTGAAGGTTCATTCCAAACTTGGACCCGGATTGCTGGAATCTGTATACCAAAAGGCTTTAATGATTGAACTGGACAATGCGTGTCTGCTAGCCGAAGAGGAGGTCCCGTTGGAAGTAATATATGATGGCGACAATCTCGGAATCGGGTTCCGAATAGATATTTTGGTGGAAAATGAAGTTATCCTCGAACTAAAATCAGTATCCTCTCTAGAAAAAGTACACTTCAAGCAGTTGCAGACATATCTCAAACTAGCCAATAAACCCATCGGATATCTCATCAATTTCAACAGTGAAAGTCTCCGCATCGGTCATGAGATAAACAGAATCATAAACACCAACTACCACAAATAATTCTTTTATAATCTTTTAAAATCTGATTGAGACATAAATCTGATTGAGACATAGACAAGCCTATGCCAAGAGTAACCGTGCTGATGCCGACATATAATGTAGCCCCCTGGGTCGAGGAAGCCATCCGGAGCGTCCTCCGTCAGACCTACCGCGACTTCGAGTTGCTGGTGGTCGACGACGCCTCGACGGACAACACCCTGGACGTGGTGCGCACCATCGACGACCCTCGCATCCGCATCGCCTCCTTCCCTAACAATGTGGGCCTCTCCGAGAACCTCAACCGCGGCCTCGACCTCATCGACACCGAGCTGGTGGCCCGTATGGACGGCGACGACATCGCTGAACCCGACTGGTTGGAGACCGGCATACGTGTCCTCGACAGCCATCCCGAGGTGGGGGTCTGCAGCTTCGGATTCCAGTTCTTCGGCACCAAGACCTCGCTGGTACGCTTCCCCGAGCACCACGAGGACTCCAAAGCCCAGATGCTCTTCGGATGCACGGTCATCGTGCCGGTGTTCCGCCGCGCCGTTATGGCCGACAACCACCTCCGCTACAGCACCGAGGCCTTCCCAGCCGAGGACTACATGATGTGGGCCGACGTCTACCGTGTCACGCAGGTCTACAACGTCCAACGTACCCTCTTCCACTACCGCACCCACGCCACCCAGATCTCCACCTCGCGACGCGAAGCCCAGATCGTGAAAAGCAACGAGGTGCGCCTCAAGATGCTCCAGTGGCTCAACCCCGACTTCACAGACGAAGAAAAACGGTACTTCCTCGAAGTCTTCGTCCCATGCAAAATCGATTCCAGGAAAGACGTCGCCAACCTCAAGGCCTTCGCCCAACTGCTCATCGACCGCAACACCCCCGGCAACTACTCCGACGATGCCCTGCGCCGCAAGTTCAAATCCCATATCGCCTATGGCACCTTGGACTATGTGGAACACAGCTACTTCCCCACTCAGTACACCCCCCTCGCCCTCATCCGACTCCTCGCCAGCGGCCTCTACCCCACCCTGCCAAAGAAAAACCGCCGCAAACTGATAGTCAAATGCCTGCTGCTCAAAAGAAAATAATATAAAATCTCAATCAGATTGTAAAAGATTTAAAAAGAAAAAATCTATTTTTTACAACCTGTTAGCAATAGTAACCATCTTTTATAATCTTTTAAAATCTGATTGAGAAAAAACAATCTAATTGAAATAAATACTCTGATTTAGCACAAAAACACAATATGATTGACCTCCGCCGCAAACTCCACAACCTCACCCACCCCATGCTGGGGCGCATCCTGATGTTGCACCGCGTGGTGGAGCACCGCAGCGAAGAGCCCTCGCAGCGCGAACTGGAGGTCACCCCCGACTTCCTCGAACAAACCATTCTGGACTATCGCCAGAAGGGCTACACCTTCATATCCATTGACGAACTTTCATCTCTACTCACTACCCACTATACACTATCCACTAAAAAAAACATCTGCCTCACCTTCGACGACGGCTACCAAGACAACCACGACATCGCCTACCCCCTGCTCAAACGCCTTGAAGTCCCCTTCGCCGTCTATGTCACCACGGGCTTCATCGACAATCGCCTCCCCATGTGGTGGTACGCGAGCGAGCGACTGGGCATCACCACCGAATCCCTCAAAGCCCTTGATGCCTCCCCCCTCTGCACCATCGGTGCCCACACCGTCAGCCACCCCCGTCTCGACACCCTTTCACTCGACGACCAGCAGAAAGAGATTGCACACTCCCGCCAGGAACTGGAGGCCCTCCTCGACCACCCCATCCACCATTTCTCCTACCCCCACGGGGCCTACAATGCCGACACCCTCACCATCGTCAAACAACAATCCTTCCGCACTGCCCTCTGTGCCTGGGGAGGGACCATCCGCCGCGGAGCCAACCCCCTGACGCTCCCCCGCATCGAACTACGACAAAAATGAAGAAATACGGCAACGGCATCAAAGACAAACTGTCCGTCATCATACTCTCCTACGCCCTCGACGACGACATCTACCACCTCAACAAGCAGGCGATAGAGACTCTCCTTTCTTCAGAGGTTTGGCCATCCGGAAGCCTCCAAATACTTCTCATCGAGAGCAACAAAGAGAATCCCTATCAGTACCCCTACCCAAACGTGGAGGTGTTGATACCCAACGAGAAGTTTGGGTTCCACCGCTTCTTCAACATCGGCATCGAGCACACCGACGGCGAATACATCGCCTTCTGCAACAACGACATCATCTTCCACAAAGGCTGGTTCAGCGCCATCCGCGAGGTGGCCAATAGCCACCGGCGTTTTCTTTGCTTCTCACCTATCGACGACAGCGGCGACTACCCCAAGATGTCCTCCGAAGCACTACCCCGCGAAAAAGCCTTCTACAGAGGCTGGGAACATCAAAAACACTTCGCGCCCTGGTGCTTTGTATGGAAACGCAAAGTATTCGATATCACGGGTCCGTTCGACGAAACCGTAGATTTCTACGGTGCCGACTGCGACGAGCAGAACATAATGAGCCGCAATGCATTATGGAGCGTGGTATGCACCAAGTCCGTTGTGAATCATTTGGCAGGGCAGACTGCCATTGTGAAACAATCCGGCAAAGGCGACAAATACCGTATCACAGACTACGACAAATATCCTCTGACCGAATTCGAAAAAACACACAACTACCCCCTCTGGATATACGACGACTACCGCTTCTACGAAGGCTACCAGAAACTGAAAAAGAAATGGGGTCTGGACAATACCACCAAGTGGATGCAACGGAAAATCACCCAATACCCCATCCTGAACTTCCGTCCGCTGACTCGACTCCTGTTTACAAAACGCATGAATCACATCTTCTGCCGTCTGAGAGGAATAAAACCATAATCACATGTACAACAACCACACCGTCTCTTTCGTCTCCTTTGCCAACAGCCGCTACGCCTCGCAGGAGCGCATCAAGCGCGAGGCTGAAGAGATGCGCTTCTTCGACCACATCTATGTGGGCGACGAGCACATGCTCGAGCCCTGGTACTACAAGAAATACAAAGACCGTTGGCCCGAGCGCAGCTTCGGCTACTGGCAATGGAAACCCTATATCATCCGCCGCGTGATGGATCGCATGGAGGAAGGCGACTATCTCGTCTACGCCGATGCAGGCTGCACCCTCAACCCTCGTGGCATACCCCGACTGAAGGAGTACCTCCAGATGGTCACCGACAGCCCTTGCGGCGTCCTGGGTTTCGACCAGCACTTCCGCGAGGCAGAGTGGACCAAGGCCGACCTCTTCGACTATTTCGGCGTCCTCGGCGACCCAAAATACATGGACCACGGCCAAGTCGCCTCGGGCTGCATCATCATCCACAAGAAGCCAGCCTCACAACGCCTCATCGACGAGTGGCACTACATCATGCATTTCCACCACGACCTGGCTACCGACTCACCTTCCAAGCTGCCCAACGTACCGAACTTCCAGGAGAACCGCCACGACCAAAGTGTCTTCTCTCTGCTGATGGTCAAATACGGCGGCGTAGAACTCCCCGTCGAGGAATTCTTCACCGAAGGCGACTGGGAAAACTTGAAAGACTACCCCATCTGGGCCACCCGCAAGCGCATGAAGAAACGCACATGGGATAAAGAAATCAAATACCGAATCAAAAAAATGCTTTTTCTCACCAAATGAATCCGAACTACGCATACATCACTATCTCCACCGGCAAGAGCTACCTACTGGGAATCATGGCCATGTATCTCAGCCTGAAACAGACTGGCACCAGGATTCCCCTCTACGCCATGCTACCCAGTGACCTCGTCAAGGAAGAAGAAAAGCTTTGCGTACAACTGAAGGAGAACGGAATCAACATCATAGAATACAACAATTCCATCTCCATCCCCCAGCAACTCATAGACAACAACGAGAACCACGGCGACCGTCGTTTCAGTCACACTTTCGACAAGCTTCTGGTTTTCGAGCAGACACAATTCGACAAGATTGTTTACCTCGATGCCGATATCTATATTCTGCACAACCTCGACCATCTGTTCCAACTACCACACATGAGCGCCATGATTGCCGGCAAGAGCTATCCTGGCAACGAAGACTGGGTAGACCTCACCTCAGGCATTATGACCATTGTACCCGAACAAGGACTTTCAGCCAAATTTGAAAAACTGATTCCAGACGTTATCAGTACCAAAGGTATCTGTGGCGACCAAGACATTCTCCAAGCCTACTATTCCGACTGGCCCCAGCACCCCGAACTCGATATGGGTGAAAAATACGGCGTTATTGCATACTATGCAAAATATTACGAGAAACACCTCGGCTATAAATACACAAACAATGTGGCAGACCCCCACTCGGTAGCCGTAATACACTATGCCGGCGAGAAGAAACCCTGGATGCAACAGTGGTCACCACTGTCGGTACTCAAACAGGAACTTCAGCTGATGATGCTGAAAATGATGCACAAGCGCAATACCGACGCTGTCCTGCTGGAATACAAGAAGTTGATCCGTAAAGCAAGAAAACTCCTTTACCGATAATGAGTCTTCGTACACAATATCACCGCTACCGCAATCCGCTGACATCTTCTGACGGGCGAATAGATTACTACAACTGGTGGAACAAACAGCCAGCCGATGAGGTATGGTTCACTACCTATCTCCAAAAGAGGGGCTTCCTGGGGCGCTATCCCAAAGCACATTTTGTGTTCTACTCCTCGCTGGGAAGCATCAACCTGCTGCGAATAGAGCAGTGGTTTTCATGGTGCAAGCACAGACGCATACGCATCTACTTCAACGGCGAGAACAACCACCACCCCAACTTCGCCCCCTACCTGCACAACCTCCTCGACCACAGCAGCATCGACCTCAGTCTGGGCTTCGACTATACCGACGACCCTCGCTACATGCGATTCCCACTATGGATACTGGAGATGTTCCCTCCAGAGTCTACCGAGAAGGACATCCGCCGCATCTGCGACCAACTGAGCCACCGGCACCTTGAAGCCTCGCGCAACCGCTTCTGCGCCTTGGTCTCCGGCAACCGCGGCCCCGACGACCCCGGAGCCATCCTCCGCAGCAACATGGTGCAGCAGCTCAACGCCATCGACACCGTCGACTGCGCGGGCAAACTGCTCCACAACACCGACGAGCTGAAGACGAAGTTCAACGACAACAAAGCCGAATTCCTGAAGCAATACCGCTTCTACATCTGCCCGGAGAACGCCTCGGTCGAGGGCTACGTCACCGAGAAACTCTTCCACTGCATAGGCTCCGGCTGCATACCCATCTACTGGGGTGCCGGCGGCAACCCCGAACCCGACATCCTCAACCACGACGCCATCCTCTTCTGGAACCCCGACGGCGACAACAGTGCCCTCCTGCACAAGATAGCAGACCTGCAACGCAATCCGCAGCAATACAAAGACTTCTTCGAACAACCCCGCCTGAAAGACAACGCCTGGCAGGTGGTGGCAGCCTACTTCGCCGAACTGGAGAAGCGCCTCCACAACCTCCTCCGATAGAGCACTGAACACCATGGCCGAAACCATCGCATCCAACTTATGAAACTCTCCATCATCATACCCGCCTACAACGCCGAAGCCTACCTGCCACAATGCCTCGACAGCATCCTCGCGCAAGAACATCAGGACTGCGAGGTCATCGTTGTCGACGACGGCAGCACCGACGGCACGGCGGCCCTGCTGGAACGCTACCCCGACGTGAAGGTCGTCCACCAAGAGAACCACGGCATGAGCACCGCCCGCAACCGCGGCCTCGACGAGGCCCGGGGCGAGTACATCCTCTTTGTGGACAGCGACGACCTCCTCACCGACGGCGCCCTCGAGACCCTCGTCGCCGAGCTCTCCGGCGAAGACATCATAGCCTTCAACGCCAAGAAACTGCACGACGCCACCGGCGAACAGACCTACCACCCCACCATCCGCGAACCCGAAACCACCGACGGCTGGACCTACTTCTGCCGCCACCGCCTGGAGGCCACGGACATCCACTTCGTATGCATCTGGCAGCGGGCCTACCGTCGCCAGTTCCTGATAGACAACAACCTGCGTTTCGCCGACGGCATCCTCCGCGCCGAGGACGACCTCTTCACCACCCAAGTCATGCTCGCCGCAAAAACGGTAAAAACCATCACCCCCTGCCTGTACATATATAGGATACGCGCGAACAGCATCACCACCACCGTCGACCGCCGCCGCTTCGACGACAGCCTGCGTGTGCAACGCCGGCTCGCCGACCTCTTCATCCCCCTCCAGGGCGTGGACAAGAAGGCCATCTACCGCGTGCTGGCCTCAAACTACATCAACCTCTTCTCCCGCAAAACCAAGAACCTCTACGGCAACATCGACCGCGAGATGCAACGGTGGGTCGACTGGCGGCAGTTCCGCACCGTCTGCCTCACCCCCCGCCACCACCGCCTCTACCACCTCATCCGCATCCACCCCTCCCTGTTCCGTTTTTATGAACTTTTAACACGATAACCACGACTGACAAAATGGCAGTCATGTACCTACCATCCCCTTATCAACTCCTTACCAACTCCTACCCAACTCCTACCAAAGTAGGTGTTGATAGGGTGAAAACAGGGTTTTGGAACTGACAAAATGGCAGTCGACCCCCTCTGAGATATGCTTTTCACATCGAGTGAATTCATGGTTTTCCTGCCGGTGGTCTTCGCCCTCTACTGGGTGTTGCGGCGGCAGGTGCGCTGGCAGAACCTGCTGGTGGTGGCCGCGAGCTATGTGTTCTACGGCTGGTGGGACTGGCGTTTCCTGCTGCTCATTGCCTTTACCACCGCCTGTTCCTACGCCAGTGGCCTGATGATCAGGCCCGAAAGCAGCCGCCGGCACAACCTGGCCGTCATGTGGACCAACATCGGGCTGAACCTGGGCATCCTGGGACTGTTCAAATACTACGACTTCTTCGCCTCCGAGTTGGCCCGGTTGCTGGGATGCAGCGGCGACAGCGTGATGCTGAACCTGATACTGCCCGTGGGCATCTCGTTCTACACCTTCCAGGCGTTGAGCTACAGCATCGATGTCTATCGGGGCAAGATAGCCCCGACGAAAGATGCCGTGGCCTTCTTCGCCTACGTCAGTTTCTTCCCCCAGCTGGTGGCGGGCCCCATCGAGAGGGCCACGAACCTGCTGCCGCAGTTCCTGAGGGAGAGGCAGTTCGACTATGCGATGGCCGTCGACGGCGTGCGCCAGATGCTGTGGGGATTCTTCAAGAAGGTGGTCGTGGCCGACAACTGCGCCGTCTTTGTGGACAAGGTGTGGGGCGACATCGGAGCCTATGGCAGCCTGGACCTCGCCGTGGCCGCAGCGTTGTTCTCCATCCAGATCTACTGCGACTTCTCGGGCTACAGCGACATAGCCATCGGCTGCGCCAAACTGTTTGGAATCCGACTGATGCGCAACTTCAACGTACCCTACTTCAGTCGCGACATCGCCGAGTTCTGGCGCCATTGGCACATCAGCCTCACCACCTGGTTCCGCGACTACGTATACATCCCCCTCGGGGGTAGCCGAGTGGCGAAGTGGAAGGTGGTGCGCAACACATTTATCATATTCCTAGTCAGCGGATTCTGGCATGGAGCCAACTGGACCTTCCTGGCCTGGGGTGCTTTCCACGCCTGCCTCTTCCTGCCCCTCATCCTGATGGGCAAGAACCGCAAGTACACCGACACCATTGCCGAGGGGCGTTGGCTGCCGGGAATCAAGGAGTTGGGGCAGATGGCCCTGACCTTTGTGCTGGCGGCCTTGGGCTGGGTGCTCTTCCGCAGCCAAAGCATCGGCGAAGCCATGGACTTCTACGCAGCCATGTTCGGCGGCGGATGGCATGGGTTCAATCCGCCGATGCGGGCCGTGGTCTTTGTGGCCGCGATGCTGTTGGTGGAATGGCTGCAACGCGGACGCGGGCACGGGCTGGACATGAGCGGCGTGCGCTACCGTGCGGTGCGCTACGCCTGCTACCTGGCCGTGCTGGCGGTGATATTCATGTACGGCGTGTTCAACGAGACATTCATTTACTTCCAGTTCTAAAGCTCAATCAGAACCATCAGAACTATCAGAAAACTTTCATATAATCCATGCGACGCTTTCTAACAAAACTTGCAATCACGGTAGCGGCACTCTTTGTCTTGGCCTACGGATTGGACTGGCTGATAACCAAGAACCTCAGGCATTCCGATGCGCGAATGTTCCACACCTACAATGCCATCTACAACGACAGCCTGCAGTGCAACGCCTTGATCATGGGCTCGTCGCGCGGACAGGTGCAGTATTCCCCACGGATTATCGACAGCATCACCGGCCTCAACAGCTACAATATCAGCGTCGACGGCCGTTGCATCGACGCCGAGGTGACCATCTATAACTTCTACCGCCGCCACTGCCCCAAACCGAAAGTCATCATACAGAACATCGACTGGGGCACCCTGCAGATGTCCAACGGCTACGAGCGCGAGCAGTACCTGCCCTATCTGCGCAAGGACAACGACCTCTACCGAGAGATAAAGGAGCGCGAGGACTTCTCGTGGGCCGACCATTGCCTGCCGCTGATGCGCTATGCCGGATACCACGAAACGATAAAGGAGGGACTGGGAATGAAAGCCAAGATGGCACGGCCAAAGAACATCGAGCGAGGGTTTATCCCCACGGACAAAGAGTGGGACGGGGCGGCCTTCAGGGCCATAAACACCCTCGGCTTCACCGTCAACGACGAGGCCGTGGAAATTTTCGACCGCTACCTGCAACAGTGCAAACAGGAAGGCATCGAGGTGGTGATGGTCTACGCCCCATTCTACATTGGCGCCACCGAGAAGATGGGCAGCGATGCCGACTCGATGTTCGCTCTCTACCAAGGCTTTGCCGACAAATACGACTACACGATACTCAACTATACCTACGACAGCATCAGCTACGACACCCTCAACTTCTACAATGCCAGCCACCTGAACCGCCGCGGGGCGGAGCAGTTCTCGCTGAAGCTGACACAGGATTTAAAGAACCTATTGCAATGAAAAAGATACTGATTGTTTTCGGCACCCGCCCGGAGGCCATCAAGATGGCGCCCCTGGTGAAAGAACTCGGCAGCCGACCGGGAGAGTTCGACACGAAGGTCTGCGTCACAGGCCAGCACCGCGAGATGCTGGACCAGATGCTGGAGGTGTTCGACCTGCATCCCGACCACGACCTGAACATCATGCAGCCGGGGCAGGACCTCTACGATGTTTCGTCGCGCATACTGCTTGGCATGCGCGATGTGCTCACACAGGAACGTCCGGACCTGGTGTTGGTACATGGCGACACGTCCACGTCGACCTTCTCGGCGTTGGCCTCTTTCTATCAACACATTCCCGTGGGGCATGTGGAGGCAGGCCTGCGCACCGGCAACATCTATAGTCCCTGGCCCGAGGAGATGAACCGACAGCTGAACGGACGCCTCTGCACCTGGCATTTCGCCCCCACGGAGACCGCCCGGAAGAACCTGCTGTGCGAGCATGTGGACGAGAAACACATTGCCGTGACGGGCAACACCGTTATCGACGCGCTGCACTGGGTGGTGGCCTCGGGCAAAGCGAAGGCGCCGCAGTTCGGCCGCGACGAGCGTCGCCGCATGGTGCTCATCACCGGTCACCGCCGCGAGAACTTCGGCGACGGCATGCGCAATATCTGCCAGGCCATCAACGACTTGGCCGGGAGATTCGAGGATGTGGACTTCGTCTACCCCATCCACCTCAACCCCAACATCCGCCGTCCGGTACAGGAAATCATCGACGGCAGCCGGAAGAACGTTTACCTACTGGAGCCGTTGTCGTATCTGGAGTTCGTGGCCATGATGCAGCAGAGCACCTTGATACTCACCGACAGCGGCGGCATCCAGGAGGAGGCTCCCGCCTTCGGCAAGCCCGTCCTGGTGATGCGCGACACCACCGAGCGCCCCGAGGCCATCGAGGCCGGCACCGCCCGCCTGGTGGGCACAGACCGCAGCACCATAGTGGATGCCGTTGCCGACCTGCTCACCAACGAAGAATCCTACCACACCATGTCCCACGCCGCCAACCCTTTCGGCGACGGTCATGCCGCACAGCGCATTGCCGACTTTATCGTCTCGCATGAGTAAAAGTATCCACCTGCCTGGATTGAACGGTCTGCGGGCCATTGCCGCCCTTTCCGTCATGTGGAGCCATACCTTCCAGGACACCTTTGGCGACTGGGGAACCGTGGGATTCAGACTGCCAGTGGTGGCCGACGGGGTGACCATGTTCTTCGTCATCAGCGGCTTCCTCATCACCTACCTGCTGCTCAACGAACAGGAGCGAAGCCAAACCGTCAGCATCCCCAAATTCTACATGCGAAGAATCCTGAGGATATGGCCCATCTACTACGCCTATATGGCCATTGCCCTGACTGTCACCCACACTTGGAGCGCCCCCAATATATGGTACTATATCTTCTTCGGCGCCAACATACCGTTCATCGTCACGGCCGGCATCTGGCCCATCGTGCACTACTGGAGCATCGGCGTCGAGGAGCAGTTCTACCTCTTCTGGCCATGGTTGGTCAAAGCATCCCGCGGAAAGACCCAAAGGCTGCTGGCCAGGGCCATCGCCCTGTGCGCGGTATGGCTTCTGTGCAAATGGGGCATCTACCTCATCTGGGGAACAACGACCGCCTACAAATTCTTCGCAGTCACAAGGTTCGACTGCATGATGCTCGGGGCCATCGGGGCCATACTCTACTTCACACGGAGTGGCTGGTTCAACCGCCTGCTGGGCAACCGAACACTTGGGGTTATCTGTCTGCTGGCGTTGTTCTTCTCCCAGCCCTGGGCAAACATCATTCCTGCGCCAGTGAGAACACAAGCCATAGCCCTGCTGGCATTGGTCTGCATCATGAGCCAGTTGCACAACCCCATCATCAATTTGGAAAACAAAGTGTGCGATTTCGTTGGAAAGATATCCTACGGCATCTATGTCATCCATCCGTTGCTGATATTCCTTCTGTCAGGTCTCTACCGCAGCATGGAAATCGACCTGTCTAACGGCATCGCCACTGCACTCATATACGTTATCATCACCCTTGCCACCATACTCCTCGCCTGGCTCTCCTACCGTTTCTTCGAGAGTCCGTTCCTGCGGCTCAAGAGCCGTTTCGCCATTGTGCACAGCCAAAACTCAATGAAAGAATGACACGCTTTTCCGTCATCATGCCACTCTACAACAAGGCGCCCTACGTCCGCAAGGCCGTGGAGAGCGTTGTGGGACAGACCTATAGGGACTGGGAGCTCATCGTGGTCGACGACGGCAGCACCGACGACGGAGGCGACATCGTGACCTCGATTGCCGACCCTCGCATACGGCTGGTGCGGCAAGAGAATGCCGGCGTGAGTGCCGCCCGCAACCGGGGAGTGGTGTTGTCCAGCGAGGCGACCTTCAGGTCGCCATATATCTGCTTCCTCGACGCCGACGACTGGTGGGAGCCCACCTTCCTCGAGGAGATGGCCGCCCTCATAGAGCGCCACCCTGACGCCGGAATCTACGGCACAAACTACTGGATTGTCAAGAACGGTCGCAAGCGGCTGGCACCCATCGGAGTGGAAGAGGGATTCGCAGAAGGCGAAATCAACTACTGCCAGGTCTATGCCCGGACTCTCTGCATGCCACTGACTTCCATAACGGTCTGTATACCCCGCAGGGTGTTCGACGAAACAGGGGGATTCCCCTTGGGCATCACCCTCGGCGAAGACTTCCTGCTCTGGCTGCGCATAGCCATAAACCACAAGACCGTACTGCTGAACAAACCCCTTGCCAACTACAACCAGGACGTGGACGTCGCTCACCGCGGAACCCACCACCTGCACCCGCCTGAGCGGCACATGCTTTGGCAACTCGGAGAATACGAGCCATTGGAGAAAAGCAGTCCCGCCTACAAGCAACTCATCGACAACCTCCGCACCTACAGCCTGATGAACTACCTGCTGGACCGCCGCTACCGCGACGCCGCCCGCACCGAGCTGGCCAAGGTAGACTGGAGCCTCCAGCCCGCCAAGACTCGCAGGCTGTACAAATGGCCCGTATGGGCACTCCAACTCAGACAACATGTACTGAAGACGGGGGCCCGCATCAAACAACACCTCAAACGATGAAAGTCCTTATCGACCCTGAAGACGACATCCAATACATGAGTTTCTACATCAAGGGACTCATCGACCGTTTTGGCCATTCGAGCGTGGCTTTCAACCGACACGCCTTCGAAGACTTGCCCTCCAACGACCGCGCCACACGCACCATGCGGTTCATCACGAAAGACGGCAGCAGCGAAAAGCGCTATGTCATCGACACCAACGACAGCTACAAGATTAACGAAACACTCTACGACTGGTGCGATGTTTACGGCAACGTCAACACCAACTGGGCCAAGACCCCTGCGAACCAGCAGAGCAAGCTCGTTTCCCTCTGCCCGTCGTTCGCCATCCGCTACACCAATCCCCTTCGGGCCTGGCTCTCGGCCTCTCTGGGGGTGATGGGCACCAGCCGCCCAAAGCGCAAATACCTCGGCTGCTGGCGGAGGATGCTGCAACGTCCACAACTGACTGAATACACCCCGCAGCAGGCGCGCGACAACTACATCTTCCACCTCTCCACCCTATGGCAGAGCGACGAATGGAACCGCAACAACGAGGGCGTCAACCTGCGCCGCGCCTACTTCATCAGGGCCTGCCGGACACTTGGCCCTGCGGTCTCCTTTGAAGGAGGCCTCGCCGCCTCGCCTAACAATCCCTCGGCCTCACTGTTCTCCGACTGCCTTGCGGGGCGCATACCCAGCCATGTATGCCTCGCCAAGACCAAAGAATCCACCTTGGTATTCAACACCCCAGCCTACTGGGACTGCCACGGATGGAAGCTTGGTGAATACATGGCCCTCGGCAAAGCCATCCTCTCCACCCCCCTGTCCAACGACCTGCCCACCCCTCTGATTCACGGCAAACACATCCACATCACAGGCGCCACACAGGAGGAAATGGCCGACTCCATGAAGTACATCCTTTCGAACAAAGAATACAGGCACCAACTGGAGGCCAACATCTACGACTACTGGCAGCACTACGGCACTCCGGACGCCTCGCTGAAACTTTTAGGAATATGATACCCAAAACAATACACTACTGCTGGTTTGGCCGGGGCGAGATGCCGCAGCTGGCCAAGGACTGCATCGCCTCGTGGCACCGGCACATGCCCGACTGGGACTACAAGCTCTGGAACGAGGACAACTTCGACGTCGACAGCATTCCGTACACCAAAGAAGCCTATGCTGCCAGGAAATACGCTTTCGTGACCGACTACGTGCGCCTCTATGCCCTCAGCACCGAGGGTGGCGTGTACATGGACACCGACGTGGAGATACTGAAACCCCTCGACGACCTGCTGCACCTTAGCGCCTTCACCGGCTACGAGGGCAGCAAGCACAAGCCCCCCGTCACAGGCCTGATGGCCAGCGAAGCCGGCGGTCAATGGGTCGAAGAGCAGCTGCACGCCTACGACGGCCAGCACTTCTGCCGCGAAGACGGCACCCTCGACACCACCACCAACACCCAGCGCATCAGCGCCATTATGAAAGCCAACGGCTTCGTATGCGACGGAAAACAAGGGCAATACAAAGACTTGACAGTATTCCCCTCGGACTACTTCTGCCCCCACCAGACCACCGGTGAGTACCTGCTCACGGAAAACACCTACTGCAACCACCTCTTCATGGGCTCGTGGGGCGACAAAGGCAAGAAAGGCTGGAAAGGCCACCTGAAACAACTTATAGGCCAGAAGTGTATGACACATCTCATCAAACTGAAACGTAAACTTATTGGTTGACAATGATACCGTACCTACCTAAACAAATAGCAACGAAAGGCATATACCTCTACCTCGGGGCACTGGCAGCCGTGACCATTCTCTTCATTCGGCACACGATGTCGATTGAGTTCTACGCCCTCGGCCTCGTGTGGGTCATCGGCTTCTTCCTGCTGAGTTCCTACTGCAGCCAAAAATGGCAGGACATTCCGCAGAAAGCCCTGCTGCGCAACCTCTTCCTCACCGCCCTGGGGCTCCGCTGGGCGTGGACACTTTTCGCCTACGTCTATTTCCTCTACAAAACCGGAATGCCCTTCGAATTCTCGGCCGGCGACTCCATCTGGTACTACGAAGAGACCATGGGCAACGTGCACGCCAACATTGCCGACGTGTGGCGCTACCTGTTCGTCGACTCCAAAACCATCTCCGACTCCGGCTATGTCTTCTACCTCTCGCTGCTCTCCAAAATCACCGGCTACAGCATACTGCTTCCGCGACTGGTGAACGGCCTCTTCAGCGCGGCGACAGTCCTGCTGATCTACTTCCTGGCCAAGCGCAACATCGGCGAGGAGGGCGGCCGCATGGCGGCGGTATTCGCCTGCTTCATGCCCAACCTCATCTACTACTGCGGCCTGCATCTGAAAGAAACCATGATGATCTTCTTCCTGGTGGCCTTCCTCGAACGCTCCGACTACCTCCTGCGAAGCAAGAAATACAACATCCTCACCATCACCCTCCCGGTGCTCCTGGCCGTCGTCCTCTTCACCTTCCGCACCGTGCTCGGAGCCGCCGCCGTGTTCTCCATCGCCACAGCACTGGTTTTCACCAACACCTCGGTTGTGGGCCGAACCAAACGTATCCTGCTCATTGCCTGGGGCGTGCTGGCAGTGTCCACACTGGCCGGAGGTGTCATCAGCACCGAGATCCAAGCCACCTGGGACGACCGCGAAAACAACCAGACAGCCAAGCGCACCCACCAAACCAACAAGGGCAACCAGTGGGCACAATACGCCACCGGCACCGTCATGGCCCCCATGATGTTCGTCATGCCGTTCCCCACCATGGTGGATGTGGACCAACAGTACAACCAACAGATAATCAGCGGTGGCAACTTCGTCCGCAACTTCTTCGGCGGCTTCGTGCTTCTAGCTATTTTCAGCGCCATTTTCATCACCAAAAACTGGCGCAACCTCTCGCTCATAGGCTCCTTCGCCATCGCCTACCTGGGTATCATCTCCTCCAGCGGATTCGCCAACTCGGAGCGTTTCCTGCTGCCGGCACTGCCGGTACTGCTCATCATGGCCGCCTACGGCATATCGCTCCTCGATGCCAAAAACTACCGTTTTGTCAAAATCTGGTACTATGTCGTCCCCGTCATGGCCGTGGCATGGGCATTTTTCAAACTGGGTTCGCGAGGACTTTTTTAGGCCCAAACCCCTTATCAACCCCCTACCAACTCCCTACCAACTCCCTACCAACTCCTACCAAGGTAGGTTTTGATAGGGCGAAGAAAAGATGTTGACACGGCATTTTAACGTTCATTAACAAAATTCGTGCATGAGAGTACTTCTAGTCTGCAACTATAAGCCGAAGGTCGGAGGCATCTCCGGGCAAGTGGACATTTTGCAAAAAATGCTGGCATCCGACGGCCACACCGCCGAGGTGTTCAGCACCAAAGCCCCGTTCCTGCAGCGCCTTGGGCTTCCGTTCAAACTGAGATCCAAGGGCAAGGACTTCGATGTGTTCCACATCCACTGCTGTTCGCACTGGGGGTTCCTGCCTGCGGTAGTGGGTGTTTCTGTGGGCAAACGGTTGGGCAAACGCATCGTGCTGACCTACCATGGCGGTGGCGGAGAGAAGTTTTTCGACCAGCACCCCAAGCTGGTTCGGCACTACCTGACGCGTACCGATGCCAACATAGTTCTTTCGGGCTTTCTGGCCCAAGTGTTTGAAAAACACGGATTGCCTTTCGTAACCATTCCCAACATTCTGGAGCTGGACGACAGCCGGTTCCGTTTGCGCGAGCGGTTGCAACCCAACTATATCTGTACCCGTGCGCACGAGCCTCTGTACAACATTCCGTGCATCCTGCGGGCCTTCCGCAAGGTGCAGTCCATCCACCCCGAAGCCACCCTGACGCTGGTGGGCGGCGGCAGCGAGCACGAAAACCTCGTGCGGATGGCGGAAGAACTTGGCCTGCAGAACGTCACCTTCACTGGAAGGGTGGCCAACGAGGACATCTACACCTACCTCGACCGTGCCGACATCATGCTCTCCGCCCCTACGGTGGACAATATGCCGGTGTCGTTGCTCGAAGCCATGAATGCCGGATTGTTGGTGATTTCCAGCAAGGTAGGCGGCGTGCCATACATGGTGAAAAACAACAGCACAGGGCTCCTCTTCGACAGCGACGACAGCGATGCCCTGGCGGGCAAGATGCTCTGGGCCATTGACAACCAGACCATTTCCCGCACCATCACCCTCCAGGCCCACAAGGCCGTCAGCCGCTACCGCTGGGAGAACATCAAAGAACAACTCTACAAAGCCTATGGCCTTCCTGCATGAACATATCATCCTGCCACTGAGCGACCTCCTGAAGGGCGAGAGCGTGCACACTCACCTGCGAAACCTGCGCGATGTGGAACAGTGGAGCGACCTGCAGATGAAAGATTTTCAGCAAGTGAAACTCCGCCAACTGTTGACCTACGCAGCCCGTGAGGTCCCGTTTTACAAGGATTGGTTCCTCGACCATCAACTGAACCCCAACGATGTCGTTCTCAGCCAGATGCCCATCGTGAACAAAGCCATCATGCGGCTGGAAGGCATCGAGAGGTTCACCGCATCCGGATTCCCCCAGAAAGATTGCATAGCCTCGCGCTCCAGCGGCTCAACGGGAGAGCCGTTCACATATTTGGTCTCCCGCGAAGCCGAGTCAGTCAATACCGCAGCGAAGTTACGCACCTGGTACCAAGCCGGTTACCGCCTCGGCGACCGCTACATGAAGATTGCCAACGGTGAGAGGCAAGGGAAAATAAAAAAATTGCAAGACCGCGTAAACCATTGCCTTTTTGTTCCCTTCTACTCCATCGATGACAACGCGTTAAAAACCATTCTCGACACCATAGAGACCCGGAAACCGCTCTTTATCCGTTCCTATCCAGCACCTCTCTACTTGCTGGCGCGCTACCGCAACAGCCATACAGGATACACCCATAGCCCCCGGCGGTTATTCACCACAGGCTCAACATTGTCGGAGGCCTACCGCAAAGAAATAGAGAATGCCTTCGGTTGCGACATCATCGATTCCTACAGCTGCGAGGGGACACCCAACACCTATGAGACTCCTGCCCACGACGGTTACCGTGTCTGTGACTACTACGGTATCATCGAAGTGATTGACAACGACGGGCATCCCGTCAACGACGGCATAGGCCGTGTGGTCAGCACCGACCTCTGGAACTTGGCTCATCCCTTCATACGCTATGACACGCAAGACCTTGTCGAGGTACACAACGGCCAGATAATCCGCATTATGGGACGCGAGAGCGATGCCTATATTGCCACTGGTGGCGAAGTGTACACAGTGCACAACTTCTCCCACTTCTTCCTTTACGACATCCAGGGGGTGGACAGCTACCAGATAGTGCGCCATCGGGACGGTTCCATCACCTTCAATATCGTAACAAACAAGGAGTTCGTTCCCGAAAAAAAACAGAATATTATCGATTTCTGGCAACCGAAACTCAAAGTTCCGGTTTCTGTCAACATCGTCGACGACATACCCCTCATGCACAACAACAAACGCCAAACCATCATCCACGAGCCATGAAAATACTAACCCATTACGATCAGATTCCTGCAGACCAATGGGATGCACTGGTCGAGAAATCGCCCGTTGTCTCATGGTTCCAAACCCGGGAGGCATACTGTTTTTTCGACAGCCTCAGTTTCATGGAGCCATTCGTATTTGGCATCTCCGAGGGAGAATCGTTGGCATGCCTCACCGTTGGCTATCTGCAGAGTGATGGCAATTGGATAAAACGTAAACTTACCCGACGCGCCATCATCGTCGGAGGACCGCTCTTGACGGGACAGACCACTGAAAAACAGCTTTCCGCAATGTTGATAGTCCTGCGAAGCGAACTGCGAAGGCGTTGTATATACATCGAGACCCGTAACCTCAACGACTACTCGCCATGGAAAGAATGCTTCGAGAAAAACGGTTTCTCCTATCAGGCACACCTCAATTTCCACCTCGACACCACATCCATGGACATCGTGAACAGCAACCTCAGCCGGACTCGGAAACGTCACATCCACGTGGGGCTGCGCGATGGTGCCACGCTGGAGCCTGCCTCATCGGACAAGGAATTGAACGAATTTTATAGCATCCTGCTCGACCTATACAAGAAGAAAGTCAAGAAACCATTACCGCCTCCCGAATTCTTCCATAAACTGCACCAACTTCCTTCGGGCAAAATCCTCGTTGTCAAGCATAAGGGACAAGTGATTGGAGGCATGGCATACGTCTGTCTCGACAAGAAGGTCGGCTACGAATGGTATGTCTGCGGGATGGACGACACTTTTAAGCCCCTCTATCCTTCCGAACTCGCTACCTACGCGGGCATCCAAGCCACCGTCGATGGCGGGTGTCCAAGGTTCGACTTTATGGGAGCAGGCAAGCCTAATGTTGAATACGGGGTGCGCAATTTCAAAGCACTTTTCGGAGGCACTCTGGTGGAGCACGGCCGCTTTCTCTACCTTTGCCACCCATTGATCTACCACGCCGGAAAACTTTTCTTGAACATAATCAGCAAACAATGACGATAGGAAATCTTTATACCCGATGCCGGAACGCATTTCTGTACAAGGTGATGCAACGAATGCCATACAACAAAATCCGCATTTGGGCGCTTCGCAAGCAAGGATATTCCGTTGGAAGGAACGTATATCTGCCCTCCGACATCTGCATACCGCACAACTTCGTTTACGATCGTGGCTCGCTGACCATCGGCGACAGAGTGTCCATCGCCCCGAGGGTGACACTGATATTGTCCTCTCACAGCAATGCCTCGTCGACATCAAAACATGTGTCGCACCACGACAATGCCATTAACATCGGAGACGATGCCTGGATCGGTGCCGGAGCCATCATCATGAACGGCGTGACCATTGGCGAAGGAGCCATTGTCGGATGCGGAAGCGTGGTGGTGAAAGACGTTGAGCCACACACCGTTGTTGCTGGCAATCCTGCCAAGATTATCAAGAAAATAACACTAGATGAACATACTGATTGATATCGGACATCCAGGACACGTGCATCTGCTGCACGGGGTGGCCGAGGAGATGAAAAAACGCGGCCACAAGGTCTTCTATTCCGTGCGCGACATCCCCGTCGCCAAACGGCTGATGGAGCACTACGGCATGACCCCTTGGGTCGACCTTGGGGGCAAAAAAGACTCCCTGATGGGCAAAGCACAGACGGTGCTCAGTCAGGACATGCAGCTGCTGCGTTTTGTCCGCAAGAACCATATCGACCTGGGTCTCAGCAGCGGGCTGGTGCTCAGCCATGTATCGCGCCTGACCAAGATGAAGTCTTTCATGTTCGACGACGACGACGATGCCGCCGAACCGCTGATAACCAAATACGGACACCCGCTGACCGACATCGTTTTCACACCCGACTGCATCCACCGTAAGACCAAACATGCCGTCTACTATGCAGGAACACACGAACTTGCCTACCTCCACCCCAACCGTTTCACGCCAGACCCCACGGTGTTGCAACATGCCGGGCTGGCCGAAGGCGAACGCTTCTTCATCATGCGTTTCGTGGCCCTCAAAGGGCACCACGACGTGGGACAGGCAGGCCTCTCGCTGGAACAGAAAAGGGCTTTGGTTGACCTGCTGAGCCCCCACGGGCGAGTCATCATCACCTCCGAACGGGCCGTGGAGCCGGAATTCGAACCGTACCGCCTGCCCGTGCCTCCGGAGGAGATACACTCGCTGATGGCCTACAGCTCGATGTTTGTCGGCGACAGCCAAACAATGACCTCCGAGGCTGCCATACTGGGGGTTCCGGCACTGAAATGCAACACCTTCGCCGGACGTCTGTCGGTACCCAACATGCTGGAAGACAAGTATAGCTTATGCTATGCTTACCTGCCCGAACGGTTCGAGGACATGCTGTCAAAAATCCACAGCCTTTTGGATATGCCGTCCGAATCATTACGTGCCGAATGGCAAGCCAAACGGCAACAGATGCTACACGAGATGATTGACCCGACAGAGTTCTTTATCAACCATATAGAACACAATGAAGCCTTATCTTGAACCGAAACGCCAACCGTTGCCGCACTACCAAAACCACGGCCTATGGCGAACCCTGCGCCTGTCAGCACGGCAGCATGGCTACCGCTCGGCACTGTGGTTCGGCATCATACGGTGGAAAGATCACGTGCTGAACCAATGGGCCAAACGTTGTCCGTGGAACAGACTAAGAATCAAACTGCAACGGTGGCGCGGAGTGCAAATCGGCAACCAGGTGCACATCGGCCCCGACTGCATCATCGACTATGCCTACCCTTGCTTCGTGCGCATCGACGACGGCGCTTCGCTGGCCGGAGCCGACTACGTGCTGGCGCACAGCACCCCCATGGAATGCCACGCCAAAAACGTGGAATCGTTTGTAGCTCCAACCATTATCGGACGCAACGCCTGGGTAGGAGTGAACGTGACCATCCTGCCCGGAGTGACGATAGGCGAGGGAGCCATTGTCGCCGCAGGATCGGTGGTCACACACGACATACCGGCATGGACACTGGCGGCAGGCGTACCTGCCAAAATCAAAAAAGAACTGGAACATTAGCATGGATTTCACGATTGAACAATATAATGAACTGCTTGATGCGTTAAAGAAGCATAAAAACCATAGAATCAGGCACGATGTGGATGCTCGACCCCTCTATTCGCTGAGGGTGGCGCAGGAGGAGGCCAGGAAGGGAATGAAAAGCACCTATTACTTTCGTTCCATGCACTTTGCACCACATCGAGAGACCATCCAGGCCATTGCAGCCCTAGGGCACGAAATCGGCTACCACTACGAGTGCCTGACCACCTGCAACGGCGATATGGCTGCGGCCTACGAGGACTTCTGCAGAAATCTGGAGGAACTGCGCAAAATCGCAACCGTTACATCCGCCTGTGCCCACGGCAGTCCCAAGTCGCCATGGAACAGTCAAGACATTTGGAATCAGTATGATTACCATACATTAGGCATCGAGCACGAGTCGATGATTGACACCGATTTCTCCACCACACTATACCTCACCGACACCGGCCGCCGGTGGGACGGCTACCGCGTGGCGGTAAGGGACAAGGTGCCACAGTATCAGGAAGACTGGAACAAATCAGGGCTAGCATTCCATACAACAGACGACATCATACATGCTATCAACAATATACAGCACCCCATACACCAGAAAGCACTCCTCGTCAACACCCACCCGCAGCGATGGATGCCTTTCGGGGCACAATGGATAAAAGAGGCTGTGCTGCAAAACAGCAAAAACATCGTCAAAAGAATCATAGTATCAACAAGATAAATGAAAAGAATACTCACCATTGTCGGTGCACGTCCGCAATTCATCAAAGCGGCAGCCATCTCACATACTATCAGGGACAACCACTCGTCCGAGATGCAGGAAGACATCCTGCACACAGGGCAGCACTATGACGACGCCATGTCGGGCCAGTTCTTCACAGAGCTGGACATACCGCTTCCGCGATACAACCTCGGCGTAGGTTCAGGCCCCCATGGGAAGCAGACGGGACTGATGATGAGCGGCATAGAAGAAATACTGCTACAGAGCCATTACGACGGGGTGCTGGTCTACGGCGACACCAACTCCACCCTGGCGGGAGCCCTGGCAGCCGCCAAACTGCATGTCCCTGTCTACCATGTAGAAGCAGGCCTGCGCTCGTTCAACCGCAGCATGCCGGAGGAAATCAACCGCGTGGTTGCCGACCACGTGTCCTCCCTGCTCTTCGCCCCCACCCAAACCGCCGTGCACAACCTTCGGAACGAAGGGTTTACAGACAAAAACATCATCTTCAGCGGCGATGTGATGTACGACAACGTACTGCACTACTCCACTACCGCCCTCCAAAGGACAAAACCCATCTTGGATTCATACATCCTCACCACCCTGCACCGCGACTTCAACACCGACAATCCAGACAGGCTAAAACACATACTATCAGCACTGAACACCATCACCGAGCAACTCAAAACGGAAATCGTGTTCCCCATGCACCCAAGAACACGCAAGTGCATTGATTCCATGTCTCTTACGCCATTACCTAACCGTATCCACGTCGTCGCCCCACTTTCCTATTTGGAGACCCTTGCCGCACTGCAGCGGTGCTCGCTGGTACTCACCGACAGCGGGGGACTGCAGAAAGAGGCCAACTTCTGCCGCAAGTACTGTGTGGTGCTCCGCCCCGAGACAGAATGGGTGGAGTTGGTTGAAGACGGAGCCGCCGTCCTGGCCGACGCCGACGAACAAAAAATAGTCGACGCTACCCTCAGACTTATCGGCCAGGTTTCCCCTGCAAATCTGCACTTTGGCAATGGACACGCGGCCGATACCATCGTAAGCCGCATTCTGGAATCGTAGGCACAATCGCATCGAAAAGCGCATCAAAAAAAGAGCACAATCGATAAAAAATGCAACAAATCGATAAAAAAATTCCAAACATTACGAAAAAAATTCGTATCTTTGCATTTTATCACATATACGAAAATAAATTATAATTTATTATAATACAAACAAATGAAGGGAACAAACATCATTTCTACAAAGAGAAGTTTTGCACATGTGGCAGTCTGCATGAGCCTGCTAATCCTTGTTTCCTCCTGCATCACCCCCCGCCGTGTCAACTATCTGCAGGACCTCAGCCAAGGCAGCCAAATCCAGATAGAGAACAAGTTCGAGGCCGCCATTGCCCCCTACGACGAGCTGAACATCATCGTCACCACCTCCAGCAGCAAGAAAGAGCTGGCCTCGCCCTTCAACTTGGGCAACGGCGCAGGCAACAACGCCTTCACCAATAACGCCCGCTATCTTGTTGATGTCAATGGCGACATACAAATGCCCATCCTTGGCAACATCCACGTCGCCGGCCTCACCCGCCTCAAACTGCAGGACACCCTCACCACCATGCTCGAAAATGGCGGCTACATCGACGAACCCTTCGTCATGGTCCGCTTCAACAACTTCAAAATCTTCTTCCTCGGTGGCGGCCGAGGCCAGGTGCTCAACATCAGCAATGAGCGCTGCACCTTCCTCGAAGCCATGGCCATGCTGGGCGACAACGTCAGCCTCCACACCCGCCGCGACCACATCGCCGTCATGCGCGAAATCAACGGCCGCATGGTGGTGCGCTACCTCGACCCCCGCTCCTCCGACGTCTTCAACGACCCCTTCTTCATGCTGCAGCAGAACGACTTCATCATTGCCGACACCTACGACAACAGCGTTGTCCGCAGCGAAGTGACCTACTGGCTCGGCATCGGCAGCGCCATCGTCTCGGCATTCTCACTCGTAGTATCGCTCATTGTCCTCAAAAAAGTCAACTAACCCCCAATCCCCATTGCCATGGCAGACACGAAAACCGACACCTCCTTCCTCGAAGAGAAGAAAACGCAGAAGATCCATGTCAAAGACATTCTCTTCACCCTGCTGAGGAACGCCCACTGGCTCATCCTCTGCGGCGCCGTCGGTGCCATCATCGCCGGCTACAATGTGCGCCACCAGGACCGTGTCTACGCCAGCAGCGCACGCCTGCTCATCAAAGGCTCCTCCACCAACAGCGAAAGCGGCATCCGCGAGGCCTCCATCAAGAACATGTTCTCCACCCGGACGCTCTACAACAGCTCCATCAACAACGAGATGATGATCCTCACCTCGAAGTCCGCCCTGACCGAAGTCTCCCGCAACCTGAAGCTCAACATCATCTACACCGCCAAGACCCGCCTCGTCAAACGTGCCAAGGACCTCTACGGCGAGTCGCCCATCACCATCGACTTTGTCGACAACGGCGAGGAAGACTACGTGGCCTTCACCGCCACCATCAAGAACGACGAGCAGTTCGAACTCACCCTGCCCGACTACGAACCCATCGCCGCCCCCTACGAGGACACCGTGGCCACCCCCTTCGGTCGCATCGTGGCCCACAAGACATGGTTCTTCACGCCCGACTACTACGGAGTGCCCATCACGGTGACGCACACCAGCATCTCCGCCATCTCCGAGCACTACCGCGCCGCCCTCGCCGTTACGCGCGACGACGACTTCAACACCATCGTCAACATCGGCCTCCGCGACGCCTCCCCCATCCGCGCCCAGGAGGTCATCAACGAGGTCATCAAGGTCTACAACGATGACGCCATCAAGGAGAAAGAACGCATCATCGCCGAAACCTACGACTACATCAACCAGCGCCTCTCCATGCTCCACTCCGACCTCGGCACCCAGGAGAACGCCTTGGCCAACTTCAAACGCGAAAACCAACTGCTCGACATCTCGACCTACGGCCAAAGCTACCTCCAGTCGAGCATCCAGTCGTCCGAAGAAATCGAACGCCTCAAGAAACAGCTCTCGCAGGCCCGCTACCTGACGCAGTTCAACCAGTCCGACGAGGCCGTCCACATCATCCCGCCCACCATCGGCCTCGACGACGCCAACATCATGTCCCTCATCACCAAGCACAACAACCTGGTGCTCGAACTCGAAAAATACCAAAGCCCCAACAGCCCCGTGGTGAAAGCCAAGATGGAGGAAATCCACACCCTGCGTTCCAACATGAACCGCCTCCTCGACGGCTACATAGGCCTGCTGCAGGAGCGCATCGCCGAAACCCAGATCGAGGCCTCCAACGCCTCCAGCAAGATGAGCCAGGTGCCCCAACAGCAGCTCTACCTCGAAAACCTGGAGCGCCTGCAGAAAATCAAGGAGGAACTCTACCTCCACCTCCTCAGCCGCCGCGAGGAGCTGATGATCAGCCGCCCCTCCATCGAACCCAACGGCAAGGTGCTCGACCCCGCACGCATCAACCGCACCCCCGTGTCGCCCAACGAGACACGCACCACCCTCATGGGTCTCCTCATCGGTCTGGCCATCCCCATAGGAATCTTCTTCCTCCGTCGCCTGCTCGACACCAAGGTGAAGTACCACAATGACATCATCGCCGTCACCGACATACCCTTCCTTTGCGAGATTCCCAGCCGCGAAAAAGACGACGACCGCGAAGTGGTGATGACCAACAGCGACCACGACGCTATGTCAGAGTCCTTCCGCTTGCTGCGTACCAAAATCGACTTCTTGGGCAACAGCGGCGACGGAACCAGCAGGGTACTGATGGTCACCTCTATCCTCCCCGGCATGGGTAAGACCTTTGTGGCCGCCAACCTGGCCTCCAGCTTTGGCGTGGCAGGCAAACGCGTCATCATCATCGACCTCGACCTGCGCAAAGCCTCGCTCACCCGCAAGTTCTATTCGCGCAAGCACACAGGCCTCTCCGCTTTCCTGGCTGGCAGAACCGACGATTGGCAGGGCATCATCAAGCATAATCTGGTGTCCAACAATGTGGACAGCATCTTCACTGGCCCCATACCCCCCAACCCCACCGAACTGCTGAGCAACAATCGCTTCGGACAGCTCCTGGACAACCTGCGCCAGCGCTACGACTACATTGTCCTCGACACGGCGCCCACGGGTCTCGTTGTAGACACCGACATTATCAAACAATACGTCGACAACACCCTCTTCATTATCCGCCACAACAAGTTCGACAAGCGCCTCCTCAGCGAACTCGACGTCATGTATAAAGAACACACCTTCCCCAACCTGGCCATCGTCCTCAACGACGTGCGCTACAAGAAACTGATGCCCTACGAGAAGAAGTACGGCTACGGCTATGGCTATGGTTACGGCTATGGCTACGGTTACGGCTATGGCTACGGTTATGGCTATGGGTATGGCTACGGCGATGAAGAACGCAAGGAAGATAGCAAAGAAGAAGAAAACAACGAAAAATAATATAAAATACTGATATATATATATACATGGATACAATTATGAAAAGAGCAATAACTATTATCGCCCTACTGATTGTAAGCTCCACCAGCTTGTTCGCACAACGCTTTGAGCGCAAAGGCTTCGCCCTCGGCGCCGACCGCGACACGCTGCTCTACATCATCGCCTCCCCCTTCGACAACTGGTGGATCAACCTCGGCGGAGGTCTGCAGACTTTCATCGGCAACGAAATCGAATCCTCGGCACGATGGAACAAACTGAACTACAACCTCAGCGCCGAGGTGGGGAAATGGATCATCCCCGACCTGGCAGTATCGCTGCGACTGAACTTCATGAACGTCGACGGACAATCACGCTATCCGCTACAGCCCTTCATTGACTTCTCCGGTCTGACCACCCACGAAGAGGACGGCGTCAACTACTACGACTACCAACCCTTCCATGCCTACGCCATTTCGGTCATGGGCTTCGTCACCTTCGACTGGACCAACTTCTTCAACGGCTACGAAGCCGGACGTCGTCGTCGCCTGCACTGGTTCACGCCCATCGGCCTCGGCATGTCCATGCTCTTCGGCACACAGGACAACCCCAACGGCAGCTACGAGCTGGGCTCCTTCCGTCGCAACTTCGAGCTGGCCTACTCCTTCCGCATAGGCGCCGAATACACCTTCTCCGAACACGTTGCCCTCAATGCCACAGCCGAACTCTTCGGTTCCGAGTCCACCTGGGACTGGTCGCCCTACGACAACTCGCGCACCATCTTCGATATCATCCCCTCCATCAACGTCGCCGTCAAGTTCAACCTCTTCAAATCTGTCACCAAGTACAATCCCTACACCCGCTCCTCCTCGCGCGAGAAAGTCAACCACGAGTTCCTTGCCTACGGCACACGCAACACCCTGCAGACCCTCAACGGCAAGATTGAGCACCTGAACCACCAGATCGACTCCATTGCAGACCGCACCGGCGAACGCGAACGCATCGACTCCGTCCGCATCGACTCGCTCCGCAACGAGCTTGCCAAGGCCATTGACGAACACGACCGCCTAATCAACGAAGGTGGCAGTGGCGGCGGCTACCCCGACCCGTTCCCACGCAACGTCATCGACGAGCTCCTCAACGCCAACGAAGTTCTCAACCTCCCGGCAGCCATTGTCTACTACCAACTCGACAAGTGGAATCTCGACTACAACGCCTCCAAGCGCCTCGAAGACTTCTACAAAGAGGCTCGCCAGCTGGACGACACCATTGAATTCTACATCATCGGCGCCGCCGACTCGGTCACCGGTAGCATACGTCACAACCAGTGGCTCTCCGAGCACCGCTCCAAAGCCGCCTTCGACAAGCTTGTCGAACTCGGCATGAGCGCCAACCAGCTCGTCCCTGTCTCCATCGGCGGCATCATGCACTACGACCCGAAGGAGAACAACCGTATGGCCCTCGTCATCCAGCGCACCCCCGTCACCGAGGAAATCGTTGAACGCTGGCTGCGCCAGAGCAAGGAAAGGCTGAGACAGTAAACCCACGGCCACGCCGTGGCACCACAACGCCCCGCAGAACGCCACTGCGGGGCGTTTTTTTTACACGTATACCCCCTCTGTAGAGACGCGGCAGGCCGCGTCAAACATCATCCTCCCAATCGAAGCCACGCCGACGCGGAGACACGGCAGGCCGCGTCTCTACAGAGGGGAACAGACTCTTGACATTTTATCCTTTTCCACACCTTCCCTTACCCCTATCATCACCCTACCAAAACCTACTTTGGTAGGAGTTGGTAAGGAGTTGGTAAGGACATGGTAAGGCGATGGTAAGGACATCACCATTGAGAATCAGCCGTTTGTGCAAAAGCGACTTTTTGGCAAACAAAAAGAGCCGGAGAGAAGCATTTTGCCTCTCTCCGGCTCTTTGTTTTAGGTAAGGTCGAAGGGGTTATTTCAGACCCAGTTTCTTCTTGACCATGGGCATAATGTCGTCGCTGTCCTGCGAATAGAGGACGGCAGCGGTGCCGGAATCGAGGATGTAGGTGTAGCCACCCTCGGCAGCCACATCGCTGATGGCCTTCTTGGCGCGGTCGATGATGGGTTTGAGCAAATCCTGCTCACGCTGCTGAAGCTGCTTCTGGGCGTTCTCCTGGAACTCCTGGATGCGGGTGCCCATGTCCTGCAGCTCGCGCTGTTTGGTGTTGCGGATGAGCTCGGTCCAGCCAGACTGCTTCTCCATGTACTCGTTGTAGCGTTTCTCCATCTCAGCCTGCATGGATTTGAGCTGTTCCTCGAGGCCAGCCACCTCGGACTGGAGCACGGTCTGGGCCGAGTCGCGGCCAGGCATGATCTGCATCAGGTCGTTGGAGTTGATGTGGCCGAGCTTGATCTTCTGCTGGGCCATGGCGCTGCCGCTGAAGACAAAGAGGCAGGCGACAATTGCAATTAAAGCTTTTTTCATCTGTTGAATTTTTATTAGTTTCATTAATTATTTCTTTGTATCACGCCCCCTGGAGAGACCTGTGGAGCGATCGGTGTCGCGCTGGCGCAGCTCGGGGTTGGTGGGTTTCTTCTTGCCCCCCTCAGGTTCGGCAGAAGCCGCAGAGCTTCCCGGCTTGTAGCCAAGCGATTCAAGTACATCGTCGCTGATGTCGTACTTCTTGTTGGCAAAGAGTACGGCGGGGCTGCCGGCCTTGTCGAACACCATGCCGTAGTTCTTCTCCTGGGCAATGCGCTCAATGGCGGCATAGACACGGTCCTGCACCGGTTTCAGCAGCTCGGCGCGCTTCTTGTCGAGGTCGCCGCCGGGGCCGAAGCGCTGCTGCTGCAGGGCACGCACTTCTTGCTCCTTGGACTTGATCTCCTCCTGACGGCGCTTCTTCAGGTTCTCGGGCAGCAGATAGCTCTCCTGCTCGTATTCGAAGCGGAGGTTCTCGAGTTCCGACTGCTTCTCGGCAAGCTCGGCCGTCCAGTCCTCGACGTATTTGTCGAGGCGCTTCTGGGCATTGGCATAGTCGGGGATGCTGCGCAGCACATAGTCTGTATTGACGCAGGCATACTTCTGCTGCGCCATGGCAGGCATGGCAGCGAGCAGCAAAGCCGAGAGGAGGATGAGTATTTTGGTTTTCATATCTTGTTAGTCGAGACTTTGACCAATGGAGAAGTGGAACTGGCTGCCGCCGGTCATACCGTCGAAGCCGTAGCCCCAGTCGACGCCGATGAGGCCGAGCATGGGCAGGTAGAGACGCACGCCGAGGCCGGCGGAATTGTACATCTTGAAGGGCTGGAACTCCGAGAGTTCACTCCAGCAGTTGCCGCCCTCGAGGAAACCGAGCACCCAGATGGTGGCGCTACCACTCTCGACTATGGGCTGACGCAGTTCGATAGTGAATCTATCAAACACTGAGCCGCCACCGTCGGGAGTCAGCGAGTTGTTCTCGTAGCCTCGCAGGGGGATGACCTCGCGGCCATCGAGCACCCACGACGAGAGGCCGTCGCCACCCAGGTAGTAGCGGCCAAAGGGAGCCAGACCGATGTCCTTGTTGTAGTAGCTCATCCAGCCGAAGCGGAAACGCGTGCTGAGCACCACGTCGCCCACCAGGTTGAGGAACCAGGAGCCGCGGAAGTTAATCTTATAGTATTCCACCCACTTGAACTTCTCCTCTGCCGTGGCAGTGGAATAGTCCTTGCCTGTGAACAGCGAGAAGGGCGGAGTAAGATAGGCGCTGAGCGAAATCTCGGAGCCGCTGCGGGTATAGAAGGGCGAGTCGAAGGAGTTGCGCGAAACAGTAAAGGCATACGAAATATCGTTTGACGAGCCATCTGCGAAGAGACCCGCAGCCAAACTATTGTAATTGTTGAGGATGTAATGCTTGTAGGTGATTCCATGGGAGACGATAAAGTAATCGTCGGGCCACTTCAGTCGCTTGGAGAAACTTACGCCGGCACCGGTAATCTGAAGGCTATAGAAGTTCTCATCGCTCTGGCGAACCCAGAGACCGTTGCTCAAGTAGTTGTGGTAGACCTGTCCGGTAAGTGACTGGGCGCGGTGGCCGCCAAGCCAAGGCTCTGTAAAGCCGGCACTGATAGAATAGTAGGAACTGCCATTGGTTGTAGCGTTGAGCGAAAGCTTCTGGCCGTCGCCGGCGGGCAGGGGCACCCAAGCATCCTTCTTGAAGATATTGCGCACACTGAAGTTATTGAGCTGTATTCCCACCTGGCCGATAAACATGCCGGAGCCATAACCGCCCTGGAGATTCAGCTGGCTGGTGGAACCCTCCTTCACATGATAGACAATGTCCACCGTGCCATCCTTGGGGTTGGGGCGCGGCTCGGGGTTCACAGACTGCTCTTCGAAGAACTTGAGGTTCAACAATTCGCGGTAGCTGCGCATCAAAGCCTCGCGGCTGAAGAGGTCACCCGGACGGGTATGCAGCTCGCGCATAATAACCTTGTCGTTGGTAATGGTGTTGCCTTCGACGGAGACATTGCGGATTCGGGCCTGCTGACCCTCGACGATGCGCACCTCTATGTCAATGCTGTCGTTTTCCACCGCAACCTCCACAGGCACCGCGCGGAAGAAAAGGTAACCATTGTCCATATAGAGAGATGACACATCCGTACCCGACGGGTTGTATTTCAGATTCTCTTCCAGAAGGCTCTTATTGTAGGGGTCGCCCTTGGAGATACGCAGTGAGCGGCGCAGCACCTCGTCGGAATAGACGGTGTTGCCCGAGAAGGTGATGTTACGGAAATAAAACTTCTTGCCTTCATGAATCTGCACCTTCACTCTCAAGCGGTCCTGATCCTTGTTTTTCAGTTCTGCTTCAGGCACATCCCACACCGTATCCATCACAATACGGGCATCGCGGTAACCCTCTTCGTTGTAGTAGGCAATAATGCCTTCCAGGTCCTCGCGGAAGTCATTCTCCATATAGCGCGACTTTTTCCAGAAGACCTTCTTCCAGAAACGCAGGCTCTTGCGGAAGTTCACGTCGCGGGTCTTCTGCATCTTTCCCTGGAGGGTGATGTCGGAAACCTCCTTGTTGCCTTCGAAAATGAGGGAATCAATCTTCACCTTTTTGCCACGCTTGACATTGAAGGTGACGATAAGGCGGCCACTGGTGTCGGTCTCGGTGGTAGGCGTCACCTCCGTACGGGTATAGCCCTTGTCGATGAAGTAGCTCTTAATCTTGTTCGACGAGGTGCGCAGCATGTTCTCCGTCACCACATCGCCGGTGGCAATCTGCATTTCTTCGCGAAGCTTCTTGTCCTCGCCTTTCTTCACGCCGGTGAAGGCAAACTTCAACATGCGGGGACGCTCTTGCAGCACAATGGTGAGGAACACCAGGTTACCCTGTATACGGTTCACTCGTATCTGCACATCGTCGAACATACCTTGTTTCCAGAGGTTTTCGATGGCGCCCGAAATCTTGTCTCCGGGTATACGCACCTGGTCGCCCACCTGGAGGCCGGCCACCAACTGCACCACACGGGTGTCAAAGTTCTCTGCACCCTCGAAAGAAATGCCTCCAATTTCGTATGTCTTAGGAGTGAGATAGTCAAAGTCGTATTCGTTGCCACCACCCACAACCACCTGAGTATGAGCCATAAATGGCATCACCGTCAGGATGAGGGCAAGCAGCAGTAGTTTCGCGTTCTGTTTCATCAAAATTTACACTTAATCTATATAATAACTCACTTCTGTATAAATTATTATATTTAAGTACCGAAATTTTCAAAAAAATTTCATTTCCCGGCTTCTATTTGTGCTTCCGTCTTGCCGAAACGGCGCTGACGGCGCTGATACTCAAGCACTGCATCGCACAAGTGCTCTTGACGGAAGTCGGGCCACAAAAGGTCTGTGAAATATAATTCGGTGTAGGCCATCTGCCAGAGCAGGAAGTTGCTCACGCGCAGTTCTCCGCCGGTACGGATGAGAAGGTCGGGGTCGGGAAACTCGCTCGTACATAGGTAGCGGCGCAGGGTCTCCTCGTCCACACTGGCGGGGTCGAGCCGTTCGGCGCATATCTTTTTCAGCGCCTGGGCAATCTCCCATCGCGAACTATAGCTGAGTGCCAGGATGAGTGTCATGGCCGTGTTGCCTGACGTCTCCTCCATGCACTTCTCCATCATCGTGCGCGAGCGCTCAGGCAGTCGCTGCAGGTCGCCGATCATGGTCAGCCTGACATTGTTCTTCATCAGGGTTTCCGTCTCGTCGAGCACAGCCTTGACCAACAGCTCCATCAGCCCGTCGACTTCCGCTTGCGGACGGTTCCAGTTTTCGGTGCTGAAAGTATAGAGGGTCATATACTTAACGCCCAGCCTCACACCCCCTTCCACTGTCTGGCGCACCGCTGTCAGGGCGCTCTGGTGGCCGAAGAGGCGTTCGTGCTGCTGCTTCATGGCCCAGCGTCCGTTGCCGTCCATGATGATAGCCACATGCTGTGGCACTCGCGTTTTGTCTATCTCGTCTATTGTTGCCATGTCTGTATTATGTTAATTTCTACAACGTTTGGACCGCATCCAGCCAAAGAGCACGTCGAAGCTGACGCCCAGCGAGACGTGAAGGTAGGCATACCAGTCGTCGAGCGCATCGTCGCCGCGTTTGGTCCCCGGGGCGTTGACATAGCCGTCCCTCACCTCGCCGCTCCGGTCCGCCAGCTGGGCCGCCAACGCCCCGTCGTCGGAATTGGCAATGAGGAAGTCGCTGCCGACGTAGGTCTTGCTGACGTCGTCCAAATAGTCGGTCCATGTCTTTCTGAATCCATATTCCGCCGCCAGAGAAAAAGCCTTGCCCAATCTCACCTTCACTCCCACGCCGAAAGGCAGACAGAACTGGGTGCGGGCGTAGACCCTCCTGTCGGGATATTGTGAAGTGCCCTGGCCTTCAGTGTGTAGCGGCTGCAGCTCGGCCCAGTGCTCTTCGCCGTCGCCAAGCATATAACGGCCCATCGGGTTGAAATGGAACAGCCCCAGACCTCCGAAGAGATAGGGCGTCCACAGCCGTTCGGTAGCCCCCGGACCGAAGGGCGCGAAGTTGAACTCTGCCAGCACCGCTCCTTCGATAATATCCGAACGGAACGACAGATTGCGGAGCTCATTGTAGTCCTTGTCGCACCCAATCTGGCCATAACTGGCCTCGACGCGCAAAGCCCAGCGGTTGTCGAGCCGGTAGCGTATGCCCGCTCCGCCGGCCAGTCGCGGAAGGGTCAGGGCGCTCTCGTCGTTAAGATCGCCAATATAGTTCATGCCCCCTCCCATGAGCAGCAACTCGCTGCGGCTCAGGAAGTCTCGACGCTGTGCACTGAGTGAGGACCCCACCCCCAGCAGCAGCATCGCCAGCACTATGAACCTACTTTTCCTCACGCTCTATCCACTTGAGCGAAGCGCAAATGCCTTCGACCTGCATCAGGTAGTCGCGCTTGTTGAAACGGGGCGCATAGACAAAGCCTATGACATCGACAATACTCTTGCCGTCGGGCGAAAGCAGGGTGTAGCACACGAAGGGGCCTCCCATACGGTCGGAGGTTGCCACCAGACGCCACAGGCCGTGGGTCTGTATGCAGTACGACGTGCCCTCGTAGTCCACCTGCATGCTCTCCATTTCCACCCTCCGCTCGGTACCCATATAGCCGTCCTCGCTCGGGCTGGGCACGTGGCGGCGCATGATGGTATCCAGGCGGTTGTAGATTTTCTCGGGCAAGAACTGGTCCTGACTGCGATAGGCAGTGACATTGACCAGCACACCGAGGCTTATATCCTTGGTTTCCTTGCGGATCCATGCGAAACCGTCGTCCTCCGAGGCCCACATGAAATCCTCGCTGAAGGTGAGCTCGAAGCCGAACTTCTCCTTCACACGATTCATCAAATCCACATTGCGGATGTTGTAGAATGCCTTCGCCATGCGCTGATGTTCGGCATCGTAGATGGCCTGGACGATATTGGGCTCGTAGTCGCACAGCAACTGGCGCAGCGAGGCCTCGCTCGAGGCCGCGATGTCCACCACCACCTGCGGGGCCGCCCACTTGTCGCGCTCGATATACACCTTGTCGGGATTGCCGTCCTTCACCTCGAGGATGATGATATTCCTGTGCATCTGGAACATGTGCGTGTTGCGGAGCGACGACACCGGCACATTCAGCATGTCGAACCGCGCCTCGGGCTGCGGCAGGCATCCCTGCGGCTGCTGGAAGATGGAATCAATCACGTCGCGCGTGGTCTTGCTCAAACGGCCCTTGTCGGCAGCCACAAGCACTTCGAGCGTCTTGCCCGACGAGCTCTTTTGCACAATGGCCTCATTCTGACGGCTGTTGCAGGCTGTCATCAGCAACGCTGCAACAAAAAACAATGCAATCTTCTTCATATCAAAGTCTGTTATGTCTCCATTCATGAAATTCGCGTATAGCCTCCTCTATCGGTGTCTCCTCCAGCCCCAACTCTGTCTTTGTCGGGCTGTTGTCGAAATGCTCACTCGCCAACAGCTGGCGTATATTCACCGTGGACACCTCGGTCTTCACCCCCATCCGCCTCAGCAGGTCGCCCACACGGCCCGCCGCCAGCAACAGCCAGTTCGGAGCCGGCAACACCCTCTGCCGATAGCCGCACACCGCCGCCTGCATCCGATACAGCTGACTGATACTCAGGAACGCACTTCCGTTCACCGCAGCATACTTCACCCCCGAGGAGCCCTGCGTCAGTGCGTTGACCACCACCCTCGCCACATCGGCCACATGCACAAAAGCCTTGCCGCCCTTGGGGGCGAACATCACAGGCTTGCGGTAGGCCGCCAGCAGCATCCGTCCCGACGAAGGTTTCACGTCATAGGGGCCGAGCATGAAACCGGGATTCACCACGACACACCGCAACTCGGGGTAGCGCTGCATCCCCCGCCTCAACATCTCCTCCCCCATCGCCTTGCTGCGTGCATAATGGCTCGCACTGAAAGGCCGGCTTCCAACCTCCATCGCTTCGAGTGGAGCGCCCCATGAGCCAAGCTTGATCGTATTCACCGTCGACACATGCACCAAACACCTGATTCCAAGCTTCTTCATCACGTCGACCAGCATCTCCGGGAGCCGCACATTCACCCTCTCGTAGTCCTCATAGTGCAGCAGCCCCATGTCCGTCACCCCCGCACAGTTCACCACCGCCTCGCAACCCTCGGCGGCATGCTCCAGCACGGCGGCATCGACAATGTCACGGCGCTCTATCACCTCATACTCACCGCCTTCGAGCTGCAGCGACCGGCTGCTGCGCACAAGCGCCACCACCTGGTGACCCTCGTCCATCAGCCGGCGGAGCACATTGTGCCCCAGCAGTCCTGTAGCTCCAAGAAGCAATACTCTCATGTCCCAATAACGACCATTCACCCATTTTATTGCATTTCCACCCAAAAAATCACCCACCCGACAGGCACCCGAGACGTACCCGATACGGCCGTTCTTATATTGTTCTTATATAGTTTACATATTGTTTACATATTGTTCTTATATCCTGGATATAGGAACAATATAAGAACAATATGAGAACAATATAAAAACAATATAAGATATGCCGTATTAGGTACCTATCGGATAGGGTTTCGGGGGGTATGGGGGGGGGGGGGTAAAAAGGGGCCTGGGCCGGGG
>Ga0256405_10001054_pt1 | contig 81170 bp, 65 predicted proteins | sample RumenRJG_02DNA_FD_189096 | JGI IMG/M metagenome (GOLD analysis project Ga0256405, IMG submission 189096) | Bovine rumen microbial communities from Lethbridge, Alberta, Canada - RJG_02 | ecosystem: Host-associated > Mammals > Digestive system > Stomach > Rumen | place: Canada: Alberta... | reverse complement strand
GGTTTGACCCGGCCTATTTTGACTTCCGTGCTATCCGCCGCCGGCTGTATGATTATGAGCGGACCATTGGCGAGGTGCTGCATGGGTTTTATGAATGTTGATTGCGGTTATTTGGATAATCATCGATAAAATAGTATCTTTGAGAAAAGGTTTAATTACAGATGCCGCAACAAAAAACTCAGCAGTTGTTCATCTATCGGATGACCCATATAGACAATGTGCCCTTCATTGTCCAGAATGGTCTGTGGTCAAAGTTGAGTCCGGTTCATGATCCGAACTTTATCCCCATTGGGAATCCGGACATCATTGACAAGAGGACGAACAAGTTTGTGGTGGTCATTCCGCCTGGTGGCGTATTGGGTGAGTATGTGCCATTCTATTTCTCCGGCCATTCTCCGATGTTGTTCAATATCGCAACGGGGTATGGGGTGAAGAAGGTGCCTCAGAGGGACATCGTGTTTCTGGTATGTGATGCATTGGAGATTGTCAATGCCGGTATCCCATATTGCTTTACGGATGGCAATGCGACCAAGGCAATCAGCAAGTTCTACAATACGCTATATGGGCTGCGTGAGTTGGATTGGCCTTGCATCCGAGCCACATATTGGAAGAATACAGAGGATGATTACGACAGGGTCCGTAAGAAGATGTCTGAGTTCCTCGTCAAGGATCACATTCCTGCGAATCTTATTCGGTGGATAATTGTCAAGAATCAGGATGCGGAACAAAAGGTGACGGCAATGTTGGGAGATACTTTGCCTGACTGCAAGATAAAAGTGGATACGAAATACGAATACTATTATAGGGGATATGATTAGTTATACAACAGGTGATTTGCTGTCTTCCAAGGCGCAAGCCCTCGTCAATACCGTGAACACGGTCGGTGTGATGGGGAAGGGGATAGCTTTGCACTTTAAAGAAATGTTCCCATACAACTTCACCGTGTATGCAGAGGCCTGTAAAAGGGGAGAACTGGTACCAGGCAAAATGCTGGTGGTCAAAGATTCTAACTTGGCATTAGGAGAGAGACTTGTCATTAATTTCCCCACCAAGGTCCATTGGCGTCAACCCTCTAAATATGAGTACATAGAAGATGGACTCCAAGACCTTGTTCGTGTTATAAGGGAATACGGGATTACCAGTATCGCGATTCCTCCTCTTGGGTGTGGCAATGGGGGACTGGACTGGGCTGTGGTCAAGGAAATGATTAATAAAGTGCTGTCTCCTTTGGATGGTATCGAGATAACTGTGTATGAACCGTCCGCAGAAGTCTCGGCTCTGCTAGCAAGGCAATCCAGGAATGCCGCAGCACATTTGACTCCGGCACGCGCAATGCTCCTGTATGCGATGTTCTGCTATGAGGTACACGATGAGCGTTGCAGCCTTTTCGTTGCGAACAAGCTGAGTTTCTTCTACCAATTGCTGGGTGAGAAGGAGTTTGCGAAGATGCCGTTTGTGGCCCGTTTCTATGGCCCTTATAGTGTCAGTGTCGGACATATGCTCAACGCCGTGAATGGAAAGTATATTCACGGGTTAGAGCAGATGGACCGGAAACCCTTTGAAGCCTTGATGCTGGATTATGAGCGTAAAGCCGAAGTGGGGGAATATGTTCATAATCGCCTGTCTCAGGCCCAAATCGAACACGTCAAGCAGCTTCTGAAATTGATTGACGGGTACGAGTCGGCCTATTCGCTGGAGGTCTTAGCCTCCGTCGCCTATGTAAGGCGAGAGCATCCCGGCATTGGTGTGGACGATACTGTTAATGAGATTCAGAACTGGTCTGCCCGCAAGAAGAATCTCTTCAAACGTGAGCATATTCTAGCTGCATATGAACACCTGAATGCATGGATGGCGTAGTCAGTCGTTGCCTGTAGATTGCTCGGAGTATCTGATGGGTGGAATGGCTGAGATGGGAATGCCGGCTCGTTTGCAGGATGCGACCTGGGAAGAGGTTTTGTTGGATTTGGTACCCAGTTGGATAGAAAAAGGTACCAGGTTGCCGTAATTTGGCAGTTGACCGGGGAAATTTCGTGTGAGGATTATGACGGAGTTTTGGACAATCCCATCTCACGTACTCACACCTTGTAGCAAATGCTTCTCGAGATCGGCGAACCGGTGTATCGGTGGAAGCGGAAAGAAGTTGTTGAATAAGTCGCTCTTGGCATTGCTAATTCATTTATTTATATTATTTTTGCAATAAACACTAATAATAGCAATACGTTAAATACTAATATTTGTTATACAATAAACACTAATAATAGCAAGGCGACAAATACTAATATGGCTACAATGCAAGAGAAGATGGCTGAGTCCCTCGCGGCTCTGAAAGCATATCAGGACGCTCATGGAGACAATCTTGTAATCCATGGCGCTGATGTGCTTGGACGTACGCATACAGAGCGTCTAGTTGATGCTGGCTATCTTACAATGGTACTTCGGGGATGGTATATCCCTTCTTTCCCGGGCAGTGAAGGAGACTCCACTGTCTGGTATGTCTCGTATTGGTCTTTTGTCTCAGCTTATTTCAACAGCAAGTTTGATGGTCGTTGGTGTCTTTCTCCAGAACTGTCTTTATATTATTATAGTGGAAAGAGTGTAGTGCCAAGACAGTTGATTGTTAGGAGTGAATCCGGTACCAATAATATTATGCAACTGCCTTTTGGTACGTCCATCCTTGATATTAAAGCGTCTCTTCCTCCAGTAGTCGAGCGTGAACCAAGATATGGTGTCCGGCTCTATCCTCTTGCTTATGCTCTTTTGATGGTCGGCCCGGACTACTACCGTCGGAATGCTTTGGAAGCACGCACTTGTCTCTCAATGGTCAGGGATGTGTCCCCGGTCATTGCGGCTGCTATCGATGGAGGCCATACCACCAGGGCTGGCAGAGTTGCCGGTGCCCTTCGCTCCATCGGCCGTGAAGAGCAGGCCGATACATTGTTATCGACAATGCGTCAGGTGGGCCATGTGGTACAGGAAGAGAATCCGTTTGAGGAGAACATTCGTCTTGACGTGCTTGAAACATCACCTTATGCTTCTCGTATCCGTTTGATGTGGATGGCCATGCGCCCGGTTGTGCTATCTGTCCTTGATGCGTCCCAGATACGCAGTCGCCAGCAGGATGTAGACAGCATCCTTGCCATGATGGATGCAACCTATGTCAAAGACAGTTATAACTCTTTGTCCATCGAGGGGTACAAGATTACGGAAGGCCTGCTGGAAAGGGTGCGGAGTGGCAACTGGGACCCGAAGAATGATGAGCAAGATAAGGATCGAAAGAATGCTTTGGCTGCGAGAGGGTATTATCAAGCTTACCAATTGCTCAGAGACTCCGTTGCATCTGTTTTTGCAGGGAAAGCCCCGGCGGAGGTTTATGCAAAAGAGCATCAGGCATGGCATTTCCAGTTGTTCGAGCCTTGTGTGAGAGCGGGGATAATCAAAGCTTCGGATTTGGTGGGTTATCGTACTCACCAGGTCTATATCCGGAACTCGATGCATGTGCCCCTGAATCCTGACGCCGTTCTGGATGCAATGACTACTCTGTCGGCCTTGATGAAAGAAGAGGAGCATGCTTTTGTCCGTGCTGTTCTGGGGCATTTCTTCTTTGTTTACATCCATCCGTATATGGACGGGAACGGCCGCACAGCTCGCTTTACAATGAACAGCCAACTGGTAACGGGCGGCTATCCTTGGATTGTCGTGCCTGTAGAACGCCGCGACGAGTATATGGCCAGTCTGGAGAGGGCAAGTGTGGAAGAAGATATTGAGCCTTTTGTGCGGTTTATCTGTTCACTAGTTTAGTCAGGTCTTGTCTTACCCCCCAAAAGTGTCAACCATTCACATGAACAGCCGCCGATAGAACCCGGCCTTGCGGTCCAGGGGAAGGGGATAGGCGCGGGAGGTGGAGGGCATGCGCCAGAAGCGGAGGGTGGCGCCGGGCATCCCATCGACCATCTCTATATACGAGCCGATGGCGGGCATTGGGCAGCCCAATTGCTCTGCAACCACGCCGGTGGCCTTTTCGCCGGTGGTGATGAGGTTGTGGCAGCCGGGAATCTGCCGCAGCAAAGAACGGACGTCGGTAGGGGTGACCACTTCCAGAAAGGCGTCGGAAGCGTTGTCCTTGAGGCGTCGCACCTCGCAGGCGGTATCGTAGAAAGCCAGCCCTTCGTCCAAGCAAAACTGCCGGATGGCAGCCTCGTCAAAGCGCTTCAGGGACGGAATGCAGAAATGGTCCTTATCGGCAAAATGAATCAGCCCCATGATTCGCCAGAAGTCATTGATCCAGTTGGGGTAGTAAAAGGGCATGGACCACCGGTGCGGCTGCGGCGGAAAACTGCCCAGAAACAGCATCCGGGCCCCTTCCGGCAGAAAGGGCTCAAAAGGATGCTTCTCGATGTGCGCTTGGGCCGTCATGGTTTTCTTTTCCTCAAATGTACGAAGAATTCCGCATATTCGTAGAATTAATATCGATGACTGCTTCTGCCGGTATGCGCAGTCGTTTGAACCGCGAATGACTTCCCGGAGCGGGTAAGATTGTTTTATCGGCAAAAAATAGTAAATTTGTAACGGCGTTTGGGCCGTCGCCCGGCGCTGTCGCCGGCCGGACTCTACTGGATAGTGAGAAAGGTGTGAGGCAAGCATGTCTCTTCACGGCGGACTGGAACCCTCGTAACTATAGGTCACGGGGATTTTAGACATATACCTATGCAGACCCTTTGGATTATATCGGAACTGTTTCCGCCCGAGGAAACATCGACCTCATACATCATGGGTGAGGTGGCCAATGCCGCCGCCCGGGAGTATGCGGTGCATGTGATTGGCGGTCCGGAAATCTACGACCGGCGGAAGTCCATCGACAGGGAACATCCGTTCCCGCTGGACCCGTCCGTCCGGGTAATTCGTGCGAAAGGCTCCAAGGTGGATAAAAATACCCTCATGGGCAAGGTCCGTTCTTTCCTGTCCATGAGCCTGCGCCTCTATAAACTGGCCCGGCGGAACATTCAGGCAGGCGACAAGGTGCTGCTGGTGACGAATCCGGCGCCGCTGGTGCTCCTGATGGCACGGCTCAGACGCCGGCGTCCGTTTTGCCTTACCATCCTGGTGCATGACCTGTTCCCCGAGAACACGGTGCCGGCCGGCCTCCGCATGCCCGCCTATGGGCTGGTAAAACGCCTCTTTGACCAGGCCTATTCCCGGGCGGACAAACTGCTGGCGCTGGGCAGGGACATGGCCGACGTGCTCAAACAGAAGACCGCCGGCGCGGTGCCCATCGACATTGTGGAAAACTGGGCCGATGTCAACGCGATTCACCCGCAGCCGTTCCCCGAAGGGAAGGTGAAACTCTCATTCGCCGGCAATATCGGCCGCGTGCAAGGGCTGGACAAGGTGATAGACCGCCTGCCTGAGGGCGTGGAACTGCACTTCTACGGCACCGGCGCATCGGAGGACCGCCTCAAGAAAAAAGGGGCCCGGAACGTGTATTTTCACGGTCCCTTCTACCTCGCACAGCAGGAAGCGGTGTTGGGCGCGGCCCATGCCTCCATCGTCTCCCTGGCCGACGGCATGTATGGCCTGGGCGTGCCCTCCAAGGCCTATTCCATCATGGCTGCAGGCCGTCCCATCCTGTATCTGGGCCCTGAAAATGGCGAAGTCGGCCGGCTGGTCAAGGAGCACGGTATCGGCTATATGGGCTGGCCCGCCCAATGGGACATGGAGGAAATGAAGGCCATGGGAGCCCGGGCGCGGGCCGTGGCAGAAACGGTGTATGCCAAAGAGCGCATGCTCAGCAAGTTAATCAAGGCCCTGGCATGAAAAAATTGCTGTTTACGGGAGCCCATGGCTTTTTAGGAAACAACATTCTCCCTTTGCTGGAGCAGGCCTATGAGGTGGACACCCTGGGCCTGTCGCAGGAGGACGATTACCCGGTAAACCTGGCACAGGAAGTGCCGGTCCTGCCAACGCCGTATGATATGGTGCTGCATGCGGCCGGCGAAGTGTATCCGGACCCCCGGACGGACGCGGAAAAGCAGCGCTTTTACGAAGTGAATTATCAAGGGACCGTCAACCTATGCAAGGCACTGGAACGGGGAGGAGGCACCCAAGCGCTGGTTTTCATCAGCACGGTGGCGGTATATGGCTGTGACGATGGGAAACTGATTGCGGAAGACCATCCGCTGGAAGGAAAAACACCGTACGGTGAGAGCAAAATCATGGCGGAGAAGTATTTGACACAGTGGTGTTTGCAGCACGGCGTGGTCCTGGGCATCCTTCGCCCTTCCCTGATTGTAGGGCAGCACGCACGGGGCTCGCTCGGGGCCATGGTGCGCGGCGTCCGGAAAGGATTCTACGTGAATATCGGCGGGGGAAACGCCCGGAAAAGCATGCTGATGGCCGCGGATATCGTGCGCTTGCTGCCGGCCCTGGCCCAAAAGGGAGGCGTGTATAACGTGTGCGACTCCTGTCATCCCAGCTTTGCCCAGCTATCGGCCTCCGTTGCCCGGCAGCTGGGAAAACGCAGGCCCCTCAGCATCCCTTACTGGATGGCCTGGTGCCTGGCCAGGCTGGGTGATATGGCAGGCCGTCGCGCGCCCATCAACAGTTATCGGCTCATGAAAATGACGCACAGCCTGACCTTCAGCAATGAAAAAGCCCGTCGGGAACTGGGGTGGGAACCGCTGGATGTATTGACGAATTATCAGTTGCAGGATGAATAAACTTTTCCTTGAATTGGTGCGTGTAAATATCTGTCAATCAAAAAAGGAGTTAAATGCTTCCTCTATTGATTGGACGGCCCTGAAGGCGCTTGCGGAGCGGCAGGGGCTGCTGGCCGTGGTGCTGGACGGCGTAGAAAAATGCGCGGACCTGCTGGCCGCGATGCCTGCACCCGTGAAGATGGCCTGGATTGGGACGGTACTGCAAGGGGAGCGGATAGGCGAGGGGCAGGAGGCATCGGCCCGGAAAATGGCCAGGTTTTTTCATGAGAACGGCCTGCGGACGTATGTGCTCAAAGGCAAGGTGGTTGCGGAATGCTATCCCAATCCCAGGCACCGCGTGAGCGAGGACATGGACTGTTACCTCTTGCCGGAGCAGGGGAGCGGGGACGTTTGGGAACAGGGAAACAGCCTCATGGAAAAGGCCGGCGCCAAAGTGATTCGGGACTATTACAAGAACAGCACCTTCCTTATGCCCGGACTCATGGTGGAGAACCACCATTATTTTGTCCCGTTCCGTGGAAATACCAAGCTGAAAGCGCTGGAGCGCTATTTGGAGTCCACCATGCGGGCCGACACCGGCGCCGACCTTTTTGAGGGGACCTGGCTGTATCGGCCCCCCGTAACAACTACTGCGCTGTTCTTGGTTGAACATGCCTATTCGCATTTCCTGCACGAGGGGCTCACCTGGAGGATGGTCCTGGACTGGATGCTCTTCAGCCGGAAGCATGCCGGCGACATTGACTGGAAGGAACTGGATGCCCGGATAGACGAATTTGGATTCCGTCGTTTTTACGATGCGTTCCTCCGTCTGGGCCATTATCTGCTGGGAGACATCGCGGAGGAGGCACTCACGGCGGCCGACAGGCGGATGCTTGCCGACATTTGGAATCCGCTGGACCTGCACGGAGACGCCAAGGGGCTGAAGAAAAGACTCATGCTGGTTGGCAAGACCTGGCGCGCCCGCTGGAAATATCGGGATGTAACGGACATGACCTGGCTCCGCGCACTGTGGATTCAGGTGACCGGCGTCCTGTTTGACAAAGAACCCAAGGTGGAGGCATGAGCGCTGTTGTCACATATGGCATGCTTGCTGCGGTCCTTTGGGTGGCCGAACGGCTGTATTTCAAGCTGGCGGAGCATTACAACATCGTCAGCCGGCCTACGGAACGGGGCTCGCACACCAGCAATGTGATTCGTGGCGGGGGCGTCATATTCACCTTCTCCATCTGTTTGTGGATACTGGAGCAAGGGCTGACGGGGCAGGGAGGACTGGTACGGGAGTATTTGCCGTTCTTTGCAGGATTGCTGCTTATTGCCGGCATCAGTTTTTGGGACGATGTCCGCTCGCTTCCGGACGGTGTGAGGCTGCTGGTGCAGTTTGTGGCCATGGCCCTTATGCTCGGGAGTTTGCGCGGGCCGTGGTTGGCGGATCTGGCGTGGTACTGGCAAATGCCTCTTGTCCTGCTGGCCCTGGTGGTATTAGTGGGCGCTGCCAACGTCGTGAATTTCATGGACGGCATCAACGGCATCACCGCAGGATATGCCCTGGCGGTGCTGCTGCCACTCGTCCTGCTTAATGCGGCGGAGCCATTTGTGGAGCCGTCGTTCCTGCTGTTTACGCTCATCAGCGTGCTGGTGTTCAGCTGTTTCAATTTCCGGCCGAAGGGGAAGGCGAAGTGCTTTGCCGGGGATGTGGGCAGTATCGGCCTGGCTTTTATCCTGCTGTTTGCCATTGCACGGCTCATCATCAAGACCGGCGACGTGACCTGGCTGGCGCTCCTGCTGGTTTACGGCGTGGACGGCTGCTGCACCATCGTGCACCGGATGCTGCTGCATGAAAACCTGGGGCAGGTGCACCGGAAGCATGCCTATCAGCTGCTGGCCAATGAACTGGGGCTGTCGCACTTGACCGTGTCGTTGCTGTATGCGGCCCTGCAGCTGGCCATCTCATTGATAATGATTTATTTTGTCCCCGTACAGTGGCACTGGCCCTACCTCGTAGCCGTTTTGCTGCTCCTTGGAGCCGCCTACCTGCTGTTCATGAAAAAGTACTACCACCTGCACGAGGAATATTTGGAATCTGTAAAAGAACATCATACATGTCAAAAGTAGCATTAATAAGGGAATCGACCTTACATGTGGAATTTGACATCGGCTCGCCGGATACGTATTATGAAGCAGTAGAAAAATATGGAAAATAAGACGATTTTAGTAACCGGCAGCGCCGGTTTCATTGGCTCCAACCTGGTATTGCGGCTGTTCAGGGAAATGAAAGGCGGCACCATCGTGGGCCTGGACAACCTGAACCATTATTACGACCCTTCGCTGAAGGAGTACCGGCTCTCCGTCATTGAAAAAGCGGCGGCATCATTGCCGGCTCACTACACTTTCATCCGCGGCTCCATCGCAGACAAAGCATTGGTGGACAAGCTTTTTGCCGATTACAAGTTTGACCTGGTGGTGAACCTGGCCGCGCAGGCGGGCGTGCGGTATTCCATCGAGAATCCGGACGTGTATATTGAGAGCAATATCATTGGCTTTTACAACATCCTGGAGGCTTGCCGGCACAATCCGGTAGAGCATTTGGTATATGCCTCATCGTCAAGTGTTTACGGCGGTAATAAAAAGGTTCCCTTTAGTACGGATGACCGGGTGGACAACCCGGTTTCCCTGTACGCGGCCACCAAGAAGAGCAACGAGCTCATGGCGCACTGTTACTCCAAACTGTATGACATCCCGTCCACCGGCCTGCGCTTCTTTACGGTTTACGGTCCTGCCGGACGGCCGGACATGGCATACTTCGGCTTCACCAACAAACTGCTGAAAGGGGAGACCATCCAGATTTACAACTACGGCAATTGCCGCCGGGATTTCACGTATGTGGATGACATCGTGGAAGGCATCGTGCGGGTGATGCAAGGCGCCCCGAAGCGCCGGAAAGGGGAGGACGGCCTGCCCGTTCCGCCCTATGCCGTGTACAATATCGGCGGCGGTCAGCCGGAAAACCTGCTGGATTTTGTGAACATCCTGCAGGAGGAGTTGCTCCGGGCCGGCGTCCTACCCGCAGACTATGACTTTGATGCGCACAAAATGCTGGTACCCATGCAGCCCGGCGACGTCCCTACCACTTATGCCGATGCATCGGCCCTGGAGCGGGACTTCGGTTTCAAGCCGCGCATTACCTTACGCGAAGGCCTCCGCAAATTTGCGCAGTGGTATAAAGAATACTACGGATGAAGCAGCTGGTAGAGGAATACGACGCTAAAGTAATCAGGCAATGACACAGGATCAACTTTGGATTAACCGCTACATCGAGATCCGGGATTTCATGGAAACCTATCACCGGAAACCCTCCAAGTACGAGCCCGAAGAACGGGACATGCACAACTGGTGGAAGCACAACAAGAAGCTCATGAACGCCGGTGAACTCCGGGCCGACCGCCAGGAACTCTTTAAAAAACTGCTGGAGGCGGGGGAGAAGTACCGGCGGGTGAACCAGTGGGGGTAACGCTCGGGACAAATAGTTTGGAAGGAACAAAAAGAATGATTACCTTTGCTTTATGAGTATTATAAAGAAAATTACATCTTGGTATTTCAGCAAGAAGGTGCTGCCTTATTGGGTAGTGCTGTTGGCCGATACTGCCATTGTATTTGCCTCTTGCTGTGTTACTTACTGGATAACCAACAATACGGGAATCGCTTTTGAGCACCGCTTTGCGCTGCTGAGCTCGTCCCTGTTCTACTCCGTCATCAGTTGGATTGGCATCCGCATTTTCCGGACCTATTCCGGCGTGCTCCGCTATTCCAGTTTTGTCGATTTGCTCAAGCTGGTCTATGCCAACACGGTTTCCCTTGCGGTCTCCCTGGTCTGTTATGGCATTTTCAGCTATTTCGGAATCAGCTCGCTCTCGGCCCTGTCTGTCGTGGACCTCATTGTGGCCTTTACGCTGGCCACCTTTGTCATGTGGATCATGCGTGTAGTGGTCAAACTGCTGTTCGACGGCTTCAACGCCGACGCCCAAGCGCCGCGTGCGCTCATCTATGGTGCCATCACCGGCGGCGTAGCCCTTGCCAAGAGCGTCCGTTCACAGACCCCGCTTCAGTTCGACATCCGTGGCTTCATTTCCCACGAGCATCGTATCAAGGACATGCAGCTGCTGGGAATCAAGGTCTATTCCCAGGACGATGACCTGGAGGCCATCATCGGGAAGGAACACATCCAGGCCATGCTGGTAAGCCCCCTGCGGGTAAATGAGTTCCGTTACAACCAGAAGGTGCAGGATATCTGCATTGCCAACGGTGTCAAAATCTATATGGCCCATGAAGCCACCGAGGCCAGCGTGAAAGACGGCGAACTCCAGGAAGAGGAAAATACGGTCCAGCTCAAGGAAGTGAGTGTGGAGGACCTGCTGCCCCGTTCAGAGATTCGCGTGGACCTGAAGTCGGTGGAAGAACAGCTGGTGGGCAAGCGGGTGCTCATTACCGGTTCCGCCGGTTCCATCGGCCTGGAAATGGTGCGTCAGGTGGCCCGTTTCAAGCCCGCCAAAATGATGCTTTTGGATCAGGCGGAAACCCCGCAGCACGACGTCCGTCTCATGATGGCCCGCGAGTTCCCGGAGGTGGAGGCGGAGGTAGTGGTCACCAGCATCAGCCGCCGCACCCGCATGGAGCATATCTTTGAGGCATTCCGGCCGGACTATGTATTCCATGCCGCCGCTTACAAACACGTCCCCATGATGGAGGACAACCCTTCGGAAGCCGTCTTGAACAACGTATATGGCACAAAGGTCATTGCCGATTTGTCCGTGAAGTACGGCGTCAAGAAGTTCGTGATGATTTCTACGGACAAGGCGGTGAATCCCACCAACGTGATGGGGTGCAGCAAGCGTATCTGCGAAATCTACGTCCAAAGCCTGGACCGCAAGCTCAAGCTGGAAGCCCTGGAGGCGTCCAGGGGCCGTAGCGGAAAGTTGCAGGAACGCACCCAGTTTGTCACCACGCGGTTCGGCAACGTGCTGGGCTCCAACGGTTCGGTAATTCCGCTGTTCAAGGAGCAGATTCGCCGGGGCGGTCCCGTCACCGTCACCGATGAACGCATCGTACGTTTCTTCATGCTCATCCCCGAGGCCTGCAAGCTGGTGCTGGAAGCCGGAACCAAGGGCAACGGCGGAGAAATCTTTGTCTTTGACATGGGCAAGCCCGTAAGAATTGCCGACCTGGCCAAGCGCATGATTGCCATGTCCGGCGCCAAGGACGTGGAAATCAAGTACACCGGCCTGCGGGAAGGGGAGAAGCTCTATGAGGAAGTCCTCAATGAACTGGAAGGCACCAAACCCACCTTCCATGAGAAAATCCGCATCGCCCAGGTGCGGGAGTACGATTACGACCAGGTGTCCAAGGATATTGAAGAGCTGGTGGACATTTCCAAACAGTTTGACAACATGGCCACCGTGCGCAAGATGAAGGCCATCGTCCCGGAATACAAGAGCAACAATTCTGTCTATGAGAAGCTGGATGCCGAACTGGCAGTCGCTGGGGGGGGTATGACACAACAGACTAAATAACGATGAAACTGCATATTACTTCGGAGACGGGGCGTCTGAGAACGGTGGTGTTGGGCTGGCCCTATTCGCCGGGCCGGACACCGTCGTTGGAGGAAACCTTCGACAGTAAATCCTATGAGTCGGTGCTCCATGGCGTGTACCCGGAAGAGGAAGACATTATCCGGGAGATGTCCGCCTTCGAGAAAATCCTTAAAAAATACGATGTGGATGTCCTGCGCCCGTCGCCGGTGCCCAATTGCAACCAGGTGTTCTCGCGGGACGTGGGCTTTGTGATTGACGACAAAATCATTGTCTCCAACATTATCCCGGACCGGCAGGAAGAGATTGACGCCTACGAGGATATTTATCGGCAAATCCATTACAAACAGATATACAACCTGCCGGAGGCGGTGCATGTGGAGGGGGGCGATGTCATCCTGTACAAGGACTTCATCTTCCTGGGCCAGTACAACTTCCCGGATTACAGCCAGGTGAAGACGGCCCGGACCAACCGGCTGGCGGTGGACTACCTGAAGATGATTTTCCCGGAGCGCACCATCCTGCCGCTGAACCTCCTGAAGAGCGATACAGACCCGTACGAGGGCATCCTGCACCTGGACTGCACCTTCATGCCGGTGGGGCGCGACAAAGCCATCATCTATCGGCGCGGGTTCATGAATCCGCGGGATGCACAGCACCTGATAGACATCTTCGGCCAGGAAAACGTGTTTGAGATTACTACGGAGGAAATGTATGCCATGAACTCCAACGTGTTCTCCATCTCGGAGGATGTGGTTGTGGTGGAGGAACACTTCTACCGGCTCATCCGGCACCTGCGTGACAAGTGGGGCATGACGGTGGAAACGGTTCCTTATCGTGAAATTTCCAAGATGGGCGGCCTGCTTCGCTGTTCCACCTTGCCGCTCAGAAGAGACTGATATGGCTAAATTAGCAATGATTGCCTTCGGCGGCAACGCCCTTCTGCGTGCCGGTCAGCAAGGCACTTTCCCGGAACAGTTGGAGAATGTGGAGCGCACCTGCGAGAATCTGGTGCCGCTCCTGGAAAAAGGGTATAACATCGTCATCGGCCATGGGAATGGTCCGCAGGTGGGAAACGGCCTCCTGCGGCACCAGGCGGGCCAAAAGGAATACGGCCTGCCGGCACAGCCCATGGACTTCTGCGGCGCGGAGACGCAAGGCTCTATTGCCTATCTTATCGAGAGCGGTATGGACCGTGTACTGGCCCGGCGTGGCCTGGACCGCAAGGTGGTATCGCTGGTTACGCGCGTGGAGGTAAAGGCCGATGATCCCGCTTTCCAGAACCCCACCAAGCCCGTAGGGCCGTATTATAAGGAGAAACCTGCCGAAGGCAGCTTTCGCGAGGACCCCAAGGGCCGCGGTTGGCGCAAGGTGGTGGCTTCGCCCTTGCCCGTCGGCATCCGGAACGTGGAGCTGGTGGGCCGCCTGGCCCGCGAAGGCTACATTGTGGTCACCGTCGGTGGCGGTGGCATCCCTGTGGTGAATGGCAGGGGCGTGGAGGCCGTCATCGACAAGGACCTGGCATCGGCCCTGTGTGCCAACCAGATTGGCGCGGACGAATTTTACATCCTTACGGACGTGCCCAAGGTCTATATCAATTTCCGGAAAGAGAACGAGCAGGCGCTGGATGTCCTCACCGTGGACCAGGCCCGGCAATACCTGGCGGAAGGCCAGTTTGCGGAGGGCTCCATGGCCCCGAAGGTACGCGCTGCCATCCTGTTCGTGCAAAACGGCGGCAAACAGTGCATCATCACAGAGGCGGGAGAGCTGGGAAATCCCTCCTGCGGAACAAGAATCATACAATAACACGATGGAACATACGCTAAAAAATCGCAGTTTCCTTAAACTGCTGGATTATAACCCGGAAGAAATCCGTTATCTGCTGGACCTGGCCCGCGACCTGAAGGCCGCCAAGAAAGCCGGAAAGGAAGAGCAGCACCTCAAGGGAAAGAACATCGCCCTTATTTTTGAGAAAACCAGCACCCGCACGCGCTGCGCCTTCGAGGTGGCCGCGCACGACCAGGGTGCGCATGTGACCTACCTGGGCCCCACCGGTTCGCAAATCGGCATTAAGGAAACCATGAAGGATACCGCCCGTGTCCTGGGCCGCATGTACGACGGCATCGAGTACCGCGGCTTTGGCCAGTCCATTGTGGAAGAACTGGCCAAATACGCCGGTGTGCCGGTATGGAACGGCCTCACCAACGAGTTCCATCCCACGCAAATCCTGGCGGACCTGCTCACCATGCAGGAACACAGCACCAAGCCGCTGAACCAGGTCAAGTTCGCCTATCTGGGCGACGCCCGTTTCAACATGGGCAATTCGCTGCTCGTGGGCGGTGCCAAGATGGGCATGGACGTGCGTATCGTCGCGCCCAAGGCCCTTCAGCCCAGTGCGGAACTGCAAGCCCAGTGCTTCGCGGTGGCCAAGGAAACCGGCGCCCGCATCACCATCACGGACAACGTGGACGAGGGCGTGAAAGGCTGCGACTTTGTGTACACGGACATTTGGGTGTCGATGGGTGAGCCGGACAGTGTCTGGAAAGAGCGCATCGCCCTCCTGATGCCGTATCAGGTGAATGCCAAGCTCATGGAGCGCACCGGCAATCCCGCCTGCAAGTTCATGCACTGCCTGCCGTCGTACCACAACCGGGACACCAAGGCAGGGGAGGATGTGTACCAGAAATTCGGCCTGGACGGCGTGGAAGTCACGGAAGAAGTGTTCGAAAGTCCTGCCAGCATTGTCTTTGACGAGGCCGAGAACCGCATGCACACCATCAAGGCCGTGATGGTGGCCACGCTTGGAGAATAGCAAAAAATTGCGTATCTTGCAAAACTGGATAACGAACTAATAACCATGAGTGAGTTACAATTAAACATCAAGTACGAGGAATTCGCTTCCGTGGCGGAGATGTCTCCGGACGATCAAAAACTGGTGAACCTGGCCTTGGAAGCCCAGAAAGGCTCGTATTCGCCCTATTCGCATTTCCAGGTGGGCGCGGCATTGAAGCTGGCAGACGGTACCATCGTCAAAGGAGCCAATCAGGAGAATGCTGCATACCCATCCGGCCTGTGTGCGGAGCGTACGGCCCTGTTCTGGGCTGGTGCCAACTATCCGGACGTGCCATTGGACACGCTGGCCATCGCGGGAAGCGACCACGGCGTGCTGTGTGAAAGTCCTGCCTCGCCCTGCGGCAGTTGCCGGCAGGTGATGGCGGAGTATCAAAAAAAGCATGGACGGCCCCTGAAGGTGATTCTTGTGGGCAGCAAGCGCATCCGCAAGTTCTACAAGGTGGATGACCTGTTGCCGTTCATCTTCGACAGCCTGCACCTGGATTAAAACGAAAAAAGGGAAAGCCCCTTACATCGCACCGCTACGACCTCCTACCCTTGCTACATTCCTGTCCTGGGGGAATTCAGAGGGAGCTGGTCGTGTAAGACTTTCCCGGGCACAAAGGTAGGAAATTTTTTTTATGATTGCAATTTATACGCTAACTTCCAGCCTGCATGATGAGCAGTCTGTGGCCAAAATCAGCGACGCGTTCCTTTCTAGTATCTTTTCCAAGGGGAAATACAGCTATAGAGGGGACGATTATACGGATTTTGGCAACACCGGTTCCCTGGATGTCATTTACGTACGTACCGGTGGGGCGGAAGGCATCTTCAAGCGGCTGCTTCCGGAGATGCTGGCCAAGGGCGTAACCCGCTATTATTTACTTACTTCCGGCAAAAGCAACTCGCTGGCTGCTTCGCTGGAAATCCTCTCCTACCTGCAGCAGCAGGGCCTGAAGGGGGAGGTGCTTCACGGAACGCCGGAGTACCTGAAAAAGCGGCTGCAGCTGCTGGAGAAACTGGCTATGGCCCGGAAAAAGTTGCATGGAACGCGGATTGGCGTAGTGGGGCAGCCCTCGGACTGGCTCATCGCCAGCCATGCCGACGCTACGGCCATCAGCGAAAAACTGGGTGCCCGCCTGGTGGAAATTCCCATGGAAGAGCTCCTGCAGGAGATAGCCAAGGCGCCTCAGGACCCTGCTCCGAAGGACCCCATGGCCGATGCCGTCCGTGCCGCATACCCCGGTGCCACACAGATTTATCATGCGCTGGAGGTGCTGGTGAAGCGCTATGAGCTGGGGGCGTTCACCCTCCGCTGTTTTGACCTGCTTACGGCCGTGGGCAACACCGGCTGCCTGGCGCTGGCCAAGTTCAATGCCGCCGGCATCCCGGCCTCCTGCGAGGGCGACGTCCCGGCGCTGCTCTCCATGATGATTGCCCAGGCCCTCACCGGAAAAACCGGCTTCCAGGCCAATCCGGCCCGTATCGACGCAGAAAGCGGCAAAATGCTTTTCGCGCACTGCACCGTGCCGTTCAATATGGTACGCAGTTACAAGTGGGACACCCATTTTGAGTCCGGGATTGGCGTGGGTATCCACGGCGAGCTGCCGCAAGGCAAGGTCACTGTGTTCAAGGTTTCCGGTAAGTTGGACCGTATTTTTGTGGCGGAAGGGGAGCTCCAGTACAACCAGTACGAGGACAACCTCTGCCGTACGCAAGTGGCCCTGCAGCTCAAGCCGGAAGACGCCAGGTACTTCCTTACCCGGCCCATCGGCAATCACCACATTATCCTGCCCGGTCATCACAAGGCTCTCCTGGAGGCGCTGTTATGAAGGTAGAGCACCTGATGGCGGAGCACGGCGTGAAGGTGACGGCCAACCGTCTCCTCATTGCGCGTGCGCTGGAGCAGGCCGGCCGTCCGCTTTCCATGATGGAGCTGGAGGCGCAGGTGGAGTCCATCGACAAAAGCAATGTGTTCCGCAGCCTCATGGCCTTCAAGGACGCCCATCTGGTGCATGTGCTGGACGGAGACCCCGTGCGGTACGAACTCTGCCACAGCCATCACCAGGACCACGACGATGACCTTCACGTGCATTTTTTCTGCGTGAAGTGCCATAAGACGTATTGCCTGGAGGAAATCCCCGTTCCGCCGGTACAGGCTCCGGAAGGTTATCAGGTGCAGGAGGAAAGCTATTTGCTCAGAGGGATTTGCCCGCAATGTGCCGGATAACCAGCCCGGCCAGCGTAAAGCCGAAGATGCCCGTGATGGGCGCCAGGGTGCCGTTGGCTATGGCCTTCCCCGGCCCCGGATCCAGTTCCTGTCCCCGGTTGGGCAGCACCTCTTCATCATAAACGCACAAAAACTTTTTTGCAGGAAGGGTTCCGTTTTTACGGAGCCTTTTTCGTAATGCGGCGCCCAGCGGACAGCCGCGCACGGCAAAGAATTCCCCTACACGCACCTTCGTGGGGTCCATTTTGCAGGCGGCGCCCATGGAGGAGAAAAAGGCGCCCGGACAGGCGCTGGCCTCCAATATGAGGTTGGCTTTGTCTGTAAGCGAGTCTATCGCATCCACGATGGCATCGTAACTGCCCAGTTGAAAGTCGGCGCCCGCAGTATAGCGTTCCTGCAGGGCTTGGATGCTGCATAAGGGGTTGATTTCCAGCAGTCTTTCGCGCAGGACTTCCACCTTGGGCCGCCCCACGGTCCGGGTGGTGGCGGGCAGCTGCCGGTTGATGTTGGTAACATCGACACAGTCCGGGTCAACGATGGTGAGATGGCCGATGCCGCTGCGCACGAGGGCTTCCGCGCACCAGCCGCCTACGCCGCCCACGCCGAAGAGGATGACGCGCGCCTGGGCGAGTTGCGCCAGGCCGTCGGCCCCAAGGAGCCTTTCTACGCGGGAGAGGGCGGGGGTGCTCATCGCTCAAAACGGGCGAAAACCTCCGGAAGCGGAGAGGTGCAGCGCACCATCTTCTGGGTATAGGGGTTGCGGAACACCAGCGTATGGGCGTGCAGGGCCAGGCGTTTGACGGGATTAGACTCGGCGCCGTATTTGTCGTCGCCGGCCACCGGATGCCCGAGCTCTGCTGCATGGACGCGGATTTGGTTCTTGCGGCCCGTTTCCAACTCAAATTCCACCTCGGAGTAATATTTGGTGCGCTGGAGCACCTTGTAATGGGTAATGGCCAGCTGCCCTTCTTTCACTTCCGTGTTAAAGGACTTCATTTTCAGGGACTTGGGACTCTCCACCAGCCAGCTTTGGATGGCACCGGCGTCCTTTTCCACCTTGCCTTCCAGCCAGGCTACATAGCGGCGCTCGGCCACCAGTTCCTTCCATTTGCTCTGCAGGAGGTCCTTGGCACGCTCGTCCTTGGCAAAGACCACGGCGCCGGAAGTGCCTTTGTCCAGACGGTGCACAATCCACACCTTGGCGGTGCTGCGGTCCGGCGTTACCCCCGTGATGAGGTCTTCCTTGCGCTGCATGCGCTTGTTCACCTTTACATAAGCGTTGAGCAGGGCATACAGCGTCTGTTCGCGGTGCCCGCTCTTGGCCTGGCTTCCCCGTGCCGATGACACGCTGAGCATCCCCGAGGGTTTATCGACCACCAGGTAATGCTCGTCCTCGAAGAGGATTTTCACGCCGGCCTTTTCCACGGCTTCGCGGGCGTCTTCCCGCGTGGCGCGGGCGATGGAAACGCCTTTGGGCAGGATTTCAATGCGGTCTCCTTTGTGCAGCGGGTGGTCGAAGGCGGTTTTTACCTCACCGTTCACCTGCACCTGGCCTTTGGACAGCATATTCTTCACGGACGTGCGGGACTGCTGGGGAAAGAGGCCGAAAAGGGTTTCCAGGAGGGCTCCCTCCTGCGGCGCTTTATAACTTGTCATACTTCTTTCAATAATTTGTGTAAGTAATTTGGCAGCAATTCTTTAAAGTGCGTTTTGCTGCCGCGGGGAATGAGGATGGCCTCCAGCGATTCGCAGTCGTCAAAGGCATCTTCCCCAATGTATTCCAGCGCTTTGTTCAGCTTCACCTGATACAGGTTGATGCAGCCTTGGAAGGCGCGGGGGCCAATAGCCTGCATCTTGGCGGGAAGGGCTATTTTTTCCAGCTGCCAGCAGTCCACAAAGGCGCTTTCGCCTATATATAACAGGCCGGTGGGAAGCTTCACGTGGATAAGTTCGCCGCATTCCGCAAAGGCATTGGCGCCGATAATGGCGACAGAATTGGGCAGATGGATTTTTTCCAGGTAAGACGAGCGGTCTTCCAGGGGGACATCTTCGCCAATCTTGCGGCCGGCCATATAGTCCTGGAAGGCAAAAACATTGTCGCAAATAACCTCACAGCCGTCCTGTACCGTGATTTCGCTGGGAAAATTTTCCGCATCCAGGAGGCGCTTTCCGTCGGCAGAATAGCTGAGACAGTTTTCACCATCCCAGACGTCCCTGTCAAGTTCTTCCTGCGTGGGAACTGTGGGGACAGCCAGTAAATCTTGGAGGGTCATGGGCTTAGAAATTTTTCACAAAGTCGATGTCTTTCTTGAGCATCACTTTGGGTTCCATCTTGTAAACTTTCTGGAAAAGCTTGAACTGGTAAGCAGGGGAGAGATATACCCGGTGTTCATTTTTGCCCTTGCGCCACCATTTGTAGAAGGCGATAGGGTCTGTGTCATAGGGAATGCGGGCTTCGATTTCCGAGGTGTAGCCGGGAAAGTCGATAATCATCTTGAGGCCGGTGATGCGCTTGTAATACTCGTAGTCTGCCCTTCTGAGTTTGGAAACCAGCGGCGCAAATACCTCAAACTGATCCACTTGCAGCACTTTTTCCTTCACAATCATGCGGTGGATGCGCACAGGGTCTTTATGGAGCCATTCCGTTATGCTTAACGTCACCGGTGTGCCGTCGCAGTCCAGTGTAAGCATATCTGACGAGAAGTAAACCTTTTCGTTATCTAAAGGGAAAATGTCCATAAATATTTAACCTCTGAGTGCAAATATAATAAAAAATTTTCTTTTTTCTGCGAATTTTTTTAACTTTGGGTTGCGAAACAAACACATTAACCTTATAAACTAAAGTAACCATGGCTTACAAAATTATTGACATTCAGGGAATTGGCCCTGTTTATGCAGAAAAACTCATCGCTGCCGGCATCGAAACCGACAAACAGTTGCTGGCTGCCGGCGCCACTGCCAAGGGCCGCAAGGAACTGGAAGAGAAAACCGGTATCCGTGGAGATCTCATCCTCACCTGGGTGAATCACGCAGACCTGTTCCGTGTCAAGGGTGTAGGCCCTCAGTTCGCAGAGCTGCTGGAAGCCGCCGGTGTAGATACCGTCAAGGAACTCCGCAACCGCAATGCCGCCAACCTCGCTGCCAAAATGCTGGAAGTGAACGAGGCCAAGCACCTGTGCAAGCGCACCCCTGTGGAGAAGGAAATCCAGAAGTACATCGACGCCGCCAAGGCCCTGGAGCCGGTAGTTACTTACTAGTTCTTACGGACTGCAAGCGTTTTCCCCGACCATGCCCCGTGCATGGCCGGGGAATTTGTCATACCGAGGCCGCAGGCCGAGTGTATCTCCCGCCGCGAAGGCTGGGGCATCCTGCGGGGGAACTCCGTTCCGCTGCGCTCCACTCTAGCCTTCGCACGGCTGGCTCGTAATTTGCTGTTACACAGTTAATTACGCAAAATCCTCTGCGCAAAAAGAGCCGAGGATTATCAGGAAAGTGTTGAGGGCCAATGTGTTAGCGACCAGCGAAAAAACGCCCACCCCACCGACCTGCGCCACTTACCCCACCGACCTGCGCCACTTACTCCACCGACCTGCGCCACTTACCCCACTGACCTGCGCCAGCAGGGGCCATTTTGCCATGTCGGGAGAAAGCAGTAATTTTGCACCACTATGGCAATTTGGATTGTATTACCCATACTGACACTCCTGATGTTCGACCTGGGGCTGTCGCTGAAGTTCGAGGATTTTGGAAGGGTGTTTACCCGCCCGTGGCCCATTGTGGTGGCCCTGTTCGGGCAGCTGGCGCTACTGCCGCTCATTGCGCTGGGGCTGGCGTGGGCGTTCCGGCTGGAACCGGTGTTCTATATCGGCCTTATACTCATAGCGTGCTGTCCCGGGGGCAGTTCGTCCAATGTGTTTTCCAAGCTGGCCGGGGGCGATGTGGCACTTTCTGTGACGCTTACCGCGCTCAGCAGCGTGATTACCCTTTTCACCATCCCTTTTATTATGAGCATGGCCACCAATCTGGTAGGGGAGAGCGTGGGCATCAGCCTGCCGGTGGGGAATCTCATCAAGCAGAACCTGCTGCTCATGCTGCTGCCGGTGCTGCTTGGAATCGGCCTGCATTATGCTGCTCCCAAGGCGGCGGAAAACACGGACAAGGTGCTGGGGAAGCTGGCTTTTCCGCTCCTGCTGGTGCTCATCACCGTTTTCTACATTCAGCACCACAAGACCATCCTGGACAACATTGGCATACTGGGCCTGTGTGTGACGGTGCTCATCCTGGTGGCCGTCGGCTTGTCGTCGCTGCTGTCCCGGCTGGTGCGGACGGACGCCCGCCAGCGCCGCACGGTGGTGATCGAGGTGGGCATGCAGAACGCGGCGCAGGCCATTGCCATCGCCTCCAGTCCTTTTATTTTCGCCAATGAAAAAATGGCCATCCCGGCCATCCTATATTCCCTGATGATGAACGTGGTGCTGCTCATCTATGTGGGCATCGTCCGGAAACGCGTATGAACGACAAACTGAAAGGACATCTGTCCATTGCGGCGGCCTATACCATTTTCGGGCTCAATCTGGTCTTTTGCAAGGACATCGCGAACTCGGAGACGGTGTCGCCGTACGTACTTTTTACGCTGCGGGCCATCGGCGCCAGCGCGTTATTCTGGTTGCTTTCCCTGTTCATGCCCAAGGAAAGGGTCCATAAGGCCGATTATCTGAAAATTGCCGCCGCCTCGCTGGTGGGGCTCTTTGTCCCGCAAATGACGTTCCTCATGGCCATTACCATGACATCGGCCATCGACACCGCCATTATTGGTACGTTGGGACCGATATTTACCATGTTCTTCGCCTTTTTCTTCCTAAAGGAGCCCATTACCGGGAAGAAGGCGGGAGGCGTAGCGCTGAGCTTTGCGGGCATCCTGCTGCTCATTTTCAACTCCGTGCATGCCGGCGGCGCTGCGGTGACGTCGCCCTTGGGCATTGTCCTGCTGCTTGTCAACAGCCTCAGCTTCTCGCTGTACCTGGGACTTTTCCGGCCGGTGATTGCCAGGTACAGCGTGGTTACGTTCATGAAGTGGAGCTTCCTGTTCTCGCTGCTCCTGTCCTTGCCGATATCGGCCCGGGGGCTGGTGACGACGGATTATGCGCAAATTCCTGTCCTTGTGCGCTGGGAAATCGGCTACCTTATCTTTTTTGCCACCTTTGTGGCGTATTTCCTCATTCCTTACGGGCAAAAGTTCATCCGGCCCACCCTAGTGAGCATGTACTCGTACGTCCAGCCTATCATTGCCGCCGTGGTGAGCATTTCCGTGGGAATGGACAGCCTTACCTGGCAGAAGGTCCTGGCCACGGCGCTGGTAGTGGGCGGTGTGGTGCTGGTGAGCCGCAGCCGGGCCGCTCATGCGGTTTCCTGAGCATTTTCTTGCTTTTTCTGTGTCGATGTCGTATCTTTGAAATATGGAAATGCCTCAAAACGAACCCATCCTCATCGACGCCAACGCCGTTGTAAAAAAAGTGAACCACGGGAAACTGTTCCCGCGGCCGGTGATGTGGTTCATCCGCAAACTCATTCACGAAAAAGACTTTAACCGTCACTTCGTCAAGGGACAGGTGGGTCCGGACTTTGTGTTCGACTTTTTTAAGGATTTGGGCGTGACGATGGAAGTGATAGGGGAGGAGAACATTCCCGCAGACGGCCTGTTTACCTTTGCCTCCAACCATCCGCTGGGCGGGGCCGACGCCGGGCTGGAAGTGGCCTGGCTGGCACGCAAATACAATGACAAAGTAATTACGCCTGCCAATAGCTTGCTGCTTCATATCAAGCAGTTGTGCCATTATCTGATTCCCGTGAACAAGCTGGGCGGCGCCCAGTCCCGGGAGCTGGCGGAGAAACTGGACGAGGCTTTTCACAGCGACCTTCAAATCCTGTATTTCCCCTCCGGCCAGTGTTCCCGTAAGAATGGCGGCGTCATCGCGGACTGCGCATGGAAGAAAACCTTCATCACCAAAAGCCGTGAAACGCAGCGGAACGTAATTCCCATCTGGTTCTCCGGGCATAATTCCAAGCGTTTTTACCGCATTGCGGCTTTCCGTAAATACTTCAACATCAAGCTGAACCTGGAGATGCTCACCCTTCCGGACGAGCTTTTCCGCTACCGGGGCCAGCACTTCAAGATGGTAATCGGCAAGCCCATTCCCTGGCAAACTTTCACCCCGGAGAAAACCGACACCCAGTGGGCCCAGTATGTCCGCGAGCAGGTGTATGCTCTGAAGCAGGATTAGTATGGAGGTTAAGCCGTTTTTGGATTTTTCGCAGCGGGGACAGTTACGGGCATGGCTGGAAGCAAACTACGCCACGGCTACCCACTGTTGGGTAAGTTGCAGTCGTTCCAAAATGCCGGAGCCCCATACAATCCCTTATGTTGAGATTGTCGAGGAAGCGCTGTGCTTTGGCTGGATCGATTCCACCCTGAAGAAACTGCCGGACGGCCGCCTGGCCCAGCGCCTGTCTCCCCGCCGCAAAGGAAGTCACTGGACGGAATTGAATCGGCAGCGTTGCGCGGACCTGGAACGGCGCGGCCTCATGAGCGCCGCCGGGAGGAAAGCCTTTCATTCCGCTTGCCCGGAGCTCCCGGAAGGATGGTGAATTAACAATGATTCCAGTTTATCATTGTCGATTTTTTGCTTGAAGAAATGTCTCTCAAACGCTGTCATGGGTCACGGATGGGACGATGACAGCACTGCTGAGGCACAATGTAGGCATCCCCAAAGTGCCATAACAAAAAACAACATTATGGCAGTGAATTCAGAAAAAAAACTTACCTTTGTAAGTAACGCAAAGCGCACACGTAAAATGCTTTATCCGATAGGCATACAGGACTTCGTAAAAATCCGCAAAGATGGCTACGTCTATGTGGACAAGACGGATTTTGTCTACAAGATGGCCCAGAAAGGTGGTTACTACTTCCTAAGCCGTCCTCGCCGTTTCGGTAAGAGCTTGCTGGTTTCCACGATGGAAGCCTATTTCAGCGGCAAGAAAGAATTGTTTGACGGCCTGGCTATCGCAGACCTGGAAAGAGGCTGGATCCAGTATCCGGTACTGCGGTTCGACCTGAGCGGGAAACAGTATAAAAGCATTTCAGACCTCACAGAGACCTTATTTCAGCACCTGGTAAAGTTGGAAGGCCTCTATGGCGTCAAGCCCCAGTTTGAGTCTCCGGAAGCACGTTTCAAGGATGTCATTGATGCTGCCTACGCAAAGACTGGTTTAGGCGTTATCATTCTCATTGATGAATACGACAAGCCTATTGTGGACTCATTGGGTGACGAGAAGTTGAATGAATCTTTCCGCAGCCTTCTTCAAGGTTTCTATGGCGTAATGAAAGCCAAAGATGCCTGCATCAAGTTTGGCTTCCTTACCGGTGTTACCAAGATTGGTAAACTCAGCATTTTCAGTGGTCTCAACAACCTCAAGGACATATCCATGGATGCCCGCTATACGGACATCTGCGGCATTTCAGAGAAGGATCTTAAAAAATACTTTGGTGAAAGTGTCAAAGAACTGGCCGTAGCCAATGACCTGAGCGTCAAAGAGACCTACACCCAGTTGGCAGAAATGTATGACGGCTACCATTTCTGCGAAGATTCTGTTGGGGTTTATAACCCTTTCAGCCTCCTCAATACCTTTGATTCATTGAAGTTCAAGGAGTATTGGTTTGAGACGGGCACACCTTCCTTCCTGATCAAGATGATGAAGGAAAGCTCTTACGACGTCACCCGTCTTTCTGGAGACGAAGTGGGTTCTACGCTTCTCACCAACGTGGACTCGGCTTTTGCCAATCCAGTCCCGTTCCTATATCAGGCCGGCTATCTGACCATCAAGGATTACGACAAAGAGTATAAACTCTATAAGGTCGGCTTCCCGAACAAAGAAGTCAAGGACGGTTTTTTGAACTACCTTCTGAATTTCTATGCTCCTGTTCAGGCGGAATCTACCGATGCCCTGATTTCCAGAATGTCCCGTGATATCCGAAGCGGAAACGCCGAGGGCTTTATGCAAAAGTTGGAGGCACTCTTCGCAAAAACCAGCTATCAGATCCAAGGAGATTCGGAGAAGGATTTCCAGTATGCGATGTACATCATCCTGGAACTCATGGGAGAGTATGTAGAGGTGGAGAAAGCCACCTCCAATGGTCGTATTGACGTCCTGCTCCAGACCAGAGAGTATATCTACATCATTGAGATCAAGATAAACGACACCGTCGAGGCCGCCCTTCAGCAGATTGAGGAAAAGGCCTATGCCCGCCGGTTTGCTGACGACAAACGCACGATCTTCAAAATCGGCGTCCGCTTTTCCACGGAGAACCGTTGCATTGATTCCTGGAAGGTAGCTGACTGAGTGTCTGGGCCGGTCCTGCGGGAAATGACTGAATAATAAGAACTGCCGCCACCTCAACCTGAGATAGCGGCAGTTTTTCTGTCATACCCGGCCAGACCGGGTATCTGTCTTCCTGAGGTGAATCCGAAGGATCTACTTCGTATACCGCCCCATCCTTCGGAAGGTCACATCGCCCTCAAGCAGGTTCGGCCCGTCCACATTCACCTCCTCGCGCGAGAGCACCAGCTTGTCCTTGCTGCACTCCTTGACGTAATAGCGTGCCGCAGGTGTGTAGGCTGCTTTCCTATCCTCCTGCATGAAGTCGTGTTCAAGTTCAAAGAGATAGATTTCCGGTGTGGAACTGCCAACGCCGGGATAGCCGTTCTGATGTTGCTGGTAGATGTGTACTTTGCCTCCGAGTCCCCGGAGAATACATCAGATACGTATTTTTGCTTGAAGAAATGTCACTCAAGTGCTGTCATAGGTCCAGCGGATGGGACGACGACAGCACTGCTGAGGCATAATGTAGGCACATGGTGATTCACCAACCGAAAATGTCAATTATATCGAAAAAGAAAAGGCCCCACAGATACCTGTGAGGCCTTTTTCAGCGGTGCGGACGAGGCTCGAACTCGCGACCCCCGGCGTGACAGGCCCGACACGGCATCTGTAAATCTCTAACAATCAGCGTTTTAGCATTTCCATATTTCCATTCTCAAGTTTTTCTCAAGTTTTTCAATTTGGGCTGAAGGCCGGGGTCCTATACAAATACAAAAGGAAGAACGACCTGTGTTTTCGCTGATATTTGATATGTAAGAATCCAGTCATGTATGCATAGATACGTAAATAAACAGGAGACTTCCCCGCACGATAATACGGGATTCAGTAGGTCTCTTTCAGCCAGCGCTCAAAAAACTTGTCCGCCACGGAATACTCCTTACGCCCGTCAGCCACCGTATAGGTAACAAGCTGTCCCTCAAGGAGCTTAGCCAGAGCCTTCTGCGCTGAACCCGGAGAGAGGAGCGCATTACGACGGACAAAGGCTCCGGAAGTAGGTTGCCGGACGGGGCTCTCCTTCGCCACGGCGACAAGCATCTGCTTCTGGGCAATGGGAAGACCCGACATCACTTCGCTGAAAGTATGGGTGTTCTCCTCCAAGATGTTTGTGATAGTTTGCTGGACCAGGGCGTTGTCTACGACCGAACCCTTTCTCACATATGCATAGATATCATGGAACACCTTGTGGTTGTAATACGTATATCCATCGAACTCATCGTAGCAGTATCCAGCCGTTTCAGGACTGATTGCAACACCGGCCTCATGGAAATGCTTAACCACAAAGTCGATGTATTTATCCCTGTCAATGCGGTCCAGATGGACAGGATGGGCGCTGTTGTAGAACGGCTTGGCGTAAGACGAGAACATCTGCTCAAGGATATGACGGTCGCTGCCGGAGAAGATGAAATGACAGTTGTTCATCTTCTGAATATGCGTCCTCAGGAGCGCCTCGACATTGGTCTCCCGATACCGGGAAATCTGCTGGAACTCATCTATAGCAAACAGGCACGGTTTATCAGCCTTCTCAAGATAGGCGAAGATCTCCTCCAAAGAGAGCTCTGGGGTCGTGATGTCTCCGATCTGCAGGTTGATCCTGGGCTCTCCCGTGACGGGATCAACGGCAAAGGCCGCGGCAAGGGAACGGAGGGTCCCGAGGAACAGCTTGACCGCCTTCTTCTCGCCCGGAACCAGCTGTTGGTAGATTTCCTTGCCGAGAAAGAAAACCAGTTCCTGAAGAGAAGACGTAGCGTAGATGTCCGCATAGAAAGAATAGTACTTTCCACGAATTCTCTTGTCACTGAAAATATGCCGGATAAGCTGTGTCTTCCCCATCCTCCGGGAGGACGTAAGGAGCACATTGCTTTGATTCTCAAGCAGCCTTAGTATTGTCTCTGTTTCCTTCTCTCGGTCGCAGAAATACGAATCAGGAATAATTCCTGTGAGGAAAAACGGATTCATCTTCTCTTTCTTTTTTCGCAAAGATAATACAAAAATGACTTATATCCAAATTTGGATAATCCAAAACGGATAATCTATTTTCGGACATTTGCCACCTTCGTATTGCCACGTCTCACGAAAGAGCTACCTCGGCCGTTTAAAATGAACGGGACCGAGCGCGACGATGATACGCCACAGCATAAGGCCGTACGTGAAGCACTTACATATTCCATAATCCATGCAGATATGGTAATTGATGGAGTGCTGAAAGTGGAAAAATATGATGACCGTTTCGTCTTCACCAATCCAGGGTTGCTGAAAATACCTGTAGAACAGATATACAGTGGCTACGAAACACGTGCCCGCAACCAACGCATCCAAAACATGTTCCGGATGATTGGTTTCGGAGAGAACTTAGGCTCTGGCTTTCCACTAATTCTAAGCGCATGGAACGAGAAGCACTGGCTGGAACCAGAGCTTATTGAGCAGAAGGACCTTAAGCAGGTCAAACTTGTTCTTCATTTCCGTTCCGAAAATGTCGTAAAGGATGTCGTAAAGGATGTCGTAAAGCAACTAACTGTCAGACAGCAGCTTCTCCTTGAAATGATACGTCAGGATAATACTATTTCTGCACGTGCGATGTCGGAAAGTCTGTCGGGAAAGGAAAAAATCGCTGAAAGGACTGTCCAAAGAGATTTGGGCGTCTTGAAGAAACTGGGGATTCTCTCTCGCATAGGCGGACGTTTCAACGGCGAATGGATTATCAACGAGCCGTAATTAAATCTAATAGCGCTCTATATAAACCAAAAAGAGTCGCCGATTTCTCAGCGACTCTTTAAGCGGTGCGGACGAGGCTCGAACTCGCGACCCCCGGCGTGACAGGCCCGACACGCGTTTATAAGTGACTAATATTCAGCGTTTTATGCAGCGCAAAAATCTTTCGCAAACTTTTCGCAAACCCATGGAAGCCGGTATTCGCAAGTTTTCGCAGAAAATTGATCTCAGCGCATTTCAAAGGTACAAAACTATCGCCAGACTTCCAAAACAAATCTACTCTAGTGATAATTCCGTATCGTGTCTTATATCACCATCAATACATACGTATAATCTCCCGCGCATGGTGTGGACATCTATATTCTGCATGCATGCAATGACACAGTAGCGCAAAAGCTTTCAATAACAGTTATCCCTTTACTTCCCGAATACGAATCGGTCAAAGAAATCAGCGTAATATATGCTATAGATCAGGGCAAAACTTTTCTATCTGTCCATCCCTTTCCTGAACCCCGGGGCTTTCCTGCGGTTCCACGCTTTTGTAGGTAAAATGGGGAAAAATTGTGTGTGAAGAGATTTTTGTTGCATGTTTTGGGATTTTTATTCTCAAAAGTGAAATCGGAGGGGAATAAATTTGCAGCTATGAAAAACACACTAATAATCATTTCAACTATTGCCCTTTTTCTCTCCTTCTCCGGCTATGCTCAGGAGCAGAAAACCAGGAACCGCTACGGTATGCCTCTTTACGAGAAAAAGGATGGCTCTTACAAGGTAAGCAAGCCCATGATGGAAATCCTTGGTGATGATATCCCGGACGACCTGCTGGTCCCGTGCAAGATAGGCCCGGCCATTCCGGCAAAGTTCACCACGGAAGCAGAAACCATAGAGGTGGTCTATAAGTCATATCCGGACCATGACCTTAAACTCTTCATTCACAAGTCGGCCATTACCAAGAAACCCACGCCGGTAATGTTTTTCATTCACGGCGGAGGATGGTATGGCGGAAGACCTGAATCCATGTTGCCGCAGGCAAAGTATGTTGCGCAGAATTCCGGAATGGCAGGCGTGAGCATCCAGTACTCACTGTGCGGCCAGAAGGGGATAGACATTGCGGCGGCCGTGCAGGACTGCCGTGACGCCGTCCAGTTTATCAGGGACCATGCGGCCGAGTACAATATCGATCCCGGAAGGATGGGATTCTCAGGGTCGTCGGCCGGCGGGCACCTTGCCGCTGTCCTGGCCATGACAGAGCCTGAAGCGAAAGTCCTTGTGGGATGGGTTGGAGCATACATGCCGGACCGCATGCTGGAGTACTGGCCCGGTGCAGACAAACACAACCTCCGTGAGTACTTTTACAACGGAGACCAGGAAAAGCTGGCCCCCTACCTCCCGGTAAAGCTTGTCCCCACGGACAGGCAGATTCCCTGCATCCTGTTCTTCGGAAGCGGAGACAATGTTGTCCTTCAGGACCAGCCGCGCACTTTCGCTGCAGCACTTGAAGAGGCGGGGCAAACTGTCCAGTTGGAATACTATCCTTATTACACCCACGGCTTTGCCCGGTTCTCCGACAAGAATGCCGAAGTCTGGAAAAAATCCGTCAGGTTCATCAAGACATACATTTTCAAGAAATAATCAATAACGCAACAATATGAAACCACTAACTGACGCGGAATCAAGGGCCGCTTATACATCTCCACTTGCAGAGGTGCTTTCCCTTGGCAGTGAGGAGTCAATTCTCATTGGCAGTGAGGAGTCAATTAACGCTGAAGCCCAAAACGAAGGTTGGGATGAAGAACCTTTTGTATTATAATCCTTTCGGCACCATGAAAAAGTATATCTCTGTTTTGACAATTGCCGCACTGGGTGTGCTGGCCTTGTCGTGTGCAAAAGAAATGGATGTAAATCAGGACAACACCGGAAAGAGCATCTCAAAGGTATTCACCGCAACACTTGAAAAAGACGATGATGTAACAAAGACGGAAATTCAGTCTGACAAGTCCGTCAACTGGTCTGTGGGAGACAAGATTCTTGCCGTATGGAACGGTGGCAGCAAAGCATCCGAAGCCTTGACCGAAGGTGGCGCCGGAAACAAACAGTTCATTGTGAACGGCATGGGCGGAGACGCCGCATTTGCAGTCTATCCCTCATCTATTGTCAGCACCTATGACGGTACAGATTTCAAAGTGACGGTACCATCGGCACAGGACGGAACATTTGCAAATGCCGCAATTGAAGTTGCACCTGTGTCAGGAGCCTCCTTATCCTTCAAGAATCTTGGAGGCCTTCTGAAATTTGAAATTACTGACGCAGCTGTGAGCAAGGTTATCTTCTCATCCAATGACGGCACCCCTCTCGCCGGCAACGCCACAGTCACTTTCTCTGCCGGAATTCCCACCGTGGCCGCTGTAGAGAACGGTTCAACCACAATAACCGTCAACGTATCTGGAGCCGGCACCTACTATGTGGCCGTTCTTCCCTGCCAGCAGAAAGCCGGTATTTACATTGAGTTCCAGAACAGCTCTGACGCTGTGATTGGAGAAACAATGACCGGGAAAACTCTTGCGGTTGCACGCCGCCAGATCCGCAACCTGAACACATTGTCCGTCACTCCTATCACAAAAAAGTTCTTTGTAACCGTTGCAGGAAATGGCACAAAAGATGGCTCCAGTTGGGATAATGCCGCTGATTACGCCGCACTGGTAACCCATCTTAAACAGGACACCGTTAATGGAAAGAATATCTATATGGCTGCCGGTACCTACACTTCTACCGAATCCGTTACCATAACAAATACATCCTTCTCAATCTTTGGCGGCTATCCTACCGATGCTACTGGCACCTCCCTTGCCGGAAGAAACATCACAGCAAACGAGACTGTTTTTGATGGTGATGACACATACAGCATTTATACTTTCAGTTCAGGTGATATTGATGGTAGTTTTGATGGTGTAACTTTTACAAAAGGAGCCAGGACAGATTCTAAAGCAGGATGCGCCCTTGTGATTGCAAAAGTCAAAAAGTTATCTTGCGCAAACTGTAAGTTTACATCCAATGTTACAACAAGTGGATCAGGCGGTGTAATGCGAGCAGATGCAGGAACTCTGGTTTTCAGTAAATGTACATTCTCCAATAATAGTGCAAAAGCAGGAGGGGTAGTATATGCTGGTTTCAAAAATTCATTGTCTCCTTCAATTACGTTTAATGAGTGTTCATTCTCGGGCAATTCTTCCTCCGGTAATGGCGGAGTTATCAATGCTAAAGGTGTTGAGACCGGCCCTACCACAATAACTGTTACCGGTTGTCAGTTTAATAACAATACCTCGTCGGTATCTGCAAGTGTAATATACCTTGATGACTATGCTACTGTAAATATTGACGGCAGTTATTTCGGAGGCAATATTGCTAACACTAGAGGTGCTATCAGGTTAAGCACTGCAAATAGTATTGTGCGTATTAACAATAGTTCTTTCAGGGATAACACCAGTTCCAATATTTGTACAGATATTCATGTTACAAATGGCATTCTGGCTGTGAATAACTGCTCGTTCTCTCACTCTGCAAGTAGAAATATTCCTGCTATTCAGAACTCTGCAGAAGCATTAATAGTGAACTCTTCACTACAAGGGAGGGTTAATACTGAAAATGGTATTATTTATAATGGCAGTGCTAAAGCTTCTCTTACGCTTGCAAACAATATCATACTCAATACAAATGACGGTGCTAAGCCGGCTGTTACTAATCCAAATTCCGGCACTGTGACTTCTTGCGGTTATAACGCCTATTACTACTCCCTGCCTTCAACAGAAGAAGGTGATTTCCTTACCGACAAAGGTTATCGGCTGGGATGGAATGATACAGATAAGATTTTGTGGAAGTCTAACAATATGTTTCCTTACGGACCAAACAAAACGGCTGAAAACCCGGATCCAATGCCTAAGGGAACACCGGCCAAGGTTCTGGAAGCAATACAGAAATTTGACACGGCAAATCCTACTGCCGGCGTAGAGACTTGGCTGAACGGAGCATATCTGAAAGATGCCCTTGGTACTACCAGGAATACGGAAGGTTGCTGGCCCGGTGCATATGAGGGCAAATAAGGAATAAAATGCGAAAGCTTTTGGTTATTGTGGCCGCAGCTATGCTTTGCGGCGGCCACATCTCTGCCAAAAGCGGCCCAGTAAAAGTGTGGGAAGGAACCATAGAACTGCCCACATACCGGGTCAATCCCCCGGAGAAGGCGCCGCTATTTGAAAGAGACTTTGCATATCAGAGGGCAAAGCGTTCCGTGTATCCCTACGCGATGAACGACAACCCCACTATAGAGAAAGTGGATTCTGTCCACCGCGCCCTTTACCTGGAGAACGACTACCTTAAGGTTTGCGTCCTGCCAGACCTTGGCGGCAGGCTTTTCTATGCCACGGACAAGACCAATGGCTATGAGATCTTCTACCGCCAGCACGTGATAAAGCCCGCAAATGTGGGCATGCTTGGCGCATGGATAAGCGGAGGTGTGGAGTGGAATGCCTTCCATCACCACAGGGCAACCAGCCAGTATCCGGTGGATTACCGTCTTTCCCACAACAGCGACGGCTCCAAGACCATCTGGGTGGGAGAAGTTGAAAACCGTCACGGCATGAGCTGGGAAGTGGGCCTCACCCTTTTTCCGGACAAGTCTTACATCCAGGTGACGGGCCGGTTCTTCAACACTACGGCCGACCGCAACTCCATGCTCCACTGGAACAACGTGGCAACCCATGCCAACGAGAACTACCAGATTATCTTCCCGGAAAACACAGAGTTTGGAATGTTCCACCACAAATCCAGCTTTATTCACTGGCCGGTGCCTCAGGAACCATACAAGGGTAATCCTGATTTTATCGGCCGGGATGTAAGCTGGTGGAAGAACCTTCCTTCCCTTACCGGAGACTCCGTTTTCATCTGCGACCTGCAGGACGATTTTGTGGGAGGTTATGACCATGGAGTGAAGGCCGGAACCATGCTTGTGGGAGACCACAACATCAACAAGGGTGGAAAATTCTGGACCTGGGGCCATCTGAACTATGGCCATGCCTGGGACTGCGTCACCCTTACCGACGAGGACGGCCCCTACGTGGAGCTGATGACATCGGCCTACTCCGACAACCAGCCGGATTATTGCTGGATCAATCCCGGGGAGACCAAGGAGTTTACCGCATGGTGGTATGGAATACGTGACCTTGAGAACGTAAACCGCGGAAACAGGGAGGCAACGGTAAACATGGACCTGGGCCCCGAAGGGAAAGTCCACCTTGCAGCCAATGTGACCTCCGTGAGAAACGACGCCGTGGTGCGCGTTACGCATGACGGAAAGCTGCTGTATGAAAAGAAGGTTTCCATTGCTCCGGACAAACCCTATAGGGATGACTTCATTACAGATCCCTCAGAACTTGAGGACCCTTCCGGGGTTACGATGACACTGCTCTCTTCTGAAGGAGAGGAACTTATCAGCTATCATCCCTATGTGCATGACCTCACAAAGCCTGTTCCCGAAGGCCTGAAGCCGGTGAACCCCGTGCCCTCAAGCGTAAAGAACCAGGAGGAACTCTACTACATAGGCATGCGCAACCTTCAGTTCCACCAGGCACACGTCAACCCCAACGACTATTTCCTGGAGGTGCTGAGGCGTGATCCCGGCGACGTGCGTTCCAACACCCAGATGGGTATTTTCCACCGCAAGAACGGAGAGTACGAACTTGCGGCAAAGTACCTGAGGAAGGCACTGGAAAGGCAGACCGCCAATTATACCAGGGTGGCCGACGGTGAGGCCATGTACAACCTTGGCCTTGTCCTCAAAGCCCAGGGAAAGTATGCCGACGCCATTGATACCCTGTACCGTGCGGCCTGGGATTACGAGTATGCATCGGCCTCCTACCTGCAGCTGGCAAGGATTTCCTCCATCCAGGGGAACCGGGAAAAGGCGCTGCATGAGGCCGATATGGCTGTCCGCTACAACGGGATGAATATTGACGCCAGGAATCTGTATGCCACCCTCCTGAGGAAGGAAGGCCGCAAGGCCGATGCCATCCTGATGGCAAGAAGCGTGCAGGAACTCCATCCTCTGGACTACTATGCCTGCAGCGAACTTGTGAAGATGGGCAGCCTGTCTGTGAAGGATCTGGACGGAATACTCCAGCACAGGCCAGAAAGCATGATGGACCTTGCCGTGGAATACCTGAACAACGGTTTTGAGGATGACTGCCGCAATGTTCTCCTTGAGAGCGAGAAGCATGGCGCTTATCCGACTGCCGAGTATTACCTTGGCTGGCTTGCGCACCTTGACGGTGATTCCCAGGCCGCGCGCGAATGGTTCACTAAGGCAGAGAGCCTTAACCCCGACAGGGTGTTCATGTTCCGTCTGGAAACCATCCCCGTCCTGAGGACAGCCCTCGAGTACCTTCCTTCGTCGGCAAACAGCTGGTGCTACCTTGGCAGCCTCCTTTACCAGAAGCAGCCTGAAGAGGCGATGGCCTGCTGGGAAAAGGCCGTTGAGGCAGACCCGGGATTTGCAATGGCCCTCAGGAACATTGCCTGGGGATACAGGTTCTGCAAGGAAGACCTTTCAAAGTCTATAGAATACTACCTGAAGGCAATTGAGGCCGATAAGGACGGAAACGCCATCTTCCTCACCGAGTGCGACGAGGTGATGGAACTTGCAAATGCACCTCTGGAACAGCGTTACCAACTCTTTGCATCCCGCAGGGACCTGTACCAGAAGCGTTACGATTCCGAGACCAGGGCCATTCGTCAGAGAATCCTCCATGGAGAGTATGAGCAGGTGCTTGAACCGCTTCTGTCCCGTTTCTACAGCAGGAGGGAGCACATTGAAGACCTTCACGACATTTATGTAGATGCCTGCCTGCTTTCCGGCTTCAAGGCCTGGAAGGACGGAGACAACCAGAAGGCCCTTCACTATATGCTCATGAGTGACGAGTATCCGGAGAATCACGGTTATGCACATCTTGAATACAGCCCCCGCGACGCCCAGGTCTGGTACAACATTGGGCTTGCCTATGAGAAGGTTGGCAATGCCCAGATGGCAAGGCAGTACTATGAGATGTCTGCAGGCGTGGAGATAAAGCCCAAGGATGCGGTCTATAACTATGAGAAGGCCCTTTCCATGAAGAAACTTGACAGCAAAGCCAAGGTAAAGGGACTGTACAGGGAAATGGTCTCACATGGCAAAGCTTCTGTTACGGATTATGTCCAGCGCTTTTTTGAGAGCTTTGACAGAGGGCCCTATGAGCAGGATGTGAATTCTGCCGCCTGGTATGAGCAGGGCCTTGGCTGGAAAGCCCTTGGAAGGAACGGAAAAGCTAAGCGTTGTTTCAAAAAATCTTTGGCCGAACGTAACGATAATTTGTGGGCAAATTACTATCTTGGTATCTTGAAATGAAGAACTGTCTGCTTGTCATATTTATGCTGACAGCATCATGTATGCGCGGGCCGGACGTTCGCGTAGAAGGCTTTGGTCAGTTGAGTGACGGACAGCAGACACATCTTTTCACAATCAGCAATTCTTCAGGAGCAAGCATGTCTCTGTGCGACTACGGTGCCCGGATAGTTTCCATCCGGGTGCCGGACCGCAACGGTTTGATGGGTGATGTGATTGTGGGCCCCGTGGATATTGGCACCTTTGAGAATGCAGACCGTTTCATGGGCTGCACAATAGGGCGTTACGCAAACCGTATCGAGGGCCCCACCGTCACAATTGACGGGGTGGATTATCAACTTGAAACCAATGAGACCCTGGACGGAGTTCCCGTACAGTGTCACAGCGGGGTCAATGGAATTGACCGCTTTGTGTGGGACGGCAAGGCTGTCTCTGACAGTTGTGTCAGGTTTACCAGGACAAGCCCTGACGGAGAAGGCGGCTTCCCCGGAAACTGCAATATCTGTGTCAGCTTCACTCTCACCGGTGACAACGTCTGCATTGTAGAGTACGAGGCCACAACAGACAAGCCAACATTTGTCAACCTGTCCAACCACAGCTACTTCAATATGAGAGGAAGCAGTTGTTATGTCATGGAACAAGTGCTGGAAGTGGAGGCCGACAGCTGCATCCGCAACAACAGCCGCTATTGCCCGGACTCCGTAGTCAGCGTAGAGGGAACGCCCTTTGACTTCCGTACTCCCCACAGGGTAGATTACAGGATAGACATGCCGGATCCACATCTTGCGCTTATGCATGGCATGTCTGCCTGCTGGAGCATCCGTGACTGGGACGGGACGTTAAAAAAGGCCGCCGTCCTGTACGACCCCGTGAGCGGACGTGGAGTTGAGGTAAGGACAACGGAGCCTTGCCTTCTCACGTACACCGGGCGCGGATTCAACGGATCCATGATGGGCAAGACCGGTCCCATTGACAAATTTGCCGGAATGCTTCTGGAGACAATTCATGCTGCTGATTCTCCCCATCAGGAGCGCTTCCCCGGAACACTGCTTCGCCCTGGAGAGAGCTTCACGTCCACGACACAATTCAGATTCTTTGCCCAATGACACTTCGCTCACTGCTCATACCCTTGTTGCTGATACTGTCCGCCCCATTATACGGCGGAGAATATCAGTTTTCCCATATGGACAGCAACAACAGCACACTGTCCAACAATGCCGTACGCAAACTGTACAAGGACTCACGAGGGTTTGTATGGATTGGAACGCACAAGGGCCTGAACAGATATGACGGGAAAAGGATCACGGTATATGACAGAAATGATTTCGGCTCACCGTCCGATTTCATCAATGTAATGCAGGAAGACCGCGAAGGAAATCTCTGGATTGGCACAGACCACGGAGTTGTCATCTACAGTTATGACAATGACAGCTTCTGCACCCTGTCACAGCTGGACCCCATGGCAGGAAGCATTGATGACAGAATTTTTGCAATTGCCTGTAATTCCAAGGGCGTGATGTGGATTTCCAGCAGAGACAAAGGCCTCTTCTCCTGGAATCCCTCAGAAAGAGTACTCAGAAAGCATCCGATGGCAAGTCCCGACAGAGCTCCGGTGACCAATATTTTCAGAATTGCCATTGACCGTCTTGACGGAATGTACCTGGCGGTCCTGTATGATAATATCTATTATGCCGATGAAAACGCCACTTCTCTGCGTCCGGTTGAAGGCAGCTCTGTTTACTCCGGGGATGACATAGAGGGTCTTACTGTATCACCTAGCTCTGACGAAATACTCTACGTCGCCGGCAACCGGTCCGGGCTGTCGGAACTGAACCTGAGGACATCTACAATCCGCACGCTTTGGACTCAACCCGAAGAGCACCGTCCAACAGCCCTTACGGCTGATGCTTCCGGGACTCTTTGGATGTCAACCACCTGCGGTCTGCTTAGATGCGACCCGGCAAGCGGGGCCACAAGCCTTATGCAGTATGAGTCCTCCAATCCTTTTTCCCTGTCCAGCAGTTATGTAACCGACGCCATTCCCGACAAATGGGGAGGCCTCTGGGTTGGAACTCTATACGAAGGAGTCAACCACGCATCAACCTTCAGCAACAATTTCAGCCGTTATTATCAGACAAACAAAGGCGTCTCTCTGAGCGGAAGCATTGTTACAGGCTTCTCAGAAGACGAAAAAGGCAGACTCTGGATATCAACAGAAAAACAAGGACTGCTGATGCTTGACGGAGGAGTTCTTGAGTCCTGGTGGGACAAGAACCCGGAAATGCCCATTGATATTACTGGCGTATGTGCCGCAGATGGCTATGTATGGCTGGGAACGCAAAAGGGAGTAATTAGACTTGATCCGCGCACATTCAGGATCAAGGATTATTCCGGCAAAAAAACCGGAGACCAACGACTGGTTTCCTTCTATAAGTCAAATGACGGGCAGGTATATGCCTGCTACTCGCTTGGCGTTTCACGGTACCATTCCGCCTCAGATTCGTTCATCCCTGTTGAGTCACTGTCCAATTTCATAGTGGAGAGCATGGCCGAAGATTCCAAGGGGACAATGTGGATTGCAACATACTTTGACGGCGTTTACACTTTTGATCCCTCCAAGGATGTTATCACGGATCATTTCTGCCCGCAGACCGGGAGCGTGATACCCGGAATGGTCTCATCTGTGACAATGGACTCAAGAGGGCAGGCATGGGTGATTGGCTTCACTTCCGGTTGTTTCCGCCATGTGAAGGAGAGTGGCGGATTTGAAGAATTCAATCGCGCCAAACTCCCGTCAATGCCGAGCGACCTTCTCAGACGCGCCATTCCAGACAAGTCCGGAGTTCTCTGGATATCTTCCGACAAAGGCCTTATGATGCTGAATCCGGACAACTACTGGGCCAGGACTTTTACCGTAGAAGACGGTCTGCTGGACAATGACTTTACCCAAAGCGCCCTGAAACTTTCCGACGGATCCATGGTGTTTGGAAGCGCCAACGGTTTTATACGTTTCCGCTCGGACAGCTTTCGTGACGGGGTTCTGCCTGGCAATGTTGTCATATCAGAAATGGTTCTGCTTGGCGAAACCGTTCGTCCGGGAGAGCATTCCGTTTGCAAAGAGAATCCCGATGTGGTGGACAAGATCTCTCTTGGGCCAAGTGAAAACACATTTGGTTTCTCATTCGCCTCTCCAACGGCACCGTTCCCTGCATCTACCAGAATACTGTGCCGCCTTGACGGATATGATGAGGTCTGGACTGATGCCACCAACGGCAGAACAATAATGTGGTACAATGTCCCGCGTGGCACTTATACTCTTAAAATAAAAACCGTTGGGCTTGACGGAACTGAGCGCCCCGGACATAAAGATGTCACAGTCATTGTGAGACCATATTTCCTGGCGTCTTTCCCTGGAATAATGCTGGAAGTGATAACTCTCCTCCTGCTGATTAGCGGTGTAATAGCAATCATACTCCGGATAAGGAAAGAAAACGAGCGCAAGCGCATGGAGGCGTTTGTTGACAGGCAGAACCGCGCAATGCTCAAGGACAAGATGACATTCTTCACCAACGTCATCCATGAGATCAAGACCCCTCTCACCCTCATACACACCCCCATCAACAAAATGATGGCGTCGGACAAGCTGGATTCCTCGCTCAGGGAGGAGGCAAAAGTGATAAGCAACTCTGCCGACAGCCTGGACCAGCTTGTAAAGGAACTGCTTGATTATGTTAGGGTAGAAGAGCATGGATATGTCCTTTCCCTCATGCGTTTTGATATGGTGGAACTGGTCCGTTTCATGTGCTTCAACTTCTCAGACACGGTACGGGACCGCAACCTTTCCCTTGAAAACCATTTTGCCAGGGAGAGGATATATCTGAGCGCAGACAAAAGCGCTGTCTCAAAGATGCTGTCCAACCTCATCCACAATGCTGTAAAATATGCAGAGTCAAAAGTTGAGGTGACAGTAGAGGCCCAGGGAGAATCGGTCATAGTCCGAGTACGGAACGACGGCACTCCCATTCCGGCAGAAAGGAGGGAGGCTATTTTTGAACCATTTGTCCAGTACGTTTCAGAGCATCAGCCCTATGGACAGAGCTTCGGGATAGGTCTTTCGTTTGCACGGAGTCTTGCCAGGCTCCATGGAGGAAGCCTTACCCTCAGCGAAGACTCTCCCGTTACGGAGTTTGTCCTTTCACTGCCGGCAGGAGGGGCACAGGAAGGTGAAGAAGTGAGGAACCAGGATGAGACAGGAGTGGTTAAAGATTCTGACAACCGCCCGGAAATCCTTCTTGTAGAGGACAATGCCGCACTTCTTTCATACCTTAAGGGCAAGCTTGGGGAACACTACAGCGTGGTGGGCGTCCCGTCTGCAGAAGTTGCGCTCAAGGTCCTTGAAGAGAACAAGGTGGATATGCTTATCACGGATATCGCCCTCCACGGAATCAGCGGGGTGGAGCTGTGCAAGAAAGTGAGCGGCAACTTCAGCCTATCACATATCCCCATCATAGTGCTGTCTGCAATATCGTCTGTAGATACAAAGATACGCTGCATAGAAAACGGCGCACTCCTCTATATAGAGAAACCTTTCAGCATGGATTACCTGGAGGCCTGTATCAGGGGAATCTTTGACAAGCGTACGCAGCTTAAGGCAGATTACAGGTCACCGGACAAGGGACTGGACATGTCCAAGTATGACCTGCCAAATCAGGACGAGGAGTTCCTGAACAAGCTGGAAAAGGCCGTCCGTGACAATCTGGACGACTCCAATTTCCAGTCCAAGAACCTGGAGGAAATCCTCTATGTGAGCCACAGCACCCTCAACCGTAAGGTCAAAGCCCTTTTGGACACTACTCCAAATGATTATATCAAGATGAGGAGGCTGTCTGTAGCCGCAGAACTGCTGGCCAAAGGGAATGTGAGGTCATACGAGGTATGCTATGCCGTGGGCTTCAATTCTCCCTCCTATTTTGCCAAATGTTTCAAATCCGAATATGGAATGCTCCCTCAGGAGTATGCAAGACAATTTAACACCAAAGAATAATGAAAAAGTATCTGTATCTTTTGTTCCTATCCCTGCCTCTTGTGTCAGGGTGCTCATTGTCAGAGACTGACCAGCCGGCCCAGTCGCCTGTCACATTGGGCGTGAGTACCGGAACTGTCAGCACCAAGACATGGCTGGACGGCAACAATGAAGCGGCGTTGCTGCCCGTTTACTGGTCGGACGGAGACCGGATCAGCGTGAACGGAAATACGTCCCTTCCTGTCTCGGTGCCGGAGGGAGAGGCCGTCTCACGGGCCAATTTCACCGTCAGAGGCGTCAGCGCCCCTTATTCTGTTGTATATCCGGCCGATATCTGCTCGAAGGACTGGACCGGAGAAGGCGCAGTGGCCATTACCATTCCGGCAGTGCAGGAGTACTCTTCATCTTCCTTTGGAAACGGAGCGGCCATCCTCTACGCTTATTCAGAGAATGAGAACATTCAGCTGAAGAACCTGTGCGGAGCGCTGCGCATCTCAATCATCGGAGAAGATACAGAGATAGTCAAGGTGTCTATTCTCAGCGGAGGAAAACCTATTGCCGGAAACTTCTTGCTGAACCCTGTGGACGGTTCTCTTGAAGAAGTTGCAGGAGGGAAGGAGATAAGCCTTGACTCAGGGTCAAAGACTTTGTCCCTGACAGATCCTGTCCCATACTATTTTGCCGTACCTGCAGGAAATTATCCGGAGGGCTTCCAGTTTATCTTCATGAATTCCGAAGGCCGCCCCATGAGCTGCAGCTGGCTCAGGATGAACAAGAGTGCAGAACCCGGAGTTACAGTCACGCCGGGCCTTCTCACAGACTTTGGGACAGTTGAATTCATTCCCGAAGGCAGGGAAGTCCTTACTGCCGAGGACTGGAAGACAATTGCCCAGTCCATCGCCCAGGGCCAGAGCGATTGGGAAAAGAAGTTCCTCTTTGAGGGAACCACAATAAAGATAGGGGCCGATATTACCCTGGAAGAGGATATCACCATAGACAAGTTCAAATACATCCTTGACGCTCAGGGACACAGCATTACAAGGAGCGGGGCTCAGAACCCCCTGTTCGGGACGCTTAGCGGAACGGTGAAAGACCTTGTCCTTGCCGGCAGTTTTGCAGGTAAGACGGCACCTCTTGCAACTGTCCTTGAAGGCGGCGCATTAAGCGGCGTCACCAACAGGATGAGCTACACGGCCGTTCTTGACAACCAGACAATCTCCGTGGGAGGTCTTGTCCAGAGCATAAAGACAGGAACCCTCACAGACTGTATCAATGAGGGCCCTGTGACCGTCAACGGCAAGGCCGATGCCGCGAAGTTTGACGGAAACCTGGGCGGCATTGCGGCAACGGTTGAGGGAACGGTCAGTTTTGAGCGCTGTTCCAACAAGGCCGATATCACCGTGAGCCTTGACCCGGCAAGCAATACCACCGGATATATCCATTGCGGATTCGGAGGACTGGCCGGGCTTGTCCTTTCCGGAACGGTCTCATTCACAGACTGTTCCAATGAAGGAGCCATATCGTTCACTACCGTTACAAATTCCTCCCAGAATCCTGTACGTCAGTACAGCGTGGGCGGCATTGTGGGACTGAGCGCGGTATTCGACGCCGCCGGCGAGCTAAGCGGAAATCCCGTTGAGGCAACTCCGGCAAACCTGAGGTTCGAGAACTGTTCCAACAGCGGCGTCATCAGGAACTGCGGCGTATGCGCATCCCCTTCAAATTCTTCCGGAGGCAGGTCCTGCAGCGGAGGTATTGCGGGAACCCTGTTTGGATCTTCGGCCTCTGCAGCAGTAATAAAGAACTGCACTTCTACCGGAGAGATTACTCCAAACACCAACCTCTTTGGAAGAAATGCCTTTGTGGGAGTGGTAGGAGGTATTGTGGGATATGGCGGATGGCTGGATATTGACGGCTGCACCGTAAAGGCTACGCTCGGTACAGATCTCAGGCAGTCGTTTGCGGTTGCTGGCGTCATAGGAAATGCCGTCACCACCTTCTCCATCAAGAATACAAAAGTGTACGCAGACCTGGCATTCGTGGAGAGCAACACATATACTATTGGCAATTATGCGTTGGGCGTCACATGCAACACGGCCCGTAATGCCACTTCTTTCATTTCACTTGGCGGATCTGTCATTTCGGGATGCTCCTTCGGCGGTTCCCTTTCGCTCTCTACGGTTGCAAAATACACCGATCAGGATGTGCCCGCTCCCACCAAGACAACTTACACGGCAGAGACTTACTCTGCGGTGCTGGTGGGCGCAACATACACCGGCAGCGATATTGCATTGTCTGACAACGAATACTGGAGCGGATTATGAGAAGACAGATACTGATATCTGCGGCGATGATGCTTGCATTGTCGTGCAGTCAGGGCGGGAAGGTGGACTTCCCCGAACCGCCCGACGGTTATACGCTGCTCCTGGCCAGGACGGAAGCCATCGGCCTGGGTACATCTTCACATGATGCCAGCTGGGAATCCGGTGCAAGGATAGGAGTTTTTGGCAGCAAATCCGGCAATAACGCCATGTACGTGCTCAAGAAGGCCGGCACAGGAAAGACAGAGGCCGAGTTTTACGGTCCCCTGGTGTCCGGCAGCGAGGTGTCGGCCGTTTATCCCTATTCCGAGGGATATGCTGCGTCGGCATCGGCCTTCCCTGTAAAGATTCCCCATGAGCAGGCCCTGGATACGGAGAAAAGCATGGCAGAGCATTTTCTCTCCGTATGCGGCAGCGCTTTCGCTTTCCTTGATGCCGGAATCCTCCGTTTCCATTATCCGCTTGGGATGCTGGCTGTGAGGTTTGAGCTTGAAAGCCCCATAGTTGTGAACTCCATGATGCTCAAGTCTATGGCAGAGCCGCTTTCCGGAAGCGGAACTCTCTCTGCAGACGGAAAGCTGACAATGGACAGCTGGGCCTCTTCGTCAATCCTTCTGGACTGCGGAGAAGGAACAGGCTCGCAGGACAATTACTTCCTCTTTGTGATGCCGCCCGCAGTTTACGGGAGCATGACGCTGAACGTTGACGTTGAGGGAGAGGGAAACATCGCTTTCCGTCTTCCGGAAGTGGAGATAAAGAGGATATCGGAAACGGGCTTCCCCATAAGCTCTGTCACAATCAAGTCTGACGGCCTGTCCGGATTCGGGACTGAAGGCGGTTACCTTGAGGGTTACGTGAAAATTGAAACGGGCGCACTGTCGACCTTTGGCGTGGAGTCCGGTTATCTTGAGGAGAACTGATTATGAGGAAATTAGCATTCATTACGGCAATTGCCTTAGTCATCGGCGCCTGCTCAAAGGAGAGTGTGGACATTGTGCCCGGGTCAAGGGTAGGAGAAATCCGTGTAGGCGCACAGCCCGGCTCCGTTTCCGTGAGCGTGGAAACTGCGGGCCGATGGAAGGTGAGCGTTGAGGAAAGCTCTCCCTGGCTCACAACGGACGTGGTTTCCGGCAAGGACAACGGCGCATTTACCCTCAGCGTTGGCTCAAACACCTCTGACATTGCGGATATCCGTCCTTCCAGAAGGGCAAGGGTACTGCTTGTCACGGAAGAGTACAAAAGATGCGACACCCTGCTCCTTTACCAGAGCGGATTCGGATCCGGCAGTCCTTCCCCCAAGGTTTATCAGGCCGATGGCCTCAGTATAGAGTTCGATGTCCCCGCCATCAGGACCATGGAGGTGGCATACTGCAGCGCCGCCGGACTGGAATCCGAAAGCGAACTTGCCTCCTGGGCTTCGTCCTTTGACGTAGTGGCCTGCGGGGACCATTTCCTTATTCCCCAAGAAGGGACGCAGATCCCCGGACTGGACGCATCGGAGCTTTCTTTTGGCGGAGTCAGTTTTGTATCGGCCGATTTCCTCCTGTCCCAGAACCGGGAAGCCATGTTCCGCGATCTCCTTGAACAAACGGTGAACGCGGCCGGCGCCGGTGCCCACTGGGTGCTGGGAGGACAGCTTTTCCATCTGTCCATGATGCAGTCCGGCTATCCGGGAACGCCGCAGTGGTATCCCGCAGACGGCTCCGATGCGGCTTTTGCGCAGGACAGGTATGCCTGGATGAACAACATGTACGACTGTCTGTGGCTGTGTGAACAGAACTATATCAGTACCTGGGAGGATGCCCAGAGCGGCCATTCATATCAGGCCGACTATACTTATGTGTCAAGGAGTGTCCTCTCCAGGGTTGTTGGAGTGAGGCTCGCAGACAAACCTGTTTCAGCAATGGAACATAGACCCATAGTGTTAACATTGGAATATTGAACGGGTCATGAGAAAAGCAGCGATAATATTCATTCTACTGTTTTCTGCGGCCGTATTGCACGCCCAGCAGATACAGGTAAGCGGTATAGTGACGGATGATCAGGGAGAGACCGTCCCCGGCGTGGGCGTTATAGACAAGAATGTTCCCGGCAGCGGGACCATGACCGACGCCGACGGCCGTTATACCATAAAGACAGCTCCGGATTCTTTCCTGGAGTTCTCAAGCATAGGCTACAAGACTGTGGTGGAGCATGTGGACGGAAGGACGGAGATTAACATCACCCTCAAATCGGCCTCGGAAGTCCTGGATAAGGTTGTGGTCATTGCCTACGGTACATCCAAGAAGAGTGACCTTACGGGGTCGGTATCGGTGGTGGATGTGGAGAGCATTTCCGGAACGCCGGTCTCTTCAGTGGGCCAGGCCCTCCAGGGAAGGGTGGCCGGTGCCGAATTCATGTCCCAGAACGGTGAGCCCGGTGAGGCGGGAACCGTGCAGATCCGTGGTTCCAGGTCAATATCGGCCGGAAACCAGCCCCTGATTGTGGTGGACGGGATTGTAGATGCGGTGCAGGACCTTGGAGAAATCAATCCTTCAGACATTGTCTCCATCTCTGTCCTCAAGGACGTGTCTTCAACCGCCATCTACGGTTCAAGGGGAGCAAACGGAGTTATACTTGTCACTACCGACAACGGGGTCTCGCCAAAGACTCCTGTCAATCTGACCTTCAAGACCAGCATCGGCCTTTCAAAAATTGCCGGAAAGCTGGATATAATGAACGCCTCCGAGTATGCGCAGTGGAGGAACATGTGCGCCTACCAGTCGGCAGGAAGGCCTGATCCGCTGACCTGGAAGCCGCCGTTCCCGGAACCGGAGTCCTACGGCAAGGGAACAGACTGGATAGATGAACTTTCCCAGACGGGAGTGTACCAGGATTACTACCTTGCCATCAAGGGTGGCAGCAAGGATAACCGCTATTCCGTCTCCGTGGGCTGGAACAACAGCAAAGGCGTTGTGAAAGGTGCCGGACACAGGAGACTCTCCGGGCTGTTCTGGAACGATGCCAGGCTGACATCGGCCCTGAGATGGGGTATAAGGGCAAGCTATACCGGACAGTGGACAGACCGTACCACGGCTGCCATCGGCGGTACAAATACCTCTGCGGCCATTTATCTGAGTCCGCTGCTCAAGACAGATGATGTCTGGAACAGGTACGGGGATTCGGAAAGCATTGGCGGTGCCGTGTTCAACAATCCGTACCTTACCCAGGAATACTCCACCAACGAGACAGAGAAGACGGCGTTCTCGATAGCGCCATGGCTCAGGGCCAAGATCAAGCGCTTCACTGTCCAGACGCGCCTGTCCTACACCTACAATGACGCCCTCACCGGTACATATTATCCCTCCACCCTCCCTGTGGCTGCGGCGGAGAAGACGGGCGGGTCGGCAAGCAGGACGGATGTGAAGCAGGTAAAACTGCTGTCGGAGACTACGGCAGAGTACAAACTGAAGAAAAGGGGCCATGACCTTGACGTACTTGCCGGTTTCACTGCCGAGCAGCAGAATACCGACTATTCTTCCATGAGGGGAAGCGGCTATCTGGACGACGGGCTCACCTGGCACAACATGGCCGGACTGAAGGACCCCGCCAACCTCCGTGTGACAAGCTACGACAATTACAAGACCAAGCTCTCTGTACTTGGAAGGACCAACTGGTCTTACAGGCGCAGGTATTATGTGACTGCGACATTCCGTGCCGACGGTGCCTCCAACTTCTCTGAAGGCAAGAAATGGGGTCTTTTCCCGGCCCTGGCCTTGAAGTGGAGCGTCTCCAACGAGCCGTTCATGAGCAGCATCTACTGGATAAGCGACCTGTCGTTCAGGCTTAGTGCCGGACGCTCCGGAAATGATGCCGTATCTCCGTATATGACTATCCCCACCCTGTATTCCGCTCCCGGAGACTGGCTGTTTGGCGACGGAGTGAACCTTGCTCAGATTCCCTCCAGGCTGCCAAACAGCAATCTGACCTGGGAAAAGACGGATGCCCTTAACGCAGGCCTTAGTTTCTCAGTGCTGGGAGACAGGATAACCCTGGAGGCGGAGGCATACCTGTCCAGGACATCTGATCTGCTGCTTTCCATGAGGACTGCACAGACAACAGGTTTCACCTCCTATTTTACAAATGCGGGCGCAATCTCCAATGCGGGCTTTGAAATCACTTTGAATACCGTAAACATTAAACGCCGCTCCTTCATCTGGAGCACGGTATTCACACTGTCCCACAACAGCCAGACGGTGATTGATGCGGGAAATGGCGGAGAGGCCGTCCCCCTGTATCTGAATCCGCGCAACCCTACCCAGTATATGTATGCATATAAGGAGGGTTATCCGGCAAACGCTCTCTGGGGATACCAGTACGAGGGCGTGTGGCACAGTGAGGAAGAGGTGGAAAGGAATGAGATTACCCGCAAGTGGGCCTCGTCTATCAGGCCCGGCACCAAGGGCAGCAACGTTGGCCGGACAAAGTATGCCGACCTCAATCACGACGGTATCCTGGACGAGAACGACTATGTCTATCTTGGAAGCTCGGACGCGGTGGTCTATGGCGGCCTGCAGAATGACTTCAAGATATGCGGAAGAATCAATGTGGGAATGTACTGGGTATATTCCATAGGCGGAAAGATATACAACCTTTCAGAGCTTTGGATGGGCTCCGGAATATCCGCTTACAACAAGTACAGGTACATGCTCCAGGCATGGGATCCGGACCTGAGACCGGATTCGGATATCTCACGCCCCACGTTCAACGACACCATGGCCAGCGACCGCATTGTGCATGACGCATCTTACCTGAGACTCAAGACAGTGTCTGTGAGCTATGACTTCCCAGTCAAGAAGCGCAGCCTGGTCAAGGCCCTGAATGTGGGAATCTGTGCAGAGAATCTGCTGCTTCTGAAAAACTACAACGGATTCGACCCCGATGTGAACTCGTCGTCCGGCGTTTACAGGCTTGACAACGGCTCCTATCCCCGTCCTATGACTGCAGTGGTTAACGTAATGATAAAGTTCTGATTATGAAGGCGAAGATATTGTTATATGCGGCTGCGGTATTTGCCGTTTGCGCATGTTCTCTTAAAGAGAAGGTGGATTCCTATTCCACGCGTGAGAATTACTACAAGTCTGAAGCCCAGATAATCACCGGACTCAACGGCTGTTATTCTCCTCTGAGGGGCATTATCGGCAATCAGTTCTTCCAGATGACCGAATGTGCCGCAGATCTGATGATGTACAATGTCTCTACAGACTATAACTCCAACTGCAACATCTCTCCGGACAGGCCCGGTATAGCCAGTACGGTCTGGAGAAACGGGTATAACGGAGTCATGCTCTGCAATGAGATGGCAAGTGTGATCGGTTCTGCCGCGCAGAATGGATGGATTACGGCAGGGGAGTGCGACAGGCTCATTTCTGAGGCCTATGTCCTCAGGGCACTGTACTATTATCTGCTTACCTGTACGTTTGGAGATGTGCCGTTCTACACCTGTGCAGTGACGGAGGAGAACCGTGCGGCCATTGCGAAGCTTCCAAGGATGAGCGCGGATGATACCAGGGATTACCTGATAGACCAGCTTATGGATTACCTTCTGCCGGCAGATATGGGCGGAAAGGCCGCCCTGCCTCTGGTCCGTTCTTATGAAACCGGAACTGATTACCGCATGGGCGCGGCAGTGGGACTGATGCTGGCTGGGAAAATGTGCCTTTGGAACAAGCGCTGGGAAGACGCCGTCACCTCTTTCAGCGCCCTGGAGCAGATTTACGGAAACTTCAGTGAGAACCCGTCCCTGTTTGATCAGGAGTATCCGCTGACCGATATTCCCTTCTCTCAAAAGTGGACAAGGGAGTCTATCCTTGAAATGGGAAATGCCGTTGAGGAATACGGAATCCAGTTCTCGGGAAAGATTGCCAGCATGTGCATGCCTACAAGGACAAGCGGCAATTCCGAGGACGGAGAAACGGCCGTGCCTGTATCGGACATCTATAACGGTATTGCCATTCCTGAACTTGGCAGTTTTGCAAGGACATCAGTATCGGCCCGTCCTACGGCCTACTATTATCAGAGGCTGATGCCATACGGAAGCAAGGACCTCCGCAGCGGGGAGTATTCTGCAAATGCGGAACTTGCCCGCGGCGGCTCCGGAAACCTTGCCTGGAGATGGCTGGGCTACGCACCGGATGACAAGAAAAGGGAAAAGGCTTCTGTGATGTGGTTCTCAACCACAAGCAAAACCGGCACATATCGCCCCTGGCTGGGAAACAAGTTCTGGTGTTATGGCATGTACAACACCAGGGACAGCAACAATTACAAGCTCTTCCGCTTTGCGGGAGCCCTGCTTGGAAAGGCAGAGGCCCTGCTGATGCTTGGCGATATGAAAGGCGCATGTGATTACCTCAACATCGTGCGCACCAGGGCCGGGCTGGAGGACATGACGCCATCGGCCGTGGGCAATGACGCCGACGCCCTGATGGAAGAGATAAGGATGGAATGTGCAAGGGAGCTTTTTGGAGAGTTCCAGAGGAAGTTCGACCTTGTAAGATGGGGTATCTGGTTTGAAAGGACGCGTCTGTACAACGACGGAAGCTACATCCAGGAGTTTATGCGTCCCTGCCACAGGTACTGGCCCATCCCCTCCGACCAGGTTACATATTCGGGCTATGCCCTTGACAATAAGGAGTATCTGCAATGAAAAAGTACATATTAATATCTGTTGCAGTCTTGCTGGCCCTTTCCTGTGAGAAGGAAGGCGGCAGGGTGAATCTGTATGGACTTGGGTGTGAATACCCCGTAAGGGAAGTGGGTAGCGCCGCTGGCCTTGCCGTCTTTGAGGTGCTTGCAGACAATGAGTGGACGGCTACAATCTCAGAGGAAGACAGCTGGTTCCGCTTTGCCGACAGCCCGGCCTCCAGGGAATTGGTATTCTCGGGAGACAAGTCACTTGGAATATCCTATGATGCCGACAGGGGAATAAGCCGTGAAGGTGTCATCCGGCTATCCGGCGGGAACATAAAGTTGGAACTTACCCTGAAACAGGAAGGCCTTCTTCCCCTGACTCTGGAAGTTGTCCAGAAAAATGTGCTTGTTCCGCCGTCCGGAGGGGACTGCTCTGCCAGGATACGCACCCTGCTTAATCCGGACAGCTTCAGCTTTGAGGCATCCCAGCCGTGGATAAGGCGTATCCGTATAGAAAACAATGACCTGCGCTTTGACGTAGATGCCAACTATCTTGATACGCTCAGGACGGCTGTCATACGGATAAGCAGCGAAGGTCTTTGCGCCCAGGTGAGCGTATCGCAGGCCTCGGAGAAGACTGTCTGGACCAAGGCGGATGTGGATGATGTAAAGGCGCTGCTGAACCAGGAAGGAAGCATTGTGGTGACCGGTCATCTGCTGCTTGAAGGCATTGTCCTGAACGATGACAGCGAGGGTAACGGCGCAGAGAACAGGAACGTATCTTCCATTATCCAGGACCTCTCCGGCTCTTCTTCTACGCTGTATATTGCCAATGCAGACAATACTTCCGCTGTGAGGGTTGATTTCAATTCCCCCGTTTCAGATAAGCTGTCCCGCTTTGACAGGGTGGCCATAGACCTGTACGGGACAATCCTCACAAGGAATGAAAAGCCTTTGCACTACATCATCTCCAATGTTCAGGCAGAGTCCATAATCAGTTCCACCGAGGGCGTAAGCCTGGAGGCGGCGCCAAAGCACATCAGTGATCTGGCCGATGCCGATATCTACACTCTGGTGCGCATAGAGGATGTTGAGATTCCTATAGGTAAGGGGCCCTTCCTGCCTCTTGACACCAGACAGGCTTCCATCATGAACAAGTATCCCATGGTTATGCTGGACAAGAACGGAGACAATATCTACATGTGCGTGAACACCGTCTGCTCCTGGGGCAGGAACGGAGAATCTATGCCGCTTGGCAGCGGCTCCGTGACGGGCGTCCTTGTGCATGAACACTGTGACAGCTTTGAGTGGGACAAGGCCGCCCAGAGCAAGATGCAGGCTCAGGGACTTGCCCTGGATTACATTACCGGGATAGGCAACATCGGCCCTTACCAGATAAGGCCCATCCACAGGGAAGACATCCGCCTCTCTGCAACAAGGGAAGAAAGTTTCTCGCAGATTCTCTGTGAATACACCAGGTTTGTGAGCAACTCGGATTCAACTGCGGTCCTGCCCACAAACTCGGACAACGGCCGTCTCTACATCAAGAGAGGGACTTCCGGCTGGAAGATAAGTCCAAAGAGAGACTGGACGCGTTTGGACACTTACAACTACGGTATGTGGAACAAGGCCGACGACCAGGCCTGGAGCAGCACATCCTGGGCTACCACGATGTACTGGTGCGTGGAGTTCTCCACGGTGGGGATTGACTCCTCGCACAGCCCCATGTCTGTCCAGTTTGGTGCGGTGAACGGTTACGGGATGAGGGTTGGCGCACCAAGATACTGGAAACTGGAGTATTCTGTGGATGATTCCGATTTTGTCACTGCCGGAACATATACCGTCCCGGACTTTGCCCTCAACTCCAGCCGCAGGAACTGGCAGATTGCCGGCCCCAAGTATATCAGCATTACCCTTCCGGAAGATGCCCAGGTATGGGACAAGGCAAAGGTGAGCGTGAGGCTTAAGCCCGCTTCTATGGCGGCCGGAAAAGGTGACACCTACGATGAAGGAAAAATAGACGACAAGGAGGAAGGCGCCTCCAAATGTGACAACGCCCTGAATTATTTCTCCGTTAGATACAATAAGTAATGGACAGAAGGAATTTTTTGAAAAACACCGCAATAGGGACAGGAGCATTGTCCCTTCTTGGCCTTGGTGCCGTTACACAGTCATGTGCCGTTTCAAAGGAGAGAACTGCCTTGCCCAGCCTTGGCAGCGTGAATGAGCCAGCCCGGGAAATACCGGTAATTGGATCGGTGGATGTGCTTGTGGTAGGCGGAGGGCCTGCAGGCGTGGCTGCTGCGGTGAGCGCTGCCCGTTGCGGCGTATCCGTGATGCTGCTTGAAAGATACGCATGCCTTGGAGGCCTGTGGACAGGCGGAATTGTTACACCGGTCCTTTCCACTCACGGTCTTCACAAAAACGGGAGCTGGACAAAGTGCGTGTACGGCTTCTCCAACGAGATATGCGGCAGGCTCTTTGACCTGGGCATGGCCTTCAATCCCAAGGACCCGTCTGTAGATCCCGAGGCCGCCAAGTATGTGATGGACCTGATGATGGATGAGAACGGAGTCCAGGTGCTCTATAACTGCACCGCATCCCAGGTAGTCATGTCCGGAGACAGGATAGACTGTGTCATCCTTGAATGCAAGAGCGGAAGAGTGGCCGTAAGGGCAAAGGCCGTTGTAGATGCCAGCGGAGACGGAGACATATTCTCCCGGACGGGAGACCCCTTCCGCGTGCAGAAGAACGACATCGGCGCAATGTGGAGAGTTGGCGGCATAGAAGAATCCGTGAAGCTTGGGACCAAACTACCCGGCAAGGGCGTGAGACTTCTTCACATGAAGGGAGAGACAGACCAGGATGGCCTGGACGTATTCAACATTTCAAGGCTTCAGCAGAAGCACCGCAAGGTTATGTGGGAGCGCACCCAGGAACTCCGTTCGCGTGAAGGATGCAGGAACGCCTTCCTCCTTGAGACCCCGGGCCAGATAGGCGTGAGGACAACCCGTGTGCTTGAGGCAATGCGCACCGTCACGCTGGAAGAATCGATGACCGGCGTCAGGTATGACGACGCCATTGGCTTCAGCGGAGGATCGGCCACCATACCGTATAAGGGCAGGAAGATTACAAAGAAAGAAAGGCCCATCTGGCAAATCCCTTACGGGGCCATTGTCCCCCAGAAGACTCCCAACCTTCTGGTTGCGGGCCGATGCTTCGGCTTCGATGAGGGCCTTACCTGGGATGCCCGTGAGATTGCAACATGCTTTGTGACCGGCCAGGCGGCGGGAGATGCCGCGGCGCTTACTGTGACAAGGTCCATTAAAGCGCAGGACATGGATATTGCCGCCCTTCAGGAAATACTGAAAAAGCAAAATACACTTCTTGAGATATGAGACAGCTCTTATTGTCGCTGGCATTGCTGATGGTGGCAATCCCGGCATGCACAAAGACCGTCAAACCTGCCAGATACACGGTGTCCTGGTCAACTCCCATCCCCGTGGTAAGCGGCGGTTATGCGCGTGTCCACAGGCTTAACGACGGGCGCCTGATGCTGGTCTATTCCGCATCGGGCAATGCCTACGCCATGTTCAGCAGTGACAATGCTGTCACCTGGAGCGAGCCTGTAATGGCAATGGAGAGCTTCACCGCAAGCAACGAAAAGGGAAGCGTATTGGTACGCTGCTCCAATGCGGAATTCGCCCAGCTGTCAGACTCCAATCCCTATCATCCGGGAAGAATCATCTATGCGTCCAACCTCAGGCCGGTAGATTACAGGACATCTATCCATCCGCTTTCCATAGTGTGCTCCGTTTCAGATGACGGCGGGAAGACATGGAGCGAAAAACGTACGGTCTATGCTTCCAGAACATGGGATGTTGATGCCTCCAAGGGGGCATGGGAACCCTTTGTACTGGAACTCCCGGACGGAAGGGTGCAGGTGTATTTCACAGACAACACTCCCTACTATGCCGTAGGTGACAACCGGAGCAACAATATCTCCGTTGTGGAATCTTCTGACGGCGGAGACAGTTGGGGCCCTGAAAGGATAGTCTGTCACACCCAGGGCGGATGGGACGGTATGCCCGTGGTGACCATCCAGGACGGATACATGTACCTTGTTGTGGAGCACAAGAATGAGAGAGGCTCCAAGTACGCCATGGAAATACAGGGCATGTCCTGCACTCTGGATGAGAACTGGCCGGAGGAAATCAAGCTTGGCGACGCCAGACGTTTCTACCCCTTCAAGCCTAAGGACGGAATATACTGTGGCGCTCCTTACATCATCCACACAGACAATTACTTTGTAGTAAGCTGCCAGTCTTCCGAGGGCGCAGACGAGCCCTTGAAAGACGACCACTGCATCCCCGCGGTGTTCGTGATCCCCATCCCGTCATCGGCCTCTCCCATATTTGGCCCCATGACGGAAGCACCTATAGCGGTAGATATAGACCAGACCAAGTACAGCGGACTCTGGAACTCCCTCTGTGACCTTGGTGACGACTGCATCTTGCTTGTCACCCAGTACAGGGGTACAATTGTCACGGTAAAAGGCAAAATACAGAAGAAATGAAGCGATTATTGTTTTTGGCGGCGTTTGCCGCATCCTTGATAAGCTGCTCGGTGACAGGAAAGCATGCCCAGTGGACAGTGGAGCAGGCCGGGCAGTGGTGGGACCGGACGCCGTGGCCGGTTGGCTGCTGCTATGTTCCCACGTATGCGGTAAACCAGCTGGAAATGTGGCAGGCCGATACCTTCAACCCCGAGGTGCTTGACCGCGAGTTTGCTATCTGTGAACAGATAGGATTCAATACCGTAAGGGTATATCTGCATGAACTGCCATGGCTTCAGGACGCAGAAGGCTTCAAGTCAAGGATAGACAGTCTCCTTACCCTCGCGCACTCTCACGGCATAAAAGTGACGTTCACTTTCTGCACCAACGGCGGCGGTGAGGGTGAGACCGGCCCCCAGCCCGCTCCCCTGGAGGGCGTCCACGGAGGAGGCCGATGGGTCCACAGCCCTTTGGACAGGTATTTCTTTGACAGGGACCAGTGGCCTCAGTTCAAGGCCTATGTGCAGGATATTCTGAGAACCTTCGGGAACGACTCCAGAATCCTCTACTGGTGCCTTTACAATGAGCCGGAGAATATCAAGGACGGGAGAGACTGCCTTGAGTTCATGAAAAACATGTATCAATGGGCCTGGGAAGTGAGGCCGTCACAGCCACTTACTTCTCCCATCTGGATCCGTCCCGGCCAGAAAGGTGAGCTTACAAAGCTTGACATGGTCTCGTTCGTGTGCGAGAATTCAGACATCATTTCTTTTCACTGCTACTATCCTCCCAAGGAACTTGAAACCTTCATTTCAATGCTCAGGCGTTATGGCAGGCCGTTGATCTGCCAGGAGTACCTTGCAAGGAATTTTGGCTCCACCTTCCAGGACTGCCTCCCTATTCTCAAAAAGGAAAAGGTGGGCGCACTTAACTGGGGACTTGCAGAAGGCAAGTGCGAGTACCGCTTCCCCTGGGGCCACAAGGCATCCGACGGAGAGCCGGACGTCTGGTTCCACAGCATCTTGTGGAACGACTACACGCCATACAGCCAGTCGGAAATTGACTTTTTGAAAGAAACAATTAAAACGAATCAATAATGAAACAGTTCTCAGTATTGGTCCTGGCTGTTCTGATGACGGCCTGCGGACAGCAAGCTACAGACTGGGCTCCCGCCGGAGAACATATTAAAACCGCATGGGCAGAGCAGATTAACCCTCAGAAAGTGCATCAGGAGTATCCCAGGCCCCAGATGGTCAGAAACTCCTATGTAAACCTGAACGGCCTGTGGGACTATGCCATCGGCCCTAAGGGCGGAGAGACAATGCCTGGCGCACAGGGGCAGATACTGGTGCCATTCCCCCTTGAGTCTTCCCTTTCCGGCGTAGCCGGCAGCCTTACCGCCGATGACGCCCTCTGGTACAGAAGAGAGTTCAAGCTGCCCGGGAAATGGAGGAACAAGGATGTCCTGCTTCATTTTGATGCCGTTGACTGGGCCTGCGAGCTGTGGGTGAACGGGCAGTATGCCGGTTCTCACCAGGGCGGATATACGGCCTTCAACTTCAACATCTCTCCTTACCTTGATAAATCGGCCTCTCAGGAGATAATCCTGAAGGTGCTTGACGCTACGGAGACCGGAGACCTCCAGCCCAGGGGCAAGCAGACCTTCAGCCCCTCACGCGGCAAGATCTGGTATACCCCGGTTTCCGGAATATGGCAGACCGTATGGATGGAGGCCGTGTCCAAGGAGGGCTACATTGCAGACTATCAGCTCACAAGTTCCATTGAGGAAGGAAGTTTCACCGTTTCTCCCAAGCTGTGCGGCGAGGGTCAGGTAAAAGTTGAACTCATAGAAGGCGGGATTGGCTACAATCCGGAAAAGCCTGGCAGCAAGGTCCTTGCAAGCGTCATTGCCGATGGCTCTCCGGCCGTCCTCAAAGTCCCGGAACCCAGGCTCTGGTCTCCGGACAGCCCTTACCTGTACGGCCTCAGACTCACTCTCCTGAAAGACGGCAAGGTGATAGACCAGGTGAACGGATATACCTCGCTCCGTGAGATTTCCATTGCTGGCGGTGAACACCGCCGCCTGGCTCTCAACGGTGAGCCGCTCTTCCAGTTTGGCCCGCTGGACCAGGGCTGGTGGCCCGACGGCCTCTACACCGCTCCCTGCGACGAGGCCCTAAGATATGATATTGAGAGGACCAAAGAATACGGTTTCAATATGATTCGCAAGCATATCAAGGTTGAACCTTCACGCTGGTTCTACTATTGTGATATGCTTGGCATGCTGGTATGGCAGGATATGCCCTGCGTGAGCAACTACAAGAAGAGGGACGACTGGGCTCAGGGGGCCGATGTCTATGACGCCGGCAATTCTGACCAGCTCTCTCCCCAGGCCAGGGAAAACTTCATAAGCGAGTGGAAGGACATCCTTGACCAGACCAAGAAGTTCCAGTGCATCGTTGTGTGGGTTCCGTTCAACGAGGCCTGGGGACAGTTTGACACAAAGGCCGTGGTGGATTTCACAAAGGCAGAGGATCCTACCCGTCCGGTCAACATGGCTTCCGGAGGCAACTGGATTTCCGGCGGCGTTGGAGATATCCTTGACAGCCATCACTATCCCCACCCCCAGATGAGAATCTGGGATCCGGAAATGGTTAACGTCCTGGGCGAATACGGCGGTATCGGCCTTATTGTGGAGGACCATACCTGGGAAACCGGAAAGAACTGGGGATATGTGGAACTTGGCACCTCTGAAGACGCAACCGCCAAATACGAGGAGTACGCCCGGATGCTGATTCCTCTTGTCCGTGAGGGCTGCGCCGCTGCCGTTTATACCCAGACTACGGATGTGGAGCGTGAGACCAACGGCCTCATGACCTATGACCGGAAGGTGGACAAACTCATCCCGGCCCGCATAGCTGCTGCAAACCGCAGTGTAATCACTTGCCTTACAGATCAATAAGGCCCCGGGAAGCCAAAGACTTCTCCTTTTTTATTGTATTACAAAGTCCAACTTGATTGTGATATTTCGTCCGGGGTTGTGCAGTCCAACATATTTGAGGCGGTTCAGGTGGTCTGAATAGACGGTGTCCAGGAGATTGTCGGCAATCAGGTGGATGGTTGCGATGCGCCGCCCGCGGACCAGGATGTCGCTTGCGGCCGACAGCCCCAGCAGGGTGTAGGCCTCCGTGGCGGTCTCCGTTCCGGGGAGGAAGTTGTTCTGGGGGAAGCAGTAATCGGCCCGGAAGGCTAAATAGCTGTCATTGAAGACCTTGCCGCCGTGGGACAGTTCCCACTTTATCTCGCCGCTCAGGCGGGGCGCCGGAATAAGGGGCATGTTCTCCTGCCCGAAGGTGCCGCGCACAAAAGAGAACTGCGAGTTCAGGTGCAGGCGATGGACGGGTGGATGTCAAGGGAGAGCTCTCCGCCATAGAGGAGGGCGTTGTCTGCGGAATACTGGTACACGGGGTGTCCCTCTGTCACATCGGCGGTGCGGCTGGCAAAGATGTAGTTCTGGATACGGTTGCAGAATAGGGCGGCCGAAGCGGAAAGGTACTTGTTGGAGAAATCGGCCCCTAAATCACCCTGGAGGCTGAATTCCGGCCTTAGGTCCGGGTTTCCCTTCTCATAGCGGACGGTGCCTTCATGCACGCCGTTGGAGGCGAGCTCGCTCAGGTTGGGTGCGCGGAAGCCACGGGCAAGGTTGGCGCGGAGATTCAGGGACGGGACAGGGGAATACACCAGGCCGATGCTCCCCGTCAGCCCCGGGAAACTGCGCTGGAATTCCACAACCTTGTCCTCCAGGGCAAAGCTGTGGAGAAGGCGGATGTCTCCGCGGATTCCGCCGGTGAGATGCAGCTTTTGGAAGGACTTGGATACGGTGGTGAAGAGGCCTGCATCGGCCAGCCTGTAAGAGGGGATGAGCACCTCCTCTCCAAGGTTTTCGCTCTGCTGGAGCATTCCGCCCGCGCCGGCCGACCATTTCCAGCCGTCAATGTCTCCGCTGATGTACTTCACGTCGTAGTTGACGGTCTGGAGGCGGAAGTCCAGGTCTGCCTCCCGGGCCGATTCCTCAAACTCCTGACGGCGGTTCTGCTGATAACCCACCAACGCCTTGATACGTTTTTAACACTTTTTTACACTCAAAGGAGCTGTTTTTTGGGTGTTTTTTGGGTGTTTTTTGGCCCCGAAAATGGGCCCTAAAGTATACAAAAAGCCTCCTAAGTTGCTGATTAGCAGGACTTAAGAGGCTTTGCGGTGCGGACGAGGCTCGAACTCGCGACCCCCGGCGTGACAGGCCGGTATTCTAAACCGACTGAACTACCGCACCAAAGTTTTCAGTGAACTTCCCGTTCTTGTCGTTCGGGATTGCAAAGGTACAAACAATTTTTGAATTTGCAAGGGGTTCACCAAAATTTTTTTATTCCACGGCAATTTGTTTGCGGGATTTCTCCACTTCCACCTTTTTCACCTTGGGGAGGGTGACCAGCAGGACGCCGTTTTCCACCTTGGCGCTGATGGCCTCGCGGTCCGTGTCTTCCGGCAGCAGCATGGTCTGCTGGAATTTGGTGTAGGAGAACTCGCGGCGCACATAATGGCCCTTGGGCTGCTGTGCATTCTTTTTCTCCATGTTAATCACCAGGTCGCCTTCCTCGTCCAGATGGATGTCGAAATCGGCCTTGGTCATGCCGGGCGCGGCCAGTTCCAACTGGTAGGCATCGGGCGTTTCCAGTACGTTAATGGCCGGGGCGGTGGCCTTCGGGCGTTCCATCCAGGTATTGTCAAAGAAATCGTTGAAGATGTCGGGCATCCAGTTCTGTGTGTGTCTTGCAGGTACCATAATAATAACCTCCTATAACTTTTAATTTAACTTTCTTTTCTTTGCCGATATTGCAACCGGCGTTCGGAAGAAGAATAGGCAAAGGGGAGGCCAAAGCCGGAAAATGGACAATTTGTCAGCTGTAAGTGTCAAATAGTCAGCGAGTTATGACAATTTGTCACGAAAGGCCATTCCGCTTTAAAAAAAAGTGGTATCTTTGCATACCCAAAGACTTGGCAGCATGGAAGATACACAGAAAACAAACTGGTATGTGTTGAAGATTTTCTTCAACAAAACCTTCGATGTGGAGGCCTATCTGGACAAAAGGGATATCGAGTCTTATCTTCCTATACAAAAGGTGCTGTTAAAAGGCTTGGCGCACCTGCTGGCCCGTAAGAAACTGGCGCAGGCTCCCGGGCACCGGGATCCCCGCTACCTTGTGGAAGAACCTAAAATTTATCTGCGCAAGCCGCTGGTCAGTTCCCTGCTATTTCTCCATTGTACGCCGGAGCAGTTGCGGGATGTGGCAGAGTATCTGCGGGAGAAAGATGCCAACGGCAATATCCGGGGGTACATTTATAAAAATACGGACCGGGAATGGGCCGTGGTTCCGGATAAGGAGATGGCCAGTTTCCGCCTGGTGGTGGAGGCCGGTTCCAGGGATTTGCAGTTCTTTGCCGATGACGACATCTCCCGTTACGCCACCGGTGACCATGTCCGGGTTATCGAGGGACCGCTGAAGGGGACCGAGGGCTATATCAAGCGCATCCGGAGGGACCGTAAGCTGCTGGTGGTGATAGAAGGCATTATCGCTGTGGCTACCTCTTATATTCCTCCGCAGAATCTGGAGAAAATTTAGTACCTTTGTACCGATATGCCGGTAGAAGGAAACATCATCATCAAAAACGCCCGGGTAAACAACCTGAAAAACATTACGGTGGAGATTCCCCGTAACCGTCTGGTTGTAATCACCGGCGTGAGCGGCAGCGGAAAAAGTTCCCTGGCCTTCGACACCCTTTTTGCGGAAGGGCAGCGCCGCTTTGCGGAAAGCCTTTCCTCTTACGCGCGCCAATTCCTGGGCCGCATGGTAAAGCCGGACGTGGACGTGATAGAAGGCATTCCGCCGGCCATCGCCATCGAGCAGAAAGTGAACATCCGCAACCCGCGTTCCACCGTTGCCACCACCACGGAAATCTACGACTACCTGCGCATCCTGTTTGCGCGCATCGGCCGCACTTATTCGCCCGTGAGCGGGGAAGAGGTGAAGGCCCATACCGTCAAGGACGTGCTGGAAGCCCTCACGGAAGGCGCCTGGTACATTTTGGCCGATATTCATTGGGATACCCGCACAGACAAAGTGGAGCTCATGCTCAGTCTCAAGGAAGAGGGCTTCGGACGTCTGTTTTCTCCTGCCGATGGCATTCTGTACGCCATCGAGGACGTGATGAAGATGGACGGCCGCTACCCGGAAGGGCTGTGGCTCCTGGTGGACCGCGTGAAGGTGAAAGGGCCGCTGGACGATGACCTGCGCGCCCGCCTGCATGCCTCCGTTCAAACCGCCTTTGACAAGGGGAACGGCGATATGGCCCTGTGGAGCCCGGAGGAAGACGCCCTTCCTTCCGCGTCGCTCCGCGACCCTGTACGGGCAAATGCTCCAGGAAGGGCATCTTCCTCCGGGCTCCTGCGCTTCTGTTCGCGCTTTGAAAAGGACGGCCTCACCTTCCGGCAGCCGGACGAGTACCTGTTCAGCTTCAACTCGCCGCTGGGTGCCTGCCCCGTATGCGGCGGCCTGGGCAAGATTGTGGGCGTGAGCGAGGACCTGGTGGTCCCGGACAAGACCAAGAGTATCTACGACGGCGCCATCGCCTGCTGGCGGGGAGAGAAAATGAGCTGGTTCAAGGATTTGGTGGTGAGGAATGCCGATAAATACGGCATCCCCATCTTTGAACCCTACTGCAAACTCACGGACGAGCAAAAGCGCACCCTCTGGGATTCCCGCTCGACGCAGAATGATGAAAGCACCATCTGCGGCATCAACGAGTTCTTCGAGTGGGTGGAAGCCAATCGCTATAAGATTCAATACAAATACATGCTCAGCCGCTATTCCGGCCGCACCACCTGCCATGCCTGTGGCGGCAGCCGGCTAAGGAAAGAGGCCTTGTATGTGAAAGTGGGCGGAAAAAACATCCACGACCTCCTCTCCATGACGGTAGAGGATCTCCTGCGGTGGTTTCAGGACGTCTCTCTCACGGAGTACGAGCGGGATGTGGCCGGCAAGGCCATCGAAGAAATCTGCTACCGCCTCCAGTGCATCCAGGACGTGGGCCTGGGCTATCTTACCCTCAGCCGCACCATGAACACCCTCTCCGGCGGTGAAAGCCAGCGGGTGAATCTGGTAACGGCCCTGGGCAGTTCCCTGGTGGGCTCCATGTACATTCTGGATGAGCCTTCCATCGGCCTGCATCCGCGGGATACGGACCGCCTGATTGCCGTCCTCAAGCGCCTGCGGGACATTGGCAACACCGTTGTTGTGGTGGAACATGACCCGGAGATTATCCGGGCGGCGGACTGCCTCATAGACCTGGGCCCCAGAGCAGGTGTGAACGGCGGGGAAGTGGTGTTCCAGGGGAGTCTGGCGCACACGAGCGAAGCGAGTGTGTCTCCTGGAGATACGCTCGGCCCTTCGGGTCTCTGTATGACAGAAAAGGCCGTCATGGCCGGCTCCGACCGGCCATCCCTCACCCTGGAGTACCTCTCGGGCATCCGCAAGCCGTACGTGCGTGAAAAGAACCCCTGGCGCTATTCCATCACGGTCCAGGGCGCCATGCAGAACAACCTCAAGGACATTGACGTGCAGTTCCCGCTAAACGCCTTCACGGTGGTCACGGGCGTTTCCGGCAGCGGAAAAAGCTCGCTGGTGGGGGACATCCTGTATCCGGCCCTGCACCGGCGCATCAACGAGACCGGCGACCTGCCCGGAACCTTCAAAGGCCTCTCCGGAGACCTCAGCCGCATCACGCGCGTGGAATACGTGGACCAGAACCCCATCGGCAAGAGCAGCCGTTCCAATGCCGTCACGTACCTGAAAATTTATGACGATATCCGCAAGCTCCTGAGCGAGCAGCAATATGCCAAAATCAACGGCTTCACGCCGTCATACTTTTCCTTCAACCAGGACGGCGGCCGCTGCCCGGAGTGCCAGGGCGACGGTTTTGTGAAGATTGGCATGCAATTTATGGCCGATGTCACCATGGTGTGCGAAAGCTGTGGCGGCAAACGCTTCAAACCGGAAATCCTGGAAGTAAAATACCGGGACAAGAACGTGGACGACATCCTGAACATGAGCGTGGAGGAGGCTATCGGCTTCTTTGGCGCCCAGAAGGAGGACGCCGCCAAGGCTATCGCCGCCAAACTGCAGCCGCTGGTGGACGTGGGCTTGGGCTATATCAAGCTGGGACAGCCTTCCAGCACCCTTTCCGGCGGGGAGAGCCAGCGCATCAAGCTGGCCTATTTCCTCTCGCTGGCGGAAGGCGGCCGGGAGCGCATCCTCTTCATCTTCGACGAACCCACCACGGGCCTGCATTTCTACGATGTGGAAAAGCTCCTGAAGGCCTTCGACGTCCTTATCGGCAAGGGCCATACCGTGATTGTTGTGGAGCACAACCTGGACGTCATTCGCAGTGCGGACTGGGTCATTGACCTGGGACCGGACGCCGGTGACCGGGGCGGGGAAGTGGTGTTCGCCGGTACGCCGGAGGACCTGGCCGCCAAGGGAGATACATTCACTGCCAAATACTTACGCGTATGAAAAAGATAGCCGCCGTCACCATGGTCCGCAACGACGACTTCTACCTCCGCAAGTGGGTGGAATACTACGGCCGTGAGCTGGGGCGTGAGAACCTCTATATCTTTTTCGATGGCGAGGACCAGGACATTCCCACTTTCTGCGAAGGGACGCATACGGAGAAACTGGCCAAAATTGGCACGGACGTGGTGTCCAATGACAAAGGCCGCGTACAGGTGATGAGCCGGAAGGCGGCGGACCTTTTTACCGCTGGTTATCAGCTGGTTATCGGCACGGATGCGGATGAATATATTGCCGTGGATCCCAAGCTGGGCAAGACGCTGGCGGTCTATCTGAGCGAACTGCCCGTCCATGAATCCCTGAGCCCCCTGGGCTTGGACCTGGGACAGAAACTGGGGGAGGAAACGGCCATCGACCCGGAAAAACCTTTCCTTGCACAGCGACATTATGCTGAGTTAGGAACGCGCTATACCAAGGCTTCCATTCTGGCCAGGCCGCTTTCCTGGGGCAGCGGCTTCCACCGCGTGAAGGGCCATAACTTCCATATTACCAAGGATTTATATCTGTTTCATGCCGGTTATTTCGACATGGACCGCATTCAGGCACGTTTTGCCGACCCGTCCCGCCGGGAGCAGGGTTGGGAACGGCACTTGAATAAACGCTCACGTACGGTCAGGCGCGTGTCGTCCCTGCCGTCCCGTGACTTTGACCGCTGGACCCGGCTGGCCCGCCGTCTGCAAACCATTCTCCGCCCGCCCTATGCCTGGAACAAGCCCGGCATGCTGGGCCTCAAAGTGATTGTCCGTATTCCCGACCGTTTTCAAACGATACTCTGATGCAGCCGCTTGTCTCCATAGTAGTCCCTGTTTATGGCGTAGAGGCGTACATCGCCCGCTGCGCCCGAAGTCTTTTTGCGCAGACCTATCCTGAGCTGGAGTTCCTTTTCGTGGATGACGGTTCTCCGGACCGCTCCGTGGCGGTGCTCAGGGAAGTGATGGCGGAGTTTCCGGCGGTCGCTCCCCGCGTACGAATCCTCTCCAAGCCCAATGAGGGGCAGTCGCTGGCCCGGAAGACCGGTATGGAAGCGGCCAGGGGGGAGTATGTGCTCATGGTAGATTCCGACGACTGGCTGGAGACATCGGCCATAGATAAATTGGTGTCCAGGGCGGAGGAGACGCAGGCGGATGTAGTGGTGTTCGACTTTTGGAAAGAATATGCCCGCCGAAGCAAGCTGGACAGCGAGAAGGCAAGCTCCATTGCCAATGTGGACCTGTTCCGCAAGCGTCTTTATACCTATGGCGCTTACGGATATGTTTGGAACAAATTCTGGCGCAGAAGCCTGTGTGAGGGTCTTTTCTATCCGCGCTATTCCATGCACGAAGACATTGTGTTTTGTACGCAGGCGCTTTACAAGGCACAAAAGGTGGTGCAATTGAAGGAAGGCCTCTACCATTACGACCGCACCAACCGGGGCAGCGCAACGCGCGTGAAAAAAGCCGTCCGCCGTTCCCGGAGCGCGCGGAACATGATGGATTTCTACTATGCCTTTGCCGGGCAGGCCGCCTCGCCCATTACCGGTTTGGAGGACGAGCTCATCCTCCGGGCCGCCTGGATAGGCCTTACGCAGGACAAGACCCTGTTTTCCGACTATCCGGAACTGGCTTCGCTGGCCCTGTCGTTCCCGCTCAGGGGCGGCCGCTTTGTGTCCCTTCCCGCCCAATGGCTCATGAAGTTTCGTCTTAAATCATTCTGCCGATGAAAATGCTCGTTCACTTTCATGTGTACTACCATGATCAGGTACCTTGGTTTATAGGCAAACTCCGGCATATCCGGAACGTGGATTGGGACCTCCTGGTTACCTGGGCTGCACCCAATCCGGTAACGGAATCGCTCATCCGGGATTGTAAGCCGGAGGCCCGTTTTCTCCAGGTGGAGAATGTGGGGTACGATGTATGGCCTTTTATCGCTGCACTGCGGTCCATTGATTTGGACGCCTACGACTTCATCCTGAAACTTCATACCAAGAACAGCTCGGCGGTGCGGCACCGGATTAACGGGCTCACTATGTACGGGTTCCGCTGGCGGGACATGCTGGTGGACGCCCTGCTGGGTTCAGCGGAGCAGTTCCGCAGCGTTTGGGAGCGCATGACTGCCAATCCCAAGGCGGGCATCGCCTGCAATGCGGCGTTGCTGTGCAAGCCTTCCGTCGGTTTGCCGGAAGATACGGCCCCCCTGTTCAAGGAGATGGAGCGCATCGGCCTGCATACGGAGGACCTTCGTTTCTGCGGAGGGACCATGTTCCTGGCCCGTACGGCTCCCCTGCATTTCTTACGGAATTTGGATTTGACGGCCAGCTCTTTCTCCTCGTCCTCCGCCTCGCATTCTTTTGGCTCCTTGGCACATATATACGAGCGCATTATTACGTTCTGCATTACCGGGCAAGGCTATGCGATTGTACCCGTCAAGAGCCACCCCGCCGCTTTATGGAAAGTCCGTTTCCGCGAAGTTACCAAGCCGGTTCTCAGCTGGCTGTTCGCCCTGGAAAGACGGGGCCCGGAGCGGATTAAGTATATGGTAATAGTGGGAATTCCTATCAGGCTGAAAGGATGACGAATCGACAACTGAAATACCTGTGCCGATGCCTTTGGGCCGGCCATCTTCTAAACCCCCTCTGGCTCAGCCGTCTCAAGCGGCGCCGCAGAAGGGGACAGGCCATTCGCCAGGCGGCGGCCTCTTACCTTGCACCCTATGCCCGGGCGGCCTCGTCGGTCCCCGAAGAAGCCTGCCTGCACCAGGAACCGCGGCGGATATTCAGCATCTGGCTGCAGGGCGAGGCGCAGGCGCCGGCCCTGGTACAGGCCTGCTACCGCAGCATCCGTGCCCATGCCGGCTGTGAGGTAATCGTGCTTGACGAAAAAACCTTGTCCGACTGGATTACCCTTCCGCCGTACATCCTGGAGAAATGGAAAAGCGGCCGCATGAAGCCCGCCCATTTCACCGACATCTGCCGCATTGAACTGCTGTATCGTCATGGGGGCGTATGGATGGACGCTACCGACTATCTCCCTGCACCGCTGCCGGAATGGCTTTGGAAAGAGGATTTCTTTGTGTACCGCGGCGGAGATGTCTATCGCGGCGCCTACTCCTTTATCCAGAATTGTTTTATCCGGGGTGCAAAGGGCGCTTATCTGCTGAAGGTCTGGCGGGAGGCGGTGTTTGCCTACTGGGCCCGGGAGGACAAAGCGGTGGATTACTTTGTGCACCAGATGCTGTTCGGCTTTGCCGTAACGGGCAATCCGCAGGCGGCCCAGCGCTTCGAGGCCATGCCCCAGTACAGGCAGGAACCCACCCATCAGCTTTGGTTCGTTGCTGCGGACCAACCCTATGACGCGCAGCGCTTTAAAGACATTTGCGCCGGCGCCCTCTTCCAAAAAACGGACTACAAGTCCCGTCCTGCCGCTTCTCCGGTGCCGGGTTCCATGGCCGACCACCTGCTGCGCCCTTCCCTCAGGCGGCTTTTCCTTTTTGCCGCCTATGACGCCCAGGCGGAAGTCAGTGAGACGGACCTGTACTACCTGAAGGCCCTGAATCCCTACGGCGACATCCGTTTTGTGGCCGATAATGCCCTGGATGCCTCCCAGCAGGCAAAACTGGCAGGGGTGGTGTCTTCACTCCGGGCGGAGCGGCACGGGGAGTACGATTTTGGCTCCTATAAACGGGCCCTGGAGGGTGCGGACCTTGCGGCATACGATGCCGTCTATCTCCTCAACGACTCGGTCGTCGGCCCCCTGAATGACCTGGGATATCAACTGGGCCGGCTGGAACGCTCCGGTGCGGATGCATTCGGTTTGGCCTGGCATCCTTCCCGCCACGGGTCGCATTTGCAGTCCTGGTTCATCGGGCTTACGCCCAAGGTATTCCGCTCGGAGTGGTTCCAGGGTTTTATGCATTCGGTACATCATGTTCCGGACAAAAATGCGGTCTGTGAGTTATATGAGACGGGCCTGACCCGTCTGCTGCTCCAGCAGGGCATGTCCATCTATGCTCCGTTCTCCTTGAAGGGAAAATCTATCTATAGCCAGCCCTTGAAGCTCTTCAAACAAGGTTTCCCTTTTGTCAAGAAAGCCTCTTTTACCCGCCATGGAGGGAATATGGGCGCCCGGCTCTACCAGGTTATGGACGGAATGGACCCGGTACTCCGCCAGGCTGTCGTCGCCGATTTCGACCGTTTGCACGGGGCGGGAGCCATGCACCACCTCCTGAGCCGGAATCCCTTCCGCATGCTGGGCCGCTACCTGAACTACATTTTCCATAAAATCCAACGCAAGCGATGACCAGGGTTCTTGTACATTTCCATGTCTATTATGAGGACCAGATTCCCTGGTTTTTGGAAAAATTGCGGCAAATAAAGGGCTGCGAATGGGATTTGTATGTAACGGCTTCTGTTTTATCCCAGGCCGCGAAGGAAGAAATCCTTGCGGTTTTTCCCCATGCCATCCTGATGCCCGTAGAGAATGTGGGGTACGATGTATGGCCGTTTGTGAAAGTGTTGAAAGCCATAGACTTTGACCGTTACGAGTATGTGTTGAAGCTCCATACCAAGAGCGACTCCGTCCGTGGTGCCCGCTGGAACGGGCTGAATATCTCGGGTAGTGTCTGGCGGGACCGCCTGGTAGAGGCTTTGCTGGAAAACGAGGAGCGTTTCCTGAAGAATTTGTCCATACTGGAGGCGGACCCGTCTGCCGGTCTGTTGTGCAACGAGATTTTCCTGATACCCTCCAACAGCCCTTTCCCCGAAGACAACGAAGCGCTGGATGAGGAGCTCGGCCGGATCGGCCTCTCCGTCACGGACCGCCATTTTTGCGCTGGAACCATGTTCATGGGGCGGCTGGCTCCGTTGAAAAGAATCCGGCAGGCCGTTTTGACCGCCGATATGTTTGACAGCCGGCAAGCATCGCATGACAACGGCTCCCTGGCCCATGTTTACGAAAGAATCCTGTCTTTTTGTTATACAGCCGCCGGTTTCCGTCTGGTTCCGGTCAGCGCCTGTACCAAAAAGGAGAGGGTCATTCTATGGTATCGGGAACATTTGTCGGAGGTCTTCCTGCATATCTTTTCCCTTGCCTACGAAAAGGATTCAAATGAGTTGGTTCTGGTACTGCTGGGGTTCAAGATTCCCTTGAGAAGGAAAAAGAAATCCATTCCCGGATACAGGCACTATCTGGCAGTTTCCGCAGACATGGGCAGAACGGCTCCCGGTATTGTCTATCAGACGATGGTCCGCTCTTTGTCCGCGTCCTCCTATGTTACCGTGCTGGCACAGGGAATAGACGCATCCCTCGCCTCGGAACGCATCCGCTGCCTGCCGCTCAAAGGAGGTGTGGAAAACTGGGGAAAGGCCGTGAAAAAATGGCGATTATTCGGCTGCAATCCCAGGGATGCCTTCTGGAGCCTGAAATCATTTCTTCACTATAAGAAAGAATTGGGCAGATGGAATTATGACGCCATCGTCTGCATGGTCTCCAATGGGTATTATTCTGCGCTCAATCTGGGACAGAGAATGGCGAAATACTGCCATCAGAGATTCCTCATTTACAGTGTCGATGGGATGCCGTCCCCTCTTCCCTGGCTGGAGGGAGACAGGCAATTACATAAGCAAATCAGCCGGGGGCTGCAGCATCTCTGTGCAGGAGCCGATATGTTCATTTCTTCGAATCCCCAGATGATGGCCTATCAGAAGACCGTGCTGCCGGGGCTGATTCCCCACTGGGATTACCTGTACACTCCGTACAAGCTGCTGCCGGCAGGTTTCCAGCTTCGGAAACATGCCGGGTTCAACTTTTTGTATGCGGGCAGTTTGTATGGACTCAGAAGGATAGACGCTCTCATAGAGGCGTTCCGGCGTTTCCTGGAGCAATGTCCGGATGCCAGGCTTCTTTTTGTCGGAGAAACGGCGCCGGGATACCGCGATGCCGCGCAAGATTTGCAGGCGGCAGGGAAACTGGTTTTTCGGGATCCGACAGACCATATCGATGACTATTACAGTGAAGCGGACTGCCTGATTGACATTGCCGCAGATATTCCGGACGATGTTTTCCTTTCCAGCAAGGTAGTCTGCTATCTGCCGTATGGCATCCCTATCCTGGCCATTTCGGGCGCGAATTCTCCCGTTTCCCTGCTGATGAAGGATGTCCCTTCCATTGCCCATTGCCGCAACGACGCGGTAGAAATACTGGAGGCCATGCGCCATTGTCAGGGTATCCGGGATTGCAGTGACAGGCAGGAATTGCTGACCGCTTTCCATCCCGATACCGTTTACAGGAAATTTAAAACCATTTTGGAATCATGAAAGAGCAACTGATTGTTACCCTGACCACGTGGAAGCCCCGTATCGGCAATATTCCCGCCGTGCTGGATTCGATTTATGCCCAGACGCTGCCACCGGATAAGGTGGTGCTGAATTTGGCTTATGACGAAGTTGTCCCTTCCGAGGTCCAGGCCTATCTCGATGTCCATGGGGTGGAGGTCAACCGGGTAGAGGACACCAAGGTGTTCAAAAAGTTGATTCCGACGCTGAAGAAATATCCCGATGCTTGCGTGGTCCCAATCGACGACGACTGGATTTATCCCGACAACATGTTGGAGGAGTTCATGGAGATTCACCGGAAATGCCCTTGGAGGCCTATCAGCGGGAATCGGGTTCATGCTTTCCATACGGATTTCCACTGTGGCTGCGCTTCGTTGACCAAGCGCGCGTTTTTTGGGAAATGGCTGGACCGGATTGACCATGAGGTGATGCGTGACTGCCAGAGCGATGACACGGTTTACACCTATTTCCAGAAGAAAAACGGTTTCCGTTACATCCATACCCGGAGTCTGTTTTATGAGAACATGATTCCTTACCAGGCGGCGGAGCCTTTTTCTGCCCCGGATTCTGTTACGCCGCTGGTATCCTGGTATTACCTGTGCGGAAAGCATGGACGTCCGAACAGGCGCTGGCTTCTATTCCTGTGGCGCGGCATTCAGGGAAGATTTCTGCACTTATTGGGGAAAATCTGATTTTCACGGATCCACCACCAGCATAGCCAGGGTGTCACGGTTCACGGGCGGACCGGCCTTGAAATAGACCACGGCGGAACCGCCCTTGCGGGTGTGCAGGGTGAGGCCGTTGCCGTCGGCGTCCAGCGTATAGTCATAGACCTCGCGTACGCTGGGGTCGCTGTCATAGGCCAGCGGTTCGATGCTCATGGGCGTGCCTTCGGGCAGCACCCGGCACCAGAGGTGGAAATCTTCGCCGCTCCGGCATTCGTTGTAGGCCGCCGGATGCAGCTCAAATGCCTTCGAGGCCGGCTCCAGGCCGCTTTTATCGACCCGCCAGCTCTCTTCCCGCAGGCCGTCTCCCTCCGGGCGCACCGTCACTTGGTAGCAGACGTTCCGCTGCACGTCAAAATTGTTCAGGCTTTCGCCCAGGTAGAAGCGGTAAATCAGGAAACTGTCGCTCCGGGTATGCCACTGCGGCGAATGATAGTCGGCTTTTAGTTCGATATACGTACATACGTCCTGGTAGCGGCTGTTCGCGAATACCTTGCCCTGTTCAGTGGTGACATGCTCCAGCAGGTCGCCCTGGCAGTTTTCCAGGACATACAGGCTCAGGACGTCGCTCATACCCACGCTTACTTCCCGGTTCAGGGCGTCCGCCTCCTGCCAGGACTTGACGTAGCCGCTGCTGAACACCTGTTCCCTGGAATGGGCTTTGCTCACATCGAACAGCTGTACGGAAGACGGACAGCCGCCCGCCTTTGCGCTGCGTACGGTAAACGTCACGTCGTGGTCCAGGGCAGTGCGGTCCACCCGCAGGTCAATCCGTGCCATGAGCCGTTTCAACTGCAGCGAAAAACGGCCGTCGGCGCCCACGCAAACCCGGTCCGTCACCGCCGCCATGGGGATGCCCGGCGTAAACTCGTCCGGATAGGCCATATAGTAGCGGTAGGCTTTGGCTTCCGCCAGGCTGTGGCAGGGGAGTTCGTACCCCATGTTGGCCGCTGCCAGGATGGTATAAGGCACATTCTGCAGCAGGCGGGTTTGATGGGTGACCACTCCGTTTTCTTTCTCTAACTGCCGTCTTGTGACATATACTTTTTCTTCCAGTATTCCAAAGGAATTGAATATGAATAAGTTATAATCCGTTATTGCCTCTTCGTCCGGGTCAGTTGCACGCGTCGGGGGACCACTGGGTGGGATAAGTGAAATACTGACAGAGATTGAAGAGGGCTCCAGGCGCGTGCATCCGGCCAGAACAAACAAGAGTAAGAGAAACTTCTTCATGGCTCAAAACGTAACGGTGTAAGGCTCCCGTTTCTCCCAGGGAATCCATCGGGTCTGCAGCGATACGGCGCCGCTCACCGTGGGAATGTCCGGCCCGGCCGAGCCCAGTCTGTGCAGGGTGATGTCCAGTTCCAGGCACTGATTGGCGGTGAGCCGTGGCAAAGGGATGGGATAGTAGCAGGTAAGGGTATCGGCGCGGGCTTCCAATACCAGATGGGTTCCGCTTCCCGGGTAGCAGTAAAAGGTTTGGTCCGGGTAGGTTTTCCCCGGGCCCAATTCTCCGCATCCGGGCTGGCACAGCAGGGCAGGCTCTTTCAAGCGCTGCAGGGCCGTACTGTCCAGATAGCCGGGATTCAGCCACGATACCGGTTCTCCGTCTCCTTTCTCCAGCGGCCGGAATTCTGAACCGGCGTAGGTAAGAAAGAGCTTTTGCAGAGAGAATCGGAGACCGGCATAAGGCCGGCCGCTGAAGTCACAGGAGACGGAATGGAACCGGATGGCGCAGAGCAGGGGATTCAGGGCAAGGAAACATTGCCGCGAAGCTCCCTCCTCCAAAAACGTTTCTCCCCAGAGCAGAGGAGACCGGGCCGACTCATCTGCCAGGGAGAAAACATGCTTCTGCAGGTTCCCGTAGGTGCGGATATCCCTCCAGCAGGCCGTTTCCCCGGCTGTTCCGGATAAGGCGACGAGCCTTCTGGCCCCCAGGGCGCACATGCCGTAAACGGGCTTTTCCTGCTCCGGCTGCACAACCTGTTGATAGGCATCCAGGCGTTCGCTGCCCCGGGTTTCAAAGAAAAAGAGGTCCACCGCTTCAGGAATGCTGGTCTTGGTCCAATGCAGCGTAGTATGGACAGGCGCCTTTGCGGGCGTGTATGGGGCGGGTGTGCTGCACGAAGAAAAAAAGGCCGGCAGCTGCAAGATGGCAGCCAACATTGCTGCAGAGAGGCAGCCCGCGGTAGAGCGTGTGCATGAGAAAAGGAATCGTAAAGAAAGAGTCCGGCCTGTTTTTTCGCTTCGTGTCATGGTGACGTCGTTTTGTGGTCACCGGCAAAGCTACAGCAAGCCGGACCACACTTCCAAGCATCGTAAAAAAGAAAGTGTTGTTTCACATGATTTTCGTGAAACAACACTTTTTTTGAATGCCAATCGTAAGAAAAAAAACTGTTTTTTACGATTCTGCTGGGCTAGTTAACCGCCGAAGTTGTCGAACAGGATGCTCTCCGGAGCCACGCCTAAGGAATCCAGCAGGTCGCAGACACACTTGGTCATCATGGGCGGACCGCACATGAAGTACTTGATGTCTTCGGGGGCCTCGTGGTTCTTCAGGTAGGTCTCGTTCATCACATTGTGTACAAAACCTGGGGTGTACTTTACGCCGGCGGCATCGGCTGCCGGGTCCGGACGGTCCAGGGCCAGGTGGAAGTGGAAGTTCGGAAATTCCTTCTCAATCTCAGCAAAGTCTTCCAGGTAGAAGGCTTCCACCAGGGCGCGGGCGCCGTAGAAGAAGTGCACTTCCCTCTTGGTCTTGAGGGTTTTGAACAGGTGCATGATGTGGGAGCGCAGGGGAGCCATGCCGGCGCCGCCGCCCACGAATACGTATTCCTGGCTGTCCGGGTCGTCCTTAGGGAGCAGGAATTCTCCGTAAGGACCGGAAATCATCACCTTGTCACCCGGCTTGCGGGAGAACACGTAGGTGGAGGCGATTCCCGGAGGAACGCCGGGGACAAACTTGAATACGCCCTTGGGCTGGGTGCGGTCGAACGGAGGGGTTGCGATGCGCACGTTCAGCTTGATGAGGTCTTTCTCGGCGGGATACGAGGCCATCGAATAGGCACGGATGGTGGGAACGGTGTTCTTGTACTTCAGGGAAGTGATACCGTACTTCTCCCAGTCGGCCTTGTAGATGTCCGCTACGCCCATGTCGGCGAAGTCGGCCTCATATTCGGGGATGTCAATCTGGATGTATTCACCGGACTTGAAGTCAATGTGCTCGCCTTCCGGCAGACGCACGGTGAACTCCTTGATGAAGGTGGCCACGTTCTCGTTGGACACCACTTCGCATTCCAGCTTTTTCACGCTCAGGGCGCTTTCCGGAACGGCAATCTGGATGTTGTCCTTTACCTTCACCTGACAGCCCAGACGCCAGCCTTCCTTGATCTGCTTGCGGGAGAAGAAGCCCGTCTCAGTAGGGAGGATGGTGCCGCCGCCTTCCAGCACCTGCAGTTTGCACTGGCCGCAGTTGGCCTTGCCGCCGCAGGCGGAGGGGAGGAAGATGCCGTGGTCTGCGAGCGTGTGCATTACGTCGCCGCCGGGGGTCACTTCCAGCTGCTTGGTGCCGTTATTGATGTTGATTTTGACGGTGCCGGAAGGGGTGAGGGCGCTCTTGATCCACAGAAGGAGAGCCACCAGAATCAGGGTCACTACTGTAATGACGATGATGGAATAGATAATTGTATTACCCATAGTGCTTTCCTCCTACAGTGCAATGCCCATGAAGGTCATGAAGGCGATGCCCATCAGACCCACGGTGATAAAGGTGATACCCAGGCCCTTGAGCGCGGCCGGAACGTTGGAGTAGCTCATCTTCTCGCGGATGGCGGCCAGGGAAACGATGGCCAGGAACCAGCCAAGGCCGGAACCCAGGGAGTACACCGTAGCCTCGCCAATGTTCAGGAAGTCTTTCTGCTGCATGAACAGGGAACCGCCTAGGATGGCGCAGTTCACGGCAATCAGCGGCAGGAAGATACCCAGCGCGGAATAGAGTTCGGGAGAGAACTTCTCCACCACCATTTCCACAATCTGCACGATGGCGGCAATGACGGCAATGAAGATGATGAAGCTGAGGAAGCTCAGGTCCACCCCTTCAATGAGGGCGTCGGGTGCCAGCACATAGGTATTGAGGAGATAGTTGATGGGAAGCGTGACCAGGAGCACGAAGATGACTGCGAGGCCCAGGCCGGCAGCGGTCTTCACGTTTTTCGATACCGCCAGGAACGAGCACATTCCCAGGAAGTAAGCGAAAATCATGTTGTCCACAAAGATGGACTTTACGAATAAGCTAAGATATTCCATAGGGCATGTACTTTATTTTTCCTGCAGGTCTTTCTGGATGCTGCGCTGCACCCACACGATGCATCCCAGGAGGATGAGGGCGAAGGGCGGCAGGATGACCAGGTTGTTGGGAACATAACCGAAGCGGTTCAGGATATCCAGGCCGAACAGGGTTCCGCTGCCCAGAAGCTCGCGGAAGAAGGCTACGATAAGGAGAATCATCCCGTAACCGGCACCGTTGGCCACGCCGTCCAGGAAGCTGGGCCAGGGCTTGTTGCCCAGGGCAAAAGCTTCAATGCGGCCCATCACAATACAGTTGGTGATAATAAGGCCGATATACACGGACAGCTGCTTGTCGATGGCGTAGGTGGCCTCGAAGCTCTTGAGAATCTGGTCCACCAGAATCACCATCATGGCCACCACCACCAGCTGGACGATGATACGCACGCGGCCGGGAATGGTGTTGCGGAGCAGGGAAAGGATGAGGCTGGAAATGCCTGTTACCACAATGACGGACAGGGCCATCACCAGGGCGCCTTTCAGCGTTACGGTAACCGCCAGGGAGGAGCAGATGCCCAGCACCAGGACGGTAATGGGGTTCCCCTTGAAAATGGGGTTCAGAATGGTTTCTTTCAGTTTTGCATCCATGGCTTATTCCTCCTCACTATTAGATTTCTCGACTTCGCTCGAAATGACATCGGCCTGGCAGCAAGGCTTGTCGCAGGCGGGCTTGTTGGCCAGGAAATACTTCGCATAGGCGGCCAGCCAGGTGTCAATAGCGGCATCCAGACCGTTGGAGGTCATGGTGGCGCCGGTGATAGCGTCAATCTTGTTGTCAATCACGGAGTTGCCCTCGGCATCCTTGGGCGCACCGCCCTTCACAATCTCGAAGACGTTGACATCGGCAAAGTTTGCCTTTTCACCAACGAACTCCGCCTGGAAGGAAGGGTCGTCCTTGATTTTGGCACCCAGGCCGGCGGTCTCCGACTCATGGTCGAAGTAGGCGCCGCCGATGGTTTCCAGGTCGGTGTTGAAGGAGATGTAGCCCCAGATGGGACCCCACAGGCCGGCGCCATAGATGGGAACCACGGTGCGGCCGTTGCGGAAGATGAACACGGGAAGTTCCGGTTCACCCGTCTTGTTGGGACCGCCCTTGAGGTTGTAGTTCTGGCGCTTGAGCTGCTTGGGGCTGTAAACATTGTTGCCTTCCAGCGCGCGGAGCTCGTTGCCTTCCAGGTCAATCACAAACGCTTTTTCAATCTCCTCGTCGTACTTGGCCAGAACGGCGGTGTTGCCCAGTTTCTCAAGGTCTGCCTTGGTGGCATAACCGGCGGCGGTGAGCATCTGGGAGATGGTATCGGCCTTTTCATTCGCATCCTGCTTGGCCTTGAGGCTCTGGGATACAAACGCAAGGAGCGCTGCCACTACCACCACAATGACGGTGGTATAGACTACGGTATATACATTATTATTTGTATTCATAGCGCAAATCCTTTAGGCGTTAACAGCTTTCTTGGCCCTACGGCTGGTGTGCACGGACACCACGCAGTGGTCGATGAGCGGGGCAAAGGTGTTCATCAGCAGGATGGCGAGCATCATGCCTTCCATGTAACCGGGGTTCCACAGGCGCACAACCACGGCCAGGGCACCTACGAGGAAGCCGTAGATCCATTTGCCGGTTTCCGTCTGGGCGGCGGTGACAGGGTCGGTTGCCATGAAGACGGAGCCGAACAGGAAGCCGCCCATTACGAGCTGATAATAGCAGGGAACGGCAGTGGCACCGGTCAGCTGGCCCAGCCAGCCCACCAGGAGGCCGCCGGCGATGGAACTCACCATGATCTTCCAGGAAGCGACACCGCTCCAGACGATGATGATGGCGCCCAGCAGGATGGCGATGACGCTGGTTTCACCGGTGGAGCCGGGAATGAAGCCCCAGACCATGTCCATGAAGGAGTACTGGCCCACTGCACCGGTGGCGGCGTCAAAGGCCCCGTCATGGGCGATAGCCAGCGGAGTGGCTGCGCTGATGGCGTCCACGTCCTTGAGGGCGGGCACCCAGGTTTTGGACACCCACACGCTGGAGCCGGACATGCTGGAAGGATAGGAGAAGAACAGGAAGGCGCGGGCCACCAGGGCCGGATTCCAGATGTTCATGCCGGTGCCGCCGAAGACCTCCTTCACGAAGATCACGGAGAAGGCAACCGCCAGGGCGAGCATCCACAGAGGGACGTCCACGGGAACAATCAGGGGAATGAGGAAGCCGGTGACCAGGTAACCCTCGTTCACTTCTTCGCCACGGATTTGGGAGCTTGCAAACTCAATGGCAAGACCCACTACATAGGATACCACGAACAGGGGAAGCATCCGGAGCAGTCCATAGAAGAACATGTTCCAGAAGCCCCAGTCCAGGCCATAAACAGTGGAAGTCTGGAGACCCACGTTGTACATGCCGAACAAGGCAGCGGGAACCAGTGCGACCACAACCATGATCATCACACGCTTAAGGTCGATACCGTCGCGCACATGGGCGCCCTTGCGGGTTACCGTACCCGGCACACGCAGGAAGGTGTCGAAAGCGTCATAGGTGGAATACCACCAGGGTTTTTTCTCTTGGGCCATAGTCTTATGCCATTTCTTTGATCATGAGGTCGATACCCTTTTGGATAATGGCCTGGATCTCGTTCTTGGAAGGGTCAACGAAGTCGCACAGGGCGAGGTCTTCCGGAAGCACTTCATAGATGCCGAATTTCTCCATCTTCTCAATGTCGCCGGCCAGGCAGGCCTTGATGAGGTAGATGGGGAAGATGTCCATGGGGGTGACATCCTCGAAGCATTTGGTTTCCACGAAGGCGCGGGGACCGCCGTGCAGGTTGGTATCCATGTTGTACTTCTTCTTGGGCGTGAGCCAGGAGAAGTAGCACCAGGAGGAGCTGAAGACGGAAGGACGGAACACTTTGGCCCAGCCCAGCCATTCGCGTTTGGTGCCTTCCTTCAGGAGGGTGAGCTGGTTGTCAAAAAGGCCGATGCAGTCCTGTGCACCCAGGCATTCGCCGCTGAGGGCGTCGCCGCCCACAACGCGCACCCCTTCCTTGACGGAGGTGATGTCCTTCACGGGCGTACCTGGCAGACAGACCACATAACCGGTTTTCTCGGCAGCAGGACCGGTGACGGCCACCTTGCGGGTGAGATCCAGTTTGCCGGTGTTCACAACATGGCCGATGGCGGCGACAAGCAGCAGGGATACCGTCCACACGGTCTCACCCTTCCGGATGGGGGCGATGTGGCTGATTTGTACACCTACATTGCCGGCCGGATGGGGACCGGATACTTCATGCAGGGAAGCATTCTTCACCTGGGCGAAGCGGGATCCCTTGCGGTAAGAGACATGCACGGGGGCCACTTTGGCCAGCGCGTCAATGCCGGCCTGGATGTCCTGGAGGGCATCGGCAAGCACAAATTCGCTGTCTGCGGCAAGCGGGGCCGTGTTGAAGGAGGATACGAAAATTGCCTTGGGCGTGAGTTCCGGATTGGCCATGACCCCGTAGGGGCGCTGGATGAGGGAAACCCAAAGGCCGCTCTTCAGGAGAAGCTCTTTGGTTTCCTCTGCCGAGGCCGGAGCCTTGGCGCCGAAGTCCACGAAGTCCTGTTTTGCGTCTGCTTTTACCAGAACAGCCAGCAATTTTCTCTTTTCGCCGCGGACGATCTGCTCAACGGTACCGCTGACGGGCGAGGTGAGGAGAATCTCCGGGCGCTGTTTGTCGGCCATTACGGGGGAGCCGACTTTTACTGCGTCGCCTTCCTTGACCAGAAGCCTGGGAACCAGGCCTTTGAAATCGGTGGGCTTTACAGCAACAATGTCCGGGCTCACGGTCTTAATGACCTCGGGCTTGGCGGCACCCTTCAAGGGAACGTCCAGGCCCTTTTTCAAAGCGAGATTGTTGTTAGACATTATTCATACAGTTTTATGTATTTGTCAAAATAGTTCGCGAAGTTACGAAAAATTTACTAATTTCGCCCTATAAAATAGGTCTAAATGTAGGTCGATATGAGTGAGATTTTGAAGGACTTGAATCCTGAACAGAAGAAGGCCGTTGAATGTATTGAGGGGCCGATGTTGATTGTCGCTGGTGCAGGTTCGGGCAAAACCCGGGTGCTGACTTCCAGAATTGCATATCTGATAGAGAAGGGGATTCCGCCGGAACGGATTCTCTCCCTGACGTTTACCAAAAAGGCGGCGGGGGAGATGAAGGAGCGTATCGCCCTCATGGTAGGGGAGCGCCAGGCCCGGAAAATCTGGATGGGAACTTTTCACTCCATCTTCATCCGCTTCCTCAGGGAGTACGCGGACCAGATAGGCTTCCCGCCCGCCTTCACCATTTACGACACCACGGATTCCGTGAGCGCCGTAAAAACCTGTATCAAGCAGCTGGAACTGGACGACAAGACCTACAAGCCCAAGGACGTGCTTTCGCGCATCTCCAAGGCCAAGAACGACCTGGTGACGCCTACGCCCTACATGAACGGCGTGGGCGGCTTCCGCGAGGACGACAACCACCACAAGAAGCCGGAAATCTATCGGGTCTATGCCCGCTACTGCGAGCTCTGCCGCCAGTCAGGCGTCATGGACTTTGACGATATCCTCCTGTACCTGAATATCCTGCTGAAACGCAGCCCGGAGGCCCTGGAGGCCATTGCCGGCCGCTTCAGCCACATTCTGGTGGACGAGTACCAGGACACCAACATGGCCCAGTACATCATCCTTAGGAAACTGGCCGCCGTCCACCAGAACATCTGTGTGGTGGGAGACGATTCCCAGTCCATCTATGGTTTCCGCGGCGCCCAAATCCAGAACATTCTCAATTTCCAGAAGGATTTCCCGGGCGCCAAGATCTTCCGCCTGGAGCGCAACTACCGCTCCACCCAGACCATCGTCAATGCCGCCAATTCGCTCATCGCCCACAACGAGGGCCGCATCCCCAAACAGTGCGTCTCCATGGGAGAGAAAGGGGAGGTGATTCACCTGGTGCGCTCTTTCACCGAGCAGGAAGAGGCCCAGCAGATTGCCTACGCCATCCTTGCCCGGATGCGGGAAGACCACGCCGAATATGCGGACTTTGCCGTCCTGTACCGCACCAACTCGCAGTCCCGCGCCCTGGAGGAGCAGCTGCGCCGGCGCAACATCCCGTACATGATATATTCCGGCAATTCCTTCTTTGAGCGGGCGGAGGTAAAAGACCTCATGGCTTACTTCAAGTTGGCTGTGAATCTCAATGACGATGAATCATTTAAGCGCATTGTTAATAAGCCTACCAGGGGCATTGGCGACACGTCTTTGAATGCGTTGATTGCGGCTGCGCAGGCCTCCCGGACTTCGCTCTTCCAGGCGGCGTCGCTACCCAATCTGGAAAGTTTCGGCCTCAAAGGGGCGGCCATTGGCAAAATCCAGGCATTCTGCAACCTGATGGCCAAGGCTGCCGCGGAGGCGGCGGAAGGCGATGCCTACGACGTGGCCATGTCCCTGGCTTCGGAAAGTGGCATCTACCTGTTTTACAAGGCCGACAATTCCGTGGAGGGGCAGTCTCGTTTCTCCAACGTGGAGGAACTCGTCAACAGCGTCAAGGCCTATGTGGAGGAGCAGCACGGAGACTATCGGAACTCGCTGGTGGAGGACGGTGCCGTGCAGGATGCCTCGCTGGTCCCGGATGCGGAGCTGCCGCGCGTGACGCTGGCAGACTATCTGGAGAATGTGTCGCTCCTGTCCAATGTGGATGTGTCGGAGGATGAGACCAATAACAAAGTGGCCCTGATGACGGTGCACACCGCCAAGGGCCTGGAGTTCCCGTATGTGTTTGTGGCCGGCATGGAGGAAAATCTGTTTCCCTCCGGCGGCTGGATGGTGACACCCTCGGATCTGGAAGAGGAGCGCCGGCTGTTTTATGTGGCCCTCACGCGGGCCAGGCGGGCGGTGTCGCTGTCTTTTGCCCAGACGCGCATGCGTAACGGCAAGCACGAGTCCAACGCCCCCAGCCGCTTCCTGAAGGAACTGGCTCCGCAGTACCTGGACGCCCCGCTCCGCCGGGAGGAGCTCATGCCCGCCGCCGGTCCGGACGAGGACCGTCCCCGCTTTGGCAGCGGCCGCACCGTCATGCCCGGCTCCGACCGGGCATCCGGCGGTTTTAGCTGGTCTGGAAACAACAGATGGCCGGTCAAGCCGGCCATGACGGGTGGGGCAGGGGCCTCGCGCTCTGCCAAGCCCGGCCCAGGCCGTTCCGTCATGCCCGGCCCCGACTGGGCATCTCGCCCCGAGCCGGAGCGCCCGCCGCTCATCGACCCGGATTTTGTTCCGGAGCCCATGTCTTCTTTCAAGGTGGGGGACACCATAGAACATAACCGCTTCGGGGCAGGAAAAGTCCTTGAAATAAGCGGTCAGGCGCCGGACTTGAAGGCAAAAATTCTTTTTGAGCAATACGGTGAAAAACTTCTGCTGCTGAAATTTGCTAAAATTAGACACAAAAAATTGTGATAATCAATTCTTTGTGTTATCTTTGCACCGAAGTTTTTCATAGTTTAAGTTTAGGTTAAGTAACCGGCCCTTCGCAGTGATTGTGAGGGGCCGGTGAATACATATAGATGGAATAAAAAGTCCTATCCGCAGTAGAAGTATTGTTCTA
>Ga0256405_10001053_pt1 | contig 81205 bp, 84 predicted proteins | sample RumenRJG_02DNA_FD_189096 | JGI IMG/M metagenome (GOLD analysis project Ga0256405, IMG submission 189096) | Bovine rumen microbial communities from Lethbridge, Alberta, Canada - RJG_02 | ecosystem: Host-associated > Mammals > Digestive system > Stomach > Rumen | place: Canada: Alberta... | reverse complement strand
GCGGTTGCGACGAGTCAAACGCATAGTGGCTTGAACAAAGTGAAAGCCAGCGCCTTGAGACGCCGGCTGAGTAATCAGAGGCTTATAGCCTCAGAGCAAACCACCCGTTTTACGGGTGGTTGTGATTGGCAACCGGAACTATCGGGTATGTACCGAGGGTCAGTTCATGGTCCGTCAATGTATCTGTACATGAAGAAAAAACAGGTGTTATAGTTAATGCGATAACAATCAATACCGCGGGTATCATTATCTTTCAAATATCTACTATGCATTTTTTCTCATTCTACAAACAACATTTTCAGAACATCCTCCGGGCTTTTCTCACTTACCCTTTCCGGATCCGTAATTCCATCTGTAGTATTTTCAGTATTCCAGGTAAAACGACCGGCATTTTCGCCCTCAAAAGTGAAATACACTTCAGGTTCAGCCAGTTTTACCGGATACCTTTCATACCACTTGGGATAGTACTCTGACATATAGTGATCTGCCAAAATATATGCCTCGCACTTTTCTGTGGTTCCGATCGCACTGATCTCCACACCACCTCCGGGCTGCCCTGTTCTGCTGTTTGCAGGTGTACTGTGGACTATGACCACACTACCGTCATCGCAGGTACCGAGGCTTATCCACACATGACCGTTAATACTCATGACATCCCCTGGCTTCATCTCATATCCGTTCTTTCCGTCCGGCGCTTTGACATTTTGTGTCCACTCACCGAAGCCCATTTTAGAGAGCCTTTTTGCACTGCCGGTGGAGCCACCCACATAACCATCTTTCCCATTCTCTGTTTCAAATGTATTATACAAAATCCAGCCTAAATACCCGGAACAGTCCAGACCTGCGTAATAGTATTCATTATATCCGCCATAAGGATAATAGCTGGTTGAAGGATCGGAATTATCTTCATTCCCGTCTTTTGACTTGTAGGTAAAATCCTCATCATGCTCATCAAAAAACTTTACCCAGTCCGGCGAAACACCGATTGTTCTCGTCTGTATTGCGGAACCTGCATCCTGCCAGTCCCAGCCACCGCCATAAATATACAGCGTTGTTCCGACAGGCATCATTGCGGTCTTTAAAAAATTTAAAAGCGTACGTTTTCCCGGAGTTCCCTGGACCTTAGGTACATAGCTCACTTCTTCGTCTCCTGTCTCTTCCGCCGAAATGATAGTATTACCGCTTATACCAACTAAATAGCTGTATCCTTCCTTCAGAATATTCTGAATTGGATAATCATACGCCCCATCCTCATTTACGGTTCCATTATCCATCCGGAAAGTACTCTCTTTGCCATCTATTTCAAACATGTACTGGAAGCTGTCTTTATTATCCTTATTGACCTCCTCCTGTCCATAATTTTTAATCCCAAGATACACTGCATTCGTGGTAGTAACTTTTTCTGCGTCTGATTCCCTTGGAAAGATCATCTCATCCCCACACGATACAATAAAAAACGCTGTGAATATAACCACAACACATATTAGTAAGGATTTTATTTTTTTGTCGGATATTTTTTTCATTTTTAATTCCCTTATATTGCTAATTTTTGATATTTTCAGTAACTGAACTGATTTCTATTGTATCACAGACTACATGGCAAATATTTATCTGATAAAACATCCAAAGGTTATTTTACCAAGGTGAATAAACCAGGTGAACTACTCGTATATTGAATATACGAGCATCTATGTCACTCATTGCTGAGCTACCGTAGTGGTGCGTCCATGGCACCGATACTGCTACCGGATAACCGGTTACACAGCTACCTTTGTTGGTGATGACAGTCTGTCGTACTTTAATGTGGCAGATTTTTTGTATTTCTGCAGATATACACGCATGATGTTGTAAGCACCGACAGAATCTGCATTATAGATATCCGTGCCATCTTTATACAGACCTCTTTTTTTACGATTGGATTTAACCGCATGTGTTTTATCAACAGCCTTTGCTTTTGGGCTTGTCCTGCTGGTATAAGCCTCTGATACCTGTACAAGTTCGATGCCACACATTGCAAGTTTGTACCTGAACATTCCTGCTATCTGCCTGTATGGCAGAGCGTGGAACGTTTGGTTGTTTGCATCACCATGGTCATTATCCTCACGTATGCCTGTGATGTCACCGATCACCACAGTGCGTATGTCATTCTCCACGCAATAGGATACTATGGACCTCGTAGCCTTATGGAATAGGTCCTTGATGCTGTTTCGTTTCTTCGTATAAAGGGATTTTACCCTATTAGACATCTTAGGGTACTTGATACCCCGAGCTGACTGCTGTGCATACGATATGCTCTTATAGTGTGCTATGAGCTTCTCATAGTTGCGTACCATGGAGGCATACTGTCTCCCGTATATCATGGATGTGTGGTTTACGTTGTCATACGTGGTAAGCGGGTTATGCACTCCCATGTCTATGGCAAGTATGTTCCCGTTATATGGGAGTAACTGTACATCAGGTATCTCATATACGATGATGATGCGCATGACATTATCCTCGGGCATATACAGTTTAAGCTGTTTAATGGTTCCACGTACCTGAAACATTCTGTTTTTCAGATAGAGATAACTGGCATGGATACCATATTCATCAGCCATGAACTGTTTTAAACTTTTGGATAACGTAAGACGCAGTGTATCATCTTCATGCATGATACCGTTCTGCATATATGTGACAGGAATGCAGCTATGCTTGTACTTTGGTGGCTTAGGTTCTTCTATGCCCTTTGATTTGAGTAGAGAGAAGAAACTCTTATACCCCTTATCAAGCTGTTTGCATACCTCCTGTGCAGTCTGTGACGGTAACTGTCTGTACCACATATTATCCTTATGTGCCTTTTTCTGGTAATACCAGTCAGGATAATCCGTAAGACCTAGAGCCTCATGGTTATCCCTTTCATACTTGCACACGTTCCAGAGCTTGTATGCTGCATATCCCATATGCCCTATGATGTTAGACTGTACATCTGTTACTTTTATAGTAGTAGCCTTGGATAACAGCATAGAACCTCCTTTCAGTATTGCTTGGACTGATGCTCAATGTATTTACGTATCACATCCTCGGATATGGAGCCAATGGTTTCTACGTAATAGGAGTGGTTCCAAAGCTGTCCCTTCCATAGTTTTGCACGAAGCTCAGGGAACTCCTCAAACAGTTTACGTCCCGTGATACCTTTGAGATATTTCATTATCTGCGTTACGGACAACTTAGGCGGTGCAGATATAAAACAATGGCAGTGGTCCCACTCACCGCATTCAAACTCTGATACAGTAAATCCTTTTTCTTCAGCTATGGACTGTACCAGCTTTTTAAGGTATGTCTCAACCTTCGGAGACAATATTTTCCTCCTGTACTTGACTGACCATACCACATGGTAGTTTATATTGCATACAGATGTCCTGTAATGGATTAGGTTATTTTTCATACACATAGTATATATTAAAGAACTGGTGTTTGCAACGTAAATTGATGGATTACTCTATTATTTTAACACTTGTGCAGAATGACACTTTCATCTCGGTAATTGAATTACCGAGGATTCCCGTTTAGCAATCCTAAATTTCCTTAAATCCCTTCCAATGCCAAAGCATTCCCTTACCATATTGTTAGGAAGATACCAGGGCACTGTATATGCTGCTATCCCGTAAACTTGGTTTTCTGTGTACCTCTTTGCCAGATGTATGCCCCGAAAGACATGGAAATTGTTTGTCACTATACCTATCCTTAATGTATCATCGCTTGTTGATCGATCCATTATCTCTTTTGAAAACAATATGTTTTCAACTGTATCCCTGGCTTTTGTTTCTGCGATGATACGCTCAGGATCAATACCTCTTGAAATGAGATATTCCTTTCCCCCGTCTCCTTCACTGACAGTCTCATTCTTACCTTTTCCGCCGGATACAATGCAGATAGTGTCAGGATTCTTCATGAGATATTCATATGCTGCATCAAGTCTGAATCTGTAGATCGTACTAGGACTTCCGCCTTTCATCTGTGCGCCAAGGACAATTATATAATCAAGATTTTCTTCACCTTTATCCTTGAAGTGACTGGCCATGGCAATAAGGCAGATGGTAAAGACTATTGCCGTTAATCCGATTATAAGGTAACCTGCACATCTTATCCCAGATGGAATCCTCATCCACCTTCCATTGCCTGAAAGATAGAATAAAAGTCCGAAAACAATTGTGCTGAATATCCATATCAAAAATGAGAATGTCCCGCTTCCTACCATGTAGATACTGACAGAGTAGATAAGACTAATAAACATGAATGCCAGAAACAAATATCTTATATAGTTCATACCAAAAATTTTCCTGTATTCCCCAAAAGTATATTTCTTTATTTACTTTGTTCCTCAGCAGCCATTTCTGCATTTATCGTATCCTCGCTTGCAGCCATAGCCTTAAGCGTCATATCGAGGAGTTTATCAAGCTCCCAGCCAAGCTGTTTAGCACCCCGTTCGATTACCTCTCTGGAACAACCGGCGGCAAAACCCTTGCTCTTATACTTCTTTTTCAGGGACTTTAATTCCATGTCCTTTGTGCTCTTGGATGGTCTCATAAGTGCCGCAGCCCATATAAGTCCTGTAAGTTCATCTGCGGCAAACAGAACCTTTTCCATCTCATGTATAGGTTCCACGTCTATTGTCACACCGCATGGTACAGTTATCCCATATCCATGTGAACAGACAGAATGTATGATACCCTCATCTACCCCGCCTTCCCTTAGTAAAGATACAGCCTTAAGACAGTGTTCCTCCGGATAAAGTTCAAAATCAATGTCGTGGAGAAGTCCCACGATGCCCCAGCGATCTTCTTCATCCTCATATCCAAGCTCCTTCGCATACCACTTCATAACTGCTTCCACTGTCAGCGAGTGCTGGATATGGAAAGGATCCTTATTGTATTTCTTCAGCAGATTAAAAGCTTCTTCTCTCGTTATCATTTTCTATCCCCTCCTTACAGTTCCAAATGCTGTCTTATATCTACGTTTTCCTGCTTAAGATCTGAATCAAGATAATCGAAACTCTTTGGAACCACCTTGATCAGATTCATGGCATCAGGCATTTTCCTAATAGCTTTAACCGGAATCTTCTTATACTCAAGAATCTTCAAATATTCATCTGAAAAAGGCTCTATCATCCAGGCTTTACCCTGTACCTGAAGTCCCTTCAGATTTCCGAATCCATCATAAGCGTCGAAAATAGCAATGCTGACATTCTTATTATCTTTTAATGCTTTAAACTTAAGCCCGCCTTCCGACAAAAAGTAAAATGATCTGTCTATGTAGTTATATTCGATCGGAGTACATCTTACAAAACCGTCCGCAGCCGTAGCCAGTGCACATGTCTTTCTCTCACATATAAAGGATTCTATTCTTTCCTTCAGTTTCTCCCGTTCAAGTTTAGCTGAATCAGTATCCTTTTTTATCCAGTAATTTGCCTGTTTATCATAGTCAAGTTCCCACATTGTATTCATCCTTTTTATAAAGAAAGAAGCTATAGAATATTCCCATTCTTTATGTTCTTCTTGAGTATCTTATCAGTCACTTCCTCATAGAGCTTTTCCGATCCAAGTTTTGTCTTTTTCTGCCTTCCGTAAACCTTATCAGCTGTAGCCTTATGTTCTCTCCAGTCTCCGCCGTCATTACTTTCATTTAGTAAAAGCGGTTGTAGATTATCCATGGCATGAGCAAATCTTGACTCCGGTGTTTCATAGGTCTCAAACTCGTCAAATAACGAGATGAGTTCCCTTTTTTGGTCTTCCGGCAGAATCGAAAATATACGTTCCTTGGCCTTGTCCTCACGCTCTTTCTGAGTCTTAAGCCCCTCTTCATCATAGGCATAGGTATCACCTGCATCTATCTCCACCACATCATGGATAAGACACATGAGCATGGTCTTTGCTATGTCTATTGGCTCATTTGAATATTCTTTCAACAGATACGCCATAATCGCCATATGCCAGGCATGTTCTGCATCATTTTCTTTTCGTCCATGCCCTGAAAGGCTGGTCTGTCTGAAAACGTTCTTTTCTTTATCAATCTCAAGAGAGAATTCCAGCTGTTTTTTCAAACGATCATCCATCGAAAAATTACCCCTTCATTGTTGTTTGGACCGGTACCTTTTATTTACCTGAATCCCTTCCTAGCTTCTGCCCTTGTAATAAGCTCCGATGCCTCCTTAAAGGCAGATTTCAGATACTCTTCCTGCCACTCTTTCCCGGCCTTTTCTTCCTTCTTTATCTCATTCCATGCTTCACGGAGTTCTTCATCAGAAGCATATTTCATATCGCCGAATACGTGGGGATGTCTTCTCAGCATCTTTTCTGAGACGGTCTTAGCGATGTCATCAAATGTGAAAAGTCCCTCTTCCTCAGCCATTACAGCGTGGAACATTACCTGGAGAAGAAGGTCCCCAAGTTCTTCTTTCAGGTTTTCCGGATCCTTGGTTTCCTTAAGAATGTTGATCCCGCAGATTACTTCAGAAGCTTCTTCAATACAGGCTGCCTTAAGACTCTCATGGGTCTGTGCCTTGTCCCAGGGGCAGCCATTTTCGCTTCTTAATGTTTTTACTATATCTTTTAATCTTTCAATCTCTGTCATAAATGGTTCCCCTTCACTCAAAGCATGAAGCAATAGAAGTCAGTATGTTATTTAAGGGCCATGCCATCCTTAAATGCGTTCCCAACTATATCTCCAAGACCAACATAAGTGTTGTTACAAGGATCAAAAGTAATTGGCCTTAATTTCTTGGGATCAATCTTTCCATTAGTGATGACACTCTCATCTGCCGAAACATTTACTATTTCACCGATAAGGATTCCATCATTAAAACTCTTAACCTTACATTCAAGTGCCATAGGAAGCTCATCGATTAGCGGTGCATTCACATATTCGCTCTTTGTGGCATGGAATCCGGCCTTCTCAAACTTGTTTGGAACCTTTTTCCCTGACTCGATACCTACATAGTCGCAGGCTACTACATAATTTTCTGTTGCCATACTGACTGTAAATGCTTTTGTGATGTTGAAATTATCAGTTGTCTTGTGCTCAGCAAGGCTGATAGTGATCTCCTTAAAGTCTGTCGTAATTCCCCAGGCTGCATTCATGGCATTGGGAACACCGTTCTCATCATAGGTTCCAATGATAAGGACCGGCTGTGGCAACATAAGTGGCTTAGCTCCAAAATTAACTCTGCTCATAGTTATTTCTCCTCGAAATCATGCTGACAATATACTTTCTTAACTATAGCATATGGTTCTTCGTAGTTTCCATGACAACATAGCCAGAATATTATTTATAGTATCCCTAGCCGGTTCGATATGATATACGTGGCGAAGTGATTTGAATATTGCTTCATCCAGGTCCTTTTTGTAGATACGGAGGTATATCATGAGTGAGGAAGAGTTAAAAAGACAGCTTTTGGAAGCAGCCGGTATTTCCGTTTGGTCTCAGAAGAACGATCCCGTAGAAACAGGAGTAAAAATAGCCAGTTTGGCACAATATCTTACAAATAAACCAGAATCTGAGCAGTTTGCGATTATCAATGAAATCAGAATTGGAGGAATTGAGAAAGCATTAAAATGGCTATAGAAAAGTCCCGTATGATTCGTCCTCACGGTGAGGATGAATCATACGGGACTTTTTAAAGTTACTATCAGTCTACATTAACTTATAACCATTATTATAAATCTAATTCTTAGCGGCATTATCGTACCATCTTCTCCTATTTTCGCGTCTTCTTTTTTGCTATTTGAGCTACATCCTTGATACTTTTCAAGTATTCTTCTTCAACCGGTGAAAGGGTGATTTCCTGGTATTTGCGATATTCAGTCGTTGCTTTCTCAATTGCTTTTTCATGACTGATTTTACCGGGACCTTCAAGCAGTTTTCTTTTTCCGGAGGATAGAACAGAATCAAGTTGCTCCACATAATCACTCATATACATAGGCCTATGTTCAATGGCATTGATTTCAGCCAAATCGAAATAACCAGAAACAAGATTATTAAGGATCTTTAACTCATCTTCTTTTAAATAATTCTTTGCAACACTTATATCTTTCAGTGCCGGCAGCTCCCCCGAAAAATAAGTAAGTCCCATAAATGGTTTCTCCGCATCTGCTCTTTCGTAAATTATTTCGGCTGCAGTATGACCATGTGCGGCATAATGAAGCTTATTCTGAACAATCTTAAAGAACTGAATCGATTCGTCACTTCTTGGATTATAGTCTACACTGGTTGCATATAAATCCAGAACCTGTCTGTAAAGAACCTTCTCGGAAGAACGGATATCCCTGATTCTGTCTAAGAGTTCTTTCCAGTAGTTTCCGCCACCGTTTCCCTTCAGGCGTTCATCATCCATGGCAAAACCTTTGATGATATATTCCTTCAATACAGAATTAGCCCATATTCGAAATTGCGTACCACGCTGAGATTTTACTCTGTAACCAACTGAGATTATTACATCGAGATTGAAATATTCTACATTGTATGTTTTTCCATCGCTAGCAGTTGTTGCAAAATATGCAACAACTGAATCTCGAATTAGTTCTCCCTCTTCAAATACTTTTTTTATATGTCTGGAAATTGTAGATTTATCTCTTTGGAACAGTTCCGCCATTTGATCGATTGAAAGCCAAACCGTCTCATTTTGGAGATTAACTTCCAATTTACTCAGACCATCAGCAGTCTGATATATAATCACTTCGCCTTTATTATCCATAAAAATATATCCCTTCCATCACAAATCCCGTTTGAGCCCAATTAACCTCTAACTCTGTAATAGCGATATAGTATTAAACACATACCGTCATAAACCACGATTTACCACTTGGATCCCGATGCAGATAAATAAGTCTCTGCTGGTTATTAACGATCAGCTTGCATTGATATACCAGATCATTACTTGTCACAAAAACCCCATCTGGCATAGTTCTTGTCTCCTGGCCGGATAGATCTTTGTAGCCTTTAATTGTATAGTCTACTCTTTCACCGTCATTATTAGTAAATCTAAGTCTTATCGGTATTATTGTACCGTCGGTATTGTGCTGAAGAATCACATCTACAGGAAATCGCTTACTCATTTTAAATCCTCATTCAACAAACATAAGTTCTGACACTATTATACTCCGAAACTTCTAAATTTCAAGAACTAATGTTTTGAGAATGAAAATCCTAAAACAAGTAAGGCGGCCAACTCATGACATTTTCGTGAGTTAGCCGCTATTTATCAGGCTTATTTATCTATTGGTTATTCCTGTATTTAACACACAAAAAAACTGACAACTTCTACGCGAAAATCCACGCATAGGTTGTCAGCATCAGGTATCAATCTTTTGCTTTTAGTTTACATATCCCCTGGGTCATTGTCCCCATTGGACAGAAAGAACACCAGGTTCTCTCTTTATAAAGTACCATTACTATAAGTCCTATAAGTGTAGATGTAAGCATCAGACTATAGAATCCAAATCCAAACTGAGCAACCCAGTCAGGGAATATACTGCCATTATAAGCCCATTTCCATGGAACTCTGAAGGTCCAGAATAACTTTATTGCTTTCCTGAGTGTCCCTGCTCCGGAAAATACCAGATATGTCTGAAATACCATGGTTCCAAACATTGTAAGGAAGAATATCAGAAATCCATACCTGAACCATTTTGAAGATATCCACTTAGGGGCAGGCTTTCTTCTTGAACATTTAAGATCCCTTCCCAGTACCCAAAAGAGCTGTCCTCTTCCGCACATATGGTTACAGAACCATTTATTTCCGCCTACAATTGCAAAAATAAGCGGCAGAATAAAATCTATCATTCCAAGCCATGCAAAAAGGATATTGAAGAATCCAAGTGCGAAATAAACAATAGCCCAGATCCAAAGGTAATCATACCAGCGCTTTTTCTTACTTACTGCCATTTTCCACCTCCGAAACCTTTATGGAACCCGCCGGACATGCCTTTTCACACAAACCGCATCCTACGCATTTACCTGCGTCCACAACCGCATAGCAGCCTTTAAAAATGGATATAGCATCCCTTGGGCACTGATTGGCACAGACCCCGCAGGCAACACATATATCGATATCATTAACAGCCTTTCTCATTCTATGTATCCTCTCTAAGCATTATTCACTTCAAATTGGGGAAGATCAGCTTCACTGACATTCTAATCCTTCTGTTATCATCACCGGGATTCCTATGTTTCATATTAATCCCTTAGCCTGCTCTATCACGTCCTGCATGATATCTTTGGTCATGCCACCGGGTATGTATCCAAGCACTTTTCCACCCGGCAAGATGATAAATGTGGTGGGGAAAGAATTTATATAATACGGCACCATAAGTGATGCATTCTCATCAAGAAGCACCGGAAATGTATATCCGTTCTTTGTGAGGAAATCTTTGACCCCATCAATATCCTGTTCATTACCAAGTCCCGGAAATGTCACGCCAAAAATGACTACATCTGAATCCTCATCGGTACTGTACTCTTCATACAGCTCCTGAATATAGCGAAGCTCTGCCCTACAAGGAGGACACCATGTTGCCCAGAAATTAAGGAATATGATTTTATCATTGTAATCTGATAATGCATGTATATTCCCATACTGATCAGAAAGACTAAAATCCGGAGCATCAGTATACTCCTGCTTTGTATCATTTTCAGATCCGGAATTACCTGTACTTTCAGTGGATTCTTCAGTTTTATCGATATCATCCGGATTTTCAGAATTATTAACGTCAGCGGGAACTTCGTTATCTTCGATGGTTGCATTGCTCTCAGCCGCTATGGTAGTCATATACCCTGTTATCCTGTTCATGCTTCCTGAAAACATCATGGCTCCCATCAGTATCATCAGTACTCCGCCGATCTTTACAGTATACTTCAGTACGCTTCTATGATTCCTGAAAAACTCCAGCAACTGAGTTGTGAACAGTCCTACTGCCATAAATGGGATAACATATCCAAGGGTATATACTGCAATAAGCATAAACCCGGTCCCTGCAGTACTTGCAGTGGATGCCATGATGAGTACTGTTGACAGAGCAGGTCCCACACAAGGTGTCCATGCAAAACTAAATACAAATCCCATGATCAGGGCCGTCCATGGAGATGCAGACATCTTTTCAAATCTTAAGGATAATCGGTGTTCCCTGCTGAGCATACTGTTGCTTCCCAATATGCCAAGCTGGTAAAGTCCAAACATAACCACTATTATTCCGCCTATCCTTGCAAACAGGAGTTGGTTTCCACTAAAGAATCTTCCCACACCGGTCATCACGAATCCGAGAAGGAAAAATGCAAAACTGACACCTATGACAAAAAAGAATGTATTTACCAGTACTTTTACCTTGTTGTATCTGATTTTTCCCTGTTCGTCATATTCCTTTGTTCCGCCGGACAGATATCCTATATAAACAGGGATAAGAGGCAATACACACGGAGAAAAGAAACTAAGAAGACCCTGCAGAAAAACCGTCATCACAGGAATGCTTACATCAAGCTTCATGAAATTTTAATCCCTTCAAGAACAAGTATTTTTTGTATCCTTACACCATTGCTTCCATTTTTCTAACGAGTCTCTCCTTTGGAACAGCACCCATTTCGCTGTCATAAACATTACCATTCTTGATAAATGCAAAGAAAGGAATGCTCATTACTCCATATCTCTGAGCGAGCTCCGGCTGTTGGTCAACATTAACCTTGCCTACTTTGAACTTTCCTTCAAATTCTCCGGCAAGCTCTTCAACAACAGGTCCCATCATCTTGCATGGTCCGCACCAGTCAGCATAGAAATCAACCAGTACAGGTACATCGCTGTTTACTACTTCTTTGTCAAAATTATCCTTTGTAAATCTGTATTCCATATCATTTACCTTTACGCCGGTTCACGGCGTCCTTTCAAAACTATCTGTATTTGACCACTTGCGTTTCTCAGCTGATAACTTTATTATATGTGGTATGAAAAATATATCAAGTACGCAGTATTTATTTACCTAGTAAGGAAAAGTATACCATGAGAAAAAAAGAGAACCATGAACCATTATGCGAAGATATCGCGGGACAAAATTGTGGGTTAAAAAGAATAATTGATAAGATTGGCGGAAAGTGGAAGATAATGATCCTTTGCGTCATCGATAAAAATGATATCGTACGATACGGAGAATTACGACGCTCCATTCACGGAATCACTAACACAATGCTCGCTAACTCTTTGAAAGAACTGGAAACAGACGGGCTTGTGGAAAGAAAACAGTACGATGAAATGCCCGTAAGAGTCGAATACAATCTTACAGAAAAAACAAAAAGCCTCATCCCCATTCTTCTTAATTTGAAGAAATGGGGTGAGGATAATCTGTAAAGCACTTTAATCTTAAAGACAGGTACATATGTAAAAAAGCGTCTAACGGAATGATATGACTCCGTCAGACGCTGATACCTTTTTATCTATTGCATATTCCTGTTATATAAGACACAAAGCAGGCAAAATCGCCTATACGCTTCCTGTAATCTCCAAGCTGTGATCTCCATGAAGCATCACCGCCCTCATTCTCTACTATTCTTGCAAGAGTATTTAGAGCAGTGATCACAACATTATGGGCCTGAGTCCGGCCATCGTCAGCAGCCATCTTTTCTTCTGTATTCATGGTTTCCCACTGATTCCTTATATAAGTATATCTGGCCGCTCGATCAATAAATTCATTCCAGAACTCTTCCTTATCTTCCATCTTGCATAAAGAGATGCTTTCTACTAGTTTTGAATAGATCTGCATACACTCTTCGATTGTGATAATGTTTCCTGCTCCGTGTTTTAAATATGCTTCGTATGTATTCATGATATTGTTTGTATCTCCTTCAGCTACTCCCATACCTGCAATGGACTAATATTCTGATCCTTAACACACTTTTCCATCAGATTAAACCAGCTTTTGCAATGATCAAGGATTATGGAATCAGACGTAATGACATTTTCTTTTTCCAACAATTCTTTATCGACAGCTTTTAGAACTTGAATATCTAAAGGAATCTTATAGATGTCCGCTATTTCCGCAATAAAGGATTTAAGTCTTCCCGAATTTGAAACAGGTTCATCAAGCAATATATGGATATTTTCAGCTCCAAGATCATCAAGAGTACCCAGTAAAATCTCTATAGCCTTTTCAGTTTCAGGGATTATCCTGTATGTACCCCGAAGTGCTGCAAGATCTCTTATTGTTCCGTCCTGGCAGAGGAACAAGATTGAGTCGCTTAGCATTACCTCTAGTGTGATAATGATGTTAAAACCATCAATCCATACTTCTTCTCCGTAAATTGATGATTTTTCCTTTCCTTTTCGAATTTCTAACTGTTCTTTAGTGGCAACGCTTCTCATAAGAGCCAAACGCTGCCGCTCTGAATACATAAAATGATTTCCAACAAAGGTTGAGGCCTGTTTAAGATCATATCCTTCATTTATAAGGTAACATATATGACGTGAGGCTGACCGCATATCCTTAACTACACTTTCTGAAAAGTTCCTGTCATCCTCAGGTACATATCCTCGTTTCGCGTTCATTGATCATCCTCCCTGCAAAGGATTTTCTCATAGTTAACCGGATCTGTAGCTCCCTCAGTGTTGATAAGTAAAATAGTTGAGTTTTCATCTATATTCCAGATATTCCTTAACTCCCGGTCTTTAAGTAATTCAAGGAGCAGTCCGTACGTCACGGCACCGGATTCCCCGGAAACAACAGCCGGATCCCCATGCTCCGGAAACGCATAAGCTCGCATACCTCTTTCCGTTATACAATCATCGCAAGCACAGTAAAATGAGACTGCATCTCTTAGAACCGGCCATGTGATACTACAAGGTGTTCCACAGTTAAGTCCGGCCATGATGGTTTCAGGATCACCCTCAACGGAATGTGGTCTGCCATCAGCTGTTTCCACAGAAAGATATACACATGCTACCGTTTCAGGTTCTGCAACAGTAATGATCGGCGGATCATCCTTGAAGATATCCATAAGGTATCCAGTTATGCCTCCTGCCATCGCACCTACACCTGCCTGCAAAAACACATGCGTCGGTTTCTTCCCACCCATCTGTCCGAGAATTTCCTGAGCCATTGTAAGATATCCTTCTATGATGTGACGGGGAGTCTCCTCATATCCTTCCCAAGATGTATCCTGAACCAGAATCCATCCATTTTCTTTGGCAAGCTTCTTTGCAAGGGCAACTGTCTTATCATAATTTAGCTCCGTTATCAAAACGGAGCTCGCCCCTGCATTTTCAATCGCATGTTTTCTTGACTCAGCAGAGCCCTTCGGCATCAGCACATGTGACTTACATCCAAATAGGCTTGCGGCCCAGGCAATACCTTTTCCGTGGTTTCCGTCTGTTGCGGTTACAAATACAATCTTCTCACACTGTTTACGAATATCGGAATCCAGGAAATCCTCGTAAACTGAAGTCTCATGATCCATTCCAAAATAGTCGCACAGTATTCTGAAAATGGCATAGCTTCCACCAAGTCCCTTAAAAGCATTAAGTCCGAATCTCGTGGATTCATCCTTTACAAGAATTGCCCCGACACCGTACTTCTCTGCAGCGGATGACAGGGACTTTAGTGGCGCTTCATTGTAATACGGAAGACTCCTATGAAAGCGGATGGCATTTTCAGCTTCATTCCGAGTAAAGAAATATTCCTTGTATCCTTTTACCACATTTCTATTTTTTAAAACCCGAATATGATCATTCATTAATAAAATCCTTTCTGTTGTCGCAGACAGAAACCCGCTGCCCTTAAGTTGGATTTTAGCATTCCGCTTTATCTTTCAAAATAACTTTTCCTCCGGACAGCCTTTCCTTCAGCATGGTATTTCTCTTACTGACTGTCACATTCCGAACAGCATAGGACAGAGCTTTCCTCGTCCCCACCAGAACAAGTATCTTTTTTGCACGAGTTATGCCTGTGTAGATAAGATTCCTCTGTAGCATGATGTAATGGTTCATAAGGACAGGCATTACGACGATAGGATATTCAGAACCCTGTGCCTTATGTATGGTGGTGGCATAGGCATGAACAAGCTCATCGAGCTCGCTGACATCGTACTCCACAATATGGCCATCAAAGTTAACTTTCAGGGTTCTGTCTGTGTCATTTACAGACTCAATGATGCCTATATCTCCATTAAAGACTTCCTTATCATAATTATTCTTTATCTGCATCACCTTATCGTTTGCCCTGTAGACATAACCGCTTCGGTGAAGGCTTGGTTTAGGCATGGTGACTTTTCCCCTGCCTTTCATAAATATCTCTTCCTCAGCAGGATTAAGTGCTTCCTGAAGTGAGAGGTTTAGGCTTGTGGCTCCAACAACTCCTCGCTGCATTGGAGTAAGTACCTGTATCTGTGAAGGCTCCACGTGGTAGTATTTCGGAAGATTGCTCTGAACAAGCTTTACTATCTCACCGGAAACTGCTTCGGCATCCTCGTTCTGAATAAAAAAGAAATCCGTATCCTTTCGGTTACTTATGTCCGGCATCTTACCCTCATTGATCCTGTGGGCATTCATGATGATACAGCTGGTCTGCGCCTGTCTAAATATCCGGGTTAGTCTTATCACAGGAAATGCAGAGGAATCTATGATATCCCGTAAGACATTACCGGCACCCACCGAAGGAAGCTGGTCAATGTCGCCAACCAATATAAGTCTCATGGTTGCCGGGATTGCTTTAAGAAGGGAGTTCATCAGGATAATGTCTATCATGGAGCATTCATCTATTATCAAAACATCACCTTCAAGAGGATATTCTTCATTCTTCTGATAACCTTCAGGCGGTTTAAACTCAAGAAGTCTGTGGATGGTCTTTGCCTCCATTCCTGTAGTTTCTGTCATCCTTTTGGCTGCACGACCTGTGGGTGCTGCAAGAAGTATCTTAAGCCCATAAGCCTTGAAAGCAGAGATTATTCCATGAGTTGTTGTGGTCTTTCCTGTACCGGGGCCGCCTGTCAGTACCATAACTTTAGCTGTGGCAGCCTTTCTTATGGCATCTGCCTGGATGTCATCATAAGACATACCTGTTATCTTCTCTATGGCTCCAACGTCAACGGATAATTCATTGTTTCCGGTCTTCTTCCTTGCTTCCGTAAGCCTTGTATAAAGCTTATCTTGTGCCGGGGAATCACTTAACTTCTTAAGCTTAGATGCAACGCCTATTTCTGCGTAGTAAAAAGGCGGAAGGTATATCGGTATAATGCTGTTTCCCTCAGCATCTGTCTTTATGATGTTCTGTTCAAGGATCAGCTCCTCTTTTTTGATCATATCATCAAGTGTACTTATGACTGTTTCCTCTGATGCCTCAAGGAGCTCTTTTGCCCTGTCAATAAGCTGCTTTCGCTCTGCATATACATGACCATCATTAGAAAGCTCAGATAACGTAAACATCAGGCCGCTTCGGAGACGCATGTAGGATTCCTTTCCGAAGCCAAGTTTCATTGCGATCTGGTCAGCCGTCTTAAAGCCTATGCCCCAGATATCATCAGCGAGCCTGTATGGATTTTCCTTCATGACTGTAATGCTTTCATTGCCATACTGCTTGAATATTTTTGCAGCATAGGATGTGCTGACCTGATGATCCTGAAGGAACAACATGATGTTCTTTATCTCTTTCTGTTTCTGCCAGGACTCGGCGATCATCTGTATACGTTTGGTTCCGATTCCCTCAACCTCTATAAGAAGTTCAATGTTGTCTTCGATCACAGTAAAGGAATCAATACCAAATCTTCTTACGATCCTTTGAGCAAATTTTGGACCTACTCCTTTTATGAGTCCTGATCCAAGATATTTTTCCATGCCGTAAACAGTTGCGGGAAGTGTCTCCTCCCAGGTCTCCGCCATAAACTGTTTACCATACTTTGTATCTACCTTCCAGTTTCCGTGTACCAAAAGAACTGATCCGACATTGACATCAAGCATATTGCCAATGACTGTGACCAGTTCTGTGTAATCCTTCACCTTGCATTTAAGTACCGAGTACCCGTTCTCAGGATTCTGATATGTGATTCTCTCTACTACACACCTGATTTTCTGCATCAAAATGATTCCTTTAGGAACTATCTATGTAAGCGTTACTTTCCTTTTTTATTATCTATCCTTTTTACACTATCCTGCATAGCTTTGTCAGCTTCCTCATCCCACACCATTCTCTCAGGTCCAAGAGTGCCATACATAGTGTTTTCAAAGGAGTACGTTATTTTGGCGGTTCTTATCAGTCTTTCGTTTTCAATGTCATCATCGAAAGATCCCAACCTATCATATATCTCCTGTGTGATTTCGTAATTGTATTGTTCCCGGCCTTCGCGACTGGTGTATATTATCTCTGCAAAGTACCGGTTCTTGTCTTTGTCATGGTAAGCAGTCCAGTTATTGCCCTGCTTTTTATTCACGGACTACTCCTTCCTAAAAGAATATGTCCTGATATGATTCTTAGCATCAGCACCTGACTCAAAATACCTTAGAAGTATCTCGGCGCATGCCCGGGAATCACTATCGGCCTGATGGTGATTAAGGCTTATCCCATAATGATCACACAGGACATTAAGCTTATGACTGATGCCAGGAAGCAGCCTTCTTCCCATCTGAACGGTACACATATATCTGACATAAGGTTTCCAGTCTATACCGTATCCCTCAAGGCAGTGCTTTAGGACTCCAAGATCAAACACCGCATTATGAGCCACAAGCATTCCGCTATTCATAATAGGTTCAATCCTGTCCCAAACCATGGGGAAATTAGGCGCATCCTTGACTGACTGTTCGCTAATTCCGGTAAGCCTCACATTAAAATAGTCAAATGACTGCTCGGGATTTACAACCAGAGTATAGTATTCTTCAGTAATCCTTCCATCCTCAATAACAGAAATACCTATTGCGCTCATCCTATTATTGAGATGATTTGGTATCTCAACATCAAAAACTACGTATCTTGACATATCGCTTCCTCTAAAACATATCCTGTTCTATCACATCAGCTTCATAGTAACCAGGCAGGTTTCTCCGAAAAGTTACCGGTCCCTCTATTTCCTTCCACACATCATACCATGTATCAGGAACAGCATCATCGAGTCTTACCGGTCCTGCAAACTCACATAGTAAACCATCTTCCTTAAAATACTTCTTTAACAGTGTATTTGCTTTCCTCTTATCATTATCCTTAAGAAGGTCCAGAATCTTATCGGCTTCTTTTGCCGTAAGAGCTGCTTTATACAGCATGTAATAGCAGTCATATCCATAATCGTCATCTTCGGTCCATTCTTTTAAGAAAACTAAAGGGTAATTCTCTGTATCGATTCTTACAATAACAAATCTTGAATGTTTTTTGTTTGCTACTATTATTCCGTAACGGACATGTATTATCCGTGAATCATCTTCATCATCGTCTCTATTTATAATCATATATATCCTCTGTCCTTAGTTACCTAAGGATCTTTTCAATCTTCTTCTGTTCTGCATCCGGTAATATCTTCATTAACTGCCGTAACACCCGGCCATGAGACTCTTCTGGTATACGCTTATATACGGCATTAGAAAACTTCATACCAAGGAATTTTTACCAAGTTCCATTTGTTTACCTCATTAAGATCCCGGCTTACAGTAACTTGCAAACCGGGATTCTCACAGAAGAAACGCTCAGTGACCCTTGTGCTTCTCCTTCTTTTTTTGCTGTTTCAGATCATATTGTTTCTGCCTATCAGCTTCCCGCATTTCTTTCCTATTCTGTATGCGTTCAACCTTCATTTCCTCCCTTTGCTTCTGCAAAGCCTGCTGGGACTTGGTTCCAATGCCGGTATTTTGCAGTTGCTTCGCAGCATTACGCTGTCTTCGTTTGGGATTATCAGCAGTCTTCTTAAGTTTGACCTCCACAGCCGGACTGAACTTCAGCTCGCTGTAGTGTTTGAGAATGAAATTCCGGACTTCGTTATCCTTTGGTTCTGATCCAAATGTCATTTTGCTTACCGACAGCTTTTCATCAGAGACCTTTTCGAAAACTCCAACCCAGAACGGATCCTCAAAGTAAACCGTGAGCTTTCCACTCATTTTGTCCATAATGTTCCCTCCTTGAAAATTCTTATGGACAAAGAATGGACAACCCGGAGGGGCAGGTTACTTACCTCATTCTGAGAATGAGACGGCCGGGCTACCTACCGGCTCTGGTGCATCTAATGCACGTTGCGTTTTTATCTTTGTCTTTTTGTTTATATATGAAGCGTCCTATGACGCAACATAATCATTTAAAAACCATTATTTAATGGCCCAGAAACCAGCCTGCATGTAGGACGTCCATAATATATTTACAGATTTGAAGCCGGTATTCTTTATCATTTCAAGATGCTGCTCTATGGTTATGGGAAACATTTCAACACCACGTCTTGCCTGGTGAGCTTTCACTTCTTCCGGTGTCCAACCATGGTCTAAGAGATATTGTCCCTATCGATTCAATGCCATGGCTTCACTTTCCTTAGTTGACATACTTATGTTCTCGAAGGTTATAAAGATACCATCTTCCTTCAGCGCCCTATAACATTTTTTTACAGCAATCTCTCGAGTCTCAAGATCATAGTAATGATGGCTCAGGATGGCAGTTACAATATCAAACTCGTTTTCATATGGAAGTTCATGTGAAGGCACAATGTTGAAACAGATATCCCTGCCCCTTAACTTTTCCTTTGCTATCTCTAACATGCCTTCGGACGGATCACAAAGTGTAAATTCAGTATTCGGAAGTTCTCCAAGTGCTCTTAAAGCAAGAGTTCCGGTACCGCAGCCTGTGTCAAGCCATTTAAAGCTTCCTTCTTTCTCATTGAAGACCATCTTCGCCACATCAATAACCTGACTATGGAATTCTGCATAATATGGTAATACATTCGAAATCTTTGCATCATAAACACTTGAGTTATAAGACGAGGTATTATCTTTCATTTTTCCTCCAAACTTGAAATTGCCGCACTCTTCGCTGTTACGAAGTGTACTCGAAAATCAGTTTATCAAACATTCGATGGTTGATTGTCAACGCTTCCTTTTCTAAACGTATTCTCTTCATCCCGGCTTTTTCCATAGCTTTCAGCGAACCGATATTATCAGACGCGCACCAGCCGGTGACGGCCTGAATGTTTTCATCCTCAGTCAAATAATGAAGCACAACAATCAGGGCTTCTGTGGCAAATCCCCGCCCCCATGAAGCGCGATCAATACTCATTCCGATCTCGATTTGGTTTTTATCCGCATCATAGTCATATGCGCCAATTGTACCGACCAGTTTTCCTTTATTTACGATTCCCCAGCCATAAAAATGCGGATCATCATAGCTCTTTATAAATGTTTCGATTGTTTCAGTCGCCTTCTCTTTTGTCTGATACGGATTCCAACCGGAATATTCAAACATCTGAGGATCACTGCCTAAGATCTCAAACAGTACCGCAGTGTCCTCTGGTTGATGCCTTCGTAAGATTAGTCTGTCCGTTGTCAATTCAACTGTTCCACTCACGTTATCATCCTCACAAATACAGATTTGTTTTTCCCAGGGTCATTCTTTCTTTATTTTCTCAAGCATGACCGTTTGTTCCTTCATATATATCTTTCCGACCTTATAACCGTACTCCATCAGTTCTTTTTTATAAGTCAGAAAAGAATGATCTAAAGGAAAACCAGTTATCTTTCCAATTTCGGCAAAAGTCAGGATGAATTCATCAGTTCCGTTGTTCTGTATCCAATTCCACAGGGAATCATATTTGCTCATATCTTCGTCATCCTCTCCGTTAGTGCCTTGTTGCTTTTGACTGTACGTTATTCGCTTTTGGGGCCTACGGATATTATAGCAAGATACGTGAATAATGAAGTATCCTCATAAAAAAATAGCTGCACGACTGTATAATGATCAGTCGTGCAGCTACACATCATTTCTCAAACTAAGGATTTCTATCATGAGCCAGCCAATCCTTAAGCACTAAAACATTATTATGTTCTTCATCTTTCGCAGCATACAGCAACGTTATGTTCGTAGATCTAAGATGCTCGTTCACATATTCAAGGAACCTTTCAGCATCCTCTGAAGTATCAAGCTCCTCCATGTATTTCCTTCGAAATTCAAGATATTTCTCCGGTTCATGGTTAAACCATTTCCGAAGCTCATTAGATGGCGCAATTTCCTTTTCCCATGCTTTTACTTCAGATGATTCTTTCTTTATTCCCCTTGGCCAAAGCCGGTCAACAAGGATCCTTATCCCGTCGCTTTCCTCTGGCGCTTTGTAAATTCTTTTAGTCCTGATACTGTACATACATTGTCGCCTCAATTCATCTAGAAATTAAGTCTTATCTCCATCTCATGCCATTTTTCACCGCCCCACTTGGATGAAGACTCTCCCAGGTCATAGAAACCAAACTTCCTGTACATTTTTATCTTTTCCTTATGGCATGTCAAAACAAGTCTCTTCCGTCCTCGAGCCTGCTCTTTCCTGCAATAATTGAAAACAAGTTCCCTGGCAAGGCCCATTTTTCTGTACTCCGGAAGGACGTCAAGGCCCATAATCATTACTGTTTCTCCATCAGGCTCATGAAGGCTTTCATCAGTAAAAAATTCATCCCTGAATATACGTTCATTTGTTGCTATGCCGTTCAGGAATCCTACAATCTTTCCATCATTTTCCCTGTCTTTAATCACCAAAAACAGATCCGGCGCAACTTTGATACGTGCCTTCATATGTTCCGGGGTGCATGCTTCATTTGGAGGGAAGCATATCTGTTCGATCTTCACAACTTCATCTGATAACTCAGGTTTGATTTCACAAAACTCAAAACGTTTATATATCCCCGGTTCTTTTACATCAAGTTCTGACAGCATACGCCTTGCCCTCTCACGGCCTTTCTCCGTAAGGTATGCATACTTATTCTTTGGATTAATTATAAGGTCTTCCTTATCAAGCCTATCTATCGCATCAAAATCATAGTTCTTCCACGCAAGTTCATTGAAGGGCCTGCCCTCTCCGTCGTTAAAACGTGTAAGATACATAAGTGCCAGTATCATATCATCAATGGCTTCTTCCCGTGTTCTCATTTTTCCTTTATCCTTTCAAGTATGGCTTCTCTTACAGACAAAATATGTCCTGTGCCAGACTTTTTCCGCTTTCTGTTTTCATTATTTTATTCATAAAATTCTCGATGTTTTCCCGGCTGTATCCGTTCTCCGTGGCATTTGCTATGTAATCCGCCTCAATCAGAATCTGATAATCGATGCCGTCGATCTCCTGTAAGGTATGGTGATGCCCAACAAGATAGGCAACACGTTCAATCTGACTTTCGCTCATGTCACAATCGGAAAGGAATGCCTTCACCAAAGGGATACATTCTTCTTCCTGATGTTTTCCGTTTGTATTTCCATACTTTTCACGGCAAATGGGACAGGCAATATCGTGGGTAATTGCGGCAACTTCAAGGATAAACTGTGTGTCCTTATTAATCCCTTCTAATTCTCCGATGGTTTTTGCATACGTCCATACGCGGATAAGATGGTCGATATCATGAATGTTGCCATTGGAATAAGCGATCATTTTTCTCAAAATCTCTGCGATTGTCATATTTTTTCTCCAAATTATAAGTTTATGGTTTTTCTTTCAGTCTCATTATCTACCCGGAATCATTATATTATCAATCAGACTATAGTCCCCTATAATCGGAAAGGCAGTACAATTACATCCGCTCTTTCAATATAAAAAGAGATCACTGAAGGCCTAAACCCACATGTGATCTCTTTTTATCACCAAAAGATCCAATGCTCAGTATGTTCCTCTTTATCTTTCTTCTTTTTTTCAGGTTTTCTAAATAACCACCAAAACGGCAGAATAAAAGGAACAAATAAACAAACAAATAACATCTTGTGAGCAAAGTCTCCCTCCCAAGCTCCCATGATAAGAAGCCCAAAGATTATTGGACCTAAAATAAACCAAGCTCCGTAACAGCCTTCCACAAAGATCATAATGAGAGCTATCTCAATCACGATCAGTGCCAGAGTACATATTATCCTTCTCAGACGGCCACCTACAGTTTGAGGGTTAATCACGTTATCTGCTTTTGCCGGTTTACAGGATTCAATAATCTTTAAATTAGGATTGTTTCCACATTTCTTGCGTAGTTCTTTTCTTTCAGACTCAGTAGTGATTATCTCCTCTATACCGTTTTCAGTCCTAATCCGCATCTTCGCTATATCAATTGGCATACGCATATCGACACCATCAAACAATTTATGGTTATTCCGGTCTGCCATACCGGTAATCATCTTCGTTTTTTCAGGAGGATATGGGGCCTCATTTTCTGTAAAGATATGAACTCCGGTAACAATGGCAGGCTTGTCCGGTTCATTTGGAACCGGAACCATGACCACATCGTTCACCTTGATAGATTTATCTTTCGTACGGTAGTAATAAGTCTTTCTGCCATCCTGAAAGCAAACGCTCAGATATATGTATTTTTCGGGTCCGAATAATCCCATGTGATCACCATGCTTTCTCTATACATCTCCGGATTTTTATCAATCCTCTTCCGCAGCCTCATAAGCTGAATCGTAGTCCAGGCCCTCAGCCTCCATATACTCTTCGGCCAGGTTCTCCATATAGTCCTGTCTTCTGTGCGTTTTTGAAGAGTTCTTCTTGGTTCCGGGATAGACATACGAGTATGAATATACAGAGCGATCATGCTCTCTTAACCATTTAACATTTGCCGTTGGTTTATATTCTTCTGTTTCTTCAACAGCTGTAACAGATTCACTAAGTTTATCGGTCACCGCACTGATTTCATAACTTTTCGAGGCTTCAGTTTCTTCAAGACCAATGTCAACACTTGTTAACTCAATCCGTTCCTGCTCTTTTTGTCTGCGAACCTCCGCTATTTCCTTTTCTCTTTGTATTTGTTCTTCCTTTTGGTGGTTACGACTAACCAAAAAATTATTGTATATCAGAATAATTGTGAATAGGATCACTAAGGCACGCAGCCTTCTAAGGAAGTCTTTTCTATTAAAATTCTTATCCATAATGAAAATCCTTTGGTATTTAGCTCATTTCCTCCTGCTGATTCAATACCTACATATATTAAAAACAATATCAAACAACAGAAGGGCATCCACTTTCAATCCAACCAAATACCGTGCTACTTCTCTCAGAATTATTGTCTGCATCATCTCCAAGTCGGTCTAAATTATCGATCACTAAATCCCAAAATCTTTTTGCGGAATCTGGATATATTGAGTGATCTTCATTGCTTTCTTCAAATTCATCCTCATCTAAATCATACAGTATATCATTCAGGCCTCCATCGGCAGCTTCCATACTTAGAAACAGAACATGGTTGCTTATTTCCTCTTTTATTGCCGTACAGACCGGGTCTCTGAAAACATTTGCAATGAATTCGGCAATATCATCATAGCTCTCGTCATCTTCTACTAATGTATCTGAATATTTATAGTACAGAGCTCCAAGATTAATTTTCGAAACCTTTTCTGAAAGCACATTTGAATATAAATAATCATGGAGATCTATGTCACCATACTTGATAGTAATATGATCAGTAAAAATGAAGACTAACGCAGCTGCCTTAAAAAGGACCTCGTAGTACTGCTCATCATTTTCATATATTAATTGACCTTTTCGATCAAGAATTTGCCACATATTTTCATACCAGTAATCTTCTTCATCATTGCACCAGTATTTGTAGCATTTAAATATGGGCTTTACATCTTCATAGGATACTTTATTGAATTCTATCATTATTTTCCCCTTAATTGGATGTTTTACTTCTTTACTAACCTTCAGTTATATAAAATGAATTAATGTTGCGATCAGCACCACAGGCGTGATCATTAAGATCAAACAAGTAAGACATCCTCCGGAATTACGGTTCATATTACTAAGCATAAATAAATCAAACAGATCATCGTTGTTATCCATAAAAGCACCTGCTTATCTTTAATATCATTTTATCATTTGTTTTGATAGATTAATTCTACTCGCTGGAATAACAAAAAATTGTACATATATTATAAGTTTATAATCATTTAATAATTACAAAATTTCCATCAAAAACCGGTACAATCTGGTCGTAGTTGCTACTGAAATATTAAAAGCTAAATAAATCCCGGAGGTAGTACTCCGGGAAATAACAGAACTATCATAATATATCTTAAATGGATTATGCTAATAATCTATGTAGTGACGATCTTCCACAGATCCGATATTTTTGTTGTCGTGTGTCGCATGACCAAAGAAGTTCACATGGCACATGGTCATATCCTCCATGATCCTGTAAAGATCATTTCCAGGACTTGTTGTAGGCCGGAAACCATTCCCAAAAGAGAACCCTTCTCTCTCAGCATCCTCAAGAAACTTCTTTTCGATATCTCTCTTAGGAACGTAAACACATACATCTCCCGATAATTTTTTTAATTCAGTTATAGTCCTGTTCATTATTTTTACTCCGTTTTGTTAATCTACAATCGAAATCGTAATCATTCTTATATAGGCTTTTTTCAGCTGAACTTAGCACCTGCTTCCTCAAATCTTGCTCGCATAGTCGGATTATTCTTAGTCAATTTCTTTATCGTCAGGTCATCCGCCTTATTATTCGCAAGTCGCAGATTGTTCTCAGACGATGTCAATGCATCCTTGATCTTCTGCAGATGCTGAATAGATTTATCAATCTCATCAATTGCATCCTTAAACTTACGGCTTGCCAGCTCATAGTTTCTTGCAAATCCAGTCTTAAATGTTGCAAGATCTTCCTCAAAATGAGTAATATCAAGATTCTGTTCCCTGACAGCTAATAACTCCTGCTTATATTGAAGTGCATTAAGGGAAGCATTCTTCAGCAGGGAAATAAGCGGAATAAAGAACTGCGGTCTGATAACGTACATCTTCTCATACTTATGAGATACATCTACAATCCCCTGGTTATACAGTTCATTGTCGGATTCCAGCATAGATACAAGTACTGCATATTCGCAGCCTTTCTCTTTACGGTCCTTATCAAGTTCCTTAAAGAAATCCTCATTCTTATGCTTAGTAGCTGTGGTTTCCATCTCATTCTTCATTTCGAACATGATAGAAAGATACTCAACTCCATCATCGGAATAATCACGGAAGATAAAATCACCCTTGCTGCCAGTACGAGAATCATTGTCCTTTTCAAAATATGCATTTCTAAATGCAGTAGAACGAATCTGATCAAACTGAGTCTGACAATGAACTTCAAGAGATTCTCCTATCATCTTAGTGCTCATCTTTGCCTTCAGATCCTTATAGAAATCAATCTGAGTCTGAGCCTGCTGAAGTTCTCCTTCATACTGTGATTTCTGAAGCTGTAGCTTAGACTCATAATCATTTCTCTGCTTTTGATTAGCTATCTCCAACTTAGATGTGGCCTCTGTGATCTCCAGCTTTTTCTTAGTCTCAGCCATCTCAAGCTGTCCTTCCAATTTTTGACGCTCTTCTTTAGCCTTTAGAAGCTGTTCCTTAACCTTATCAAGATCCTTCTCTATCTTCTTACGCTCATTTGCGATAGCCTGAGCCACCTTAAGCTCTTCCTCAGCTCTTACCTGCCCAAGTCTCTCTTCAATGCGCTTCTCGACTTCGCGTTCAAATTCTTTTGAATGCACCTGCTGTAAAATTGCAGCATAATCACTCTCGTCAACTGTAAATACTTTTCCGCAATGTGGGCATTTTAATTCGCTCATTTTTAATCCTCCGATATAAAAAATACAATTTTTACAATATTTCGAGCTTATATCTCGCCTCCCCCTCTTAGGCAGCTCTTGGAATTTGATATTCTTCAACAAGATAACTCAATATATATCTTGTGTACTTAACAAGTCTCATAACACTACTGTCTTTGCTCCTTGTAGTGAGTAACTCATTCACTCTGATACCAGCTCTTGAGATCCTATATGTATTAGGTGAATACTTTCTGGTAAAGGCATATATCCTGCCCTGACCAGGGATATTCACATAGTAGTCAATTTTTTTATCTAATCCGTAACCTGTCTTAACACCAACCATCTTCACATCATTTGCTACAAATACTTTTTTCATACAATATTTCCTCACTTTCGTTTGTTTATCTGTTCTTTATGAATACAGTATAGGTAAATAGGTTTATTTCTAATTCGAATTATGCTTGCATGTTCTATCTATGAAACTTACAATTAGAACTATAAGGAGCATTTACTATGGCAAAACGAGTTAATTTCAAGGCTGCTGTACTTGAATATCTAAAAGAACACAAAAATGAAGATGTTAGCCGAGATACCTTAATGGCTGAAACCTCAGTGTCTAAATCAAGGCTTACTGAAGTCCTTCAATCAATCAGAAATGATGGTTATACCATTATTTCTCCTAATAGAAGTGGAATAGTACGACTTGAAATAGATGAAGAATCTTCATCTATGCCTATATCAGATATAAAAGATCAGGACATTCGCAAATGGTTCATAATCTTCCTTCTGACAAAATATGAGACACTTACTTTCAGAGAAATTGTTTATCATCTAATGACACTTAAAGATAAAGCCTTCGAGCAAATAAAGCTTTTAAAAACGTATGATGGTCAAAAGAAAGCTTATGATAATAATGCTTTAATTCAGAATATACGAGACAACTACAGTACAGAATATGATGAATTCAATGTAAATGTTGCAGAAGAAATAATATCAGTGACTGCAATAAGAACCGATTTAAATAATCTGCAGCATGAGAACATAGTGAAAATGATAAATGTGCTGAAGCCTGACACAGGACGTTACCAGACAAAGTATATTTTGACAGATCAAGCTCCAAGTCTTGTTCTTATGTCAGAAGATAGTTTATTTGATTTTTGTCAAGAGTATGAACAGCAGATCTCTACACTTTCTGCGGCAAAGCCATTAAAGCAGGCATATAGTCGCATGAAAACATTGGTCAATTATGATGGTAATGCCGTAGAACAATATCATTTTGGAAAAGAAAATAATATCAGCCAGGATCAAATAATTGCACTTAATAAATATGCTTCCCATAATTACAAAACACATATTTTGCAGTTAAAAACTATATATAAAGATGAAGAAACTCTGACTGATTTTGCTACTGGTCTTCTTTTTTACAGTACAGAAACCAGTGGACTATATGCTCTAGGACGCAATATCCAAAATGGATATATTTTATCGCTCAGGCTTGAGCGAATATTGGATATCAAAGAACTGTCTGCAACCAATCACGAATTCCATGATCAATCCTACTACGACATATTTGACGAAATGCTAGCCTCTCAATATGAGCCTATCGTCAGCCATGTCAAAGTACTGGTAAATGATTTTGGTAACGTAGTTAATCGATTTAATGATCTAACTGACTTTAGAAAGCACGCAAGCATGAGAAAACTTGAGAAAATCCCTAAAGGTTGCGAGTATAAATCTGCGTATATCTATGAAGATAACATAAGAGGTATTGCTGATTTTGCACGCTTTTTAAGAAAATTTGGTAATTCTGTAGTCGCATTGGAACCAATAGAATTAAAAGAAAGAATGCTTAATACATATAAAAGAATCATAGAAATGAACGAGGAATGATATGGCAGATATCGAAAAATATAATTATATAAGCAGAGTGATCGCCTATATGGAATCAAATGAATATACTGCTACCATCAAAAGCATGAGTCAGGACTTAGCTGTGCCTATCCCATTCATGCGTCATTCAATACTTGCTCTTCTTAAAAACGAAATAATCCGTACCAATACTATCACCGGTGACTTTCGTAATTACGATGACAGTGAAATAATGGATGAACTAATCGATGAACCAAACATTTTTACCCATAACCTTTTATCCGGTAAATATGATGATATTATCTGGAACCTGAACCTTAATGACCTATCTGATGAAGATAATATAATACTTTCCCTTAGTCAAATTGAAAACAGCGCATTAGCTTCAATAGGATGTACACCGGTAAGTTTAAAGCGCAGTGCATTATTCGAAAAAAAAGACAGCATTAAACCTATTTCCTCTAAAATACGTAAAATTCAAACCACCATTCAGGATGCCATTGAGACAGGATCTGCTATCTCTTTTATTTACACCACCAGAGAAGGTAAAGAACAAGCTATTAAATGTCTTCCGCAGCGACTGATAACCAATGTTACTGATAACTGGATTTATCTAATGAATACATCCAGTCCATATCCTATCCGCCTTGATAGAATAAAATATTTCCATGGAATAATAGATAATGACGGCAGCTATCCAGGTCCAAAACCAAATGAAATGGAGAAATACTATTGGGGAACCTCCAGTAACACTGATGAAGGACCAATTCATGTCAAATTACGAATAGCTGCCGAGACAAGGAATATTATTTCCAAAATTAAAAGCGATATTTCTTTTAGATCAGAAACTTGCAAATTCTATCAAATGGATGATTTCTATTATTATGAAGACGACATCATCGGAATATTTGAGTTTCAAAGATGGATCAGGGGATATGGCTCTTCCATAATTGTCATAGAACCAAAGTCTTTAAAGGACAACATCGTAGAAAGAGCCAAAGAAACCTTAAAACTCTATGAAGCTTCAGAAAGCTGGGGAGATTTGTAATCTCCCCGCATTCTTACTGCAACTCCTCCGGAACCATTCCCAGGAAGTAATTCTCCAGCAATTCCCAAACCTCATCACTAGAAAACTTATTCTGGAAAATGTAGGTCAACATCTTAACAGATTCCTTGTGTCTGTCTGTGACCAAATTCAATAAACGGTTCCTATAAGTTTCAGGCTTACTGTTAACCATTCTAAGATTTTTGGTTTCGTTCACATAGATATAAATCTGGCTATTGGTACCACCAAGTGACTTAAATCTAAGAACCCCAAATGACTCCAATACACCAAGTACAGACAGAATTTCTTTTGTCCTCTTGTTCATGCTGCTATTAACTACATACATGTATCCATCCTTAGTCTCAGCAACAACAGTTTTAAATCCACGTTCAATCCAGTAAAAAAAATCCCTTGATGCCGGATTAAATTTATACTTAGAGACATTATTCTTTAGCAATCTTGATTCATACAATCTGCTGTTCATTCCTGTTGCATATGAGCTACCATAGGATGAAATAGCTGCAAGAACCACGTTAACAATGCTCTCGGCCTTAAATTTACTAATTCCAGCAGATTTAGCGACAGTATTTATCATATCCTCTTCAGAAATAAATACGTTATTTCTAACGGACACATTGATAGCCTCCTTTACTGCAGCAAAAATCTTATCAAACTCTTCTGTCGCATGATCTCCAAAATTTATCTCAACAGACATTGCAGTAGAAAATCTGTATTTCTTATTGAAATCCAAATCCTCACTGCCTGTATAAAGAAGATACTTGAATTTCGGATAAGACATAAACTGCTTATAATCTTTATCCCAGATTCTCTTCAAATTAACTTCACAGACTCTTGTTGTTGCATCTTTTAACACAACAGCCCCTGGATACTGCTTATTGATTGCTTCTTGTACAGTTGGCTCCATTGCAAGATATCCATACGCAAATATAGGAACAGGACGCAAAGCAAATGGACGGAGGCCTCTGTTTTCGTAATCCTTTTGGATTATAAGCATAGCCGTCTTAACTTTGTTTACAAGGTCATTGTCATCACCAAATGGACTATCAAAGATGTAAGAAAAGCTTTCTGTATCTATAAGCATCTCACGGATCTTTTTGCAGTGGCTGTCTCTTCTATTCTCGTAAAGATTAGCCTCATATAGTTCCAGAATTTTCTTCTGTACTTCTACAAGCTGTCCCCAACGAATCTTTGAAAGGCCATGAAGTCTATTTATATGCTGAAAATCATTGCTCATGTGCTGATAAATAGCATGACCCTGAATCTTTGGATTTCTCGCTGCACGTCCGATTTCCTGCATATAATCACAAACATTTCCAGTAGGAGCATAATGAGATACAACTGCAATATCAGGTATATCGATACCCATACCAAATGCCTTGGTAGCAATCATGATCATCTTTTTTCCACTCAAGAAATCCTGAAAATTCTCATTCTTAGTATCTGCATCCATATGGCCATGATATTTTGCCACCTGATCTCTGAGGTTTTCTTTATAGCAGTATGCATAGAATCTTTCTATCAAAGCAACTGTAGGGAAATAAATAAGAGTTTTTTGCCCTCTCATAAGTGAAGCCCTGATCATCGAAACCAAAGCATCAAACTTATTTAGCTCATACTCTGTCATATTCTTGATTGCTTTAACTTCACTTATTTCAATTGAAAGATTATCTCTCTTAAGGTAACCAAGATAAGATATCGGATCAATCATATGAAGGCTATTAAGAGTCTCCTTATACATATCCTCTTTGCCACCATATATTGCTGTTGCTGTGAATGTAGCAATAACAAATGACATAGGATTATCTTCTGCCTTGCCCTGTGTGGTTCTGAGTTTGCTGATATAATCCCCTAAATACCAGTAATCGGGACGGAACTGTTTGCCCCAGGTAGTGACGATATGTGCCTCGTCGATAATGATCATACCGATTCTACGAGAACCAATAAGCTGAGTAATATCACTACGGCTAAGTAATGACTCTGGCGAAAGATATAGAATATTACATTCACCACTCGCAACTTCATTCAATATTTCCTCCTTGATAATTGGAGAAATATCAGAATTAATTGTTCTGGCCCCATAATATCCCCTATTATTAAGAGCCTGAACCTGATCATTCATAAGTCCAATCAATGGTGTAATAACAATAGTAACAAGATTGTATTTCTCAGCCAGATACATGGCCGGAAGCTGGAACATAAGGGATTTACCTGCTCCTGTAGGCGCTGTAACAAATATATCTCTTGAAACCTCGCCCTTAACACATGCTTCTACCTGAGAAATCATATCACCGATAATCTTCTCCTGCGAAACATTTACAACCTGTTTTACCCCGGACTCCAAAGCATCCATATCGTATACTTTCAGATCTCTGAAAGAGTAGTAATCCCAGTACTTTGACATATAATCTTTCACTTCCGGATAAGAAATAACCTGATCATAATTATATTTTTTAACAATTTTAATCTCCGGCTCCGATGCGATCTCTCCAATTGAGATTATTTCAAACTTATCACCTTCTACCATTCCTGGTTCAAGATTGTAACTGCAAAAATCCTGCCCATCAACCTTCTTAAAATCACTGAAGATATATAGATACTCATCAAGAGTTTTAACATCTGCTATCTGTGTATCACCACTTACCTCTTCATCAAAATTAGCTAACAGAGAATTTCTTATATTGTCATCTATGACAGAGTTAACTGGAAACAGAGTTTTATATTCAGTATTGCTAAAAATCACAATGCTTTTATACTGCCTTACCGCCATATCATAAAGGCATACAAACTCTTCGAAAGAAATAACCTGATCCCCCTGAATGCTGAGATCCATAAGACGTCCAATCTTATCATCTATTACATCAGCAAGATTAATCTTCCTATAACCACAATCTTCGATATCAAATCCTTTAAGTACAAATAAAGTACCTCTGTTACTTTTCTCAGTTATTGTTCCTCTGATTTTTTCAATATAATTACGCAATTAAAAGTCCCTCCAATCCAAATATTCTACTTTTTCTTGCAAGCTTCTTAAGAGCTTTTGATTCAATCTGTCGTATACGCTCTCTTGTAACGTTGTAAATCTTGCCAATCTGTTCGAGAGTCATAGGTGACTGATTACCAAGACCATATCTCATATGAATAATCTTGTTTTCTTTATCGCTAAGAGTTGTTGTAAGTGCTTTCTCGATCTCATCTCTTACAACATTTTCCATAACTTCATCTTCTACATAAGTTACACTAGGTATGAAATCCATGATTTCACTATTACCGTCCTCATCACCAATTACCTTATTAAGGCTTGTTGTATTAAGGTACTTGTCAGCATATGTAAGAAGCTGTTGTACTTGCTCCAATGTGTACTCTCTTCCATAATCTTCAAAGAGTCTTTCCTGGATATCTGATATAGTTCCATTTCGAAGAGCCTTTCTTACCTTATTGACTTTGATTACCTGTTCAAATATATGAACCGGAAGTCTCATACCATATCCATTATTCATAACTTCTCTTGTAATGGACTGTCGTATCCACCAAACAGCATAAGTTGAAAACTTATTTCCTGTAGTTACATCATATCTTTCAGCTGCAGTCATAAGTCCAAGATTACCTTCGATGTACAGATCCTCCTCTGTCAAGCAATCCGGATTGTACTCATTCAGGGTCCTGATAGCAATTTTATGGATAAGCTTGTCATTATTGATACAAAGAGCATCCAATGCTGTTCTATCACCATGTTGATAAAGAACACACAGCTCCTCATTTGTAAGCCTGCTGAGCGACTTATAATCTCCAAAACTATTTACATCATCGGAAACCTCTTCCAAAACGGTGATATGATTATCTGCAAGAATTGTTAAGACTTCTTCTGCCTCATCCTCTTCCAATCCTGAAATCAGCTGCAGGAACTTATTCTCATCGATTTCATTATTTCTATTTGTATATCCCTCAATCATTTTCAATACTGCATCAATGTTTAACATATCTCACCCTCCATACCATAAGTGGTTTGTTTTTTGTTTTCCTTGTTTATGAGATAAGTATATACATATAGGTTTATTGTTTTATCGAATTATAATGAAATCTAAAAATTCCGGTTACTCACAACTGAATAACCGGTAAATTAACATTATAGTTGCACATTAAACGGAATTATACGAAGAACCTCATTAGTCACATTAGTATCAGACTGAATTAGTAAGAATACTTTTTTAATTTCATTATGATTATCTAAAATAAAATCACAAACAGTATCTTGTGTAGTCTTAACCTCACATCTACTGATATTACTGATTTTGCGATACTCTTCATCCACAAAATAGGCTTTTATTATGCAAGTATCCTCTTGTTCTGCACATTCTTTAACTGCGCCAAAAGATATCTCAACTGAAGTGGATGTAATAGAGGTCTTTGAATTTCTGCATACAACCAAAGGAATATCTGGATTACTGATTGCCAATTTAGGTTTTTCTGCGACCATGCCGGAAACCATGCCCTTATATTCATTGACAACGTTAGATAAGCTATTCAGCTTTCCTCTAAGTTCTTCTTTTTCGGCATCATTCATTTTTTCAAAAACATGTTCATCAATATCCGCCAGTGTGGATATGCTTTTGGAGACATTATCCATAGGTTGAGACTTTAACTGCTTACGTCTTGATAACTGCAAGGCAGCTTCCATTGATTTTTTCAGTTTCTCACGGATTATTTCATTTTCGTTGGCAAAGGCATCAACATCATCTTTATTAGTAATTGCACGTCCATCAAATTTTTCATGAATAAGAGTGTTAATATCGACCTGCTCATTAAAATACTCCTTATAAGAGTTCTTTTTTATAAGTATTTTAATGTCTCGAATAAACTGTCTCTGGTCCAGTAAAGCATGTAACAGAATATTATTAAACGTAATCGTTTTGAGCAATTCTTTCTCTTTTGGGTCGAGCTTATTCAGTACAGGCATCATTTCATAGAACAAACTGTAAACTTGATATTCTCTGGCCACAAAGAATTGCATCGGCAGCTTAATATACTGAAGAAATTCAGCAATTACTTTAGCAATTTCGATTCTCTTCTTTACTTCTGCAACAGACTCATTGGCACTCTTGGCATACTCATCAACAGTCAGTGTCTTTTCAAGTTCTATGTCCCGATATGTTCCTAATGCATAGTCAATCAAATCATAATCTACCTTCTTTTCCTCACCATGCTGAATGGCCAACTCAAGCATCTTTATTTGCTTTTTGTCTGTCTCTATATCAACGTCCATTATAGCTGTTTCAAAATATACTGGTTCTGCAGTATCACGCTGAATACGACGAAGACAGGTAAATCTTCTATTTCCATCAACTATTCTTCCGTCTGATAAAGTAACGCCAGGTACTCGTTGCTCAGTAAGAAGAATATTGCTTTGAGTCTTTCTTATCGCTTCTGGATTGCTTTCAAAAATAAAGTTCTCAATTATTTCATTTCGCTGTTCCTGATTCAAGTTCTTTAAAGCATCAGCACCATGTTCAGATGAATATCTGTCTATCCAAGTTGCTATTCTGTCATTCTGATCATTATAATAAAGTGCATCAAGCTTTACTTTGTATACGGTATACGACTTAGTTTCCCCGGCAAATGTGACCTTTGTTTTCAGTGTAGTTGGTTGAACAACATCAGTGCCAACCAGTTCCATCAGATTAACCTTCTTGCCTACTGTGAAGTTAGACTTTTCAAGATTTCTCCTGATTTCAACAGGGACAGGTCCACTATCTGTGATGCTTTGATTTACATTATTACGAACCTCCAAATAAATCTGCCTGATACGGTCTGCTTCATCCCTATCTACATAATCGCAAAGACGCGTCATGGAATCCAATGTACGTTCTGCATCCTGCTGATCTATATCGCCTATCCCAATATGTCCAATTATTTTATTTCGATTATTAATCAGTTCATGCGTATAATTAGATACCGTTGGGAATTCGTTATCGCTAATCCCGAAAAAATCCCTACATGTTCGTTCAAATAATATAATACTATTTGAAATATCAATTGATTTTCTCAGCTGTTCATCTGTTCCTGATTGAGGTAATTTGTATGGTAGATTTCCGTATTTATCGCTAAGCTTTTCCAAAATCCTATTCCACCAATTACTGCCGTATCTATCTTTAAACGCCTCTTCTTCTGCATTCACTAATACTTCCTGCAAAATAGCGAATCCATCATTCACGTAGTTTTGGTTAACTCTTAATGCCATTAGTTCCTCCTTTTATATATCCTCATAATACAATTCTTTACTTAAGTAAATCCTGTCAAGGATATCGTCATAATACATATCTGAACCCTTTATCAAATATATAAGATTGTTTCTTTCTATATTGATTCCATATTCATCTTTAAGAATTGAATCAAGTTCGTAATAATCTAGCATTTCATTCTTTTCAAGTAAGAAATGAATAAAATCAATGGTTGTAAAGGATGTTTTTCCTTTAAAGAAAATAAAAGTTCCGCCTGATCTGGCAAAACGGACCTTATCCGATGTTCTAACTATAGAGGCATCAAACCACTTACTTACTCCAAGTTTTGATGACATTAAATCAAAGCCTTTATGTCCCGCATTTTCCACGGTGAAAAAATCATCATCAATCGCTGATATCAATTCATCTGCATATCTACCAAGTCTTTCCTTGGTTATATCCGGATAAACCTTTTGTATACGTGTAAATTTGATAAACTGTCGCTCTTCATATTCTATTAAATCAAAGGATTGTCTCAACATATTCAATGTAGTATTAAACATTTGAATATAATAAAGCCTGGGATCCATTGCATCTACATCAATTAGATCTCTAGCTGTAAGTATAGACTCAAAGTACTCTCTGGCGCTAGAATATGAATTCTTCAAAATATAATTAGAATACACATCATATCCCAGCTGTTTTAAGGTCCTTGAGTTAATACAATCTTTCCTGTGTTCCCCAAATTCATCCGAGAATCGTTTCTTTACATCTTCTATAAAATAGAAATCTCCCGAAAGATAGCCAAGCATAAAACTAACTTCTTTTTCATTCAGAAGTGGCTGATCTATTTCAAACATTCCATTATGATAGAACTCATCAATGTATTTATGAAAATTCGCAGCAACTGTAGCAGAAAGAACTCCATATTCATCTTCGTACAGTTTATCAAATTCTTCAGCAGATACAGGGGCAACCTGATACAATAGATTTCTCACCTGTTTTTCTCTACTGGCATCCCCAAAGACAATAAACGGCGTTCTGCCAAAATCCACTTGATAAGTACCCTCTGCATTCCATATGTTCTCGGTCTTTTTTAAGAGATTATGAAGCTCGTATCCATCATTGATATCGTATTCTTCCATAAAATACTTATTATCTTCATATAGTTTAAATGCCCCAATTTCAACATCCTTAAATTGATCTAAGTGAAGGCTCCATATCAAATTGGAAATATCTTGCTTCTTTATATCGTAATAACGGAATTTCCTACCGTATCTGTTTAAGACATAAAAACTATCGGCTAATCTTACTTCAAAAGCTCTTTCGGATGGATATGACAAATGCTCATCACCGGTGAGATTATTTTCTTCCAAAGTTCTGTTGTATATCTCATAGAACTCAGAATACGACATTTCTTGCTCTGAACAATACATCTTAGCAAGCTGCTTACAAATAAGATTCCGGTATTTCGGAATATAAGTCTCGCCAATTAAAATACTATCTTTTACTAAATACTCTTTTGTACGAACATAAATATCCTTAGTTGCTGCAGGATCATTCAATATCTCTTCAATATCCTTATTCCCTGCCATTTCACTTAACGTAAGATATCTGTATATCCTATCAGAAACACCAAATATATATATAAACGCTTCCTGATTGATCTCATAATTATCAATCCAATAAGCGTAAGTGTCTTCTCTAAGTCTTGGCTTGTTTTCCAATGCTCTTTCAATAAGCTGTCTTACACGTTCACTAGTCACTTCCATCCTGTTCCCGGCAGATTCCAGCGACAAACCTTCAAGCCTATAAAATACCGCTTCTCGCTCATTATCTTGAAGAGTATTTAACCATTCATCTATGCACATGTATTTTGAACGAATCATGTTTTCTTGAATCTCGATATATTCATCTTCACATAATTTATTTATGGCTTGCATAAACAATTCAGATCCGGTAATGATGGAAGGTAATAATATTTTTAGACTGCGAATATCCAACCATTCTACACTATTAACTTTTCTTTTGATAAACTGTATGACCTCATCCTTCACATTTTCATTTGAAAGGAAGGATTTTTTAAAATCAACGTTCTCAATATATGCATCAGGGTTATTTTTCTTGTCATCATTGTTTAAATCAGTGGAAATCTGATTTAATGCAACTCTGATTTTAACAGAATCAAAGAAACCTTCACATATACCATATCTATTCTTCAAAGCATCGACTAATAGATTTGCTTCGTCTGTTACAGAATCCCCAGAGAATAATAGTTTTGTCTTATTTGCTATGAAATCATAAAGTTCATCTTTTGACTTTTTGCCTAAAGAATTAATATTATCTATATCACTTTCAATTAAAGCAACTATTTCTGAAATATATTCATATCCACATCTTCTGAGAGCATTCTCTGTTCTAGGTGAGAATCCGCAGTTTAATATGGGCAGATCATCACTATACAGACCATTTTGATCCATATATTTTATCTGCGCCACATCTTTAGTTTCTAAGTCAGGAAACACTATCTGCAGTACAGTTCTTTCACCTTCATCAGCATCTGTATCTTCTGATCTATTAATGATTGTTTCTCCAAAAACACCTTTAGAAAGATATATTTTTCCTGACTTTATATGACTTATTACTTCAACTAACTCTTTTGTGGATTTAATCCCTATATTCTGCAAACTCTCGATGTCATCTATACTGAGTTCAAGAATCTGGCTCACATTATTATATCCAACATTATGAAGGCATTTGACCACCCTTGCGGACATATTCAGTTGTTCTATAGGTATACTGTCCCATTCCATAAGTAATGGTCTCCTTTCATATTAATAATTGTGTTAGTTCAATGCTTTATGCATCTTACTTGTTTTTCTTGTTCCTTAGCATAATTCAACTTCAATTCTTCTCATAGCTTCTGTATTTTCTCTTATCAAGTCTATCCATATACTAGCATCCAAATTGCGAAAACAAATTCTGTAAGGCTTCTGTTTTATCCCTTACTTCAGTTGTATAATCTTTCCAACGTTTTATAATCTGATCAATCTCAGAAGTAATATACCTAGAATCAACAGATATAGATTCCTCCTCTCCATTAAGAATTCCACCATCTTCATCTGTATTCATATATCCGTAGCAAACTTCAATACTCCCGTGTTTGCGGACTTCAAAGTCATCAGATATTAAAGATAATTCAATTTCATCTTTCTCCCCTGATGCAGGGCACAAGTACTTCTCTCCAATACACAAAGTGTATTTTCTTTCATCAGCGTCATATATTTCATATTGAGATCCAAATTCAAGACTTTCAAAATCAATCTTTTCCAAAAGGATACGCTTTCTAGAAATCTCCTGTTGCATGTTATTTAAGTTTTCATAAATATCAATAACTTCTCCGCAAGTTTTATTACTTAAACAATCCAAAATATCTGCCGCTTCTTCGAGCTTGGAATAAATACTTTTTTCACCCAACTTCAAATTTCTCAAATCATATAGAAGGATCTCTATATCTCCTTCTATTTCTTCCAAATCGTTTTTTATAGAAAAGAATTCAGAGCTCTGTTCCTGAATCGTAGAAGCAAAATCAGAAGTTGATAGTATTTCATCAACTTCACTTTCAAAGGAGCTTAGTGGTGATAAGCCAAACGATTCTCGTTCTAAATCACTTATTTCCTCTTCATATTCTGCTTGAGCCTCTAATTCCTCTTGCATAAATTCTTTTTCTATTTTTTCCAATTCCTCAGCGTGAATTTTTTGATCTTTTAGCTTCTTGCTAACCAGAATTCCAAATTGATTTACCAACTCAATCTTTTCATCTAATCCATTTGTTTTTAGGTCTTCTACAATGTCGATGTGAAATACATCTTTTCTATCTTTTGATTCTGCAAAATCTTTATAATTTCCAGTCACAAAAAATATTTTATCTTCTTCTTTCAAATCAACAAATTTACAGATATTTATTAATGTCTCCGTTATTACTCCATCACCATTTGATTCCTTTTCAACCTTATGAAAAGGTGCTCTTTTATAAATCTTTCTCTTTAATACTTGCCCCATCAAATCTTTATCTTGCAAAATTCTTGTATTTTTATGCGAAAATAATAATTCTATTACATCGTATATGGCTTTTTTATATTTGTCTTTATTCTTTTCAAAAATATTTTCGAATTCCGCAATTTCTTTTTTGGCAGAATCTTTATATTTTTCCAAGTCAAATGATTCATCATTTATTAAGATCACGCCATACAAATTATCAATTGAATCTATTGTACTTTTTAAGTTATTACCGACTTTATCAAATTCACTGCCAATATTTCTATAAGTTTCGGTTTTAACAATTTCTGGAACAAGTAAACAAATCTCGTCCTTATCAAGTAGTTGTATAAAACTTTTTACAAGCTTTGCATTTATATGTTTACGTCTATCCACCAACATATCGATGATAATATTGGTATCTAACATAACATAAACCATTTGCCCACACTCCTCTGTTTTTAACACTGTACTCAATGACACAGTACCCGATAAATCATTATTTGTTCTTAATTAAAAACATCGAATATCGCTCCAAAAACAGTTTCAAAAAACATAACTGGCTCTTGGGAACGTCTTCTGAGTTTTTTCATGAGTTTATCACAATCTTTCAATAATTCCTCTTTTTCTCGTTCAATCTTATCTTGATCTTCGGTAACAAAATCTTTCAACTTACAAACGAATTCATCAGCAGTAGATTTAAGTCCTCCAGGATATATAGTAGTAGATTCCAATATTCTGCCTTGTTCTACTGTTTCAAAAGAAACACCATATGTGGCATCCTCAAGCATAATCTTTAGTGACTGTCTCCCACGTTCTGATAATACAATGCCATATGAAACAAGTCGGCAAGACTGAACATTGTTTGGATTTATTGTCTTTATATTTCCTCTATCATTAGAACTTCTAAAGGATTTTTCAACTTTATATCCATCTTCTAGTAATTCGAGATTATCTAGCAATTTGATATGCACGCTACTGGCCGCTTTAGCATAAAAATCACCATATGTCATACACCTACGCTCTAGGCTTAAAGCTTTATCAGCAATCCTCTTATTCAAAAAAACATCATCGCCATTGAAAAATATCTTTGTCACTGGCGTCATATACTGTATTCTATTGTCTGTTGTTTTGTTATCATAGTTAATGTATTTCTTAGGACAGTTTTCCCGTATTCCATTGCTAATATCTCTTAGTCCAACATACATACTCTTGTATAAATCTTGTAGCTTTGATCTATCCGCTTGATTCTTTCCTGATTTGAGTCCAAAAACAAATGTAACCGCGCTTACTATCAAACTTGTAATGACACTAACTAATACAGCCTGCATTTCTTATTCCACCCCTAACGCCTTAAACACCGCATCCTCCGCGCTGCTATATGGAATAATCTGGAATGCAGTCATCAGATCTGCCGGAACTGTTCCGTAGTCCATCATAGAAACAGCCGGGATCAAAACCTTCTTCGCACCAGAATCAGCGCATACCTGGAGAGTACTTGCAAGATTATCAACCTTCATTAATGTGCCGCTAATGCTGATATCTCCAAGCACTACAAGTGAACTCTGTGCCGGTCTCTTAAGAGCGATCGAGCACAAAGCAATCAACGTCGGCAATGCTAGATCTTTGGTCATTCCTATGCCCTGAAGATCCTGATAATTTACAATATAATCACTAGTCGATGTACTGATAGCACCACTGATTCTCTTTCCGTTTGCCTTCAGGTAATTATAGGCAGTATCTACCGCTTCCCTGCACTCCCTATCAGAGCCAAGTCCTGTACGGTCAAACTTACCATTGCCCGGAAGCATCTGTGATTCAAGTCTGAATACACCAATCATATCTGACTTACCATGAGATACTGTGTAAACCTGACCAGGGTTGCAAAGTCCTTCAGGAATAAGCTTTCCTCCGCCCTGCTCCGGTACAGACACATAGTGTTCAGACATATCATCCATATCTATGTAGGAGAAATTAACATCGTAGAACTCCATGCCGCCGAGTTTCTTAAGCTGCTCTTTCACCCTGCGACGCATTTCAAGTGCTATCTCAAGTACTTCTGCTACATCATCCTTACCAAACTCTCCATCCGGGTATAAAAGCTTTAAATAACCATCTACCATCCTGCGAACAGCAGTAGTATCACGTTGATTAAGATTCTTTCCTAATCGGAAATACTTATCTATAGCGTCTCCAAACTGCTCCTTCCTTAGTTCTCTAATAAAACCAGCAAGGTAATCAGTTATAAAGCCATAGTCATCTGTGAAGTGCTCCGGTCTGAATTTAGGAATCTCCCAGCCGGGGTTATAGCAATGCATACGATCAAGAAATGCTGTATCTGTTCCCATCTCAGGAGGGAAAGGGTCAAACAAACTTGAAGTCTTCAAAAGAACATCAACGCTCTGATTGATATTTCCCACAAAGACCATAGATGCAGATGCAGTCTTTTCTTCCTTTCCTCTTGCAAATGAACCGGAGTTCATATAGTCCTTCATGATCTGAATGCCATCTTTATCCTTGAAGTTAATACCTGCAACCTCATCAAATGCAACAACATCCCAAAGACCAACTAAGCCCATAGTTTTACGTCCCATGTTGTAAAACAGGTTTGCAACTGTGGTCTGACCGCCGGAAACAAGAATACTGTTTGGAGAAACCTCTTTATACAGATGTGACTTACCGGTACTACGAGGTCCAAGCTCGCATAGATTAAAGTTATTCTCTACAAGTGGAATCATACGTGTAAGAAGCAGCCATTTCTCACGATATGTAAGCTCATCCGGCTCCATACCTGTAGAACGAAGCATTATATCAAGCCACTCATCCTTAGAGAACTGCTTTCTGCCCTCTTTGAGTCCGTTCATATCAACATGAGGCATCTGAATAGGTGTCAGTTTTCTGATACTGATTGGCGTAACATCCTTCTGCTTTGATTTCTTTGATCTGATCTTCTCGCCATCAGAATCAACGATACCAAAATCATCCATATCATCAGCGCCATACTCAAGCTGAACGATACACCAGATACCACCGCAAAGCAGTCTATCATACGCTTCAGGATATTCTTCTGAAATCGGAATCTTTGTGAGACCAAGGTTAGAGAACTCAGCCTCATAGTAGTCATCCTTCATATTCAGGCTGACTGTGATCATATCAATGACAGTATGACTACCCTTCTGGCGAAGCTGTGACAATACCTTCTGAGCCTCATCTGGACGCACATAGTTATTGGACAAAATGCTCTTTACAGTTTCCACACCCTTATTGATGATTTCTTCATCATCAGAGTTGCAGTACTGTCCAAGCAGATACTCCAATACGTATATAGGTACGTTTGCGCCTTCCTTTATATGTTTTGTCAGATCTTTACGGACAATCTTACCATCAAAAAACTGACGAAGTTTTTTATCAATCACTTCCCTGTTTGAAGTTCTATCATCATCACTTTTATCGGTACTTTGAACTCCATCACTTGAACCGAATGGATAATTCATATCATCCATGCTACTACAACTCCTTTTTTATTTTTGCTTGTCTATCCTTATATTATTTCTTTTTTTGTGAGTGATGCCTTATCGCTCTTTCTATATACCAGCGGATTATTCCAACATACTCCTCATATTCTCCAGAATCATTTTTTTTACTGAACTTTTCTTTCCATTTATTCAGCATTAACAGAACATCCTGTCCAGGTCCGCATTTACTAAGTTTAGTCCTTATCGGAGATATAGCAGCGGCTCTGTTCCTGATCAGGTATCCATTACTGTCATTTAGGTTTAGTACCTCATCTAAATCCTTCTGAAACTGTTTGTTATTGGAAATAATACGCCCCCTCAAATCATAGGATATAGTTTCCATATCAGCCTTATTCTGTGGATCTATGGTTAGTTTCCCATCCTGCTTTTTCTTATCACAGGTATATCTTTCAGGATCATTCTTCTCATTTTTCCTTTCGCCTCCGGAACAAACAGCCAGAAGATTTCTATAATCAAAAGTATTTTCAGGATTACGTGCTTTATAGTGTTCAATCCTTATAGGTGTTTTACCGTCATCTCTGATTCTTCTCATGCAATATGCGCACAAATATCCCTGTTCCTGAAGAAGTGATTTCCTTAGTGCCGTTTTGTCAGCACTGTTAAAATCAGGATTAGGAGATTGCCTGATTTTTTTCCATTCTTCAGGCTCACGTTGTTTCTCTATATAGATCATTATCCTTTCACTCGCTTTCCAAAGAATATGATACTTTTGCTTCTACAACATCAGAATCCTCTTCACCAAGCAAACTTATAAGATTATTCAACAGTTCTTTGGCCTTTGAATAGTCTTCATCAGTAAGTGCTTTATAAAAGTTCTCAATCAAATCTCTTACTTCTTTAGGTCTGACGTTCACATCCATAATTTCACTTAATATAGACTCTATCTTTCGTCCGTAGGTTGTATTTATAGGATTAAATATTTCATGATTTTTAAGCAGCAAAATATGTTCTTTCTTAACATTTGTAAGCACGCTCGGCGAATGTGTAGTAACAATAAACTGTACTTTAGGAAAAATATGACGCAAATCATCCATAATCCGTGCCTGCCACGACGGATGCAAATGCATATCCAACTCATCTATCAACACAACCCCGGGAGTGTTTTCAAGAACACTGTCAAAAAGCTGTGGATTAAGTACAGCCATACGATATGCTATATCAGCAACCATACTTATGGTACTTCTTACGCCGTCACTCAGCATCTTCATCGGCATCTTCTGCGGAACTCCATGATCAAGATAACTGATTTCAATTTCCTTAGACTTAACCATATAATTAAAATGAACATGGTCCGAAGAATTGCCCGCACCGGCATAACATGCAGCCATGGCTTTCTTAACAGCCTCTAGTTCAGGTATAGGTTGACCCTCCTGAAGCTGAATGGTAGTCATCTGTTCAAACCATTTCATCATCATACGGGCATTAGATGCAGATTCCAGACAGGTATCGTACCCGGTAGTCCTGCTAAAATTAGTTTTATTGCCGTCTACCGTCCTGTCCTTCTTCTGCATATATAAACGTCCTGTACCATAATATGCGATTATAGGAAGGATTATAGAAGTATCGCCTTTTCTGATACCTTTTTGTAAATCAGCAGCATAGTTCATTATTGATCTGGCATCAGAAATATGTGTACGTCCCTTTTCCTTATATAATCCACGTTTCCAGGTGAACGATTCACCATCCACATTACATTCTGCCTCTATTTCAGTTGGAAACTGTTTCTGTGAATCATATCTGCTTCCAAGTTCATATGTTTTCAGATGAACATCATCCTGACTGATACTGTTCGACGCAACACCATCGAGCCCCGCTATATAACTCCCTAAAGCAATCGAAACAGCATCGAGCAGTGCCGATTTACCAGCGCCATTATCACCAACGAGAATTGTAAATTCAGGATTGAAATCAACAGAAAGATTTTCGTAGCATCTGAAATTATGAAGCTTTATTGATTTTAAATACATATTCTTCCCTCTTCTTTTAACCAAAGAATCCAAAATCATCTGCAGCAAAAGCAATATCAATCTGGAATTCTATTCTTTGCGGAAGGTCTGTGCTGCCTACCTGCTCTATAACAAGGTAATATGTCTCCTTGCTGTCATACGCCTGAGACTTCAGATTAAACATACATCTGAAGGTTCTATCTTGAGCACTTTCACCACGCTTATCTGCAATAATCTTCTGCACATCACTAATCTTCTTGCCGGAAGCATCAACAAAATATACATCATAGTTTGCAGGCGCTCTGTTATCTCCAACAGCATCTTCCTGATAAAAGTTCAATGAGAAAATATTGTTGCTGATCTTATGGTTCGCAGAAAGCAGCTTAACCATAACAGGCTTAGTATCGTACTTATCTTTATGACGTAGATACTCCTTTGAATTGTTACGTAAATGCTTATACTCGATAAGCGGAACACACATCTCCTGCAGACTGATACCACCATGGACAAAATTCATACCGGAACCAGCGCTGGTCTTTATTCTTATGCTACCTCTAGGAGCATATCCAGCATACTCAGTCCTTCCAGAAAGCAGCTTTACAGGAAGCAAATAGTCCGGATCTTCACTCTTGGATAAAATAGCATAGCGTCTTCCATACTCAACAATTCTATGAACAAAATCAGTTTTATCTGTCTTTGCTTCTTCCGTAAGAGGACTATAGGTATATAAGAATCCATGATCAGAAGTAATCATAATATTTACGCCACTAAAATCATTAACGATAATTTTCACAAGATTCTTAATCTCATTTATAGTCTCTGTACAAGCATTGAAAACTTTTTCCTCTGATGTATGACTCGTTTCATCAATTGTATCATGGTATATATAAACCACCTCTTTACCCTTGACAAGCTCAGAACGCTCACTTCTCTTCATAGCAACAAGATCAGTAGCTTTAATAACTATACTCTCAGGATTAACTTGTTGTAATAATTTCTCACGATAAGAACTGTCTGTAGACTGACCATCATTTAATACCTTTAATTGATCATTCTTTAATTCAACAGTTATCTCTCTATGCGGGAGCAACGCAGCCATACCAAACTTTGTAATCGTAGGGAAAATGCCCTGCATACTGGAAAGTTTTACCTTGCCCTGCATGTCACGACTTATCTCTTCTGATAGTGATACAGCTACTTCATATCTCAAGGCATCAGAAATAATGACATAAACCTTATTATCCGCATTCTTAATCTTACGGTCATAGAAGTTCTCCTGTCTATCAATACCATCGATATATCCCTGCTTCTCTAAATCGGATGCAACTTCCTGAGACCAGTTATGTCCTAGTCCATCCAAGTACCAGTTGGTATAAAGTCTCTCAACCTTCTCACATACAGTAGTAAAAAGATCCTGCAGATTACCGCCATAAGTCTTCTTACTGTTTTCATAGCTCATATGGAACTCACGATAGTAAGTATCCATCTTATAGTATTCCTCGGTATAGGCGTCCCAAATCTTCTTTGCACCTACAATATGGAAACCAGCTGCATTATCTTTATAGAACTCGTTCATCTTTGCAAGCGCAACAATACCGGCATAGTAATCCTTATACTCTGAAAACCACACCATAGTTCTACGCTTCTCTGCAATTTTAAAAATACTTTCAGAGCTTACAATCTCGTTCGAGATATCAGTCATAATCTTTGACAAGATAATCCTGTTCAAACAAGGTAATATCTCTGTATCAGCTAAAATCTCAGCAGACTGTTTTGATAATCTCTTTTCAAGATGCATTTCCTCTTCTACTGTTTCTGCAATAGAAACATAAGAATCTGCATCGTCGCTATGAATCCAATCAGAAATCAGGTCACTACAATATGCCTGAAGCTGAGGATTCTCTGTCATAAAATTAGAAAGTCCATCGAAAACACTATCTGGAAGTGTTCTGCTTCCGGATGATAAAATAATATGAGCCGCCAACTTTCCTAAACTGTGATCCACATCATTGTATCCGGTAATCTGAGAGACCATACCCCAGAACATGTCTAATGCTTCATATTTTACAAATTCCTGATACACATTATTATCATCTGAATTCAAGCCAGCCTTCAAAACAGACTTAATGATGGATATGGGATCTGTTCTTTGAGACTCACTAATTGAAGCCATTACAGCAAGCTGCAACTTTTTAGGAGAGTCCAAGGATTCTGCCACCTTCACTACATCATCTCTTCTTGATTTTGCATTCAAGAATTTTCTAAACTTCTTGACCTGATCACGCAATGCAACAGATGATGGTATTCCCATCTCATCCATCCAAATTGCAATTAAGTCAGCTCTGAATTCTTCACTATATAATTCAACATCAAGAAGCCAGTTATCATCTGGCTTCTCATAATTCATTGAATTGTAAATTAAGAAATTCTGAGTTGGTTCACCTACTGCTATAGTTTTCTTGATTGCAAAATTGTTTGTTTTAGTTAGACGAAGTACTTTTGCATTAAGTAGTTGCAGATCATCTATCTGATCTGCAAACTCACTTTCTTCGTCATACCATATTACAATTCTTCTTTTATAAAACTCAGGTAATGGTTCTGTAAATCGCTTATTCAATTCCTGATTTATTGTTTGTAAATCCATTATTATCAGTCCTTCACTTATTTTTCCCCAATAATTCATCCACAGTTGGATACGTCACAATTTCTTCTTTCAAAACGATTTCACTCAGTATATCTGAAGATACTAAATTCTTGAACTCAAACAACTTCCACTGATCCTTTTTTAATCCAATCTTATCTGCAGCCTCACTAATCCATTCCACATCTCGGTCTGAATAATATGAAAATCTCCATTTAATATCTGACCACTTTTCATGAATCAACTTAATATATGGAATATCCACTTCACCAAGTGAGCAACCATATACATTAATCAAATCTGGTTTATCGAAAAGTGATAATTTTTTCACTAAAGCAGCTTCGCACTCATTTACTGGCTTTCTTAATGATTCAAGAATTTCTTTTTCAAAACTATATTCTTGAACTCTGTTATTTGCATCCTGATAAAACGGTGCATCATATTCAAGTTCGTCTATTTCATTTTGCAATCTCAATATTTCTTTATCATTTCCATGCCCAATTATCAACTCATCCGCATTATCATTACGACATTCACCATGGATATGAAAAACATCATCTATTTCATATACTTTCTCTAGTGTATGCGTATAATTAAATGAAATAAAAGTATCATCTTTGTTAAACTGAATATAATAATTTTTCAACCTACATTTGACAATCTGGTAAATCTCATCCTTATCTACAGTATTTTGTATCCAACTTTGAAGAACCTCCCTAATATTTCTTACAAGATTAGGCCTATCAATTTGTAATGTCACCGGCGAACCAGAGTATTCCAAATCAAGATCATCCAACAATGATCCCTCTACCCATCCAGTATCTATATATCCAAGACTTTTTTCAAACTCTCGCCAAAAACCCTTATCATCAATTCCACGTGTTAAATCTTCACTGATGTGACTATACATACCCTTAGCTATCCCATACATGCTAGCAAGTTGGTCATATTCTTCTTCATAATTTTTAAGGAAATAGCACGCAAAGAAGTAATAACTTGTAGGTAGACCATGATACAAATCAAAGCCATTTCCTATTATGTTTAAATTAGCCACTTTCTATCACCTACTTTATTTTAGCAAGAACATCTTTGAAGATTTCATAATTCTTCTTTACACCATCATCAAGATTTATACTTATCATCTGATCTGCTAAATGATGTATTTTTTCCTCATATATATGAAGTTCTTCATCCTGTGCCTTTAGCTTATTTAATTTCTTGATAAGTTTTATCTTGTCTGAACCTAAAGCGTTTTCAGTTCTATTTACCGTTTCTTCTATCGCGGTTCTGTAACGAGCTTGCAGCTCGTGTATATAGTCTGTTCTAATACGCGCGATGGTATCTGGCTGATAACGATGCATATACACTAGACATTTGAATCCATTCTTCTTACCAGAATCAAAGAGCCAATATATCGGGCGCTTCTGATATGCTTTAAGATGATCGGAATAAAAATCATTTATAAAGTAATTTCTGATAACTTCTCTTGATGAACCTTTTCCGCCTAGTGCATCTGCTATGAACTGGAGATTATCGTTCAGTGTTTCCTTACCATAAACTATTTCAACAAACTCTATAAATCGGCCTACTATATCATCTGTGAAATACTCATCATCACAGATAGGAATAATTGCATCATTATCAGGAATAAACGTCTTATAATTATTTAAATTCCACACACCACCAGCATATACTATTCCATTTTCATCTAGAGAATAACGTCCAAACATACAGCCAACAGCATACGAAACGAATTTAGTAATATCATATTTTGTGGCGAGATGTATCGTTATTCTTTTATCCTCTACATCCGTTTGCACAGAATCAAATACCCCATAAACAATATTTATATATCTGTTTAATTCTATTTCGTTTTGTTTTACTTTAAGAAATCTGCTTTCACACTCTTTCTGCCACAGCGAATATGCAACTTCTATTGATTTCTCATTGTACTTAACTAATGGATTCTTTTCAAAATCCCATGAACTTTCTTCAGAATCATAATCCATCTTCTCTTCATTTACATTCTGAAAAACTAATTCATTAATACTATTTAACATTTCGCCTGTCGCTTTTATAAAGGGAAGAGAATTATAGTTCCCTGGTTTAAAATTTATAGTCGGATTTACTGCATTACATAGTATTTTTGCCAAATTTGAGTTTAAAAAAGCTAAAATCTCCAGTATATAAGAATCATCGGTAAATGCTGAAGCACTCGCTGAGTCAAAAAGAAATCCATTCTCATAATATCTAAACGCAAGATCACCACTAGTAATTGCTGAGCAACTAATATGTTTCTTAAAAATGTAATCAAGATTAAAGTTATGTGCCCATATCCTTTTACCTTTGGGGTCTAATTTTGTTTGCATTTCATATCCATCGTTTTTCCAGTTTACAATATATTCCCTGTTGCCATACCACTTTCTATATGCTCCTCCTTTGTCATAAGGAAACCATTTTCTCCCTGATTGTTTTGCGTCATCTCTATTATGATTAAATCCAATCGATTTATTATCTACTTCAAACCAATATCTCAAATAATAATTATTATCTCCAGGGACTAATCCTATTCGTGCATCTAGCACTGTCTCCATGGATTGTTTCTTGAATGTATCTCTAATACTTCTATTTAACCAATAAACAATTGGTTTACCTGGAATTATATTAAAATCTGCTTGTCTAACCCTGAAAAAATAATCACAATTAGTAGAATTGTTTATTGCATATGATGCATATTTTTCTTGTACCTCCATGTCACCCCTAAATTCTTCTAGTCTAATGTAATCACCTTCTTCATCTTGAAGATTTGACAAAACGAATGCACATACATCAACAGTTGCTTCTTTAAAAAAAGCACCTTTAGCCATTTGAATTAGCGACACAATATTTTTTTTGTCAACTAAATATTCCCGTAATTTTTCATACTGTTTAATAAACATCCATACATTTGGTGTCATGAATCCTACATAACCATCAGTAATACAATAGTCAAAATTCTTAACCATAAATACGCTAAACAAATCGCCCGAATAATCTTTATAATTATCATTTATATATTTCTTTAATACATTATTATATTTATTCAAATATGGAGGATTTGTCACAACTACAGCATATTTATTCTTTAATATGCCTATCAAATCGAGTATTTCAGTAAATCGAGTAATTACTAGACGATTTATTAAATCATCATGTTCTTTTATTTCTTCAATTCTGCTTTTACATAGTTCAATATCTATTTTATTTAGGTTATATATTGAACCACAATCTTTTGCAGAAGCTAAAAACCTACGTAATTCTTCTGTTTGAGCAATTAATGTATTATCATTATTATGGAACCTATTAAATATTTCATCATCAATAAAGTTCTCATCCTTAAATGAATATATATGAGGCTGAATATTTTTACTAAATATTCTTCTATTGTACTGTCTAGCCTTCATCATTAGGGAAAAATATGCAAGTTGTTCTGCTCTTGCATCAATATCAGTTCCATATATATTATTAAGTAGTATTTGTTCAGTTGCATCTCTATCCGAATAGCCACATTCGTTATATATATGAATAAGAACATCAAATGCGTATAATAAAAAATGACCAGATCCCACACACGGATCAAAGACAGTTACTTCTTGAGGTGAAATTACTTCTTTTACTGATTCATTATTATCATGAATATAATAACTTAGTTGTGCCGCTAACTTTGAATTAGAATTATGCTTTATCCAGTATTTTCCCAATGAGTTATCAATCAAATACTTAACGATCCAATCTGTTGTAAATAACTGTGTCGCTGCTGGAATATCCTCCCTTGCTATTATCCCTCCACCGATTGGATTTATTACCTCATCATGTTTTTCTGTAATATAGTATTGATATAACCAACCTATAATCTGAACTTGTTCCTTCCAATCTGACTCAGGAATGGACGTTACTAATTGTTCAATTACACTTCCCTCTCGTAAAAGATAATCCGGCAGTAATAATTCAGTATAATCAGAGATTTTTTGAAACATTCCCGGTAATATTTCATTTAGCTCGTTACATTGCATTATTAACAAATACTTATACAGTTCTTCATCTTGATTTGATGATTTCATGGCAAAAACTTTCTCTTTATCTATCCCTGATAATTCAAGATGTAATGCCTCCATTAGTATTTGAGGTTTAAAATTATTACTCTCATCTGTAAAAACTCGTATATGACTTGGTAAATATCCATTAACCTCCATAAATCTAAGCGCAATGAAACGATTAAACCAAGTGTACGCGACTTCTTCAATAACTTTCTTTATGCCTTCTTCCTTAATCTTTTTAATCAATATATTACGTTGCATTTTTTCAACCGAAGATAATATTAATCCATTTATATTCTCAATATTAATATCCAATTCATTTTCGTCTCCGATTCCATATTGCTGGGCTTTTTGAGTTATCTTTTCAATAAGTTCTCTTCTTGCCCATATTGCATATTTCTTTATTGCATTTTTATCCATACCATCTTCCTCTTAATTAATCTGTATTCCATCACTTCCCTGTAAGTATTGCTTCATCTGCTTTCTGATACTTTCTACATAAGCATCAATATCTTCATTAGATTTAAGCACCTTTGCTGGGAACATCTGCTGTCTTGCAATCTTCTTAATGATTTCCTTTTTTACGGGAGCTTTATCTTCTTTAGTTCCTGATGGTTTCACTACAGGAGCTGGTTTCGGTCTCATAGCAGCCTCTATTGCCATAGTAGCTCTGTCTTTTTCTTCCCACATTGGTACTGACATACCATCTAGAAGCGCCAGACTATTTTCCTCTGCAATCTGTTCTTTCTTCTGATCAAAGAACTTATCTGCTCTTTCTGAAATGAGCTTTGTATCTTCATTAGCAAAAGCATTCTCATGAATTGTCTCTAAGCATGAACGAACTACTTCAAGAAGGTTTGTTCTCTTTTCTTCAAGCATTGCATTATGAGATTTTTCTACTTTACTCTGTAACTCATTAAGTTCAGGAATACGCTTGTAGTCATAAGTCTTGCCATCAAATACTGTAGTGATAAGTCTCATCTGATTAAGAGCATACTCTGCTTCCTGATCATGGCTTATATAATCCAAATCTTTCTTAAGACTTTCTACAAAGTTTGCTGCATTATCAAAAACAGAAACCTGTGTTTTAAAGAAACTTTCAACATTCTTTAAATGGTCCTGCATATCATAAAGAGAGTCTTCACTTGCTATTACCTTATCAATAAGAGCAATGTTATCACTCTTCTGGGATAGAACTTCTCTTACAACTTTTACAGCATCACGAACAGTAGGATAGTCAGGATATTTACGATCTTCATACTTAGAACTCAAATCAATGTAATGTGCTTCGAGCTTTTCAAACTCCGTAATAATAAATGCAACCAATCCATCTTCATCTCCAGGAACATCCATAACATCAAGAAAATCTCTAAGAAATTCTCTTGTTTCCTTTATTTTAGACGGATTTGCAATATAACGCTTTGCAATTTCTGTTTTACCTATTTCACTCTTCTTACGAAGCATGTCAGGAAGCCTGGAATCGGTAGGCTGAATGGTCATGCCACTATACTTAATAGTTACCTTCTGCTCATAGATAAGAAGTGCAACTACGGCCGCTATGTCAATTTCTCTCCAACCACTTGGAATTCCCTGATATCTTGCCTGGATATCAGACATCTTTGTTGTGATATGTTTCATATCCTGCATTTCAAGATATTCTTCAATCTTCTGAGCAGCTCCACTGTTAGGATTTGTTCCTGCAATGTACTGCTCTGCTCCTGTAAGAATAGAAACGATATCTGAATCATCATTAACATTCTTTCCTACAAGTTCAAGATCGTGATATACATGAGTGACAAGATACTCAAGGGCCTGATCCAACTTGCTCTTAGCATCTCCACCCTTTATGTCAATATGCTCACCATCTACATAGAACTGTGCTCTCTCGATTGCTTTTTTAATTGCATCAAGAGCATCGTTTTCATACTTTGTTGCCTCATCCTGCTGATTACGGACGATATCCTGAACAGACTTAGGACTCTGTGCTAAATTTCTTGTCTTTACATACTTTCTAATCTTCAGAGCATTCTCAATAAGCTCATAATATTTACCATCTCCAAGAACAACGATTGCCTGTCCCTTAGAGTTTGTTTGTAATCTAAGCTCATTCTTTTCTGTATCATCTGTTGCGATAGAATAAATCTGTAGCTTCATTCCACCGGTAACAGACCCAATTGCCTGACCATCCACATACTGGTCATATGGGAAGTCATAGATCTTATAGCGATACTTCTTCTTATCGTAAATATCACCAAATACAAGATGTCCGATTCTCTCTATGATCTGCGCTGTATCCACTGAAGTATCTTTGATTTCTCTTGCGATGTCCTGTTCTTCATCAGTAAGGAAGTTATAGGTATTTCCGGTTCTTCCAATATAATTCTGGCTGAGAAGTCTATTTAATGACTCACTTACCTGATCACGCATGATTTTCTTGTTCATGTTGATATTATCCGCCATAAGGATAACAATAGAATCCAAAGTAGACTTTACGTCATTATCCAGATAACGAATCAGATAAAGGAGCTTTAATACATCAACATCCTGAGGTTTGATACCTCTGTCTTCATCAGCCGCAGTCTGACATCTTTCGATAACACGACGAATAGCGCCGTCCAAAAATGTGTGAACAGTGTCATAGAAAAGATAGAATGGAGCAATGCTGTACTCATCTTTATTTTCAATTTTCTGTGCTGCTTCCTGAAATCCTGAAAGCATTGACCTCTCACCACCGGATAAATGCTTACCAGCATTACCATGCTTACGAATTTCAGAAAATACCTTCTGCATCAATATAAACTGATATGGAACAAACGGGAAATTCCTAGAGAAGTCCTGGGCGGTCTCATATCCTCTTATATCTAAAAGAGCATCGTCTTTATTGAATTTAAGGAGATTTCTAAGACCATATTCGTTTTTCTCATATACCTCTGTTAATTTTTCATCTGCTTCATCGGTCTTAGACAAAATTCTCTTCTGGATAACCTCATCTGCAGATGCAGATGAAAGTGAAAGTCTTGTCTTAAATCTTGCCTGGATACGTGAGAACTCATCCTGACGCGTCTTAATGATTTCATCAAGAGCTTCCTGCCCCGTACAGACAACCCAAACTTTTCCTTCGCACTCACTACCGATTTTTTCTACGAGTGACTGCAAGTTAATAAGGTGGTCTGTGTTGCTTCCGATGTACTGACCAACCTCGTCAATCATAAATAACAAACGGAAGTTATCCGGCTTTTTATTCACATAATCTTTGATTTCAGATACAAGCTGGGCAATACTCATCTCAACTGTTTCTGTACCATTGAACCAGTTACGAGAAGCTTCCTCACTCATTCCGAGAACCTGCTGTAATGTAGCAACGATATCATCTTCCCAAAATGCAAAGGCATCTCTTGACTCAAGCCAAGGTTGTCCATTCTTTTCTTCAAAGACTCTTCTGAATTCATCTGTCTTGCCCTGTTTATCAATAAACTGCTCTAGCTTTGCAACCTTAAGGTCCTCACCATAGAATCCAAGATAGTTGTAGAACATCTTGGCAAACACACGAAGCACTGCTGTAGCATCTTTATTGATAGAACCTTCTATATCGATATTGAAAAGGATTGTATCAGTCTCACCTTTTGTTGCACGGTCAATAAGCATAAAGGTTGCCGGATCATCCTCAAACTTAGAACGGAATCTCTCAACAGTCTTTACTCCATCTACTTCTTTATTCTCTAATATGTATGAAAGAATCTTTAAGAAGTGAGATTTACCGCTTCCAAAGAAACCAGAAATCCATACACCGATATCTGCAGTTTTCTCATTAAACGCATCACCATAGTTGTTGAAGAAAGATATAAAATGCTTCTTCAGTTCCTTGGTGATAACATATTCATTCAATTCCTGAACCAGTACTTCATTTGCATCCTGGTCTACTTTTACTACGCCATTGATCTTTCTATCGATGTTATCCTTAAACATCTGCTGAATCTTCATTTGATATAATCCTCCATGTTAAATCGCATTAAACGCTCTATAATATCCATTTGGCTCAAGCTTATCGAAAAGCCTAAGCTGTCTTCCATTGAAACTACCAGGATACATAACTAAAATTGGGATACTCGGAACTTCAGGCTGTATCGCTTCGAGGAGCGCATGCACTCTTGCAAATGGGAACACCTCTCCCACTCCGGTAATTAGAAGCACATCACCTTCCCGCTGTTCTTCTGGTTTGATTTTCTCTACAAAAGCTTTATTATTTGCAAATCTAAGAATCTGGTCTTTCAGATAATCTTTGCCTTTTTTCTCTTCCATGGATGCTGCGCCTTTTGTAATACGCTTATCATCACAAATCTCTAAAAAAGCTCTGTAAAGATTTTTCTCTATTACATTGCATACCAGATCCTGATTAGCTACAAGTTGTTCTGTAAAATATCTTACTGCCATCTCATCTGCCGGATCATAGCAGAAGATATGTATGTTAACTTCATTGCTAAGTCCATTTCCTTTAAGAAAATCTTCTTCCTGTATACGTTCTTTTAGCCTATCAAGACGTTCTAATATATCGCTCATTTATTTCTCCTCGCGTAGCTTTTAGAAAAAGCAATTAAAAGCCGGAAGTGCTATTTCATCATTATTTGCCCTTATGGCATTTTCCAATTCTGTACTGATGAGTATAGGGTTAAGTTTTGTAACTCTTGACCCATCTATATATTCATTCTCTATCAAAATTTTATTAAGTACCTGTTTGAGCTTCTGCACAGTTGAATCAGCCCACGATGCCACCTCATCATCCTGTTCCTGTAGTCTCATAAAGAAAACATTCAAATCCATCTTGCCATAAGATAAATCCTGTTCCTCAAACTTCTTGCCAATGACTGTTATCATGTAATCCCATACCAGACGATATTGCTTCATCATGGCATAAAGGCAGGCCTGCTTGGCAACCTCTACCGGACCATGCGCGATAACTCCTATAAGTGTCAAATCATCAAGGCAATGTAGTCTCTTTACACAGACTCTTGCGATGTTCCTGATCATACGCTCTGTCGGGAATTGGAAAAGATTCTCCTCGAGTACTCTATCGACAATCTCCTGGTCGTTCAGGTTTTCATCTGTCATTAACCTTGCAACCACTCTGGTCTCGTGAAAGAGAAACTGTTCCCTTGTCAGTGCACCGCTTCCCTTGTATGGTGAATCAATTCCCTTTATCATGTATTACTAACCTCTTCATCCGGTATAGTCTCCATGATGTCACCAACATCACATTTTAAGACTTCGCATATTCTCAAAATGATATCCATGGAAATTGTTTCATCCTTACCGAGTTTTGCCATGGTGTTAGGGCTCATTTGAGCAAGCTCACGTAATTTTGTCTTGTTCATTTTTTTATCGATTAACAGTTTCCATAACTTGTTGTAGCTTACCTTCATGTAGTTCTACCTCATTGTCTTCTGATACGATGTTTTAATCACCGATAAACCTGTTGTTCATGTACCACAAAAATGTATAAAATCACAAGGTTATTTTACCATTTAGAGCTATTTGACTCAATACGAGACTTTGGTGTTTCTATACTTTTTATATCTTGACAATTCGGTATTCTTTCTCTCTTTTACATTACCATTACCCCCTTTCTTGATATCAATATAGCTATTTGGGTTTATTAATAATTCGAATTATGTTGTTGATTTATTTAAAGGATTCGAAAGATGCAAAAAACTGCCGGCATTTCTACCGACAGTTCTTATAAGACTTTTTTTGATTGTTTTTATATATCCTCTGGCTTTAGATAATGTCCTGCATCGCATTTTATGTATAGCCCGTATTGCCCGACTTTTGCCGTTAGTTCACACCTATGCTGAGGCACCTGATATGTTTCACACAAATATAATGATATATTATCCATCTATTCTCAAATTTCCAACATATCTAATAAATTGATTTTTATATGGTTTCTTTAATACATTTATAACGATTACATACATTTAACGATAAGGTATTTTTAACCGTTAAAAAATATACTATGTCGAGCATCATATTTTTATGGTTACGAATTATTCCCATATATAGCCCTAAACATGGCATAAATACATGTCTTAGTGTGTAAAAGACCTGTATTTATGCTGCTTTCCGCTGTGTCAGTGCTGATTCCCAGTATCAATTCAAGTAGGGTTATTTCTTAAACTATCACATTAAGACTCAATATCCTTCGAATTAGATGAGCTTACCACCTCCCCGGAATCCGCATTCACAAAATCCACATGGACATTCTCAGGTTTTTCTCCAGAAAAGACTCCGTACATACCGCCATACATATATAGCGCTAATATCCCAAATGACTCTGCAAAATCCGGCTCCTTGTTCTTTGTGGTAACAGTGAAGCTTGTAAAATCCTCATTAGCTTCGATCTTTGTGATGTTCGGATACTCTTCCGAGCCTACCATCTCTTGGAGTGACGTATTAATAGAATCCCTGATTCCTGAAAGTAGCTCCTCGTGCTGTGCCTTGTTCATCACATAAGTAGCACTTCCATCACTGTTAAGCGTTATGGATTTAAACCCTTTTTCCTTTGCAAGCTCATCAAGCTCTTTCTGGGTAGTCTCTCCAACATAGTCTTTCGGAATATTAAGAGTCACGTTGAATAGCCCCTTGTCAACATTTACGTCACCAAGAGCTTCAAGTTCTTTCATGCCGTCATCAGAAGTCTTTGTGGTTTCTTCTGTCTCAGGTTCCGTACCCTTTTCAGTCTCTGCTGTTGTACTCTTTAAAGCCTCTGGCTTTGCTTCCTCTACCTGACTGCCGCAGCCTGAAAGAGCCGATAAAACAATTGCAAATGTAAGGATTATTGCTAATGCTCTCTTATTCATGACTTAGAATCCTCCCTTTCGTCCGGTGAAATAGACTTCAACCGTATCAAATGGCTCGTAGGATGTGATCTGCTTTGAAAGTGTAGCGCCCGGCTTTATCTCGCTGTCTCCGTCTGTTATATATGTTGATCCATATTCAACTACGTTTCCGGAAGAATCCAGGAATAAAGCATATGCTTCTACAAACTTTGCAGCCTCAGTACCCTTGTTTGTTGCAGTAACGACCACATTTTTATCATTTATGTTCTGAACCACTTCAAGATCACTAAGTACCGAACCATAATATGGATCCGTGTCATAGCTCATGGTATATTCAACATGGTCAATGTCCTTTACAGAGTCAAAGTAGAAGGTTGCTATTGATTCTTCCCCGGGGCCTACTACATCTATTGAACCATCGTCAGCACCGATCACGTTTCCTGATGCATCATATGCTGTCATATTGATATTAATCCCTACGGTTTTTTCACTGTTGTTTCCTATCACAAGGAACCTCATGCTGTCGCCTATAGTGTTTTCATAGCTGTATTCCTTAACAGAAAAGTCACTGTCTGATACTTCGTTTGTTGAAACGGAAGCCTCTCCATCTGATCTGCCTGTCAGATAACATTCAACATGGTCAAAATCATTATAGGTAGAGAGCTGAGCAGATAATGTTGCCCCCGGCTTTATTTCACTGTCATTATCAGTCACATATTTGGAATCATATGCAATAACTTTTCCATCAGAATCAAAGAAAAGAGCGTAGGCTTCTACAAACTGGGCATTGTATTCACCATCATTCGTTGCCCTGATGGTAATATTCTTATCATTGATAGTCTGCTCCATACGGATATTGTTGATGACCGGCTTATAATATGGACTTGTGTCATATGAAAGCGCACAGTCAACCTTGTCTATTCCGGAAACACTATCGAAGTAGAAAACCATGAGGCTTGTCTCTCCGGGACCAAGGACATCTATTTCTCGCTGACTTGCCCCTATCACACTACCGGCAGAATCATAAGCCGTTGCATTTCCGTTGATCTCTACCGTTGCTGCGGAATTATTCTTTACTATATAGAAATAAAGCGAATCACCTATTGAGTTCTCGTATATGTAACCGGTCTTCTCAAAATCCTCATCGCTTACAGATTTTGAAGTCATCGAAGAAGCTGTTTCCTTCTTCTGCCTGTTATCGACTACTGTAGAGCCTGAACCGCCGCTTTTCTCGGTTTCTGTACGATTGTCCTTCACTTCAACATTTGCTTCAGTAGTCTGAGCTGAACCTTGGTTTGACCCGCAGCCTGTCAAAATTGACATTGATAAAATAAGTGCCAAAGACCATTTCTTCATAATTCCGATCCTCCTATATCTTTCTGGAAACCATCAGGAACCCGATTCCTGAAAGTAACGCCGCAAGCGCTCCTACGATACAGGCAAGACCAATGTCCCCAAACATCATGGAACCAAGAAATATCCCCGCCACTCCCACAAGAATAAGTAAAATAGCTATAACTTTCATTCCAACCTCCGTGTTAGATATATATGAAGTTTCTCTGTGCCTCCCTACACAGGTTTTACCAGTATTTTGTTAAACAGGTTTTTGAACCTAAATTATGAATCTATTTTTCAGAAGAAAATATGAAGTAGAACCAGGGCTATGAATATGGCAAATACTACTGCTGACACGAATTCCCAAAGATTGTCCCCTGATCTTTCATCGTGATGGTCAAACTCATAGTCCAGATAATCATCTTCAAGGTCTACGTCATATCTCTTGTTACTCATGCTATTTTGGCCACCTCCTTAAAGCCTTTTATGCAGAAAATGCCATCATTCATAAAGGCTCTTACATCATCCTCAAACCCTTGTCTTGAAAGGTAATCTACCCGCTCTAATACATCATTCCATTTCTTCCGGAACACTTCGAGATCCATGCCACACATCTCAGAGACTTCCTTTTCGCTGTATCCTGCGGCATATCTTATACGGATATCGATGTTCCTTAACATCAGTGTCTTTTTACTTGGCATCCTAACCATACAGTCCTCCTGATTCTCTACCGGTCACGCTCTTCGTGACCAAAACTCTATACTTTTTATATATGCATCCGCCATTGTATTGGTCACGGATGCTTTTTGATGTAAGAAGAAGCAAATCCTTTCCAATGAGGCTTATCTGTTCTTCTTATCCTATAAATATCGTAGCAAATAAGGTGAGAAAAAAATGTACATAAAAGAAGAACATATATTCTCAAATATAAAAAGAGGTACATATTAGTAATTTCCAAAAATATAAAAAAAGTGGGTTAAATCCGACAGTTTTTCGAATCTAATCCACTTTGGATTTTATGATTGAGATGATGTTGTATTTTTACAGGATCATCGATTATAAGAGGTTACCGACAGTATATACTGCATTCAGTACGAATTCTTTATCTTCGCCATCATCAGGGTATAGTTTTTTCTCGAAGCCGATACCGAGATGTTCAAGACAGATGTCCATGAAGCAACTAAAAATACCTATATCAATGCGGTTATAAAATGAAATCTTGTCAACAGGCATGATTCCTCTTTTGCCTTGTTTCTTATACCTGTAAACCGAAATCTCACCATCGTTCTTTACATACCACGGCTGAGAATTACAGGCACTCGGAGCAAACCTGACAATATCACTCAAACCTGGAATCTTCACACCTTCCCATATTTCTTCTACACTCTTCCTTTTGCTCTTAAACATATCCTTACGGTATTTGGAATCATCACTGATTTTCCGTATAGAAAACATAATGACGAATTCCATATCTTCAAAAGGCTCTTCTTTTGTTTTTCCTATTCCGAACCAGAGTGTTCCGATGTTTCGGGATACAAGATAAAGGTCTAGTTGTTCACCGAGATATCCGATGTTTTGTAAATAGCCGTCTTTCTTTTGACTGTAAAGTAGGATACAGTATTCTCCTCCTCTTTTACAGTTAGTCTGCTTTTCGGGAACAATGCGGATAGTGGTTTTGATATCGGGATTCAAAGGAATAAACGTTGTATATGCATTTTGTATCTCGTCAAGTTCTGCTCTACTGATTGATTCGTTCCCGACATTTATGAAAATATGAAATGACTTTCTTTTAAAAATCATTTCATAAAATGATTTATCCACTAACAATCACCTCCGTAAATCATATACACTGATTTGTATTATTTCCAGAAAACAACTCTGTAAGTTGCAATGCATAACAGCTGTATAGGAAGTACACCTGACTGACGCTCTACTTGAAAGCCTTGCTCTATAAGCACGTCTGCTTTCCTATTCATATCTTCTGCACTATGGCAGATAATTAGCCTTTTTCTTTTCACGTTCCTTAATTCTCTCATCATACTAATAAATCTTTCCATAATCTTATTCTCCAAAACATTTTCGTTTCCTTGCCTTTTTATCCCAGTCTCTGTTTTCACACCAGTAAACAGTCCTGTCCGTAACGTCATATACCATGGATACAACGGGTCGGACAAACCTCCTGAGAGACTGCTTTCAGTACTTCGAAGCAATCCTCCACATCGAAATCATCTGTTGCTTTATTCAGCATATCCTTAGCAATGTGATATCTGTCCCAGCCCATCCATGGATGTGACTCTGAGTTCTGTTTATATGGTGAGAAATTAGTTAAAATCTTGTATTCAGGTTTTTCGTAAAAACTGCAGCCCTGCCCAGGCACTATGTGAAGTACGTTGCCTTCAGCGTCCGACAAGGCAGACATGAATGTCAGCCCCGGTATACTGTAAACCGGTCTCTCAGTCACTATTTTGCAGATCTGCTTCAATGTTTTCTTCTGCAACAAAAGATCGATGTCCAGCATTATTACATTTTCGCCGTCTCCCGCAGGATCGCTTCTTCTGTCAGCCGGCCAGCATGTAGGCATACCAACAAAGTCTCCTCTGGAGTTCGCGCCAAACAGCGGCATCCAACCTTCCGTCGCATCATTGACCTCGATATATACCCCTTCTTCTGCAGGCCTGACTCTGTATTCCATATCCAGAATATCCAGATTCCAGCCCACTATCGTCTTTTTCTTATTTACTACTACGCTAGTACACATTCTTGTTCCCCTCCTTTTGCATCCTATCGTTCGGTAGGTTGAGCTGTATTTTTTTACCGGTCAGCCTTAAGGGCCAGCCGGTATCATTTATTATATACATTTGATTGCTTATACGGTTCTACTTTGCGTAGACCTTGAAGAACTGCATCACGTGTTTGTGCACCAGATCCATCACCTCATTCTCTCTGCCAGGCTCCCTGTCGCACAAATTGATCCAGACTGTGATCGATGATGAGAGCTGTGCTGCCATGATCTCAGTATCCGCTTCTTTAAGCGTATTGCTGCGGATAAGGAATCTGATCATACCTTCAAAATACTTCATGATGTCTGCATAATTCAATTTGGTCTGCAGTACGGCAAGTTCTTTGTTACGAAACTGCTCTATAAGGAGCATCTTGCGTCCCCTGCTGATGGCGGGATCATGTACGATATATCCGACCTGTGCCTGAATCATCTTCGCGACGTCTTCGGCAGTCATCCCTTCTTTATCTTTAGTGAATTCAGGATCATCCCAATTTGCATTAGCGAATATGGAATGTTCTGCATATCCTTTCAACACCGAGTCTACGACATTATCAAGAATATCTTGCTTGCTTGCGAAATGGCTGTACAGAGATGCCTTGCGAATACCTACCGCATCTGCGATCTGTGAGATGCTCGTAGCTTCATATCCGTTTACTGAAAACAGATCGAGCGCGACATCCAGTATCTCATCCCTTGTATTGCCCTTCTCCATAGCTTCCCTCCAGCAGCAAACATTCCGATACAACTATTCATATCATAACTACCGTTCGGTCGTTAGTCAACACTCGTTTTACGAAATGATCCGATAATACTCATTGGATGAAACTTTATATAAGAATAATTTCTGACTGACACCACGGGGAAGCCCGTGGGAGCAGTCAGTTGCTATTGCAAAAAGCTTCCAGCTGTCTTATCCCCTCTTTACTTAGATAAGGTCTAAACAACCTTAGACTTAAGAAAATAAACGAATCTTCATCCATAGTAGTATATGTATTTTTTCGCCCTGAGTTGACTGCCCATGTTACATGGGAAAGCATCTCCATCTCTATGATATCTTTAAGATCCTCATCCTTGACTGATTTTTTTATAATGCCACATTCTCTCAGGTCCATAACCTTTTTCAGCAATATTTCCTTTTGTTTCTTTACATTACTGCTGTTGTATTCATACAGGTCATCATCCATGGTCTGTAAGCTCATATCCGCAAAGAAGAATGAATTGGCCTTAATACCCTTAGTCATCTGTAAAAGATGACTTCTAAGGTCATCAAGTGACTTTGCTTTATCCGTATTAAGCTCCACAAGATTCTTTTCTAAAAGAGCCTTTAATATCTCATCCCTTTTTTTGAAGTGATAGGTGAGGTTTCCAATGCTTATTCCCATATCGTCGGATATCATTCTTAAAGATACTTTCCTATATCCGTTCTCATTAAATAATCTCTGGGCTGTTGAGAGGATCTTACTTCTTGTCTCGTTAATCATAGCTTACCCCTTTCATTTCAGAGCTAATTATAGGACATTTGTACTAATTTTGCACGTAAAAATATTGACAACGGTGGGAAGTCAATTATAATCAATTAGTACAAACGTACTAATTGAAAGGATTTATATATTATGAAGAAAACTATTATCACTACTGCACTTATTTCTGCTATCGTCATGGCAGGCTGCACATCAAATGTACCTGTTGCAAACCCTACTACCGAGGCTGAAACCACTTCTGCTCCTGAAGCATCCGAAACAACAGTGACCTCTGGTCCTGTAGAAGAAGTCGCATACGGAACATACTCAAGTGAAGGTGAAGCATCCGACAGTCTTATACGTGTTACTCTGACTGTTGAGGATGGAAAAGTGACCTCCGCTGTATTTGATGACATGCTTATCCCTGTTGCAAATGGCGGAGCTGCCGGTATTGCTGAACTTGATGATGAAACAAAGACAGCCCTTGGTGACATGGTGATAGAAGCTAATGATAAGGCATATCCTACATCCATGAAGATTGGTGACTATGTCTTTACTGCAAAGGCAGATGATAAAACTGGAGTAGCATATACAGCTGAGATTGACGGGAAAGAAACTGAACTCATGACTTATATTGTCACAAAGGAAGGCGGTGACTGGTACTGTTCTCAGGACAAGGCAGAATTCCTTGATAAGGATGGAAATGTTGTCGGTGAAGCTAAGATTCAAACAAAGAAGGACATTAACCACGGTGAAGACTTCTGGCCAAGTGATTTACACTTCAACGGTAACATTGAAGCTTTAGAGAAGTTTGTTGTTGAGAACGGCCTTGACTATGACCTCTCACAGATGGTTCAGAACGATGATCATGTTTGGGTAGTTGCTGATGCTGTAACAGGTGCAACCCTTGCCGGTGCTCCTAATTATCTCCGTATCGCTCAGGAAGCAGCAAAATAATGTGAATAATAAAGCAAAGGAAGGGTTCTGGCCCTTCCTTTTTAAGTTCATTGTTTTTGAACATACTCAGTATAAACCTGGTCCACTGCTTCATAATCTCTAAGATCATCCTGCTTTACATAAGCTTCATAGGCGAGTTCTTTTAATCTGTTAGCCTCTTCCACTGATACATTGTGTTTTTCCATAAACCTTTCCATCATATAGCTCTTTAGGAAACGTTTATGTCCCTCAAAATCTTCATTGGATCTTATCTCACGCCATTCTTCTTCAGATACCGCCTGTACTAATCCGTCAACCTCCGTATCTTTCAGCAATAAGTATTTCTCCATGGCTTCTTCCTTGGTTTCTGCATTGATAATCACTTCCTGCTTTGGAATTATCCTGTATATCATAATTTCCTCTTTCTGCAGCCATTGGCCGCTATAATCTCATCATCCGAAAATCCGTATGCTTTCGAGCTTTTCTGCAATGAACTTTTCTCCGGATGACTTGTTTGTTGTTACAGAGTAATTATGGAAAGAGAAAACAGATATAAGAGATAGGTGCTAAACAAAGCTAGTTACTCATAATCAATTTTACGGATATATGTGTATATTTACATATATATCAATATATTCGTTAATCAAGCGCTGATTTAATAAAAATAAGACTTTTACCATTTCAATCAACGCCCTTCAATATCTATCCCGATTCGGCTTTTTTTATATATTTTTCTATATAAATTTTCCTGATCCTGCCGATAAGCCCAATAGGAAGTATTTAATGTATTTGAACATGATCTCAGGAGATTTATCATGCCAAAACTCACAATCAATGATGCCCTCACCACCTATGGAAAACAGATCAGAAAATATACGATGAGAATGAGCGAAGTTCGTCATGAGAAGGAATCATTGGCGAAGATAATGGAAGAAGAGCCGGAAAAAGCCGATGTCTTAAAGGAAGATTATGACCGGCTGGAACTTAGCTACCAGGCACTTTCGAAAAAACATAAGGAATACTGTGATTATACGGCCATGGTCACAGAACTTCAGGCATCCCTCCAGAATATACAGGCTGCAAAAAATGAAGCTGACGCTTATGCCAAGGAAAGCGAAGAAATGAGCAAATGCATGCAGGTGGCCATTCGTTACGGAAAAGGTGATCGTGTACCTGCAAAGGATTTAAAGAAACTGATGGAAAAGTTCCCGGAACTATACACCATGGCAGAGCAAATGAGGATGATGGCTAAAAAATCCAATAAGAAACATAAGTCTCTTTGGGAAGACGAAGAGGAAAAACCGGAAGATCAGCAGGATATAGGCGAAACCGAAGCGCCTGATGGTGCCCCGGAAATAGTAGGAGATGATGCTGTAGCTTCGGATGCCGGAGGAACCGGCTCGGAATAAAACAAAGAAAAGGCCTGTGAAGATACTGCTAATACTTCACAGGCCCTTTTTCGATATTATTGAAAGCCACTACACGTTATAGTCCTGTTACCAAATATTGCGGCACCGACTCTCACCATCGTGGCTATCTCTTCCACCTCATAGTCACCAGTCATCCCCATGGAAAGGACCGGAAGTTTGAAGTCATTGTCTTTTCAGCGATAAGCTTTTTCTCATAGAATTCATGCGCAAGTGCATTAAGTTTTTTAAAAACTTCTTTACACCTCCAGAACATCAATCATTCCATTTTTTTAATGCTGTCCATCTATCATGGAGATAATATGCCGCCATCTTTGGCTGTCTCTCTCTCGTGAAAATTCCCTTCTTATTTCCATTTACTCTTCTAACACTTTCTGCAGTTGTAAAATCAGCAAAATTCCATACATGTTCTCCAATAACATAATCCAGGGAATCAAATACATCACTATATGTTTTAAGATAAGCAACCTGATACTCCTCACTAAACATACGCTGACTCATAGAATGCATTCCAGCCAAAGTATCTGCACCATATTCAGTAAGCATTAAAGGTTTATCCGGGCATCTTTTATGGAATCTTTCGATTTCATCTTTTAAAAGTGCAGCTGCTCCTTCCAACTCACCCTCGTTATCATACCATCCACGATATCGGTTAATCATCAGGATGTCACAAAGGTCTGACACCCTGCAAGTTTCCGGTGTAGATCCTTCGTAAGTGACTACACTGACTGGTCTTTTCTGAGGATCTGTATCCCGGGCTAACTCTATAAGAGGTTCGAAATATTCTCTTGCACCCTTTTCTTGTGCTGCAGGCTCATTGGCAATACTCCAGCATATCACACATGGATGATTCTCATCTCGTTCGATAAGGTCTTTTATGGCAGTTGCATGATCCTTCGAAGTTTTCATTTCTGTCCAGGTGTTATTTTCACTTTCAAGCATTCCGGTAGCTGTAAATGCAGTATTTAGCCCAACAGCAGGAACTTCATCTATCACAAGTATTCCCTCTTCATCACAAAGCTGCATCATCTCTTCGCTGTAAGGATAATGACTTGTTCTGAAAGAATTGGCACCTATCCATTTCATCAAAGCAGTATCTTTTACCATATATGCAGAATCAAAGCCTCTGCCATGAATCGGAGAATCTTCGTGTTTACCAAAGCCTTTTAAGTATATGGGCTTTCTATTGAGTAAAAGTCGACAATTTTTTACATATACATCTCTAAAGCCAAATCTTTCTTCATAAACATCTCTATTTCCATCTTCATCGGTAAATGTAACCTTTGCCGTATAAAGCTTAGGGTTTTCTGGTTCCCAAGGAATAGTTCCTATTATATCTGAAGAACCAACTCTACCGGTTCCAACATAAAGACTTTTGTTCTCATCTAACAGTTCTATAGTTAATTCACCATATGACGTTGTAGTAATATCCCATGAAAACTTTCCTTTACTGTCACCATTTATCTTTATGGATTCTATATGGTTTTTCGGTACAGTGTATAGAAATACTGGCCTCATGATGCCTGTATAGTTGTAAAAATCAAAATTAGGATAATTAAATATTTTACTACCTATACCCGGATATTCTTTTTTCACTAACCTACCCGCTGGTAATGTGGTGTAGTCTACAACATTACTGACTATTACAGAAAGGTTATTTTTACCTATATTAACATTATCTGTTACATCAAATTCAAAAGGTAAAAATCCCCCTCTATGCTCACCGATAAACTTGTTATTTATATAAACACAACAATTATGAGTCACACTACCAAAACGAAGATATATTCTATCAAGCATCATCTGAGAGTTAATGTCAAAGGATCGTTCATAGAGCATTTCGCCGACATGGTCACTGAACTTTCTGCTCTCATAAATATCATTGTATGATGAAGGGACCGGCATAGGAACCATGTCCTTATCCACTGATAATATTTCATTTCTAGGTTCAGCTTCATCAATTAGTCTGAACTTCCATATGCCATTTAAGTCGAACACCATTCTGCTTTCTGTTATCTTAGGATACAACATTATACCACTCCCTTATCTTCATAATTCAATTGTCTTAAATATTTCGAGAGGCTATTACCCTTTTTCTGCTATAAGAGCTGCTCCATTTTTGTCCATATTGGAGATAGCCTCTTCAAGAGACTCTGCCCCTAAGAGATATTTTCCACCTTCATCTCTCATGATATCTTCCATCTCTGTTCCATATGCAGGTACATTGTTATAAACAATGTCTTTCCAATCCGGGTTTGTTAATACTTTTTCCAACGCATCCATATCAAGATACTTAGGATCCTCTATCTGTGCTTTCGCAAACTCCATCTTATCGATCCCCTTTTCAGCAGAGAAACTCATTGAACGTATCTTCATACCCTCTGTTGTATAGAATCGAATATAATCATATGCTTCCTTAGGGTGCTTTGAATTCTTTGCTATAGAATAATACAGACACTCAGTATAAGTTCTTCCAGGCTCAGCATCTTTCCATCTAGGAATAGGTGCAAATGTTGTAGTAAAATCATGAGGATACTTATCCTGGTCATCAAGTTCAGGAATCATGTAATTTCCAATTGGCATCATTGCAACGTTGCCATTAAAGAATTTATCTCTATAATTCATATTCATTGAAGTAACATCTGAGTAAGGTACCTGGCACTTATCAGTTTGTTCCATATCATATCTAAACTGCAGGAAGTCATGAAAAACAGGATCATCAAAATTTGTAGCTGTCATATCAGCATTGAACATAGGGTTATCATCGAATGTAGACCATAATCCCATGTTAAAGAAATGGCCCCAGGTATGAAAATAACTGCCATATCTCTTGCTTGCACCATCACCAGTGGTCAACTTATTTGCATATTCTCTGTAATCGTCCCATGTCCAGTCAAGTGGAGGAACTTCAAGACCTGCTTCGTCAAGGTAATCTTTATTGATCATCACAAACCATGATTTCAGATCACCAGGAATACCATACATTTTCCCATCTACTCTTGAGACAATCTGATAAATATCTTCAGGCTTTACACCTTCTTCTTCAAAATATTCATCTACAGGAAGATATGTTCCCGAACCTGCACGTTGTGCCTGTTCACGAAATGAACCATCCATAAGAATGTCCATTTCTTCACCACCAAGTACCATAAGATCCACTTTTTTATGATATTCTGCGGCAGTCATATCGCCATAATAATCATAAACTATATTAATATTTGGATGATCTGCCATATAGGCATCTGCAACTTTCTGATCCAGATCCTTACTTTGTGTCTGCCAGGTTAAAAACCTTAAAGTAACTTCATCTTCACTTTTTGATTCTTTGCTGGTTTCCTGTGTTTTTGTGACATCTACCGTAGCACTTTCAGGAACAGAGCCACTGCTTCCGCAGGCCATAAGTCCTGCCGTCATTGCTACAACTAGTGTTGAGGCGATACTTTGCTTGATCTTTTTCATTTTTTATTTCTCCTTTTATCCTTTTACTGCACCGGTTGCGATTCCATCGACCACATACCGCTGACAAAATAAAAACACGATTATAAGTGGCAATATAGAAGATACTGCCGCAGCCATTATCAGTGAATAATAGCTTCCTGATTCTGAAGCAAATTGACGCATTCCAAGCTGAATAGTATACAAATTCCTATTATTAAGAAATACAAGTGGAGTCTGATAGTCATTCCATGTCCAAACAAACTTAAGGATTGCCAAGGTAGCCAATGATGGTTTGATCATAGGAAGAATGATGTTCCAAAAGATAGTAAAGTGACCTGCTCCATCTATCATTGCAGATTCAGATAGAGAATCCGGTATCGCGAGCATGGCCTGTTTCAATAAAAATACTCCATAAACACTAAATGCAAGCATCAACACGATACCAACATGAGTGTTATAAAGCTTGACCTGACGCATAATGATAAACTGAGAAACAATCGTTACCTGAGGTGGTATCATCATTGTTGCAAGATATAGCAAAAAGAGAATGTCACGACCTTTAAATTTAATCTTAGAAAAACCATAGGCACCTAAGGCAGACACAGATATCTGTGCTATAGTAGCCAATATGGCAACTTTTAAAGAATTAATATAATATAGACCAAAATTATATTCTTTTCCCCACACTTCTCTCATGTTCTGTATGAGATTCCATCTTTTAGGAATCCATTCTATAGGAAAATTGAAAACATCTGCTTCTACCTTACATGCTGTAGAGATCATCCAGATCAACGGTAAAAGCATCGTTATCCCGATAAACCACATTATTACTGTCAATACTATTGTCGAAGAAGTGACCCGCTTATGTTCCATTTTTAAGACCTCTTTTAATCTAATGTAAATTTACTCTGCATTTTCCACTGGAATACCGTCACTAAAAAAATAAGTGCGAACAATGCCCATGCAAGCGTATTGGCATAACCCATGTCATAATATTCAAAGGCTGTTTTATAAACATAGAACGCCATTACTGAGCTGGAACTTCCAGGTCCACCTTGAGTCAAAACACTTATCTGGTCAAAAACTTTAAAAGAACCAATTATACCCATGATAGTAAGAAAAAATGTTGTTGGTGATATGAGAGGAATGGTGATTGAAAAGAATTGACGGATTGTTGATGCACCGTCCACTCTGGCAGCTTCATATACATCTTCAGAAATGCCTTTGAGACCTGCAAGGAAAACAATTGTGTAATAACCAACCTGTTGCCAAACATAAACCATCATGATAGATGGAAGCGACCAATGATAATCTGCAAGCCATCCTGGTGGATTGGAAATGCCTATCATCTTTAAAAAACCATTAACAGGACCATATGACGGCTGTAGCAACACCATCCACACCGTACAAACAGCTACTACACTGGCTATATAAGGTACAAACATCATGGTTCGTACGGCTTTGCCACCTATAACATGTTTGTTTATGACACATGCTATTACAAGACCAAGCGCAATGAGAGCTGGAACCGTGACAACTGTAAACACTATATTATTAGTATATGAACTTATGAACCAATCATCCGAAAACAATTTTATATAATTCTTAAGTCCTGTAAATTTTATTCCTTCGAATCCCTGCATGAAATTCCATTCAGTAAAGCTCAGGTAAAGTGATATAAGAACTGGTATTAATGTAAATATCAAAAATCCTAAAAAACTTGGAAGAATAAATAATAACCCCGTAAAAAAATCATTCAACTGTTTTCTGTTACTTTTCATAGTCCCTCCCTAGTTAGACATATCTCAAAGAACTTGTGTTTTTACACGAATCTTTAGGAAATACTCCCGGCTGTATCAGAATTCTTTTTTCTTCATTAGTCAATGCAGCTTTATCTTTTATCTTCATTAATAATTCGAATGCTTTCTTTACATGCTGCTCATGTGAAGCAGAAACTGAAGTTATCTTAAATAAAGAGAGATCTGATTCTATATTGTCAAAAGCTATAAGTGACATATTCTCAGGGATACTTATATTTCTTTCCATACATGCTTTGATAACTCCTCTTGCTGCCTGATCACTTGAAGCAATGATGCCATCCGGTAAACTTCTATATTTATTCCAATATGCGCTAAATTCGACGTATCCTTTATTGAAACCTCCATGTGCAGTCATGCCACTATCAAAAACCATCCCTTCAATGTCTGCACCTTCAATAGAACTTAAAAATCCTTTTATCCTCTTTTCATAAGCAATTCCTGTGGTGTAACCTATATATGCCAGTTTTTTACAGCCACAGGAAATCATGTAATCGGTTGCGAGTGTGCCTGCGCTAAACTCATCTGTTGCAACAAATGGAATTCCTTCTTCATTCATCATATTTAGAGATACGATGGGAACATATCTTAAAAACTGTTTTGTATATAATCCACTCTTCTCACCAACAGGGAAATAAAGAATTCCATCCACTTGATGACTTATCAAAAGATTAAAATAATTAACTTCTGTTTCATAATCCCTAAAGCTAACACACATTATCACTTGATATCCATGTGCCTTAGCTTCCAAAGCAGCAAGTTCCATTAATCTTGTATAAAATGGAGACTGAATATCAGGCACTATGATGCCTATCGTCTTCGTGTCATTTAGCACAAGACCTCTTGCAAGAGTATTAGGAATATATCCCAATCTTTCACAGACCTCTAGAATCTTATTTCTAGTCCCTTCACCGACACCTCCGATACCATTGAGTGTACGTGATACACTTGCGGCAGAAACTCCGGCTTCTTTTGCAATTTCTCTTACTGTAACGTTTTTTAGTTTCACTTTTGTTTCCCTCTGTATGAGTATCTAAACGAAACTGTTACGTTTATCACGTAATTAATTTCATGTTTTGATTATAAACTGTATTTTTTAGCTATCAATTCACTGTTTTAACGAAACAATTTACGTAAATATGTAAATATTATATAGGTCAATAGAAATACGTAATATATTCCATGCGTTATCCGTGAATTCCAAGAATGCAACAAAAAATGTCATTTGCAAAGGAACGACATCTCAATGCTCATTTGCTTTTCTAGAATTATACAAGTCGTAAAAAATGAAGCTGACGCTTATGCCAAGGAAAGCGAAGTAATGAGCAAATGCATGCAGGTGGCCATTCGTTACGGAAAAGGTGATCGTGTACCTGCAAAGGATTTAAAGAAACTGATGGAAAAGTTCCCGGAACTATACACCATGGCAGAGCAAATGCGGATGATGTCTGAGAAAACCAAAAAGAAACATAAGTCTCTTTGGGAAGACGAAGAGGAAAAGCCGGAAGAGCAGCCTGATATTGGCGAGACTGAAGCGCCCGATGGTGCTCCGGAAATAGTTGAGGCGGAAGCTACAGCTTCGGATGCCGGAGGAATCGGTACAGAATAGAACAAAATGAAGGCCTGTGAAGAAACTGCTAATACTTCACAGGCCTTATACTCTCACAATTGGATTTCTTATAATTCCATTCCCATCAGTATCACTTCTTTTTCTTTCTTAAAACCATACCTTTCGTAGAATTCGGGTAGAACGCCTTCCCCGGCAGTAATGAGGTGCACACCTACCATCCCTTGATTTTTTATATCAGCAAGACACTTTTCCATGAGAAGTTTTGCTATACCGCGTCTCTGATATGCCGGATCTACTGCCAGGTCATTAATCTCAAAAGTCCTGCCATAATGGAACAGCATTGATGTACCCAAAATAAATCCAACAACCTTGCCTTCTTCTACGCATTCCAAACCATACGACTGCTTTGATTCTAATAGTTCTTTTACATGTATGATGGCATCTTCTACTTTCCACGGATCATTCCACGGTTCGCCATTAAAAGCTTCTGCATATATCTCTCCGTATCTTTCGAGATTTTCTATTTTTAAAGACTGTATCCTATACTCCATTGTTCTTTCCTTTAATCTTTCTTAGTGCTTCTATAAGCTTTGGAATGGTTGCCTCAAAATCCACTCCATACCAGGGTTTATCGGGGTTCTTTTCGGTCTCAGCAATAGTTAAAGCCGTATAATCGGCTGCTATCTTAAGAGCTTCTGTCCTGTCTATTCCAAGGGCAAATGCACCTGCAAGGACGCTTGAAAAGATATCTCCGGTCCCATGATAAGCTGCAGGGATCTTATCGTTCTGATAGCTGAAGAATGTCTCTGTATTTGAATCATATCCCATGGCTCCTGTCTTTCCATTAGACAGGGAAACACCCGTAAGGATAGGTGTCTTCGTACCGAATTTGGAAAGCTCTAGGAGAAGTTCTTTCACGTAATCTTCATTATAGACTTCTTTATATGGAATGCCCGTCATAAAGCTAGCCTCAGTAATGTTAGGATCTATGATATCAGCTACCGCACAAAGAGAAGCATTCTTCTTTGCGTAATGCTCATTAAACGCAGGATAAAGCTTTCCATTATCTCCCATTGCCGGATCAACAAAGACAAGGGTGTCTTTATTTCTAAAGTTCTCGATTATATCTATTACCGTATCGATCTCCCCTTCAGTTCCGAGGTAACCGGTGCAGATAGCATCAAAGGTTATGCCCTCATTATTCCAGTGGTCAGTGATGGGCTTTAACTGGTCCGAAAGATCCTTACACGTGAATCCTTTGAACATGGTATGGGTACTGAGCACTGCTGTTGGAAGAATTACGGCCTCAATCCCCATTGCAGAAAACAGTGGCAGTGCTACAGTCAATGAGCATTTTCCAAAGCATGATATGTCCTAGATAGTAAGTATTCTTTTCATTTCTTTTTTCCTATATTGTTTCAGGTTACTATACGTTATAGTTCCTGTTACCAAATATTGCAGTCCCTACTCTCACCATTGTGGCTCCCTCTTCTACCGATACTTCATAATCTCCGGTCATCCCCATGGAAAGGACCGGGAGTTTGAAGTCAGAATCTTTATCAGCGATAAGTTTTTCCTCATAAAGCTCATGCGCAAGTACATTAAGCTCTCTAAAGAACAGTCTGTTGGTCTCAGGGTCTTCCGTATAAGGTGCCGAGGTCATGAGTCCGAGGACCTTCTCATGAGGAAAATCAAGAATCTTTCTGGCAAAACCAAAAATTTTTGAGGCTTCGGGTATGATGGTGGGTAAAAATCATACCTTAAAACCGTTTTTTAACAATTGAAAAACCACCTGTGTTTCTGTAATGTATTAGCGACCAAACTTCTACATTCAGAGATACCGGAGGTACCCACAGGTGGTTTCTGCTAATACACTATGTAAGAATCTTCTCAATGTCAAGCATGCTGTTATTAAAGATGCACATTTTTATAATGACTCAGACGGAATCAGTCATCTCAAAATCCAAGCTCGTACAAACAAGTGGCATGAGGATGATTGCTCTTTTTGTCATAAGAGATGTGCTCGATATGACAGACATACTGACCACCTACGCAAATGGAGAGGTCTTGACTTCGGTACCACCTTGGTAGAAATTGAAGGCTATACTCATCGTGTTAAATGCCCTGAACACGGTGTTGTAACAGCCTATATTCCATGGGCATATCCCGGAAGTGGATTTACCCGTGACTTTGATCTTACAGTTGGCTGGCTCGCAGAATATCTACCTAGAAGCGTTGTTTCCGAGTACATGCGTATCGATTGGGAAACTGTTGGCAGATGTGTTCACCGTACCTTGAACGACATTGAACCAGAACGTTCCAGAAGGCTTGATAACCTTGTTAACATTGGTATTGATGAGACCAGCTATAAGAAGGGCCACAAGTATATCACTGTAATTGTTAACCATGACACTAACTGTGTTGTATGGGCTGCTCAGGGTCATGGCAAAACGGTTTTGGAAGCCTTTTACAAGCAGTTATCCAAGGAGCAGCTTGCCAGCATAAAAGTTGTCACAGGTGACGGTGCAAAATGGATCACAGAATGTGTGAACGAATTTACACCTGATTGTGAGCGTTGCGTTGATCCGTTCCACGTTGTCCAGTGGGCAATGGAAACTCTTGATGAGGTTCGTCGTGAAGTATGGCGAGAGGCTTATAATGAAGCTCAAAAACTTGTAAAGCAAAACCCTCGTAAAGCAGGTCGCCCTAAGGAGAATGATCCCGAGACCACCGCTATCAGAAAAGCTAAAGCGAAAGCAGAAGAAATCAAAAACTCTGCCTATGCACTTAGAAAAGCTCCGGAGAACCTTACTGAAAAACAGCAGTTACGATTAGAGATGATTGCCCAAAATAATGACCGTCTCAAGAAATGCTTCGTTTACTTCTCAAAATCAAGGATGTTGATGAAGCTGAAGCAACTCTTAAACGATGGCTGTGGTGGGCATCCCATAGCAGGATACCTGCTTTCAAAGAGCTGTATCAAAAAATCAAACGGCATAAAGACCACATTTTAAATGCCATAAAACTGGGTATGAGTAACGCACGCATTGAAGCAACTAATAACAAGATAAAGTTGATTATCCGTAAGGCTTATGGATTTCGAAACATTCAAAATATGTTGGATATGGTATACCTTGTTTGCTCAGATTTAAAGGTTCCACTTCCTAACAGAAAACTTAAAGCCGCATAATCAGCACAAATACTGGGGTTGTGGGTATTTTTTACCCACCATTACCCCTGAAGAGCCTAATTTTTTTATAATATAAATATGTTCTACATACTCTTCTGAATTTCCAAAACATAATCCAGTGAAAGCTTACAAGAAGCTGATATGTACACATATCTGTCATCTCTGTTTATTCCGTTTGAATTGTAATTGATAGAACGTTTCGGATTTTTTTCGTTCATGCGTCTTTGATTGTTTAACTGTACTATGACTGTATTTTCGGTCGTTTCTAATGTTTATTCGGCAAAAATTTTTATGTTTTTTTATGAACCAGATTTATGACAGCTCTCTCATTGCTTCTTCCGCCTTCTTCTGTGCTTCTGACAATGCTTCTTCCGCCGGTATATTCTCCAGCTCCACCTGATCAGCTGCGATCTTTAGTGCATCGTAAATCTTTCCTCCTGTTGGGTCTATAGGAAGCACTGAAGCGTGCTGTGATTGTTGGAGTGGAACTGTTATCTCAGGATGCTCTTTCACATAATTATGATAGCTCTCAACACTATCCATATTCTTGCATACGGGTACATATCCAGTTCCCATTGACCATACTGCCTGCTGTTCAGGGCTCGTAAAGTACCGTATAAATGCTGCAGCTCCGGTCTTCTCCTTCTCACTTGAGGATTTGACGATAACAAAATCTTTGGCCTCTGCTGTCGGGCTGGAAGCATTGGAACCGAAACCCGGCTGCTCCAGAGCGCCAACAAGAGTGAAATCCAGATCTGCCTGGTCTCCGGAGGAACCTGTATAACCTGCCGCCGTTCCGGACAAGGCATCATCCATAGTCTTGTACCAGTACTCCCAGCCTTGTCCACCGGAATGAATCTTCATGATTTTGTCCTCATGGATCCACTTCCTAAAAGCTTCAAATACCTGGATCCACTCCGGGGAATCGATGGTGACTTCCTTGCCATCCGAACTAAACATGGAAGCTCCGTTGGAAAATGCTACATCAATGAGGTTGTCCGGTCCCCACATAGGCTCCCAAACGTACTCTGTTCCGGAAGATGTAAACCTCTCTTTTTGATCCGCCAAATCCTGCCAGCTCTTGATGGATTCCGGATTCACACCTGCTTTCTCAAAGGCTTCCCTATTATAATAAAACACCTGTGTTGTTCCGTATGCCGGAAACATATAGAGCTCATCCCTATCTCCTTTACAGCTGTCAATAAATACATCAATGTAGTCATCAAGTGAAAATGAAGGAGTGGATTTTAGCTGCTCTCCTACATTTTCCAGAATCCCTTTTCCTGACAGATAATGAGAAGCTTCCGTTTCAAGAAGCACAAGATCAGGAGAGACATTTCCGGCCAATGCTGCCTGCAATCCCTGATAGGTTTCATCATAGCTTGCTTTAACCACAGGTTTTATCACATACTCATCCTGGGAAGCATTGAAGGAATCAATGATGTCAGCCATGACCTTTACTGCTGTTTTTCCGCCGGCATACCAGTATTCAATCTCTGTCCTCTCCTTTTCTGCCTTTGGAACCTGCGAAGCATTTTCTCCGGAACATCCGGAAATTGCAGTTATGACTGACAGGATAATCAAGGGACTAATGAAACGTTTAATGTTGTTTTTAAGACTTCTTATTTTTATACTGCTTATCTTCATGTTATTAAACTCCTTTTCATATATGTAAGTGCGGCGATGTCCGGAATACGCTGCATTACGATCAATTTTTTAAGCTGTCACACCCATGAGTCTTTGAGTATTTCTTTACCCCTTTACGCCGGAATCACCTGATATTCCATGTATGATGACATGAGATGCACAGATATACATAAGGACCAGCGGCAGGATAACGATGGAATCTGCAGCCATTATCAAAGGCCATTTTGTTCCGTAAGCCCCATCGTCTATAAAGAAGCTCCGCACTCCCTGGGAAACCTGATAAAGTCTGGAATCAGTAGTAATAAGCGCCGGCCACATATAGTTGTTATATAGACTGATAAAGGAAAGTAAAAAGAAGGTGATAAATCCAGATCTCGCCAAGGGGAAGACCACTTTCCAGAGTATTTTCCAGTCTGTAGCCCCATCAATTTTTGCTGCATCTACAAAGTCCTTCGGTATCTCAAGGAAATTCTGTCTGAGGAGAAATATACCAAAAAGACTGACTGATTGAGATAATATAAGCCCTTTGTATGTATTCAGAAGATTAAGTTTTGAGAGAACTATATATGAAGGTATATATGTAGCTGCTGAAGGCAGCATATACGTAAAAAAGATAATGTAGTACAGGAGCTTTTTACACCTGAATTTTAAAAAAGTAAGTGCATAGGCAAGCATTGCCCCTGTGATTATCTGGTATAGTGACGTAACTACAGAGATAAGCATGCTGTTTTTTATATAAAGTGGTACCGGTGATTGGAACAGTACATATCCTATATTCTCCAATGTGAAAGAAATACCTTTTCCATTGCCGGGCACAAAAGTCATAAGATGATCGTTTAGTCCCGACAGGAGCATCCAGATCAGCGGGAATACTGCGATGAAAGAACCTATGGATAAGATTACCCTTCTCACCATGTTTTTAACCTGCGACATCAGATCACCTCCCTTATCGACTGCTCTCCTTTTTTGACAAAATCATGAATTGAACTGCTGATATAGAAACTGTAAATATGAGGATAATTATGGCTGTGGCTGAGGCTTTTCCTGTATCGAATTCCTCAAATCCCAGTTGATAGAAATAGTAGATCAAAGTTCTGGTGCTCCCGGAAGGTCCGCCCTGGGTGAGTATTTGGATCTGATCATAGGCCCGTATTGAACTAACGGTTCCTGTAAATATCAGAAACAGAATCGTGTTCCGTATTTCCGGTAATGTGATGAACCATATTTTCTCAAGTGTCCCTGCACCATCCATAGAGGCCGCTTCAAACAGGCTTTTCGGTATCCTGTGTAAAGCTCCCAGAAAGATCACCATGGCATAACCTGCTGATTTCCATACTGTTACAAGCATCACAGATATCAATGCCACTTTGGAGCTGGTTAACCATGGAACTTTAGAAACATTGAGATATGATAGGATTTGATTTAAAAAACCCTGATCCGTGTCAAAAAGGAAAATCCACACGATGGATATAGCTACGGTGGGTGTCACCCAGGGACTGAACAGAAGTATCCTGAATATAGGATGCTCTTTTTTGTGTGAATAAATAAGCTGTGCTAATGTAAATCCGATGAGCATCATAGGCAGGACCGTGCCTATTGTGAATACAAATGTATTTAAGAGACATTGATAAAACCTGATATCTTTGAATATTGAGATATAGTTTTTAACTCCCAGAAACCTGATCCTGCTTAATTCTGTCATATAATCCCAGTTGGTAAAGCTGATTCCAAAGGTTACAAAGATGGGTATAAACCAAAACAGTAACATCGGTATACATGCAGGAAGGATATACAATGATATTTTGATAGGAATAGTTTTGTTCATCATGTTCACATTTGCTTTTCTTGTTCATTTTTAGTACCGTATTGCGAATTATGAACATTATATGCATAATGAAAAACTTGTCAATCATTTTCTTTGCAATTTTTGACATTTTGATCCGCCCTATTGACTCCAGTAACTTTTTTAATTGTTATTTTTAAACAAAATTATTTTGACCCATAACCCCCTGCTATTACTGGCTCTGTAAGGTTTTGTTCATTTCAAATAAAATCTACAAAACAGTAATATACACCTATACAATATTGTAATAGTTTTGTTTGTTTTTACAGTAAAATATGTCATAAGTGGTAGATAAATGGTTTATTTCAAATTAAGCAAAACCTTTAAAAAGATCAAAAATAGACAGCTATGTTTCCTGCCAAAATGCAGATAAAACATAGCTATCTTTGTTTTTAATCATCCATTGTTATGGTGTGAATGACATCATATACCATTTTATGGATCAATCCTCAGCTTTTCGAAGCCTGAATTTTGTGTTATCCGCAGTCTTTAAAACCACTTTTTTGTGGGGGCTGGGGTGGAATCGTAATGATTCGGTATTCTAAAGTACATGTGGGCGAACATAAAAAAAGACGGGGACGAATAATCTCATTAAGATCAATCGCCACCGTCTGTGGTAACAATATTCAATTATGCTATGTCATTTTAACTTCCGGAGTAACTTACTATCGCATCATTCCGGCATACTTGAATTCAACTGTCTATAAAGAACTGTTTTTCTTCTGCTTTCTCCGAATCAAGAATACAATACATGCGCCAATTACTACACCGATTGTGTTTAAGATCAAATCATCAACATCCGTAT
>Ga0256405_10001052_pt1 | contig 81373 bp, 63 predicted proteins | sample RumenRJG_02DNA_FD_189096 | JGI IMG/M metagenome (GOLD analysis project Ga0256405, IMG submission 189096) | Bovine rumen microbial communities from Lethbridge, Alberta, Canada - RJG_02 | ecosystem: Host-associated > Mammals > Digestive system > Stomach > Rumen | place: Canada: Alberta... | reverse complement strand
CACGCGCTCTTTGATGTTTGAAACGCCGTAATGCTTTTTTGCACTCTGCTTGTTTTTAAGTTCAACTTCTTCTTCCGAAAATCCCTTGCCGTCGTCCTTTATGATAAAGCGGAAGTCGTCGATGCCGTCTACAAAACGGATTTCCACATTGTTCGCGTTTGCATGACGGCTGATGTTGGAAAGAGCTTCCTGCAGGATTCGGATAAGTTCAATCTGAACATTTTCGCTTAAATGCTGAATTTTTGTTGAACCGATATAGACCTTTGTTGAAATGTTGTAGTTTGCTTCAAGCGTTGCCGCCAGTTTTTTTACAATTTCTTCAAAGCTTTCGTTCAGGTTCAGGTGGGTGGTTCCAATCATATAGCGTACTTCGTTAAAAGCCTGCTGGGCATAAAACTTTGATTTTGAAATATCTTCTTTTTCAAGATAAAGCTTAAGCGCCGCAAGATCCTGAGCAACACCGTCGTGAAGGTTGCGGCTGATTTTAGACTGTTCTTCGCTCATTACCTTAAGGCGGTGAAGGTCAATTCTGTTTTTAAAGGATTTTTCTACAATCAGGAAAACTGCAATCATAATGAGGATGAGAGAGCAGTACAAAAGCGTGTCGTAACCAATGTTGAGGCGGTTCTGTGTCTGGTGCATGTTGTTCTGAAAAGTGATTATCGGCTCAATTGTGTTCTGATTTGTTTCCAGGATTTCAATAATCTCTGAAAGTTCAGTTTTTAATTCTTCATCAAAATAAGTAAAAGGCGCGTAATCGTAAGTGAGTTTTTCGATGAGTTCCGTATGGTCGGCGTGAACAGAATTTGCGCTGTTTTCTTCCAGCTGAATTTTGAGCATCTGGGAATCCAGGTCTGAAATCTTTTTGTTTGAGTATGTCTTAAAATAAATGGAAAATCCAAAATTGATTATTGCCACATATATGATGAGTAATTCAATTTTAAAAACATGCTTCAATGTTAAAGCAACACTTTTGCCCATGCGCCAAGTATACATCAAAAGTCCCGTTTTTGTTTGGGAAATTTTCCCAAGAATTTTAGGAAAGCGTCCCAAAGGAATTTTGACCTCTTGATGTAGAATGATGGCGGAGGAAGATGAATGAAAACAGTAAATCAAGAAACAGGTTTAGCGTCAGAGTTTTATGTTTTATCTGCGTTGTTAAGAAATAGTGTTGATGCCAATATCACATTAGGCAATCAAAAGAAAGTTGATATTATTGTTAACAACAAAGGTGTCGCCATGACAATTGATGTAAAGGGCTTAAAAAGTTCAGGTGATTTTATTATTGGCAATTATTTTGAAAGTAAGGATGACAAAAATCATTTTTATATTTTTGTTTACTACAGCAATTTTGAAAATGTAAAAGAAAATCCTGAACTTTATGTTGTTCCAGCAACAGAAATCTCTGCAATCGTTAAAGAAAGAGAAAAAAATGTAAATAACGTAAGTTTAAAATTATTGCGTGAAAAGTATTCGAGAGATTTTTCTGATGCAGTGAAAATTTTTAAATAATTTAAGTCAATTCGGAAGTTGATACTTTCTCGTTGACTTTTTATGGGAGAATTAAAATGAAAAGAAAATTTGGTTTTATGTTTATGATTTTCGCAATGATTTCTCTTGCAAGCTGCGAAACTAAAGGAAAAAAAATCACGTGCAAGCCTGAAAATTTCAGGGAGAAAATCTCTGAGTTAAAATCTGAAGGCACATACAATGTAATTGTTACAGGCACTATAAGTAACAATAAAAAGTTTCTGGATGATTTGGCAGCAGCTTTAAAACAGGATAGAACTGTGAAAATTCATCTGGACTTGTCTGAAAGTGAAGGCTTAAAAGAATTTTACTCTGGTGCTTCAAATTTGTTGGGAGTTTCACTTCCACCTTCCTTTAAAAAGTTATCAACAAAAAGCTTTCGCGGAAAGAATATAAAATATGTAGATTTCCCTAAAGGAAATGAGAGATTTATTGCCGAAGAAAATGCAATCTATACAAAAAATCATAAAATATTAGGTGCTGTTCTTGCAGGTGCAACAGAATTAAATGTTGCTGAAGGAACAGAAAAAATAGTATATGGAGCAATTGAAAATTTGGATAATTTGGAAAAAGTTATGTTGCCATCAACATTAACGGAATTGGAGAGCAATAATTTTGTAAAGTGTCCTTCACTTACACTTGTCGATTCAGAGAGCAGTCAAATTAAAAAGATCGTGTCCTGTTTTAATGATTTGCCAAATGTTCAAGTGAAATTACCAAAAACGCTTGAATATTTAGAAGAATCATTTAAAAATTCAAAAATTATAAATATAAAATTACCAGAAAAACTCAATTACATGTATCATTCATTTATCGCTTTGGACGATATTACAGAAATTGAATTACCAGATTCCTTAGAATTTGTTATAAAGTCTTTTGTTGATTGTAAAAAAATAAATCGAATTAATTTTGGAAATAATCTAAAAATTTTATATTCAGGATTTACTTTATGTCCTGAATTAAAATCAATATCCCTTCCTGCAAGTTTAATTCGATTAGCTAAATATAATAACTTTACTGAAAAAATTGTAAATTTTAGCGATGGTGAATGGTATTTTGACATTGAATTGGCAGATGCATCTGGGTGGATTTGGAATAGCAGCAAGGATGCCTGCGACCCGAACGAACATAAATTTGGAAATCTTTCTCAAGAAATTCTTTCTTCTCCAGAGAAATTAGGAGAATTTATAAATACTGAATCCTTCGACACATACTATGGTGGAATCTGGAAAAATGAATATGATGTTATTAGCGAACCTTCAGATGGGGTTGGTACATGGGATGATTTTTGTTTGAACAGAAACTTTTGAACATGATATGTAAATATTACTGATGTGCAGGTTTTATCAAAAAGCCTGTACATCTTCCAATCGACAGGATCAATTTCCAGAACGCATCCTGTCAATTGAGTATCCCTTTTTATCTTTCAAAAACTCTTCCATCGTATCCACCAGCTCGCTGAAATTTGAACGCAGTCGCTACGCCGCTCTCGTAAGAAACACAAAATAACGTGTTCTCCAATCTGATGTGTTAAGCTGAAAAAACTAAATTTAATTAAATAAATCATCCATCAAAATGACATTAGAGAAAACGTTGCTGTATTCGTTTTTCTTTAATCCAAAGGTTGTTATTAAGGTACTTCGGATTACTGTCTTCGGAGAAACTTCTTTCTGAAGGAGAGATTCTCTGTCCATCAGAGTTTTATAATATTTATTGTCTACATCATATTCTCCGCTGTAAAACTTCAGCTCACACATATTAATTACATTATCATCCCTGATAATAAGCAAATCGATTTGAGTTCCTTCTTCATCGTCAGCTCGTTTAGACCAGGCAGATGATGAAGTATTTACACCAGAAATCCCCAGCGCTAACGCAATATTTCAAATACAGCAGTCACATCACCTTTGCCCAGAATCTTTTTGAGTTCAGCCTGTGACACCCCATCAACTTTTCCAAGGCGGGTAAAGTTCCAGCTGTTCACATCGTAGTAAATTGTAATCTGATTTCCCTGGTACAAAATGATGTCGCCGGCGGCGGTTGTAATCTGTGTATCGTTTCGGGGAAGGGTAGTTCCCAGCGGCCCAACCTTTTCAAAATTGCCGTAGTCACTCATTTTGATTGTGACAGGGCCTTTTTCCAGCAACTCGTAAAACGCCATGGCAGAAGAATTGTCGGCTAGGGTAGCGGTAAGTTTATGATTACCGCTGTCACTTGTAATTTGAATTGAAATATTCATATTAGAAAGTTCTCCTTTGTCTAGTGATTTTGTCTCATTGTTGCCATAAGCACATGCCGTAGAAGCAAGTAGAAAAACAGAAATTAGAAACGCAAATAATCTTTTCATGTTCAGATACTCATTTTGATTATGCTTTTGCGTTAGGGATTGTAGGGGCGGCCCTGAAAGGGGCGTTCCGAAGGAATGGAGGCGATAGCCGGAACCCGCAAGAATGGCTTTGCCATTCTCGTTACGAGTTTACCGACGGTAAACTCGCGAAAGCCCGACGTAGCGAGTTTGCGAAGCAAACTCGGTAAGTGAGCGAAGCGAACGGCAAACGCCCAAAATCTCTTACTTCAAATATTTTGCAAAAAAATCCGCGAGCTTATCAAAAGGAATTGCATTGTCTTTTCCGCCGTCGTACAAATCGGTGTGACTTGCGCCGGGAATAATTACCAACTCCTTATTGCTGCCGGTAAGTTTCTTAAATGCATCTTCCCCAAAATATCGTGAGTGAGCCTTTTCGCCGTGAAGAACCATTACGGCGCTTTGGATTTCTTCGGCATAGGCAAGCAGCTTTGTATTCAAAAGAGAAGTAGCAGCGGTAACATTCCAGCCGCCATTTGAATTGAGACTTCGCTCGTGATATCCACGTGGAGTTTTGTAGTAGTCGTAATAATCCTTTACAAAATAAGGAGCGTCTTCGGGAAGAGGATCTACAACTCCGCCTCCAAGCTTGTAAGTACCGCCTGCCTGAACCGCCTTAAAATCTTCAATGCGCTGTGCCATAAGAGCCTTGCGGGCCTGGTGCCTTGCATCTGCATTATTTGCGCTATCAAAATATCCGTTGGCGGTGACACGACTCATATCGTACATTGTGCTTGCAACGGTTGCCTTAATTCGAGTGTCGATTGCTGCTGTGTTAAGAGCCATGCCGCCCCAGCCACAAATTCCAATGATGCCGATTTTTTCAGGGTCGATGTTGTCGCGGGTTGAAAGAAAATCTACTGCAGCCATAAAGTCTTCAGTGTTGATATCGGGGCAGTTCATGTAGCGAGGTTCCCCGCCAGATTCTCCTGTGTAGCTTGGATCAAAGGCCAGGGCTATGTAACCGCGGGAAGCCATCTGATTTGCATAAAAACCGGAAGATTGTTCCTTTACGGCTCCAAAAGGTCCTGAGATTGCGAGGGCCGCATTTCCTGCCGAGGCTGCATTTTCTGGGGTGTAGAGGTCTCCTGCAAGTTCAATTCCAAAATGATTACGGAAAGTAAATTTTGTGCGGGTTACATTTTCGTTAAGTTCAAAAGTGTAGTGCTCAGTTCCATTGCTGATTTTTGCTGCTGTTGGGTCTGCCATAGTTTTCTCCTTTTTGCAGCCTGTAACTGTCAGAGCCAGTGCTGCTCCTATGATTAAAAGTAATTTAGAAAGATTCATTTGATTCCTCCGATTTTTTAGTAACGTTGTGTCACTTAACTAAAGTGTATGGTATAAACGGTGACTTGTCAACACTAAAATACGATATTAGTGACAAAAAGTTGCTTATTGCAAAAATCCTAAAATATACCATATTTTAATCTCACTATTCTTACCTTTCTATATATTTCTAGAAAAAAAAGCCAATCTCATGATATACTGTATAAATTAATAGGAAAGTTATGTCAGACATCGGCTATTCAGAAAAGGATTTCGAAAATTATATTGTTACACTTCTCTCCTCAAAAAGTGGTTACATCCACGGAAGTAACAATGATTATAATCCTCAAAAATCGATTCTTCCGCAAACTTTTATTTCTTTTGTAAAATCTACACAGCCTGATAACTGGACTTGCCTTTGTGATAAGTTTGACACAGAGCAGGAAGCAGAAGAAAAGCTTATAGATGAACTGATAGCTTCAAGAAAATCGCAGGGCACTCTGGACCTGCTTCGAAAAGGTTTTACTTTTCGTTCCATCCAGTTTGATACAGTCTACTGGAAACCGGAAAACAATTTAAATCCCGAAACTATAGACCTGTATAATAAGAATATTTTCACAGTAATAAACCAGCTGATTGGAGATGCAGGCAAATCTGTACATACCCCAATTCCAGACATTGTGCTTTTCATAAATGGAATCCCTGTTGTAACAGCAGAATTAAAATTTGAATTGCAGGGGCAGGGTTATAGTGAAGCTGAAACTCAGTATAAACTACGCAGTCTTGCTGAACCTTTATTCAAATTCAAAACAGGACCTCTTGTTCATTTTGCCGTAGATACCGCAAACGCCTCAATGACAACAAAACTTTCAGGTTTTGGAACAAACTTTTTGCCTTTTAATCTTGGAAGTAATGGAGCAGGAAACCAGGGTGGCAAAGGAAATCCAAAAGCAGCAGAAGGCCATTTTGCAACAGATTATCTTTGGGAAGACGTCCTTTCAAAAGACAGTCTTTTAGACATTATTCAGTCATTTGTTACGATTGAAGTAGATCCAAAATCAAAAGACGAAACCTTGATATTTCCTCGTTATCATCAGCTGGATGTCGTTAGAAAACTTCTTAAAGATGTTGAAGTAAACGGCTCAAAGAAAAACTACCTTATTGAACACAGCGCAGGTTCTGGAAAATCAAATACAATTGCCTGGCTGGCTTTTCATTTGAACAACCTCTATTTTGCAGGAAAGAACGAAAAAGTTTTTGATACAATTATAGTATTAAATGACCGTCGTGTTCTTGATAAACAAACCCGCAATACAATTATGTCATTTAATCCAAAAGATGGAACGGTAAAAATTGCAAAAAAATCATCTGACATAACCGACTTTGTAAAACTTGGCAATGTAATTATCATAAGCACGATTCAAAAGTTTCCTTTGATTTATAAAGAGCTTGAAGAACTCAAAGCACAAAATCCAAACCGCCGTTTTGCAGTTATTGCAGATGAAGCTCATCAGTCGCAGACAGGAACTGCTGCAGGAAAAGTAAAAATAGGACTTGGTTCTGATGCTGAATCGCAAATTAAAGCAGAAGACCAGGATGACATTCCTGAAGAAGGTGATGCAACAGACGAAGAACAAGAAAAAATCTTGCGTCAGGTTGCAACCGGTAAGCAGTCGAACATGAGCTTCTTTGCTTTCACTGCAACACCAACAGGCCAGACACTTCAGATGTTTGGTGTTCCTTGTAAAGTGATTGATCCAAAATCTGGAAAAGAAGTAGACGGCTACAGACCATTCCATGTTTATTCAATGCAGCAGGCAATCGAAGAAAAATACATTCTCGATGTACTTGTAAACTATTCCACATACAAGCAATATTACAATCTTCGAATTAAAAATGAAGATGATGATAATCAGTATGATTCCAAAACAATTTATGGCATGGCTGCAAAATATGTTGCAGAACATGAGCATAGAATTTCAAAAATCACTGATATCATAATAGAACACTTTGAACAGACGGGATGTAAGACCATAGACGGCAAAGGTAAAGCCATGGTTGTTACATCTTCCAGAAAAGAAGCTGTTCTGTATGCCCGCACTTTGCGAGATAAGCTTTCTCAGAAAGGTCATTCAAACTGGGGTGTGTTAGTTGCATTTTCTGGTGACATTGACGGCAAAACAGAAAGCCAGATGAATTCCTTCCCAATCAATCCACTGGCAGAAGAAGGCGATGTAATTACAGAAAACCAGACACCAGAAGCCTTCAAACAGGATAAATACCGCTTTATTGTTGTAGCAGATAAGTATCAGACAGGCTTTAGCGAAAAGCTTTTGAGCGTAATGTATATTGATAAACCTTTGCACAACATAAAGGCCGTTCAGACTTTAAGCCGCCTGAACAGAACAATGGCAAACGAAGCAAAACTCGCAGAACGCGACTGTTTTATTCTTGATTTTATAAACGACAGAGAAGAAATAAAAGAAGCCTTCCAGACATATTACGGAAAGATTGAACTTGAAGGTGAATATACAATAGAAGAATTAAAAGCACTTAAAGTAAAAATTGACAAATACGCAATTATTGAAGAAGCAGAAATTGAGCAATACATTCAGATTCTAAATGAATTAGTTGCAAAAAATGCTGACCTTACAAAAGATAACATTGCGCAAAAAACAATGAATCTTGTTTCAGACTTTGTTGCCAGATTTAAAAAACTTAAAGATGAAGATAAAAAAGAGTTTAAGCACAAGGGCATCCGCTATGTAAAAATCTTTATGTTCCTGCAGAATATTCAGAACATAAAAGATGCACCGCTGGTAAAGCTTGGACTTTATTTGCGGCTCATAAATCCGCTTTTGCGTATTAAATACATCAATCCTCCGGAAGTGATTAAACCTTCAGATATCAAAAGGCTCATTGAACTTTCGGATTATAAGATTGATTTTGAAATGACAGAAGCAATCCGCCTTGTAGCAGATGACGGCTCAATTGTTCAACCAAGCCCAGATGGTGGTGCAAAAGATCCTCCTAAACCAGCTCCTACTACTGTTCAGGAAATGGTAAGCAGAATTAATACCCGCTTTGGAACAGACTTTACGGATGAAGATATTGTACCTGCCCTAAGTGCCTTTAAGAAGAGTTTTGCAGCAGATAAGGAATTCTGCAATACAGGACTTTTAAAACAATATCCAAAATATGAACTTAAGTATAACGGTAATGATGGACTGACAGTATTTGTAAATACAGCCTTGTCATCCCCAGAAATTACAGATAAAGTTCGCGATGTTCTTACATCAAACGAAGAGTTTTTGTACTCGTTCAAAGATGAAATCAGAATGCCAATTTACGAGCATCTTACACATAAATTGCACATAGCATAAAAAGGAAATAAAAATGTCACTTACATCAAATGTTACTGAAAAAGCAAACCTTCTTTGGAACATTGCAGAAAAGCTAACAGGCTCATATAAACCACATGAATACGGTCTTGTAATTTTACCGCTCACTGTTATCCGCCGTTTTGACTGTATTCTTGAACCAACACACGAAAAAGTTCTTGCAAAAGCCAAAGAAATAGAAAAGATGCCGGAAGCAATCAAGAGCGTTCAGTTTCAGAGAATTACAGGACATCCTTTTTACAACACATCAAACTTTACTCTTAAAACTCTTGTAGAAAATCCAAATCAGATAAACAAAAATTTTGAAAACTATCTTGATGGATTTTCTGCAAATATCCGCGAAGAAATAATCGCCAAGTTCAATTTTGCAGAACAACTCAAACGCCTTAAACAAAAAGACCTGCTTCTTATTGTGCTCCAGGAATTTGTAAGCGAAAAAGCAGACTTCAGCCCTAAGAAAATCAGCAATATCGAAATGGGCTATATTTTTGAAGAATTGATTAGAAGATTCTCCGAAGCTCATAACGAAGATGCCGGACAGCACTACACTCCGCGCGAAGTAATTGAACTTATGACAGAGCTTTTGTTTATTGATGATGAAGATATCCAGAAGAAAAAAGAATGTTCTAAATCAATTTACGATCCGGCCTGCGGAACCGGCGGAATGCTCAGCGTTGCAAGCGAATATATAGAAAGCCGAAATCTTCCTGTAACACTGGAAAGTTATGGTCAGGAAATTAATGATGAAACATACGCAATCTGTAAGGCAGATATTCTTATAAAAAGCAAAGACGGAAAGCAGGCAGAAAATATCCGTAACGGAAACACTCTGAGTGATGATAAATTTCCAAAACTCACATTTGATTATATCTTAAGTAATCCGCCGTTTGGCCGTGAATGGAAAAATGAAAAAGCCGCAGTAGAAAAAGAAGCAGACTTAGGCGAAAACGGACGTTTTGGACCAGGTCTTCCAAAAATCAGCGACAGCCAGATGCTCTTTATGATGAACATCATTGCCAAGATGGATAAAGAAAACGGCAAGGCTGCAGTAATTCACAACGGATCTCCTCTCTTTACAGGAGATGCCGGAAGCGGAACAAGCAATATCCGTAAGTATATTCTGGAACATGATTTACTTGATGCAATCATAGCTCTACCAAATGATATTTTTTACAACACAGGAATTGCAACTTACATTTGGATTTTCAATAACAGAAAATCAGCCGAACGGAAGAACAAGGTTCAGCTCATAAATGCAAACACCCTTTTTGAAAAACGCCGCAAAGCCCTTGGCAACAAACGAAACGATATTTCAGAGGCAAATATCAAACAGATTGTAGAGCTTTATAACAAGTTTGAAGAAAACGAACTGAGCAAAATTTTTGATACAAAAGATTTTGGCTACACAACAATTACAGTAGAACGACCTTTAAAAGATGAAAAAGGCGAGCTTGTTCTAAAGAACGGAAAGAAACAGCCAGATTCAAGTCTGCGAGATACAGAAAATGTTCCTCTTAAAGAAGATATAGCCGAATACTTTAAGCGAGAAGTTCTTCCTTTTGCCCCAGATGCCTGGATAGATGAAAAAAAGAACGTAGTCGGCTATGAAATTCCTTTTACAAGATACTTCTACAAATACGAAGCACCTAAACCTAGTGCTCAGATTATGGATGAAATAAAGGAACTGGAAAAAGACTTGGCTGGAAGTTTGAGCGAGATTTTTGGGAAGTAAGATAATAACCAACTTGTCGGAATTTCCGACAGGTTCAAATGTGCAAGGAATCGATTTCGACTCCTTGCACAAGTAAAGTGGTCGAATTTGATCACTTTTATAAAAAGTTTAATATGGCGAATTCGCCATAATTAAGATAAAACGTATCGAATTTGAGACGTTTAGAAATGAAAAGAGAATAATAGAATGAAAAATAGTGGCATAGAATGGATTGGTGAGATTCCTGAGGAGTAAAAGATGAAAGAAGAAACAAATGTTATAACATACAAAAAGACCTCAAACATTATTGATGATGCAAGAACGATTATCAACAGTGCAAGAAGTTCTGCTGTCCGCAGTGTGGACTTTTGCCGCGTTCAGATGTACTGGAATCTTGGAAAACGTATTTTTGAAGAAGAACAGCAAGGCAAGGAGCGGGCTGATTACGGCACATATCTTGTAAAAACTCTTGCAAAGAATCTTGAAAAAGAATACGGAAGTGGATTTGGAGAAAGACAATTAGAACGCGCAAGACAGTTTTATCGCCTGTATCAAATTCCGTCTGCACTGCGGACGGAATTGAACTGGTCACAATATAAACTTCTGATTGCAATTTCAGATCCTTCAAAACGGGAATATTACGAGCTTGAGTCCGCAAATAATGGTTGGACTGCCCGCGAAACAGAAAGACAGATAAACAGTCAGCTTTATGAACGCCTTTTGCTTAGCAATGACAAGGAAAGAGTTCTTGCTGTAGCCAGAAAAGAACGTATTCCAGAAAATCCGACAGACATAATCAAAGATCCGATGATTCTTGAATTCCTTGGGCTTGAACGAAAAGCAGAGTATTACGAAAAAGACCTTGAATCTGCCCTGATAGACCATTTACAACAGTTTTTGCTTGAGCTTGGAAACGGATTCAGTTTTATTGCCCGACAGAAAAGACTTTTGATAGAAGATGATGAATACTTTGCAGACCTCGTTTTCTACAACCGTCTTTTGAGGTGTTTTGTGGTAATTGAATTAAAGACAAAAAAGCTTACTCACGAAGATTTAGGCCAGCTCCAGATGTATGTAAATTATTTTGACCGCAAGGAAAAACTTCCTGATGAAAATCCGACAATCGGTATTTTGTTATGTACGGCAAAAAATGATGAAATGGTAAAAATGACTCTGCCAAAAGACAACAAGACCATTCTTGCAAGCAAGTATGAACTTTATTTGCCGTCCGAAGAAACATTAAAAGCTGAAGTCGAAAAACTTGCAAATGCACAGGAGAAATTCGCCGAACTAACGGACGGAGAGAACAAATGAAAAATAGTGGCGTAGAATGGATTGGCGAAATTCCTGATGAGTGGGAAGTAAAGAAAGTAAAATACATATTTTCAGAAAGAAAGAATAAGAATATTGGAACGAAAGAAAAAAATCTCTTGTCATTAAGTTATGGTAAAATAGTTCGAAAAAACATAACAAATATGGAAGGTTTGATTCCAGAGTCCTATGAAACTTATAATATATTACAGCCAGGGGATATAGTTTTTAGATTAACAGATTTGCAAAATGATAAACATTCGTTACGAACAGGCCTGTGCAAAGAAAAGGGGATAATAACTTCTGCTTATACAACAGTAATACCTCCTAAAACAGTTGATCCAGTTTATATTCATTATTTATTTCATGCTTATGATAATTGTAAAGTTTTTTATAATTTAGGAGATGGTGTAAGACAGGGAATGAAGTATAGTGACTTATGTAAATTAAACATCATTCTTCCTCCAAAATCCACCCAACAGCGCATTGCCTCATATCTGGATAAAAAATGCAGCAAAATAGAAGAAACAATCCAGAACCAGCAGCAGGTAATAGAAAAACTAAAAGCCTACAAACAATCCCTAATCACCGAAGCCGCCACCGGCAAAATCAAAATCCAAAACGTCAAAGTCTGCGGTAAATATGAAAGCTATAAAGACTCTGGTGTAGAATGGATTGGAAAGATTCCAAGTGAGTGGGAAGTTGGTAAATTTGGAAGATTTGCTCAAGTAAAATCTAATTTAGTAGACCCAAATTTATATTTAGAATATCCCCAAATTGCCCCTGATAATATAGGAAAAGGAAGTGGAAAACTCATAGACTGGCAAACTGTGAAAGATTCAGGAGTGATTAGTTGGAACCATCTTTTTTTTAAGGGACAAATAGTTTATTCAAAAATTCGTCCGACCTTAAATAAATTAATAATTGCCCCTTTTGATGGTTTGTGTAGCGCTGATATGTACCCGATAGAAACAAACATGTATAAGCAATTTTTTGTTTATATGATGCTCTCGCAATATTTTGTCGAACAAGTTGGACTTATAACTCGTGATAGAGTAAAAATGCCCAAAATAAATCAAAATGAATTATCTGGAATTCTCATAACTATTCCAACAAAAAATGAGCAAAAAGAAATTTCAGACTACCTCGACAAAAAATGCACCGCCATTGACACCGCCATAGAACAAAAACAAAAACTAATAGAAAAACTAACAGAATATAAAAAGTCTCTGATCTACGAATGCGTAACTGGGAAGAAGGAGATATAAAAATGGATAGAATTATTAAAAGTTATTTAGAAAACTTTTCTAAAAGTTTTTCACTAAATAAAAAAATGGATGATGCAACAAAGTTTGAACACTTTGTAAATTACACCGTTATTGAACCAAAAACTAATACGCCAATAAATATTGAAGATTTAAATATTGGGGTAAATGGTACAATAGGAATAGATGGTTTTGCAATTATTCTTAATAATGAATTAATAAGCACAGAAGATGAATTAGAGGATTTTATATCTTCAAACAAAAAAATATATGGAGAAATAGTTTTCATCCAATCAAAAACTTCAACAAGTTTTGATTCTAAAGATGTTTCAAATTTCGGTTTAAGTGTTAATGATTTTATTTCTGAAGACCCAAAATATGCCTGGTCTGATTTTGCAAAAGAAAAAATATCCCTTTTTAATAAATTAGTATCACATATTTCTGATTTTGAAGAAAATCCTACATGTAATATGTATTATGTTACGTTAGGAATAGATGGAAATGATCAAAATGTTTATGCAAAAAAGGATGAAGTTGTATCTCAAATTAAAGAACAAAATCTATTTTCAAATGTTAATTTTACCTTAATTGATAATCTTTCATTACAAGAAAAATACAAGCAAATTGGGAAAAAATTAGAGAAAACTTTTTCTTTTCAGCAAACAGTAATGCTTCCTGTTATTAAAGGGGTCGAACAATCATATGTTGGAATTTTAAATGCTAAATCTTTAATAAATTTGATGACTGATGATAATCATAATTTTATCCCAACAGTTTTCTATGATAATGTACGTGATTTTCAGGGGGAACAAAACCCTGTCAATTCCGAAATACAGAAAACTTTGGAATCAGATTATAAGGATTCCTTTGCAGTATTGAATAATGGAATAACAATTGTTGCAGAAGAACTACATACAGTAAGAGATAATTTTACAATTACAAATTATCAGATAATTAACGGTTGCCAAACAGCAAATGTCCTTTTTCATAATCAGCAACAAATAGATGATAGTGTTCAGGTTGTTTTGAAATTGATTATAAGTAAAGAATCCGATGTTGTATCACGAATAATTCAATCAACTAATAGTCAGACAGCTATTAAACCACAAGATATTCTTGCTTATTCTTCATTCCAAAAAAGGTTGGAAGATTTCTACAACATCTTTTCAGGTACAGAAAGACTTTATTATGAACGTAGGTCTAAACAGTATAATTCTTTACAAATTGAAAAAAATAGAATTATAGATAAAACCTTACAGATAAAAGTAATAGGAAGTTTTTATTTTGATAAGCCAAATTTAGCGACTAGATATTTTGGTTCTTTATTCAATGAATTTAAGGAAATGATTTTTAATGATTCGGATAATTTATTAATTTATTATACTGCGGCTTATGTTTATTATAAAATAGATATAATGTTAAAAAGTGATAGTGCATATTCAAAATATAGAAAAATAAAATTTTTAATTCTGACAATGTTCAAATATGAGATTGGAAAAAGTAAATATCCATATTTTAATTCAAAAGATACAGAAACATATTGTAATGATATTTTAACAATCGTAAAAGATGATAACAAATTCAGTAATTATTTTAATTCTATTATTTCAAAAATCGATAAACTCAAACCTGACTTAACAAGTACAGAAATTTCGAAATCATTGGATTTTGTTAATAAATGTATGAAATCTTATCCGGAATGGAAAAAAAGATAAAGTTTTTATAGAGGAACATTATGACCGAAGACTTAAATGAATTAATAGATAATAATCAATCTCCTGGTGGTTATATTAATAATATAAAATTTAATAATGGTGAACAGTTAAAAATTAACAAAAATGATATAATTATTTTTGTTGGACCAAATAATGCAGGAAAAAGTCAGACTCTCAGGGATATAGCGTCATTATATGAAAATAGTCATTCTAATGGTATTGTAGTAAAACAATTAGGAATTAAAAAAAGTTCACTAGAAAGTATTTATTCAATACTTCCAAATTATTCTATTGGCAATCAAGTTCATGATTATATAAATTATTCTGGATATAATTTTTCACTAAATAAGTATTCATTACAAAATTTTGAAAATACATCAGATTTTGCAGATTCAACAAATCTTTTTCTTTCTTACTTGAATACTGAAAAAAGATTGCGAACCGCAGATCCGGCGCCTCTTATTAATTCAAATGATACGAAAACACATCCAATCCATTATATTGCATTTGATTCAGGATGTCGGATAAAAATTTCAGAAGCATTTAATAAAGCTTTCAATCAAAAATTAATACCAAACAGATTACATGGTAAAGATATTCCTCTTTGTTTGGACAATGAAATTTCTTTTGAACAATTGGAAGGAATAAAAGATGAGCAAGATCGATTAGAAAAATATGGACAATTATTAGAAAAATTGCCTACTGTAGAAAAACAAGGTGATGGCATAAGAAGTTTTTGTGGTATTTTATTGAATCTAGTTATTCCTCATTATAGAACTTTTTTAATTGATGAACCGGAATCTTTTCTTCATCCACCACAGGCGACAATAATGGGGCATCTGATTGGGGAAATCCTTTCTGATGAAAAACAAGTTTTTATAGCAACTCATAGCCAAGAAATTATAAAAGGGCTTGTAGAAACTTGTCCAGACAGAATCAAAATAATCCGAATAACAAGAGAAAAAGACATAAATACATTTTCTATACTGAATAATAAAACATTTAAAACAATATGGAATGATCCATTACTCAGATATTCTGATATTATGTCTGGTATCTTTTATAATCATGTAGTTTTATGTGAAAGTGATTCAGATTGTAAATTATATTCAATTTTTTACAATGAAATTAAAGAAGAGAATAATAAGTATTCAGATGTTCTGTTTACCCACTGTGGGGGTAAACAGAGACTATACAAAATAATAACAGCCTTAAAAACACTTAATATATCAGTTATCGTTGTTCCAGATATTGATATATTAAATGATATGACTACCTTACAAAACATTATAAATGTGATTGGTGGAAATTGGAATGTAATAAGCAAATACTATAAAATATTAGAATCAAATATAAATAGTGCGAAGCAACCAATAATACGAGATATAGCAAAATCTTCAATTGAGACAATATTAAATAGGTCAAATGCAAAAACGATTTCTGCGAGTGATATTAAAGAAATACAAACAATTTTAAATTCCAAGTCCAAATGGTCTGAAATAAAACGTGATGGTGAAAATGCAATTCCTGCAGGCGATGCAAAAACTGCATACAATGAGATTAAAAAATATTTGAACTCTTTAAGTGTTTTTATTGTTCCTGTAGGTGAGCTAGAGTGTTTTATAAAAGAAGTAGGTGGACATGGTCCAGAATGGGTAAATCAAGTTCTTGAAAAATATAATGATTTAACAAATCCAATATATAGTAAAATAAAGGATTTTATAAAATCTTGGAAAATATAAACAAAGGTGTAATATGCAAATCGAAAAAGCTGAAAGTCAGGATATAGAATTTAAGAAATCTTGGGATGATAAATATCTTCACTGGGTTTGTGCTTTTGCAAATACACAGGGCGGTATTCTTTATATTGGTGTTGATGATAAAGGAAATGTTGTTGGTGTAGCAGATTATCATAAACTTTCGGAAGATATTCCTCTTAAAATTCGCCAGTCTATGGGGCTTTTGTGTGACGTAAATGTTTTGAATGATGGTGAATTGCGATATCTTCAGATTATTGTAGAAAAGCATAAGTCTCCGGTTAGTTATCATGGGCATTACTATAAGCGTGTAGGTTCTACAACTCAGGAAGTTACTGGTGTTGAATTAAATGAGTTTATTCTTAAAGCTTATGGAACAAGCTGGGATGCAGTTGTTGTTCCAAAAGTTTATGTGGCAGATTTAGATGAACGGGCATTCAAAATATTCAGAACCTGGGCTATCCGTAACAATCGTTTTCGTGAAGAAGATTTACAGATAAGTAATAGAGAACTTTTACAGAATCTTCGTGTGTATGAAAATGGTGAGCTTAATCGTGCTGCTATTATGGCGTTTCATCCCGATCCTGAAAAATGGGTTATTGGTGCTTATACTAAGATTGGTTACTTTGCAAATGAAGCAGATATTTTGTTTCAGGATGAAGTACATGGTTCTCTGCTTACTCAGGTTGAAGATGCTATTGATATTATCTACACAAAATATATGAAGGCTTTAATCAGCTATAATGATATTCACCGCGAAGAGTTGTACTTTTTTCCGCGTGGTGCATTCCGAGAACTGCTGCTTAATGCTTTGATTCATAAAGATTATACTCAGCCATATCCAATACAGATTCAGATTTACAGAGACAAAATTGATATCTGGAATATTGGTACTATGCCAGAAACTGTTAAGATAAAAGATTTGTATCAGAGGCATCCTTCTGTTCCAAGGAATCCAAAGATTGCTGATATCTTCTTTAAGTGCGGTTTTATTGAATCGTGGGGGCGCGGATATTTTAAGATAAAGAGTATATGTGAGGAGTTCAAGGCTAGTCTTCCTGAACCAACAGTATTAACAGGCGGGCTTTCTGTTGTTTGTAATGCTTCTGAGATTTATAAAAAACTTGCTGTGGAATATAAGGTTGATGGATTTGTTGAAAGATCTGCAAGCACCGAACAAGTAACCGAACAAGTAACCGAACAAGTAACCGAACAAGTAAAAAAGTTGATTACCTGCTTGAAAGGAAAGACTTTGTCGAAGAAAGAAATCCTTGTTGCATTAGACATGAAGCATCGACCTACATTGGAACAGGATTATATAAACCCGGCGCTTGAATTGGGATTAATTGAAATGACGCAGCCCGATTCTCCAAGAAGCCCTACACAGAAATATCGGCTAACTAAGAAAGGTATTGAATATACAAAACGGAGTTAAACTATGCACGGAGAAGCCAAACTTTTACTAAAATTCCTCGATGGTTCTGATAACAGCTATATTAATCCAGTTTATCAGCGTAATTATGACTGGCGGCCAAAACAGTGTGAAAAGGAGTAGTAGAATGATTAATAGTCATGACAAGCAGGTAGATATTATTCGTAATAATCCTGGTTTTATTCTTTCTGTAACCAAAAAATATGATGGGAAGGTTTTTCCTTTTTCTGTTACCAGTTCTCTTCCAATTACATTTGATTATCAAACAGATTCGTATATTCATTTATCTTTTTTAATAAATACACCTTCAAAATCATATAATTTTCCTGAAGGTGAAATTGATAAAAGTAATCCTTATGTTTCATACACTGTAATTATAAAATCTTTTAGTGCAGAACTTATAAACCTTGTAACTCCTAAGAATTTAAGAAATCAAGGATTTGCATCTGCAATTCTGGATATAGTTTTTGAAATAATTAAAGAATATAATAAGTTGATAAAAAGCAAAAATATTCATGATCTTAAAGATTATTCGACAATAGATTTTATAACAGGATATGCAAACTCTTGTGATGAAGAACCTAAACTTAATAATGAACAACTTAAAATGTTTTACAAAAAGCATGGTTTTGAAATTGATGAGAAAGGTTATATAAAGAAATCATTTACTGAATAAAATCATCGGGGGCGTTGCGGGGGTGTCCCCCGCAGAAGGGGTAGTCCGTTCGCTTCGCTCACTACCGAGTTTCCTTCGGAAACTCGCGACGCGAGGGGAAGGCTTTCCCCTTTTTTATTATGTTACATTTCGTCGCTTATTGCGTTTTTTAATAACTAATGATATTCTATTTACATGGCAGACTATATCCGCGCAAGAAGCGACGAACACAAAGAAGAAAGACTTTCTCAAATAAAAGAGGCAACGGCAGAACTTTTTGCAAGCTGCCCTTATTCAGAAATTACCCTTACCACGATTGCAGAAAAATTAGGCTGGTCACGTGCAAACCTTTATAAATACGTTACGACCAAAGAAGAAATCTTTCTGGAAATCTCCGCCGAAAAAATGACCGCTTATTACAATGCCTTGCTTTCTGCTTTTCCTGAAGGCAACAATTTTACGCCGGATGTTATTACCGAAGTCTGGGCCGGGATTGTAAATGCTAATCAGGATTATATGCGCTATGTTTCCTATCTTAACCCGGTGATAGAAACAAATGTAACGGTAGAACGCCTTGCAGTTTTCAAAAAGAAATATTATGACCTGGCTTACGCCTTCCGCGACAGACTTGCACAAATGCTGGGCACAACTCAGGATGCTGCTTATAAAATCCAGCTGGATGTATTGTTTTATGCTTCATCAAATGCAGTCTGCTGCTATAAAAATCCTCTTGTTCAGGAAGCTCTTAAGCAAATTAACATCACTCCGCCGCCAATGGATTTTTACAAGGACATGAAAGACTTTATTAAAATGCGGCTTGAGTGGAAATCGTAGAAAACATATTGAATCTCGTGAAAAAATCCTTCGTCCAGGAGTTTATCTTTTTGCAATGCACTGGATTTCTACCATAGGTTACAAACTTTTCGCATTGACTGGCAGCGGTTATGACGGAAGTTTTCAGCCTTTTGTACATTAGTATGGCATCCAGTTCCCCCTGCTGAGCTTGGAGCATAACTTTCATATATAATAATTATAGAGGAATAGAAATCATGAAACTTTTAGTCATTGATATACAAAAAGGAATAACGAATGAACGGCTTTATAACTTTGATCACTTCATTCAGAATACGGTAAGGATTATTAATACGGCTCGGCAGAACAAAGTTGAAGTGATTTATGTTCAGCACGATGACGGGAAAGGAAGTGGTTTTTCTGTCGGTGATGAGGATTTTGAAATCGCAAGTCAAGTTACTCCGCATGAAGGAGAAAAAGTCTTCGTAAAGACTATAAATTCTTGTTTTGGAAACAAGGAACTTACTGAATATTTGAATGGCGAAGACTCTCTGATGATTATTGGCTTACAAACAAACTTTTGCATTGATGCGTCCGTAAAATCAGCATTTGAAAGGGGATTTCATGTTATCATTCCTGCAGAAACAAACTCAACATTTTCTAATGATTATATGGACGGCGAGACTACTTACAAATATTACAATGAAATGATGTGGCCTAAGCGTTTTGCAAAATGTATTTCTGTGGATGACGCTGTAGAAATGCTAAACGGAAAAATGTAATGGCTTGCACAAAAGAAAAGTAATAATCAAACGTGGAGATCGCGGCTATATAGAACTTGTAGCTGTGCAAGCGCAGTAAATTCAAGTAATTAAGTTCTATCTGCCTTTTTCTTCTTCTAGAATTATACTTGATACAAATAAACTGCTGGAAAATGATTCAGAAGAAATCAGCCGTTTCCTAAGCGAAGCCGAACAATTATCAGAAAATTTGAACATTCCGGTTTTACTTTTGATTGAAGAAAAAAGCTATAAACGACTAAAAAAGCAGCTTTCAAAAATAACAAGCCAAATTATCTTTTTGTCTCGCAACATGAATAATCAAAACTTGGACTCATTGTTAGTTGAATGCCAAATCAAAATTGTCAGTGGGAAAGAAAAGTCAGTTCATAAACTTATTTATAATACTTGCTCAAGAGTGGTTGACTTATCTGAATAAATCAATTTTCAGCCGGCAAAAACCTCATACTTCGTAATATTTCTCGTTTCCTTCAAATAAAATTAGCAAAAAAATTAAAATTTTTATTATAACATTTCAGTTTTTGAAGCTTTTTCAACAATATATATAGTGGAAGCAAAATGGTATTTGCAAACAAATAATTTTGGAGGTGAATAACGGCTTCGTGTAAGGAAGATATTCATATTAAAATTATGGCAGAAAAAGATATTGCAGAAAAGAATCTCGAGGCCTTGAATGATGTATTTGCTGATATTGTGAATGTTCTGTTGTTCAAAGGTGAACAAATAATCCAGGAAAATGAACTCGAAGCTGATACGACAAAAAGTATGTTCAAGGCTGATGGGAAAATTCACGAACAGGAGCGTGATGTTTCTAAGTTCTGGAGAAATGGTGAAATACGGATTGCCATTTTGGGTTTTGAAAATCAGACGGTTCAAGATTATAAAATGCCTCTTCGTGTGATTAGTTATGACGGAGCTTCTTATAAAAAACAGCTTCTGTATGAGAAACTTGAGAAAAATTTTCCTGTTGCAACGCTTGTCTTGTATTTTGGAACTAAAAACAGATGGACTGCTCCAAAGAATCTTTGTGCATGTTTTGAGATTCCGAAAGAGTTAAAGCCTTTTGTGAGTGATTATCAAATTAATGTATTTGAAATTGCATGGCTCGATGATGATACAATTGAAAAGTTCCAGAGTGATTTTAAGATTGTGGCAAAATATTTTCAGACGAAAAGACTGAATGAAGACTACGAAGGTTCAAAAGAAAAAATTAAGCATGTTGATGAAACATTAAAGATGCTGTCTGTTTTGACTGGTGACGATTCATTTGAAAAGGTTTATAATGAAAGCAACTTTAGTAAAAAGGGAGGTGTAACCATGTGCGAAGTAGTTGATAAAATTATTAATAAAGGTCGTTTTGAAGGCAAACAAGAAGTCATCAGAAATCTTATTGAATCTAATGTAGGTAGTTTAGAGCAGATTGCTGCATGGGTAAAACTTCCTGTCGAAGAAGTCCAGAAGATTGCAGAGAAGGTTCCAGTAAGATGATAGGTTAATTACAATACGCCTGGTCAAGGCACGCTACGCTAAAAGCCTTGACTTCGCCTTATTTAGGGTTTGTAATAAACCCTAAATAAAAAAGAGCTCAAAAAATCGAGCTCTTTTTTATCTTTTATTCTTTTTCTACATCATAACAGTTGATATGCAAATCCTTCAACTGCTGTTCGTCAACCGCACTAGGACATTCATCCATCGGACTTGCTGCCAGATTATTCTTCGGGAACGCAATTACCTCGTGGATTGATTCTTCATGTCTCATCAACATAATCAAGCGGTCCAATCCAGGGGCGATTCCTCCGTGTGGTGGAGCACCGAACTTGAAGGCCTGAACAAGGAAGCCAAAGGCTTTCTGAGCGCGTTCTTCGCTGTAACCTACAATCTTAAAGATGCGCTGCTGCAATGCAGGGTCGTTGATACGCATAGAACCGGAAGCAAGTTCGTAGCCGTTCAAAACGAGGTCGTAAAGGTCGCCTTTTACTGCACCCGGATCGCTTTCCAGAGTGTCCCAGTACTGTTTCTGTGGCAATGTGAACATGTGGTGTTCTGTTTCCCAGGCGTTTGTTTCTTCGTTGAATGCAAAATATGGGAAGTCGATGATCCAGGCAAAGTGGAATTCATCTTTTGGATTGTAAAGGTTCAAATCTTTTCCAAGCTGTTTGCGGACTGCACCTAAAGCAGTACAAGCAAGCTGCCAGTTTTCGTCTGAAACGAACAAAAGAAGGTCGTTCTTTTCTGCGCCGAGTTTTGCGCAAATTTCTGTTTCTTTTCCGGCATAGAACTTACTGATTCCGCCTTCGAATACGCCTTCTGCATTAACTTTCATCCATGCAAGACCTTTTGCCTTGTATGTTTTAGCTACTGCTTCAAGGGCTTCAACCTGTTTGCGGCTGTATTTGTCTGCAACATTCTTTACAACGAGGGCTTTAAGTCCGCTTCGTTTGTGGCGCTGAATGTCGCGGCCGGCATTTGCAGCTCCTGCCTTGAATGCGTTAAAATCTGCCAAATCTGCCATGAATGTTGCATCCTGCATCTTCATGTCAAAGCGGAGGTCAGGCTTATCGCTTCCGTAAAGGTCAAAAGCGTCTTCCCAGGCGATGCGGTCAAACTTAGCTGGCAAATCATAGTTCAAAGTCTTTTTAAAGATGTACTGCATCATTCCTTCTGTTGTAGAAAGAACTTCTTCCCGGTTTGTAAAGCTCATTTCCATATCAATCTGAGTGAACTCAGGCTGACGGTCACCGCGGGCATCTTCGTCACGATAGCAGCGAGCAATCTGGAAGTACTTGTCGAATCCAGAAACCATCAAAAGCTGCTTGTAAAGCTGTGGGCTCTGTGGAAGTGAATAGAATTTTCCAGGGTGAACGCGGCTTGGAACAAGGTAGTCCCGGGCTCCTTCTGGAGTTGATTTAATGAAAGTAGGAGTTTCGATTTCCAAAAATCCCTTTGAAGTCAAATATTCGCGGGTTGCAAAAGTAACCTGGCTTCTAAGGATGATGTTCTGCTGCATTGGATCGCGGCGGAGGTCAAGATAGCGGTACTTTAAGCGCAAATCTTCGTTTGGAAGAACGATTGTTCCGTCCTTCTGGCGTACTTCTTCAATACTGAAAGGAAGTTCCTGGCTGGTTGTAAAGATTTCGATGTCGTTTGCTTCAACTTCGATTTCACCAGTTGCCATATCCTTGTTAATATCTTTTTCAGCGCGGGCTGCAACTACGCCTTCAACTGCGATACAATATTCACTCTTGAGTGAAGAAGCAATCTCTTTAACTTTATCGCTTGCCTTGTCGCCAACCATAACCTGTGTGATTCCATAACGGTCGCGAAGACGAATAAAAACAAGACCGCCCAAGTCGCGGGTACGGCTTACCCAACCATTCAATACAACTTTCTTACCAACATCAGCGGCACGCAATTCGCCGCAAGTAACTGTACGCTTTGTGTTTTCCATTTTATTTCCCGCCGGCAGCACGCATTTACTACGCGCATTACCGTGTTTTGTAATTTCAATAGAATATTGTAATGATATAGAAGATTTTTTACAATTACATTCTGAAGATCAGGTTGAACAAATAAATTTTAGATAACTATATCAGGAGGTTCCCGCCCAGTGTTTTCTATAAGCAAATAATCATATTTTTAAACCACTTGCAGTTCAGCTCATATCTGTTACCTAGCTATACTAATGAACGAAACCACCGTGCGGTCGCGCTATTCCGTGTTCCGCTGCCGCTCATTCCTCCGCCTTCGCCCTGCTCAGGCTACGGAACGCCTGATTGAACTAAAGTTCACTCAGGCGCACTCCATATCGCTAACCCGTTTCAAACTAAAGACTCGGTATTTCTCCGCTGTTTCTCTGCTCATTTTCAAGCCTGATTTTTCTAAGAACGGCACGATTTGCATAATGAATAACCGTAAAAAATCCCACCATAAAAATATATGAAACTGAAAGCAGGATTATACCAACAGTTTTTTCAAATTGCGTAGAAATCCATACGTTAACACAGATTTCACATTGAATCAAAACAATAAGCAAAAGCACTTGTCGCTTGTTAAAACCAATATTAAGCAATTTATGATGAAGGTGAAATCTATCAGGACTCATTATAGGCCTATGATCTCTTATTCTGCGCCAGATAGCTGCAATTGTATCCATCATAGGGAACGCAACAATTACAAGCATCATAGGCAGCTTATTAAATTCAATCTCTTCACTAATAGAATAAAGTGGTATCGTTGAAATCAAAAATCCAAGAAACTGGCTGCCGTTATCACCCATAAAAATCTTTGCATTCGGTGCAGGCATGTTCCATGCAAGAAACCCGATTATTGAACCAGCTAGAATAAAACAAACGGCCGTACCTTCCTTGAATTCTCCGTACTGAATAACACCAAACGTAATAAGAGCCGTAACAACAAGACTTCCGCACAACCCATCAAGTCCGTCAATCAAATTATACGCATTGATAATTCCGACAATCCAAAAGAACGTAAAAACACGCGCAACCCATATCGGCAGAACAAGACCAAAAATCTGTCTAAAATGATAGCCAGACCAAACCACAATAGCGGAAGCAATAAGCTGAACAAAAAGCTTATGAATAGCCCTCATTTCAACTATGTCATCAATAACACCAAAAAGGAATATAAGCATTCCTGCTATCAAAAGAGGTAGAACATTTCTAAAAGCCAAAGTCCTGTTAAAGAGGAAAAAAAGTGCCGCTACAGAAAAAAAGGCAACAGCAATGGCTATACCGCCAAGCCTAGGTATATTTCCCGAATGGATTTTCCTCGCATTCACAGAATCATAAAGACTGTATATTTTACAAAACTTTATGATAAGCGGAATCAACAATCCGCTAAACACTGCGGCAATAACAGAACATAAAGCTATATTTAATACCATAGTTTGCATCATACCATAAGAATATTTTATAGACAATCTGTACCCCCCCCCGAAAATTTAAATAAAAAGCAATTTTTTTATAATTCATACGTAAATTTTATTTCTTTGTCCCTAAGGCCGATTCTTTTCTAAAAACTTGAATCAAAAGAAATTATTATGTTAAAATGTGCAGAAGTTTTTAACATATTAAATACGAGGATTTTATGGAAAGTCAGGATACAAGTAATATTCAGAAAACAAACGATGACGAAGAAATATCACTTATTGATCTTTTTGCCGTTCTTCTGCACTACAAATTCATGATCATCGGAGTTTCTATACTCGGAATGATTCTATCCGTTGTGATAGCAATTATTTCTCTTAAGCTGCCTCCGGAAAAATCCTTTATGCCGAACAATTTTACATCTACAGGCTACATGCTCATAAACGATTCAAAATCTTCTGGCAGCGCTTTATCTTCCATGATCTCTTCATCTGGATTAGGCAGCCTTGCAGGTCTTGCAGGAATCAGCACAAAAGGCGGCTCCAGCTACAGTTCCCTTGCAATCTATCTTACAAGCTCAAACCCATTTCTGGATGCAATCGCAAAAGAATTTAATTTCTATGACAAAGAAGCCATAAAAAATTCAAAATTTCCTGTAACCAGTACACGCGAAATAATAAAAAAATCCCTTAAGGCGGAACTAGACGAGGAAAGCGGCGTATTCAAAATTTCTTATACCGACATTGACCCAGAATTTCCTCATAAAATCGTAAACTTTGCAATTGACTGGCTTTCTGATGAATTTGACCAGCTCGGAATTGATCAGAACAAAATCACAAAAATCAACCTTGAAAAAAACATTAAGCTCAGCTTTGAAGAAATCACAAGACTTCAGCACGAAGCCAACAACATCTCGAACAGGGTAAACAACAGCTGGAACGGAAACGTACCTACAGTCGCCCTTACTTCTGCAAAAATCCAGATGGAATTAAGCGCACAGGAAGAAGTTTACAAACAGCTTAAGACACAATACGAACTTCTGAAAGTTCAGATGCAGAGCGAATCTCCTGTCTTCCAGATTCTTGAACGCCCGGAAATTCCAGAAAGAAAATCAGGGCCTAGCCGCGGGAAGATGTGCATTATTGTAACATTTGCATCCGGCTTCATTGCGATATTCCTTGCGTTCTTGCGCAATGCGATTCACAATTTGCGCCTTGATTCAGAGGCAATGGCAAAGCTAAAAGGAACAAAAAAATAATCAAAAAAAAGGGAATGTAGTGTGCATTCCCTTTTTTTATGGTATCATTTTAGTATGAACGAAAAAAAAGTTGTCATAATTGGTGCCGGAATCGCTGGACTGGCAGCCGGAATTTACGCAAAAAAATCCGGCTTTGATGTAACAATATTGGAAAAGCACATTATTCCAGGGGGACTTTCTACCAGCTGGAGCCGCAAAGGCTACCTTTTTGAAGGCGGAATGCATTGGCTTACAGGTTCTTCAGAAAAACTGACTCTTAACAAAATTTGGAAAGAACTTGGTGCACTAAAGGAAAACAATCCCGTTTTTTACAAAGATCCTGTTTCAACGCTTGTAGACAAAAACGAACAGATCAATCTTTTCCGCGATATTGATAAACTGAGGGAAGAATTCCTTAGAATCGCACCAGAAGATAAAAAGGCAATTAACCAGCTCTATAAAGATACAAAACTCTTCCTGCCTGTACATCTTGTTGTAAACGATATTGCCGGATTAAAAACAGATGAACATCGGCATCCAAAAATAAGCGAACTTCTTAAGATGCTTCCTGTTCTTACACGCTACAAAGCACTTGTTGATCAGTCTTATGAAGATTACATACAGCAATTCTCAAATAAAAACATTAAGCATCTTCTTAGATCCGTTATAGGTGAACGCTACAACGCAATCTCATTCGTTTACACAATCGCTTCTTTTGCAAGCGGCGACTGCGGTTACCCGGAAGGCGGTTCTTTAAGAATGTCCAAAAATATGGCTGACACATTTGAATCTATTGGCGGAAAAATCAAGTACCATGCAAATGCTGAAAAAGTCGTTATAGAAAACAAAAAAACAAAGGGTGTTATTGTAAACGGTGAATTCATGGCTGCTGATGCCGTAATCGTAACACAGGATGCACGAAAAGCCATTGACACATTGTTTGAAACAGAACTTAAAGAAAAGTGGGTTCCAAAAATGCGCAGGGCAATCGTTTCTGAGCAGAATATCTTTATTGGGTTGGGCGTAAAAGCAGACCTTTCAAAATATCCGCGAAGCATTATTTTCCCGTTGGAAAAACCATTCAATGCAGGCGGCGTTGAATATAAAGAATTCCGCATAAACAATTATGCGCTGTACAAAAATCATTCGCCTGAAGGCTGCACAACCCTTACTGTCCTGTTTCTTGGCAAAAGTTATGCATATTGGAAAGCCGCAAAGGAAGACGGTTCTTACAAGCAGAAGAAACAGGAACTTGCAGAAGCTTTCATTGCCGAACTTGAAAAATTTATTCCAGAAATCAAAGGGAACATTGAAGTATACGATGTCGCAACTCCTGTTACTTATGAACGCTACTGCAACACATTCGAAGGCAGCTGGATGAGCGTATGGGAACCAGGCAAACCTAGCTTTGCTTTTCCTGCAAAATCAAAGACTGTCTCCGGACTGTATTTTGCAGGACAGCGTTCTACAATGCCAGGTGGTCTTCCGATCGTTGTATACTCAGGAAGAATTGCCGCACAGTACTTATGCCGCGACAATCACGTTATGTTCCGAAACTAAGGAAGCATAGAAATGTCTTATAAAGCTGCAATTTTTGATATGGACGGTACGATTTTAGACACGCTTGTTGACCTTCAGAACGCTACGAACTACGGACTAAGCAAAAATAATCTGCCGGAACGAACCTACGATGAAGTAAGAGGTTTTGTCGGAAATGGAATTAGAAAACTTATTGAAAGAGCTGTTCCGGCCGGCAGCACCGAAGAAACAATTCAAAAAGTCCATTCGGATTTTACGGAATTCTACAAGGTTCATAATTCGGATCATACAGCTCCTTATAAAGGAATTCCCGAGGCTATCACTCAATTGCGCGCCCACGGAATAAAGACCGCCGTTGTCTCTAATAAAGCTGACTACGGTGTTCAGGCATTGGTAAAAGACTTCTTTCCAGAATCCTTTAACATTGCTGTAGGCGAAAGGGAAGGGGTGGCAAAAAAACCATCTCCTGACATGGTATGCCTTGCTCTAAACAAGCTTGGCATTTCAAAAGAAGAAGCTGTATACATAGGAGACAGCGACGTTGATTTTCAAACCGCTGCAAATTCCGGGCTCAATTTTATCGGTGTAGACTGGGGTTTTAAAGGCCGTGCGTTCCTTGAAAATCTTGGTGCAAAAACAATAGTTCATAACTCAGAAGAATTAATAAATGAAATCTTAAAATAAGGAGTCTTACATTGAAAAAATCAAAAAAAACAGCCTTGCTTGGCGAAAATCTGATCGAAAACTACAAAAACTTTTTGAATAATGGTAAAACAGAACGCGAATGTGTATCACAAATCATAAAAACTGCCGAATCCTATGGTTATAAGAATATTTTTGACTGCAAATCCATAAAAGCCGGTGATAAAGTTTATGTCCAGAAAATGAACAAAGCCATCGCATTATTTCAAATTGGTTCAGATTCAATAGAAAACGGCATGAACATTCTTGGAGCACATGTTGATTCACCAAGACTTGATGCAAAGCAGAATCCAATCTACGAAAAAGATTTCGTAACATATCTGAACACACATTATTACGGCGGAATCAAAAAATATCAGTGGGTTACGCTTCCACTTGCAATTCACGGTGTTGTTTGCAAGACAGACGGAACAAGCATTTCCGTAAATATCGGTGAAGATGAAATCGATCCTGTTTTCTGCATTTCAGACATTCTTCCCCATCTTGCTCAGGAACAGATGAAAAAAACTGGTTCAGAAATCATCAAAGGAGAAGATCTGGACGTAATTCTTGGAGCTGTCATTCCTTCAAAAAAAGATGAAACAAAGGATGACGAGAAGAAAAAAGACAAGAAGAAAAAGAAAGAAGAAAAACTTACCGGTAAAAAAATTATCCTTAATCTTTTGCAGAAAAAATACAACATCGATGAAAAAGATCTTGAATCTGCCGAACTTGAAATTGTTCCTGCCGGAAAAGCACGCGACTGCGGTCTTGACCGTTCCCTTATTCTTGGCTACGGACAGGACGACCGTTCATGCGCATATACCTCGTTCGCCGCTCTTATGGACTCACCAGCTACAAACCGCACAAGCTGCTGTATCTGTGTGGACAAAGAAGAAATCGGAAGCGTCGGAGCAACCGGCATGGGCTCTCATATTTTTGAAAATGCCTTGGCAGAAGTAATCGCCCGGCTACCGAACGGCTACAGCGACCTTACATTACGTCGCTGCCTGGCAAACAGCAACATGCTTTCAAGCGATGTAAATGCAGCTTACGACCCGCTTAACAACAGCCTTTACGACAAAGAAAATGCATCTTTCCTTAGCGGCGGTCTTGTATTCAACAAATACACCGGTAGCCGCGGAAAAAGCGGTGCCAGTGATGCAAACCCGGAATTCATTGCAAAACTCAGAAACTGCATGAACACTGCAGGCGTTACATATCAGATGGCAGAACTTGGCCGTGTCGATCAAGGTGGCGGCGGTACAATAGCTTACCTTGCCGCAAAATACGGAATGAACGTAATAGATGCCGGAGTTCCTGTACTCAGCATGCATGCACCTTGGGAAATTACTTCACGCGAAGACCTTGTTCAGGCTTATAACGGCTACAAGGCATTCCTTACAATAAAATAGTGAGATTTTAGAAAATCTCTTTTAAAAGCTAAAGAAGTTGCCTATTGTAACTCCAGCCGTTAAGCCCAGAGCCTTTTCATCAGGTTCTGGGCAAAATCGGTATACGAGCCCGCCGCTTGCCTTAATCTGAAAATCTGGTCTAGCCAACCCGCCGATATTTGGCGTAAGATAAATCGAAGCAATCAACGAAAATTCGTCATAATAATCTGTCTTGCCATCAATCACATGGTTAAAATATTTATAAGCCCGCGCAAGCGGCCAAGACTGCATATAAAACGGTTCCTTTATTTTTCCCATGTATTCAGCAGAAAGCGTAATTCTATTCAAATAAATGAGTGGCAAAAAATTCGTAGATTTCTGAATTTCAGCAGAAAGCAGGACAATATGCGCAAGCGCATAACCAACATACTGAGCAGAAGGGAATAACGAAGCTTCCAGCGTTACAGGCATTATACCAGGAATTTTTGCCGTACAGTCAATTGCAATATTTTCAAACCGGAAATACTGATAATCAAGATCCGAATCTTTTGAACAAAATGTCATATTAAGACTTGGTCCTATTTTAAATCCGCCTTGATTAAAATATCCTCTTCCGGCCTTATGAATATTTCCAAATGCAAAAGAAAACTTATTTGAAGCATAAATCCGTCTTATCGAAAGATCTTCGCCTTGATTTTCTTTATTAAGAATTCCTATTGCCTCACTTAATGATGAACAATCATCCATTTCATCCATTGTCTTCGACTGTCTTCCCTGCAAAAACTGCGCCGTATCAGAAAGCGAAAAATAAAACGTTCTGATCAAAGGAATCACAGAAGTAGCTTTCAACCCAAAATGAACCTGCTTATATCCTCTGTTATCAAATTCCACATTTGCAGACCCTTTATAGTTAAACAGACTGTTTGTTGTCCCACCCCTATAAATTCCTGCCTCAAAAGCATAGGAATTTGAATAAAGCCCGTAACCAGCAGAAAAATAATAAATAGGGTAGGTCCACGGAGTAGAGGATAAATACGTTACTCCAAGCGGCAAAGAAACAGTTTTAAGGACATCCCCGGCATCTGAAACGGAATAAGTATTCGTCAGACTGACCGGAGCAAAAGTACCCCTAGGGCCTTTAAATGTATATGAAAAAGCAGAAAACTTTTTACTGCCTTCAATTTCACAAGGAGCAGAAGCCTCTGCCGCTTTCCCTTCCTCAAAAATAGAATTATCCGCAGATTCAAAAGAACGCACAGCCACGCTGATTTTTTTAAACTCCATTTGATCAACTGACGTTTCCTGAATCTTAGAACCGTTCAAATAGCTTGCAATATAAACAATTTTTTCTTTATTTTGGACCGGAAATAGTATTCCCCCTGACAAATCAGTCTGCGAAAGTTCAATTTCAACATGATTCCCGGCCAGACCTGTTTTCAACTCAGAATCCGCCTCTATTGTAAGAATTCCAAGCCGAGGGAGCATTCCATGCAATGCATAAGAAAAATATATTTTATTGTCCATGCTGCACATTCCATACGGTGCAACACCCTCCGGCAATTCAATTGAATCAAAACCTTTTGCCCCGACAGAATATCTGCAAATCAAAAATTCAGCACCGACCTTGCGTACAAAATACAAATCCTCATTATCGGTTCCGTCCATCCCGCCTGCTGGCGCTGCACACGCTCCTTCCAGCGAAAAAATCTGTTCCCCATACTTTAACGGAAACTCCTTAACAGGCTCCGTTCCAAAAATTATGCCTTTTTTATTACGCAAAAGCCTTTCAATAACCAATGTAGAAAATTCAGAGATAGTCTTTTCATAAGCAACATAATAATCTTCACCTTTTTTAAATACTTCACCCTGCTTAAGACCAATTCCTTTAATATAAAACGAAGATTTTCGTTTCATGTCATAGACATATACCCGGCTTCGGCCATTCGCATAAGAATCGTCGATATACGAAACCGCCATATAGGCACCATCGCTGCTCAAATTAACAGACTTTAACGAACTTTGAGTAAAAATCAGCTGTGGTTTTTTATTTCCGGTCTTTTTAAAAAAAACGCCGGTTTTGTAAATATCAATATAAGCATATCCGCCAGAACAGGCAGTAAGCGACTCGTATGCAGAAAGAGCTTTTCTTTTAGTCTTTTTGATTTCTATTCCGGCAGGAATTTCAATAGAATCATAAAACTCCCACCATGCTTTTTCTATGGATATTTTATAAACTTTCTTAAAACAACCAAAATAAGTATACGACTTGAAGTTTACAGACCTGTACCAAAACTCGGCATATTTTTCCATTCCATAATTTTGCTGAAGCCAGCGGCAAAAGGCACCGCCAAAAATATAGCTCATAGTAGTAGACGGATAAACATCCCGCGCACCCTGAATTTCCGAATACTTAGGGAAACACCCGTCTATCTTCGCCTGCTTAAGAATGTGCAACGGATATTCGCTGTTCATGCGTCCTTCGCCAAATTCACTTTCCAAAGAGACCGCTGCTCCTTCCGCCCATGCAGTTGTAATAGTAAGCAGCGCGGGATTGTATACGTCTCCTAAAGCCTTATCAATCTTAAACCAAGTGTCATTTCTGTCATTATAAGTTACAGCATGTATAAGTTCATGTCTGAACGTATTTAACAGCGTTTCAGCAAATACAGCCATATCCCGTTCCGGCAGAGTATCAAAAATTACAATATGATTAAAAGGAAAACTAGAAAAATACGCGTTAAAACTATCCATAGCCGGAGAAACAACAACCGGCATTCTGAAATGATTTTTTATATTGAATTTCTGTGCAAGTTCCGAATACAAGCCATCCGCTTGTTCTACAAGGATTTTTGCACTGTCCGCAGATTCAGGGGCATAAATTATATCAAACCGCTCTGTCTTTACTATGCGCAAATCCCGCTGACCGGTCATAATACCTTCCAGCGAGAAAACATAAAAAGACAGAATCAGCAGCAACCCGGAAAAAATAATTTTCTTTTTCATATAAGCAATGGCATTAATATTTCATCTGCATTAATAATGCGGAGGCTTTCTGTTCGGAATATCACCTTCAAGCAGATCTGACATTTCATGAATCTTACCGGACATAAGCTTTATTTCTTTCCTTAACAATTCTATAGTCTTTTCCTGCTCAACTGCAACTTCCTGAATCTGATTGACAAAGTCTTCCATGTAGGCAAGCTTCATTTCAAGGGCAGTAAAGCGTTCTTCTGTTTCTTTCTCTGTCATATTAAATTTTGTAAACCAGCTGTTTTTTTATATTTATAAGATCAAGCAGACGCACAGAATACTTCTGTTTTTTTCCATCAAGTTTTGTAAGAGTAAGATTAATCTTTGAATTTTTAATCTCTTCTGCAACAACTTCACCGTATACAGAAGCCACCAGATCAATATATTCTTCATCCGGCATTTCTTCACCAGAAAAAGCAGGAGCCATGAACATATCAATATAAGACTTCATCATGCCAGGCATACCATCATAAAGCGCTGCAAGATTTTCTTTAGTAAACAAAAGTGAAAAAGATTTTTTATCTCCGTTTATAATTCCAGCTTTAGAGATAAAATCTCCTGCATCTGCCGCAGTCTCAGCCTCTATGGCAAGACTTTCAGCCTTGACTGATTCAGCCTTTACATTAGCCAAACCAGAATCCCTGAACACATTCTGAATTTCTTCTGGAGAAAAAATAACTTCGCTTCCATCGTTAGAGCCATCATCCGAAAGGGCACCAACAGTATCTAAAAGACCTGCTCCAAGGACAGCTGAATAACTTACCTTGTAGCCGCCTTTCTTTTCCACAACAGAAAGATTACAATCACAGGAACAAAACAGAGCAACCGACAAAAATATTGCACTCGCAGCAATACATGAAGTAAGCTTTCTTAAAAACATATAATTCCTCCAAAAATACAACAACCAATAAAAATCTAAGTTACAGCAGAAAATAACAAATCCAAAGAGGAAAACCTAGAACAGATCAGAATTAATTTTTTCTGAACATAGACATTGGAAATGCAATTCTTACCCCTGTACAAAATTCCAGTCCAGCCGATGCAGACTTTAACGCTGAAAGTGCTGAATTAGACGGATTATTATAAACAGAATAGCATATATCCTGAACAATCTGAACCTTAAGATCACCTTTTGTAAACGAAGGAGCCGCAAAAGTCACTCCTATTACACCCGGAAAAACAGAAGCTTTTATGCTGTCTGCCGAACCCGGAGTAGTGCAGTCTCCGAAAGAAAAAAGCGGACCTGCATAAGCCCTGAAATATTCTCCTGCATAAAGTGAAAAAATCACAGGCATCTGAAATGCGCCTACACCGTAGTTCCAGCGAAGTAAAAGTCCCAGTCCTGGCGAAAGAATTCTTCCTCGATATATGATATCTGCCTCAGACGAAAGGCCACGGAAATTTACCATGAATTTTTTTTCTGTAAACAGCGACCAGTCAGTGGTAGCGTATCCCGCAAAAGCAATATGGTCCCCAAAAGAACCGTCTCCATTATAAGTCATAAAAGAATCCTGTCCTGTACGGGCTATTCCGGCATTTGAGCCAGAAGCATTTTCTTTTTTCTTTGCAGAAGCCGTCTTTTCACCAGACTTTTTCTTTTCATTGTTATTTGATTTTTTTGCATTTACAGAACTGGAACCATGCTCTTCCAAACCAGCAGAAGGCAGAAACTTACCGCAAGCCGCATACTTTCCGCGCCAATAGCCTTCTTTAAGAGAAGACACAATAACACCTGTATTAGGCCCGTCGCTCAAAGCAGAAATAAACTGATTGTTGCCTATATATAAGCCCACATGCGAAATTGAACCGTCCCCTGTAGTGCGGAAAAACACAAGGTCACCAGGTTCTTTCTGATCATCAGGAACTATACGCACATGACTGTACATAGCCTTTACAGTCCTAGGCAACTGCCTGGCAATCGAATCATGGGCAACAGTATAAATCAATCCCGAACAGTCAAAAGCATCAGGACCAACAGCTCCTCTTACATAAGGAGCACCAACGTGCTTCTTTGCTTCCGAAATAAGCTTTTCCCTGTAAACCCTCGATTCTGCTTCTGAGATACTTTGCGCAATGCATCTGCCAGGCACAAGCATAAAAAACAATAGTGAAAAAAAGGCAAAAAATACTCTTCTTCGAAATTTAAAATTTTCCATACTTCGATTAACGGAATTTCTGCCGCATTCATTTACTGTTATTTTGCTTTACCTGAAGCAAGCCATGTCTGATTAAAGTATGAATCAGAAATCTTTTCATCAAACTTAAAATCCTTTACAGTAACGCGGCTCTTGCGCTTTGTATTAAGGTTTGTAACAAGAGTAGAGCGGCGGAGCGGGTATTCAATGCCGGTAACGCCTTTTACCATTTCAAGCTTTTCTACTTCGTTTATCTTAATCATCTTGTCCGGATTACGCTTGTCGTAGAATTCCGTGCGTACAGGAATATAAGTCTTTTTATCGAACCAGGAAATGCGGTAACCGTATTCAACTTCGTTCAGTTTGATAGGTGTAGACTTAATTTTCCAGCAATTATAGAGAACCCCGCCAACTTCAATATTTTCAGAAGGCGAAATTATTTCATTTTTATCTTCGTCAATTTTGCGCAAAGTCATGTCATTGTAAGTAAGCTCTGAACCTACAAAAGACTTGTAACGGTCAGCAGCCGCAATACGCCTGATTGTGCGCAGTTCCGGCAGATAAACCCATCGGTCATCAGCGCGGCCAAGTTTTTCTGCCTGCAGGATTCTGGTTCCCTTTGCAGAAGCCGGCTGAATAAAATCAAATACAGTATTCTTAAGACCGTTGTCACCTCCGCCATACTGCTTGATTAACATGTGTTCAACACTACCGTTAGCCTCAATGTTGTCGATTAAAATTGTTGAATAGTTGTAATCCGGTACCCTGTCCAGATCTGTAAAAATTGTAATAATCTCCTCTGCTGTCTGAGCAAAACAAAATCCGCTCATTAAACAAGCAATTGAAAAAACAATTTTTTTTAACTCTTTCATCAAAATCTCCTCTTCTTTTGACTATTTTTAAAAGTCTATCATAGATTTAAAATAAAACTAGAAAATTTTAAAATTTTCTTGACATTTTTTCAGCGCAGTTTCTTCAGTAACAGGCTGCTCCGGGCTACCCTCACGGTCGGTACCTCTCTTCGTTCGGCACGCGCTACGCGCCCCTATGCATCCTGGCGCAGCCATTTCCCCGACTTTTTATCCACGCTCAATTGAGCAAGTACCTGCGATGCGGTAAAATATACTGTTATGCAATTTGATAATCCTTTGATTGTTCAGGGTGACAGAACCCTTCTTCTTGACGTACACGCACCTCTGGCAAATGAATGCCGCAACGACCTGATTCCCTTTGCAGAACTGGAACGCTCACCGGAGCACCTGCACACATACAGGCTTACTCCGCTTTCCCTATGGAATGCTACCAGCGCAGGCCTTACACCTGATGATGCCGTTGCCGTGCTTCACAAATATGCACGCTATGACGTTCCTCAGAACATCGAAATGTGGATCAGGGAAACCGCAGGACGCTTTGGAAAGCTGCGCCTTGTTCCGGGTCCAAAGATTGCCGTGCCGCTTAAAACAAAGGATGTGCTTGAATCTGAAGCACCGGCAGAACCAGTTAAAACTGTAGAAGAACAGCTTCTGTATTTAGTAACTGACCACCGAAACGTATACCTTGAAATAAAAGCAAACCCGCAGGCAAAAAAGCTTCTGGAGCCGTGCGAATATGACGGAACCGGCATAGAAAATCCAGCAGAACTTACAGAAAACGAAAAGATATACTGCTTCTCACTTAAGCTTACCGACCGCGGAACCATAAAGCAGGTGCTGTTAAACTCGCTGTGGCCTATAAAGGACGAAGTCCAGCTGGAAGACGGCGAGCCGCTCGATTTTTCACTGAGGGAAACTACAGCCAGCGGAAAGAACTTTGAAATCCGCGAATACCAGAAAAACGCCGCTCAGGCACTCATAGGCAACAAGGGGCCGGGAACGGGATTCGGCACAATCGTGCTTCCATGCGGAGCCGGAAAGACAATCGTAGGCATGACCGTAATGGACATGCTTAAGACAAGCACGCTGATTATTACTACAAACATCTCTGCCGTGCACCAGTGGATTCAGGAGCTAAAGGACAAATCCAACCTTACAGATGAACAGATTGCCGAATACTCAGGCGAGAACAAATCACTTGCGCCGGTAACAGTTGCTACATACCAGATTCTTACCTGGCGCCCGGAAAAGGACGGCCCGTACCCGCATTTTTCCATCTTCACCCAGCGTAAATGGGGACTTATTATTTATGACGAAGTCCACATGCTGCCAGCCCCAGTATTCCGCGTTGTTGCTGAACTTCAGGCTGTGCGCCGCGTAGGGCTTACGGCTACACTTGTGCGCGAAGACGGTTGTGAAGGTTATGTATTCAGTCTGGTAGGACCTAAGCGCTACGACGTACCGTGGAAGGAACTTGAACGTGACCACTGGATTGCAACAGCAGAATGTGTAGAAGTGCGCCTTGACCTGCCTGAAAGCATGGAAGTTGAATACGCTGTTGCCCCGGCACGCGAAAAGCACAAGATGGCAAGCATCAACGCAAAGAAAAATGAAGTCGTTTCTGAACTCATAAAAAAATATCCGGAAGACAAAATCCTTGTTATCGGGCAGTATCTGGATCAGCTGAACGACATAGCAAAGGAACTGAACGCACCGATTATTACAGGCAAAACACCTAACGGAGAGCGCGACCAGATTTACAGGGATTTCCGCGAAGGCAAGATTCATGTACTGGTTGTTTCTAAAGTTGCAAACTTTGCAATCGACCTGCCGGACGCTTCCATAGCAATTCAGGTAAGCGGAACCTTCGGAAGCCGTCAGGAAGAAGCCCAGCGCCTTGGACGAATCCTGCGTCCAAAGGAACGCACAAGCCGCTTCTTTACGCTGATTACGCGCAACACCGTAGAGGAAGACTTCGGCTCCAACCGCCAGAAATTCCTTGCAGAGCAGGGCTATTCATACAGAATCATAAGATATACCGACAGCAGCAACCTTAGCGAGCTTGACCAGCAGTCGTATCTGGAATGAATAAATTAAGGCAGGGCAAATGCTTATAATGTTTGATATATAAAATTTGCAAAACTATGAAAAATAGCGCGAAGGAGGAAAACATCTTTCAAAAACACTCTGTTGTGCTTGCCGCTGTAGCGGCAAACTGTATGGTTTCAAGGCACAACAGCGTGTAGTGCGCTAGCGCACGGTTTTGAAAGATGTTTTTCGACTGGGAGCTATTTTTTTAACAGATGACATTTTTACTGTGTTTCAAACATTATAATGCATTTATCCTGATTAAAAGGGGATGACTAATTGCAGCAGACAGAAAACGATCAGAAAATCAAAAGAATAATCCGCTGGCGTGAAACCATGGCGACCCTTAATGACGAGCGTTTCTTTGAAATCATGCGGGTCTACATTGGCGAAATTCACACTCCTTACAACAAGGACAAGCTCATAGAACAGCTCAGCTCCATACTGCGCAGGGAACAGAACCGCGAACGCATTCTTTCCTACCTGAACGACTTTGACATTGAAATGCTGACCGTCATTCATTCTGTAGAAAAGGTCACAAAAGAAAAGCTTACAGAATTTTTCTCAAACGAATATCCGCTCAGCGAGATTTATTCCGAACTGCTGAACCTTGCAGAACGCCTTCTGGTCTACACCTACAAGGACGAAACGGAAACCGCATACATAGAGCTGAATCCGCTTTTGGAAGACCTGATTACCCCTTATCTTGACATAGAAAAACTGCTTCCAGAACCAGTCTACTCTGAACGCAACTTTAACCTTCAGGAACCACTTTCTACCAGCGTGATTGCAGGCTTTGTCGCTTACATTTACGAAAACCCGGAAATGTGCAAGAACAATACAGATCTTAAGAAAAAAGATCTGGAACGGCTTTCAGAAATTTTCCCTGGCACGGCAGAATGCCTTCCGCTTTTGTTGAAAGGACTTATCAACCTTAAGCTTGTAAAACAAACAGAGAAGGCTCTTTGCGTAGACGAAAGCCGACTTGAAATATTTGCAGAAAATTCAGAACTTGAGCAGTACGCTTTCCTTAGCGTTGCAGCTGCTGCCCGCCTTGGCCGCGAAGGACTCCGCACCCAGACTCAGCTTCTTCTGGACGTTGCCGCATCCCTGCCGGAACAGGGCTTAAGCCGCTCCTCAATTCTGCGCATGGCTTTTCTTATCAGCAGTAAAAAAGCCGATTCGGAAGCAGCCCCTGTTCAGGGCAGGTTTTCACGCATTCTGGAAGCACACATGAACCGCAGTTCTCCGTCTGAATATTCCGGACAGCTTGTTGATCAGATAATCGACAACGCCGCTTCTTTCGGTATATTCGTACAGAGCGGAAAAACAGAAAACGGAGAACCTGTCTTTGTGCCAGGCCAGCCGATTACCAAAAAAGATGCTCCGCTTTCTGATGAGCTGAAAACCACTGCGCTTAACGTAAACGCCGGCACAAGCATTGCAATAATGCCGGGACTTCCGCTCAGCAATCTGCTTCCGCTCATACAGTTTATGAACATAAAAAGCTGCAACATTGTCTCTGAGTACGAAATTACACGAAAATCCATAAGCCGCGCATTTGACCGCGGATCATTTAAGGATCAAATTCTTGAGCGCATTTCCAGCTACACGCCGTACAAGATCCCACAGAGCCTGGAAATGATAATAGATGAATGGCAGAACTCATATTCGTCCGCCGCAATCTACAAGGGCTATGTCCTAAAAGTTGATGAAAAGACTGAACGCGTAATCGAAAACAATCCGCGCATAACGCCGTTCATCAACATGAAGCTGGCACCCGGAATCTTTCTTCTTAACATCCCGCTGGAACAGGACGCAGACGAATTCATAAAGTCTTCTGGACTTGATTTTATGGGAAGGGTAAAAACTGCCGTTCAGGAAAAAGAGAACATAAACTACCCGATTTTAGGCAAAGGCAAAAAACTATTCTCAAAAAGTACAGAAGAAAATCCTGCTTTCAAAAAACTAAAGGAATTCAGGCAAAAGGAAGAAGGATTTAAGAATTCACTTTTAAAAAAACTGGAAGGTCTTGAGCTTACAAAACAGCAGCTGGAAGGTCTTACAAACCGCATAAACCGCAGAGTAATCCTTACAGAAGAACAGCTGAATCCTGAAACCGTACGGGTAGAAATCCTTGAAGCAGACGGCATAAATTTTACAGGAAAAATCCGTCTTCTTGAAAGCGCGATTCAGAACGGCGATTCCATTGAATTTTCCATCCCGAACGAAAAAGATCCTGCTAAAATCGAGACGATTCTTGGACTTCCTCTTATGCTCGCAAAACAGACGGGTGATTCCCTTGTAAAGCTGGCTATTAACAACGGTGACGACAGCTGCGAAATAAGATTCTATTCCGTAAGCCGCGCCACCCACATTAAAATAATCAGAACTTCGCTGTTTAAGTAACAAATGCCTCTGCAGAGCTTTCGCTTTCACCCGGAAGTTTCGCTCTCTCCCAGTGGTTTCGCTTTCACCTAGTGATTTCGCTCTCTACCGGTGGTTGAGCCTGCGGTCCCTGAGCTCTGTCGAAGGGTCGAAACCACCAGAATTTCGAAACTTTCGATTCTTACCTTGGAATGTGCTCCTACGTGCCGACAGACTCACCCCCCGGGCAATTTCAATCTCTACAACTCTTCCACATCACTTACAAATGCCGCTGCACCTTCTCCTATGTAAGTGCTGTGCAAGGTATTCATGATGTTACGTATAATATTCACGTACTTATCTTCAATGATAAGAATGAACATTACATTAAGCTGCGGCCAGATGGCATCGCCCAGTTTTGGATTTGTATTTCCCTGACCCATGACGTTATCAATCTTTGTGAACTTGCACTTAATATCTGCGATACGGCAAGCTTTTTCGTACAGATTCATAAAATCAACTTCAATAGCCTGTGTCATTACTATTTCAATACGTTTCATTTTTCACCGTCCTGATTGTCGTCACCTATAATCATTTCAGAAACATCTGTAAGAGCCTGCTGAAGTTCCTTTAAGCGAGCAGCCAAAGCTCTTCGGGATTTTGTCTTGCCGGTGTTTGCCTTATCTGCAAGAACCCGCACAATCTTTGGCTTTTCGGCTGTCTCCCTGAGCGTTGTGGCTTCTATTGCCTGCTCAATGCGCTCATTCTGAATCGTTGTTTCTGCGCGCTTTATAGCCTGCTCAGCTTCCTGTTCAACAGTAAGTCCGGCAGTTTCTTCCATAGCTTCTTCCTTTTTTTCAACCGGGGAACTGATTCTGTGAGTTCCCTTTTCTTCAACATCAGGACCAACGATGAATGAAGCGTCTAGCTTTTCCTTTGCACGTTCCTCTAAAATCTTACGTTCCCGTTTTGCATTAAAGATGTAATAGATTACCGGCATTACGAACAACGTCATAAGTGAACCAAAGCTCATACCTCCAAGAACTGTAAGACCAATCGGTTGAGTCATCTGACCTCCTTCTCCTGGGAAGAACGCCATAGGAATAAGCGAGGTAATTGTTGTAAGCGTAGACATAAGGATTGGTCTCAAGCGGTTGCGGGCAGCCTCTACACAGCCTTCTTCCAGACTGTAGCCACGCTTACGCAGCAAGTTAGTGTAGTCTACAAGTACAATACCGTTGTTTACAATCGTTCCTACAAGAACCAGCATACCTACAACAGAAACTACGTTCATCATTGTTCCTGTCAAAAGATAGATTAATACAACTCCAATGAACGAAAGCGGAATTGTAAATATGATAATGTACGGATCCTTAAACGATTCAAACTGACTCGCCATTACCGCAAAAACAAGACATGCCGCCATAATAATTACAACCGCAAATTTCTGAATTGCTTCTACCATGTCTTTGTATGAACCGTCATAGGAGATAATCAGGTTTTCATCCTGAATTACGTTTTCCTTGATTATGCTGTCTACCTTCTTCTGGATTACACCAAGAGAATAGCCCTTCTTTGGCTGAAGAGAAATTCGGATTGTTCGGGTCTGGCTTTCGCGTCTGATCTGAACCGGAGAAAGTGCCTGTTCGTAGCGAGAGAAGCTTGCAAACGGAATTCTCTGACCTGAAGAGTTCATAACATAAAGCTGCTCAAGATCTGTAAACTTCTGCTTGTCGGCAGAATCTAGACGGACAATCATATCAATCTGTGTACCGTGGTCATCGTAACGGCTGGCTGTCTTACCATTGATTGCGGCATTAAGCTCCGCACCTGCAGAATATGCGTTTACACCAAGCTCGTACATGCGGTTTCTATCCATGTTGATCTTAAGCTCTGGAAGTCCGTCTTCAAGGTCTATTGTCGTTTCATTTACATAATCAGAAGCATGATCCTTAATAAGCTGCTGAATCTGCCGCGCTGTAGAGCGGGCAATATCCAGATTGTCTGAACTTACTACTACATCAATTGCAGACTGAGTCGGGTTCATGTTTCCTGTACCAAATACAAATTCTGCACCTGGGAATACATTAAAATACTTTCGGATCTTTTCCTTTGCCGATTCTTCGTTATCCCAGCCCGGCTGGCGTTCATTTTCGTTATAAAGCGTAATCGTAAGTTCCGCAGTATTTGAATCCGAAGAACTGCTGAGCATGTTTGAGCCACCAACAGACGTAGTCGTAAACTTAACGCCCTTAAGCTCCGGCAATACGTTTTCCTTCATCTGGTAGATAACTTCGCGCGTTACGTCGATTGTAGTTCCTTTTGGCATTGTAAGATCTACAAGTATCTGAGTAGACGGAACCTCCGGCATAAAGATAAATCCTACTACCGACACTCCGTAAATAGACAGTACAAAAAAACCGAAAACAGCAAATATTGTAAGCTTTCTGTGATGAAGAACCCAGCGTACTCCGTTTGCATAACCGTTATCTAGATGTTCAAAGAAACGTCCCATCACGCGGTCAAATGCAGCCGCAATCTTATTATTCTTTACCGAAGAAGGCTTGCCTACAACAAGGTACTTTGAAGAAAGAACCGGTACAAGAATAGCCGCAATAGCCAGCGAACAAAGCAGAGAGAAGATGATTGTAAACGCAAATGCAATGAACATCTGTCCCATCATTCCAAGCATTTTCTTGAGCATGACCATTGGAAGGAAGATACATACAGTTGTAAGTGTTGAACCTGTAATAGAGCCAAGCATTTCTTCTGAACCAAGGACAGCCGCCACTTCCGGCTTTGCGTCGCACTCGCGGTAGCTGAAAATATTTTCCAATATTACGATTGAGTTATCGACAAGCATACCTATACCCAGAAGCAAGCCGGACAAAGTCATCATGTTGATAGAAAGTCCGCAGAAATACATAAGCGTAAGCGTAACAATTACGGACATTGGAATTGCAAGCGCAATGATAAACGTACTCTTAAACGACCTTAAGAAGATGTACAGGATGACAACGGCAAGAACAATACCTTCCATAAGCGACTTAACTACAGTCATGATTGTATTGTTGATGTCGTCTGCGTTGTTTGCAGTTTCTACAACTTCTACATCAGCAGGGAGTGTATTCTTGAGTTCCGGCAAAAGCCTGCGTACTCTCTTTGCAGTCTCTACCGTGTTTTTTCCGGACTGCTTTGTTACAAGCAGAAGAATAGACGGCTTGTCTTCGTAGAAAGCAAGACTTGTTGTATCTTTGTAGCCTTCGTAAACGTTTGCAAGGTCACGCAGAAGAACATCTACCTTGTCACCGTTAGCCTTACGTGGCTGCGAAACTACAGTGTTCTTTACGTCCTCAATTGATTTATATGTACCTTCCGCAGAGATGGAATAGTTTGAATCTCCCTGTGCAATGCTACCACCAGAACTTGTAATGTTCTGCACGCTGATTGTCTGAGCAATACTTGAAAAAGTAAGTCCGTAAGCGTCAAGCCTGTCGCGAGGAATGTCTATGATTACAGCCTTCTCTCTGTTACCGACAACAGTTACAGAAGCAACGCCGTCTATCTGTTCAAGACGTGGAGTAATAATATCTTCAACATAAGAACTTAATTCTTCAGGAGTTCGTGTTCCTGTAACAACAAGATGCATAATAGGCATCATGGACGGATCCATCTTAAAAATGATAGGACTATCCGAATTGTCAGGAAGATAGTTACGCACCATATCGACCTTATCACGGATTTCATTTGAAGCCGCATCCAGGTTGGTTCCAAATTCAAATTCCATGATGATAAGACTGGTTCCCGTCTGAGAGCGGGACTTACAGTGCTTTAAGCCAGAAACACCGGACAGCGAACTTTCCAGCGTACGGGTTACGCTTTTTTCTACTTCTTCCGGTCCAGCGTTTGAATAATTTGTATATACAAGGATATATGGAATATCCATATCCGGGTACATATCAACCGGAAGAGTTACCGTACAGTAAATACCAAGCGCTGCCAAAAGCATAAAAATGATAAGAATCATTGTAGGCCTTTTTACAGCAAATTTAGAAATTGACATCTAATTCTCCAAAAAAAATATAAATACGGATATATAACAATATCGGCCATTGACTAGTCCCTGACTGGTTACCGAACCTGTCGAAGTACCGCCGAAGGACTTGTCAAAATGACCATATTATGATGATTTCAAGCCCGCGGTTATCAAATGACGTCGAGACACACCCCTCTATTCAACAATAGAAACTACATTTACCTTTGCACCGTCAGAAAGCAGCGACTGTCCCTTGATTACTACAAGATCACCAGGTGTAATACCCATTTCAACTTCCTGCTTGTCATCTACACGAATACCGCGCTTTACAGGGCTTGCCTTTACGGTATTTGTAAGAGTATCCACAATGTAAACAATGTCTTCTTCATTTCTGCGTACGATTACATTGGTAGGAATAACAATTGTGTTTTTCTTTGTATCTGTAATAAGCCTGATTCGTGCATACATTCCAGCTCTAAGTCTTGAATCACTTGGAGTCTGCAAAAGCTTGATTCCAAGAGTTCTTGTGTTTACATCAAGAATAGGATCAATTTCTACAAGCTTTGCAGGAAATGTCTTTCCCGGATATGCATCAAATGTAAGGATTGCACGCTGATTCTTTGAAACACGGCTTAAAAAGCGTTCTGCAACGTTTGTCTTAATTTCAAGCTGACCGGTTGAACTGATTTTTCCTACAGACATGGTAGCCGACACTGTAGTTCCTACCGTATAAGGAAACGATGTAATAGTTCCATCTACAGGTGCTTTGATAGGGCTGGATTGGTAATCCATACCAGCCTTACTTGCGTCTACAAGAGCCACAACCTGATCCTTCTTTACCTTGTCTCCTACACGGATATTTATCTTAGATATCTTTCCGCTCTGTACATCCGGGAAAATATCTACGCTTGAAGCAGTCTCTACGTTTCCACCAAATTCAAGATAATCGTCAAGTGTACGCGGAACAGCCTTGTAAGCATTTACGGCAAATACAGTCTCCGCCTTTTCAGTGACTGCAGGACCTTTCTTATTGGCACAGCCCGTTAATCCAAATGAAAGCACCATTGTTCCGCACACAAGTGCATATAATCCAGTTTTTTTCATTCTATGTCTCCTCTCTGTTACAGTGAGTGATCCAATCCCGATTTTGTTTATGAATCTGTCAAAAGATACAAGGGATCAGATCATCCTCCTAACGTAATTTTATCTAAGTTTGATATTTAGCTTTGTTTCCAAATCCAGCAGGGCAGATATGTAGTTATACTTTTCGTTGAGCAACCCAAGTTTTGCCTGATTAAGCTGAGTTTCTGAATCCTGAAGTTCCAGACGTTCCTGCGTACCAGCATTGTAAGCCTTCAATGTTGACTCATAAGCCTCCTGTGCGATTGTAACATTTCGCTCCATAGCTTCTATGTTTTCCTTAGCAACGCTAAGATTGTCGCAAAGTTTATGAACTTCTATCTCTGTATTCTGATACAGCTGCTCCAGTCCAAGCTGAACCTGATTAAGCTGCTGTCGGGAATTCTTTATTTCCTGCATGTTAGCGCTGAACGGCAGCATATTGAACAGATTTGAATAAACCAGAGTTACAGAAAGAGAACCGTTATCCGTTGGCTCTCCGCTTGCCCATGAACCGGCAGAATACAGAATCGGCTGATAAGTGTAGCCCACAGAAAGGGAAGGGGTAAACGTAGAAAGCTGCTTTGCCCTTATTGAGATTTCAAGCAGATCTTTCTTTTTCTGAAGGGCGATAATATCATTGTTTCTGTCAATGTAATCGCGGAAAAGTTCGTCTGCATCTACATCTATATAAGAAAATTCGATTGAACCAACCAGCTCTATAGATTTACCGTACGGCAGCCCCAATAGAAATCCAAACATTTCCTTGTTCTGCTTAAGGCTCTGTTCTGCGCTAAGAACTGAAGGCTTTTTATTTTCATAAGTTACCTTCGCATTAAGCATAGAAAGACGCGGAACCATACCGTTCTTGTAGTTTATTTCTGCCTGCTTCCAGCGGGATTCCGCATTCTTAAGTGATTCCTTTTGAATTTCAAGGTTTCCCTGCTGAAGAAGGATTCCATAAAACATCTTGCGGATATTCACCTCTGTGTCACGGTTTGCTTGTTCCCATGTAATCTGACCGGCCTCGTACTGCTTTTTTGCTGCTTTTATGCTTTCTATCATCGCCAGATTAAAGTTCCATTGCACACCTACGTTACCAATTACTGCCCAGTGATTAGTTTCCGTATCTTCAATGACAGGCTTCATGGATAGAAATGTATAAGTGTCAGGATTTACGGGAACGGATTTTTTTTCTAGCGTACCAATACGGGCATCAAGTTCCTTGAGCTTAAATGCAGTAGAAGCTGCACTATTTGCACTGTCCACAGTAGAAGATATATTACTCTGCCTTGAAGCCGTTGCACTTGCACTAAGACTAGGAAGAAAAACATTCCATGAATTATCAGCGGCTCTTTTTGCAATCTCAAGATCTATAGCAGAACTTTTAAGCGACTTGCTGTTTTCCATCGCATAATTTACAGCATCCTCAACAGTAAGAGTCAGAACTTCTGATTCACTGTTTTTTTCAGTCGCTTTTATTTCTTGGGCAAAATTCACAGTAACAGACATTAATGCTGCAACTACACAAAAAAGTTTTCTCATTTTACCTCCATCATTTTTTCATACAATTCATCAAGATTTTCATTCATCTTTTTAAATACTTTGTCACAAATTTCGAATTCTTCCTTTGAAATACCCCTAAAAATATAGGAACAGTAAGAATTAATTATCTCGTCACAATTTTCAAGAATTTCTTCTGCTTTTTCTGTAAGTTTCAGCCGCTTGAATCTTCTGTCATTTTCATCAATCGTCTGAATTATGAATCCGCGTTGACAAAGAATATCCACACACACGGAGATGTTTCCTCTCTTCATTTCTCCGAATTTTTCAATATCAACGGCAGTCTTTATTGAATGATTCAAATGAAGAGCCAAAAGAACGTTCAGTTCCGAATTCTTAAGTTCATGCTCCCGGCAAATAGGCTTAAACTGAGCTTCAAACCATTTTTTTTGCATATAAGCGTGATTCATCATCGGCTCAATATGCTCAAACAATTTTTTCTTAACCATAATTATTCCAAAATTCAACAATCTAAAAATAAACTATTTATATTTTGAATATATTAAATTCACACAATGAATTCAATATATTTTTTGTAAATTTATTTTTTTTGAAAAGAGAGCATTATACATGCACAAGATATAGAAGAGGAGGAAACTTGTACATGTATAATGCTTGTTATGCAACGTAAGTTATACAACTTACACTTTTCTTCGTCAAGTCCTTTTTTATTTAATGTCGATTTTAATATGCTAAAACCCAACATTTAATCTAATAAATCATTAACGAATTTTTAGAATCACAAATGCTGCCGTACAACTTACACAGTATAAGTACCATTTTGATAGATTACTAACAATGCAACTTGTATGCCTAAAAATGCATTTCATCTGTCTAAGCAAAAATTTGCACAAAGGATTGGAGCTTCTGCGCCTTGGATTGAGCCTGTCGAAATCAGCAGTCCCGAAGGTTGAGCCCCCGAAACCTGAGGGATGAGCCGCCGCGAGTTTGACGCAAGACAAACTCGTGTATTGGCGGCGAAAAGCGGAAAGCCTGGTTTTTGCAAAGCAAAAATGTGCCCGTATAAAATTTCAAAGTTCCTGTATCTATAAAAAAAAATCATTCCTGGCACGAAGCTCAAGAATGATTTTTCACAAACTTTTAATTTTGATTTTCAGATTTTATTCCACTTTGGAATTAATTTTTTCCAGTAGTTCTGCGGCTTCTTTACTTCCATTGCTTTTTGCAAGATTAAGCCATTTGATACCTTCTTTTTCATCCTTCTTTACGCCTTTTCCTTCAAGATACAATGTTCCCAAAGAATACTGGCTAAAATCATCATTCAGATCAGCGGCCTTTTTGAAATATGAAACAGCCTTTTTATAATTAAGGATTCCACTTTTTTCATCTGCATATACAAGCGCCAGATTTGAATACGCAGCAATAATTTCCTGTCCTCCGGCTTTTTCTGCTTCCTTAAAATATTTTACAGCAGTTTTATAGTCACCAGATTCTTTAATACAGATCATTCCGATTCCAATATTCGGATACGTCTTATTTTTTTCAAGTGCCTTTTCAAACCAATGACGAGCCTGCTTATAATCTACATCAACTCCGTTACCATCCAAATAAATAACAGCAAGATTGTTTTGAGCTTTATAATCGCCATTGTTGGCTGAAAGCTCATACCATTTTTTTGCTTCTGACCAATCCTGTTTTACGCCCTCTCCTCTGGCATAACATCTTCCAAGGAAAAACTGACTCTGGCTGTGTCCTGTTTCTGCCAGCTTTTTCAGAACTTCTATATCAATATCCGTCTCTTTCTTTTTTGCGCTTTCTGTAGCAGATTTTTCCATATTATTTTTTAAGCCATCTAGGTTCATTTCATAATTCTGCTTTGAATTTAACGCATCTTTTATGTCATCAAAAGAAAACTTAAACGAAATATTATCTTCTGGTAGAGAATAAACCTCCATGCTATTCGGAGAATATACCTTTGCAGGCTGTTTAGGTTTTATCTCTGTCATTCCTTCTGCAAGAATACTAGCTGAGCTCAAAGACGCAAGTATTAGTATAAAAATTTTTTTCATAAATCCTCCAAAATATTTTATTATTTTTAATTCCGAATTTTTGCTATTAAGCTTTGTTTTATACTACTGCAATTTAGAAACCCCTTTCAATCAGAGAAGTTAGAATCAAAGGGTTTTTATCAATATTTTTATGAATTGAAACAAAATGAGCAATGAATTATAATTATATTGAATATATTGAACTCACACGAGGAACAAAATGCCAAAGATTGAAGTAAACGAAAAACTTTTTTTCACTCTCCTTGAAGAAAAATACGACTACGAAACACTTGAAAAGAAACTTACATATGCAAAGGCTGAACTTGATGAAAAGCCTGATACAACACAGCCAGAAAACGAACGTGTAATCAAAATCGAATTGAACGATACAAACCGCCCTGACCTTTGGTCTACAAACGGTGTTGCACGCCAGCTCAGACTTCACCGCGGTGTAAAAGGAACTGACTATTCTGCATTCCTTTCTACAAAAGACAACGTTAAAGACACAAAGGGTCGCTATGTTACAGTTGACCCGGAACTTAAAGATATCCGCCCATACATGGTTGCTTTCATCATCAACGGAAAAGCAATCGACGACCCGATGCTCAAGGACATCATCCAGACTCAGGAAAAACTCTGCTGGAACTTTGGACGCAAACGCAAGTCTATTTCTATGGGCGTTTACCGCGTTTCTGAAATTAAATTCCCTTGCCATTACAAGGCTGTAGACCCGGACAAGACTTCATTTGTTCCTTTGACATTTGAACAGCCAATGACTTGCCGCCAGATTCTTACAGAACATCCAAAAGGAAAAGATTTTGGCTGGATTATTCAGGATTTGAAAAAATTCCCACTCTTTACAGACGATACAAACGAAGTTCTTTCTATGGCACCAATCATCAACAGCGCTACTCTTGGTAACGTACAGGTTGGCGACACAGGCCTTATGGTAGAACTTACTGGCGACAACATGGAAAACCTTATGCTTGCAGCAAACATCGTTGCATGTGATTTTGCTGACTGCGGTTATTCAATTGAACCAGTTGAAGTTCGCCATCCTTATGACACTTGCTTTGGCAAAAACGTTGTTGCTCCGTTCTACTTCCAGCCAACAACCAAGGCTACACGCAAGCACATCAATAAGCTTTTGGGAACTGACTTTGACGATGCAACTATCATGGATGCCCTCACACGCATGGGTTCAACAGTTGTTTCAAAGAAAATCGCTGACGACGACAATGAATACACTCTCAGCCCGGCTCCATACCGCAACGACTTCCTTCATGAAGTAGACATCATCGAAGACGTTATGATTGGAACTAAGCTTGAAACTTATACTCCTGAAACTCCAAATGACTTTACTATCGGCCGTCTTTTGCCGATTACCTACTATTCGCGCAAAGCTAAGACTCTCATGGTTGGTCTTGGCTACCAGGAAATGATTTTTAACTATGTCGGCTCAAAGAAAGACTTCATCGACAACATGCTTATTGACCCGGCACGCGTAATTGAAATTGCAAACCCAATGAGCGAAAACTACCAGTTCGTCCGCTCTGACATTTTGAGCAGCCTTCTTCGCGCAGAAAGCAAATCTGCAAATGCAATCTACCCTCACAAGATTTTTGAAATCGGTAAAGTTGCATATCTTTGCGAAGAAGAAAACACAGGTACTCGCACCCGCCAATGCATGGGCTTTGTAACAGCCGGCGCCGGTGCAAACTTCAACAATGCAGCCGCAGAAGTTTCTTCATTGCTTTACTTCCTTGACCACAAATACGAAGTTGTTGAATCTAACGACGCACGCTTTATTCCTGGTCGCCAGGCAGCTGTAACAGTTGCCGGAAAACAGGTTGGCGTATTCGGTGAAATCCATCCGCAGGTTCTTGAAAACTGGAACATCACAGTTCCTGCTATTGGTGGTGAACTTGACCTTGAAGAACTTATGGCGCTTACTCCAAAAACAGAAAAGAAAGCACCTAAGGCAGAAGAAAAACCTGCTGCAAAAAATCCTGCACCAAAAGCTCCGGCTCCTGCTCAGGAAAAAGGACCTAAGTTTGCAGAAGATCAGGTTGCATACTTCAATGAACACGTTGAACTCAAGGTTGCCGTAATCAAAAAGGTAGAAACAAACCCACAGGGCGACAAGCTTTATATTGAAACAATGGATGACGGTTCTGGAGAAGACAGAATCATTCAGTCAGGCTTGCGCCCATATCTTAAAGAAGAAGAACTTCTTGGCCAGCACGTAATCATCGCTAGTAACCTTGCTCCTCGCAAGATGAAGGGCGTTGAAAGCCGCGGTATGCTTCTTGCTGCTGACTACACAGAAGACGGCAAGGAAAAAGTTGAACTTCTTACAGCTCCTTGGGCTCCAGCCGGAACACAGGTTGTTCTTGAAGGCGCAGATCCATCTTTCCAGAAGCCTGCAAAAATTGACATCGACAAGTTCTGCAAATGCTACTACGAAATCAAAAACCACACTGCACAGATTGCAGGTGTAAAACTCGTAGCAGACGGCAAGGCAATTACAACTATTAAGTCTGATAACTGCGAAATCTGCTAAAAGAGTAGAGATTTATTTAAAAGAGGTACGGTGGTTTTACGGTTACTGAGCAGCTAGTGAGCTTGTCGAAGTACCGAAACCACCGTATTTTTTTGCACGAGCGGTCATTTCGAGAGCCTCAATGACCTCAAATTACGCTGTCAATGACCGTACCGCTTATTATTTATGGAGTTTGCCTTATGATTAGTATACTAATAGCTCTCGTAATATCGGTGTTACTCTTGATTGTTCTTCTCCATTATGGAATAAAACTTATCAAATCAATTATTGATTATCTGAACAGACACTGATTTCATAAAGATTACTTCACCTCATTCACCAGTTCCGACCCCGCTGCAAACGCCTTTACGTTTTCCAGCGTTGTATCCGCAAGATTCTTAAGAGCATTCGTTGTAAGAAATGCCTGATGCCCTGTTATGATTACATTCGGGAACGTCAAAAGTCTTGCCAAAACATCATCCGCCATTATGTCTGTAGACCAGTCACTAAAGAAATACTTGCTTTCTTCCTCGTACACATCCATACCGATTCCGCCTATATGACCATGCTTAAGCGCATGAACAAGAGCCTTGGAATCAATCAGTGCACCGCGGCCAGTATTTATAATCACTGCATCAGATTTCATCATCTTCATAGTATCATGATTCACAATATGCTTAGTCTCTTCCGTAAGAGGGCAGTGCAAGCTCAGCACATCGCTTTGACGAAAAATCTCTTCCTTGCACACATATTCCGCCCCAATTTCAGAAGCCCATTTTTCATTCGGGTACGGATCGTAGGCAATTATTTTCATGCCGAATCCCTTAAGAATTCCCGCCATAATCTGCCCGATTTTTCCCGTACCTAGAATACCGCCGGTCAACCCGTGCAGGTCGCGGCCCGTCAGCCCTTCAATATTAAAGTTCGCAGTTTTCGTACGCAAATAAGCCTGCGGAATATGCCGTGTCAAAGCCATCAAAAGAGCTGCACCATGTTCAGCAACCGCATACGGAGAATATGCCGGAACCCTCACAACTTTTATTCCTGCACTTGCCGCCGCCTTCAAATCAACATTATTAAAACCTGCACAGCGAAGCGCAATCAGCTTAACCCCCGCATCCTTTAAGCGTGCAACAACATCTGCATTAACAACATCATTTACAAAAACACAAACCGCATCAAATCCTGCTGCCGTTTGAGCCGTATTTTCATTCAGCTTATAATCCCTAAAATCAATCTCGTACCCAAATTTTTCGTTAGCCTTTTTAAACGAAGCCTTATCATAAGAATGTGTATCAAAAAACGCAATCTTCATATCTGCCTCCAGTGTATCTTTACCTGATTTCAGATTAACACATCATTCCTCAGATAGCAATTTTTAAAATTCCCTCTTTCCTTTTTTTCTAGGCGAAACTCCTCCGCAATCCGGCGTTCCAGGGTTCCGCTCCCGCTCATTGCTCCGCTGCGCTCCGCAAGCACCTGCGGTGCCCCTTCCATGCCGGCGCCGGCTGTGTCAGACACCATCAGCACAATTGCAACATCCAGAGTATACGATTATAATTTCTAGCACCAAATGAAAAAAATTGATTACCAGAAACAGCTGGACACCCTCATTTCTTCTCTAGGCAACACGCGCCCGACTCTGCTGCTCCACGCATGCTGCGGTCCCTGTTCATCATACGTAATAGAATACATTGCCAAATTTTTTAAAATCACAATTCTTTATTACAATCCAAACATTTACCCGTCAGAAGAATATTTCCGCCGCCTGAACGAATTAAAAAATCTTCTGCCTCGTTTTCCCGAAGCAGTTAAAAATTCCGTAAAACTTGTAGAAGACACATACAATCCAGAAGATTTTTACAACGCTATAGACATAAAAAACTCCCCGGAACTTGCCCGCGAAGCAGAGAAGGGCGAACGCTGCCGACGCTGCTACGAATTCCGCCTCCGCCGCGCATACAATTACGCCGTAATGCACGGCTTCAACTATTTCTGTACAACCCTAAGCATAAGCCCCTTCAAGGACGCCGAAAAAATCAACACAATCGGAATGCAGCTCGAACTGACCGCCGCACTCGGCACCGTCCCAGCCAAAACAAAATGGCTTCCTTCCGACTTCAAGAAAAAAGGCGGCTTCCAACGCAGCCTCGCACTCAGCACCGAATACGACCTCTACCGCCAGCAGTACTGCGGCTGCGTCTACAGCAAAACCAACACCGAAGCCGCCCGCGCTCAGGCAGAAAAAAACAAAATTATTTAATTTCCCACTTCTTAAGAATCTTTATTCCGACCTTATCTCCGGGCGCAATTGGTTCACTACTGACAGGGTTCTGGTCAACCACAATTTCCTGATTTTCAAACTTTATTCTATAGCGTAAAAATGTTCCCAAAAATTCCTTAGACACAACGGTTCCTGTAAAATCCGCAGGAAAATCTTTCTTTTCTTTAGAGAGGGCAATCCATTCCGGGCGGACCAGAAATTCACCGCCCCCATCGCCGATTCCCGTCCTTATAAAATTAGCCCGGCCCACAAAATCCGCAACATACTTGTCCTTCGGTTCAAAATAAATCTGTTCCGGCGTTCCGTATTGCAGCAAAGAGCCGTGCCTTAACACCGCAATTCTGTCGGAAAGGCTAAGCGCTTCTTCCTGATCATGCGTAACGTAAATAGTCGTAATTTTCAGCCGCTGCTGAATTTCCTTTAATTCTTCGCGTACCTTAAGACGCAGCTTTGCATCCAGCGAAGAAAGAGGTTCATCCATCAAAAGAATGTGCGGTTCCAGAACTAACGTCCTTCCCAAAGCAACGCGCTGCTGCTGGCCGCCGCTAAGTTCACTTGGGTAGCGCTTCAAAAGCTTCTGCAAATTTAGGTTTTCCGCAGTTTTCTGAACTAGTTCCACATTCTGCTCCTTTGTACGCTTTTCGCCCTTTTTTAGTTTAAGCCCGTACAAAAGATTCTGTTCTACCGTCATATGCGGAAAAAGTGCATAATCCTGAAAAACCATTCCTATCTTCCTCTTGTTAGGAAGAATTTCGTTCTGAACCTGACCGTTTATGCTGACAGTTCCTTCCGTCGGTTTTAAGAATCCGCTTATAAGGCGAAGAAGGGTAGTCTTTCCGCAGCCACTGGCACCCAAAAGAGTCGTAAAGCTTCCCTGTTCAACATCCAGATTAAAGCCCTTAATAATTTCTGATTTCCCATAAAAAAAAGAAACATTATTTAAAGAAAGAAATGCCATTTATTTTCTCCCGGTTTTTAGAAATCATCATATTGATAAAAAGACCTGAACCTAGAATCAGGAACGTTATCAAAGTAAGACATAAAGCCAGAGCACAGGAAGAACCCCAGTTTCCCTGCTCAGCAAGATTTATAAGCTCAATAGAAGCGAGCGGCGTTTTAAACGAAACCAAAAAGATTACCGCGCTTAAAGTTCCAACCCCGCGGATAAAATCATAAATAAATCCGCTGAAAATTCCTCCCTTAGAAACCGGGGCAATTACAGTAAAAAGCGTAAACAGCTGATTTGCGCCCAGTGAGCGCGCCGCGTCATCCAGCGTATATTTAATCTGCCCGTAAGTATTAGAAATTACTCTGTAGGCAAACGGCATGAACGCAACCGTCATGGCAACTACAATCAGCACATTTGAATTCCTGAATTTCAGCGTGTTCGCACTTAAAGAAATCGCAAGCCCAAGAAGGCTTCCCGGAATCGCAGAAGGAATCTGCGCAAAAATATCCAGCGTTTTCTTAAGCGGAACATCCGTTCTGTGCACAATATACGAAGAAACGCTCGCAATCACAGTGCTTATCATTGCAGAAATAAGCGCAAATCCTACAGAGTTTTTAAGCTCCCGCGTATACTGGACCGTATGCTTTATATGATTAAAGGTGAATGCTTTATTGATTCCCCACAATTTCTGAAAACTTCCCGCAACGATTGAAGCTCCCTGCGCAAGTATAAAAATCGAAATAACAGTTACAAACGTAGTCAGAATTATTTTTGCAAAAAGCGGACACGAACTTTTTTCAAATTCAGATTTCTGACTTATTCCCGCAGTGCGTTCCTCTATTTTTTTATTAACTTTATTCTGCAATACAAAAAAAATCACGCTTGGGATAATAAGCACAATTCCCAAAACCGCGCTCGTTCCCACATTAAGCCAGCCCGTAAGCTGTGTATAAATTTCAACCGCCAGCACCCTGAATCGTCCGCCCACAATCAACGGATTTCCAAAGTCGCTTAAAACGCTTACCGCAATAAATAAAAATGAAGAAAGAATTCCCGGAAAACTCAGGGGCAGGGTAACGGTAAAAAATATTTTCAGCTCACCTGCGCCCATGCTTCTGGCAGCTTTTTCAAAATTTGTATTTATTCCACGCAAAGTCTGAGCGCAAATTAAATATGCCATTGGAAAAAAGCAGAGAACCTGTGCAATCAAAAGCCCCCAGAACCCGTACAAAGATAGGTTCAGCCCCAGCACAGTATGAGTTATAAATCCCTGCCGCCCAAAAAGAAGGATAAAGGCAAGCCCACCAACAAACGGCGGCGTAACAAGATGAACAAGAGGAAGTACAGAAAAAAATTTCTTTGCCGGAATGTCCGCCTTTACAACGGCATAGGCAAAAAGATAGCCTACCACCACAGAAATAAAAGCCGAGCAGACACATTCCAAAATCGTATTAAAAATTATCTGATGCCATATATTCTGCGAAAAAACCGCCTTAAAATCCTTAGGAGTGGCGGCCAGCAGTACCTGCAATAGAGGAAATCCAATACAAATAATAAAAAACAGCAGAACAATAATCCATGCAGTAAGCAAAGATTTACTGTTCTGCTCCGAATTAAAACGCACTATTTAACCTGCTTACTCCACAAAGTCAGAACTTCTTCCTTCTGCTCTGCAGCTTTTTTTACATCATAATCTATTAAATCAAGAGAACTTACCGGAACGCTTCCTTCTGCTCCCTTGGCAGTTGGATTTACAGGTACAGTAAAATCAATTGAACTCATAAGTTCCTGTGCTTCCTTGCTAAGCATGAAATCAACAAATTTCTTTGCTTCTTCCAGATGCTTTGTATTCTTCATAATTGCAATGCAGTCTACGTCTCCAACAGTTTTTGGAGGTGCAACAACCTCAAGCTCAAAGCCTTCTGACTTATACTTTGCAATGGCATGAAGATAAGAAACTCCGATTGCATATTCGCCCGTACCCAAAAGTTTTGCGGGTGCGCTTCCACTGTCAGGAAACTGACCTACAAGAGGTGTCAAAGCAGAAAGATATTCCCAGCCTTTTTCCCAACCAAGCCTCTGCAACTGATTCTGAACAAACAGATATGCAGTTGAAGAAGCAATTGGATTAGTCAAGACAATTTCGCCCTTAAATGTCGGATTTATCAAATCATCCCAAGATTGAGGAACAGGAGTTCCAGGAAATTTCTTTTCAAATCTAGGCTTGTTGATTCCAATTCCAAGAGAAAGTACACAGAATCCTGTATAAGTGTGATTAGGTGAAACTGCATAAGAAGGAATTCCTTTTTCAAGAGGAGATTCATACGCTTCCAGTGCACCCTCCGCATCAGCCTGAATATGATAGTTCACCGCACCGCCCAAAAGAATGTCAGCCTGTGGATTATCCTTTTCAGAAATAACTCTGTTTACAAGTTCACCTGTAGAAGCCCTCAAAAACAGAACCGGAATTCCAGTTTTTTTAGTAAACAGATCAGTCAAAGCCTTTGTTTCTTCTTCATGGATAATTGAATAGACATGAAGCTCATTTTCCGCCTTAGAACAGCCCGCCATAATCCCGGCAGCGACAATCAATACAATTATAGAAACAATTTTTATCAAATTTTTCATAAAATCCCCGTAAAATGTGATATTATCAATATATATATTCTTGTATATTTCTTATATATCCAGATTGAATTATTTTTTATACTATCAACTCAATTTGGTTTCCCACAGGTTTCAAATTCAAGGGAAAAGTTAAGATTTTGAAAATAAGTTAAAAATAGCTCAAAGAAAAAAATCTGATGTGCTGTCGCGTGAGCGGCAAACTTTTTTAGTTCAAAAAGACATAAGAGTGTAGTGCGGTAACGAACGTTTTTTCAATACTTTTTTGACTGAAAGCTTTTTATTTCAAATACATTTAAACTCGACTTTCACCCTGCAATCTCTGTATAATTGTTCCATGCAGGAAAATCCAAGAAATATTAAGGCAAACCAGATCCGCGACGTCCTCCGCTACGCCAACAAATTCAAAAACGCGACCATAGTCATTTACATTGATGACGAAGTTATTGATTCTCCTTTGTTCCTTAGTCACATGCAGGACATAGCCCTTATTCACAAGTCTGGACTTAAAGTCGTCATCGTTCCTGGAGCCCGCAGACGCATCGATCAGATTTTAAGCGATTCCCGCATTTCCTGCCGCTACCAGAACGGAATCCGCATAACAGAAGAAGATGCAATGCCACTTATAAAAATGGCTGCATTTGACGTTTCAAACATAGTAATGACAAGCCTTGCCGCCCACCAGATTACAGCTACAATCGGTAACTGGGTTCGGGCACGCTCAAAAGGCGTAATAGACGGAATAGATTACGGAACTGCCGGCGAAATAGACAAACTACAAACAGACGCAATTCTGAACACATTGCAAAACGGCTTTGTTCCAATTTTCCCTTGCATAGGCTGGAATTCCAGTGGAAAGCCTTACAACATTTCTTCAGTAAGTCTTGCCAAGCAGATTGCAATTAATCTTAAAGCCGACAAGCTTTTTTACCTTACAAAAAATGCAGAAATCACAAAAGACGATTTTATCATTTCAAAGAAAATCGGTTTTTCCGAATTTAACGACGTTCCTGCCATGGATCTCGACGAACTCAAGATTTTCCTGGAAGACAATAAAAACACTAACCAGAAAAACCTCAAAATCATTTCGCTTTTAAAAGCCGCCGGAGAAGCCTGCCGGAACGGCGTAATCCGCTCCCACATTCTGAACGGTTCCCTTGAAGGCGCGCTCCCATGCGAAATTTTCAGTGACCTTGGTTCCGGCACAATGATTTACTCCCGCGACTATGGCGGACTGCGCCCAATGCAGCTTCAGGACATTCCGGCCGTTCTTTCTGTAATGTCACCGTTCATTCAGAAAAAAATACTTTTGCCGCGCACATCCCACGACCTGGAAGAAAAACTTTCCGACTACATTGTTTACGAAATCGACGGCTGCATCCGCGCATGCGCGGCTCTCCACGAATACAAAGACGGTCAGGCAGAAATTGCCGGAATAGCAGTTGACGAAAATTTTTCCAGCTTAGGTATTGGACCAAAGCTTGTTGACTACCTTATTGACCGCTCAAAAAAACAGAACAAAAACAGCGTTTTCATCCTGACAACAAGAACCAGCGATTGGTTCGAACATCTAGGATTCAAGTCAGATACAATAGAATCCTTACCAGAAGAGCGCCGTGCCCTCTGGACTCCAGAACGCAACTCAAAAGTCTTTCGCTTGAATTTTTAATCAATGCTAATAACCGCGGTGGTTGCGAAGAAGCTCTATGGTCAAACAAAAGCTACATAACTAAGTTGAAAATTGATAATTAAGCTATAACATGTTGCTCAAGCTAAGAACTGGTTATAAAACTATACCCTTTTGATTGAGCTAAAATTTGGTAGTTGTGCTAAGATATGATAGTTGCACTTAACCGCGGTGGTTGAGGCCCTCGAAACCACCGGACATAGCAAAAAAAAATGGTTCCGCTCCCCAATCATCTCGAAGAACGAAACCATTTTCTATCAAATTTTGAATATATTAGAATCTGTTCAATGTTACATCAAATGCAATATAAGAAGCTGGTGGAATTACTCCCGGATATCCCTGTTCACCATAAGCCATATCCGGTGGAAGTACGATTGTACGTGATTCTCCCTTCTTCATATCCTGTACCATAATATCAAAACCAGGGATCATCTGTCCGGCACCTGTATTAAAATCAAGGTCACCGCGTCCAGCAGATTGGTCAAATACAGTACCGTCTACAAGATATCCTTTGTAAGCAACGTATACATGCTTTCCCTTACCGCACTTAGCTCCACTTCCTTCTTTAGTTGTCTTGAAATATATTCCTTCTGCCGATTTATCAAATCCAGGGAATTTTTTTTCTACTTCTTCAATCTTAGCCTTGTACTTAGCTTCCTTAGCTGCTGCTGCCTTTACAGAAGCTTCCTTGTTGTACTTATCCCAATCAGCCTGTGTTGCTGTAAATGCTTCTGCACCTGCTCCCTGACGTACAATCTTAACCGACTTAATTTCATCTCCCTGAGCAACTGCGTTTACAACATCCTGATCAGCCTTTGTTACAACATGACCAAAAATAGTATGCTTTCCATTAAGCCATTCTGTAGGAACATGAGTAATAAAGAACTGAGATCCGTTTGTTCCCGGCCCTGCATTAGCCATTGCAAGATATCCAGGTTCTGTAAACTTATATGGAACTTCTTCATCTGCAAATTTATATCCAGGACCACCAGTTCCATTACCACGTGGATCTCCACCCTGAATCATAAAATCCTTGATTACACGATGAAACTTAAGTCCGTTATAGAATGGTTTTCCTTTAGCAGCATCCAATTTTCCCTCTGCCAATCCTACAAAATTACAAACTGTTAAAGGTGCATCTTTGTAGTACAATTCAAGGGCAATTTCACCCTTAGAAGTTTCCATGATTGCAAACAATCCGTCTTTTCCCTTAATTGAATCCATAGCTTTTCCTTTTGAGCCACAAGCTCCATTCATTAAAATCATTGCACCAAAAAGTGCCGACAAAATAATCTTTTTCATATCATTCTTTTACAGCGATTATAAATCTCTGCATCATCCTTATTTTATTTGAACTGCTGCATGAACCACTTATAAATTGCATCCATACGAACAGTCATAGAATCTTCAATCTGACCACGAATTCCAATAATTTTTTTTGCATTTACATCGGCATTCAAATAAAGAAGAAGCGAATCTCCTATATCAATACAAAGAACGTTAGTTTCCATATTTTCTGCCATTACTGCCTTTACTCCAAGCATTCCCATTGGAATCTGGCTAAGAAAGTTTGACCAAAGAATATTGTTCTTTTGCCTATATGTAAGCTTGTATTTTGTGTCACCAAAAGTGTGATCACGCTGGTAAGCATAAATTACAAGACCATCGGCCTGACCGTCTACAGGATCAGCAACCGGCTCAAAAGAATTAACATTAGCAATTGCATAAGACTTGCTATAAAGTACATCCGAACGTCCTCCGTTATGAATGTACTTCATTCCCTGCATCTTACTAATCGATCTGAAAAGTACAGAAATCGAATCAATATTTACTTTTGAAACATCATCTGTAAGATCTTTTTTTGGAATCAGATAAATGAATTCAGCCAAAAAAGGAACTCCATCTCCGTTTGCAGAAATAAGATCAGCCTTAATTGCATCCGAAAATTCGCATTCCGGTACCATTGTTATTACATTATCATTTTTTTCATGAATAACAGAAACTTTTCCGTAATTTTTCAGTGCATTAATATACTTTGAACTAACATAAGAATCCAAAGTATTCTGCGCATAAACAGAAAGAGCCATAAATAAGCATGACAGTACAAAAAGAATTTTCTTCATGTTTTCTCCTATTAGAAATTCTACGGTAGAGGTCGTACAAGAAGCCAAAAAAATCACTTTTGCTTTATGCAAAAATGAAGTGATAAAAATTAAATAGACGTAATTTTTATCACAACTTCTATACAAAACTTCAGGATTAAAAATTATCTTTCAAATCCCTTGTAAATTACGCGAACCTGCTTGTAAAGTCCTTCTCCTTCCGACTTTGTATCGATATCAGGAATATCATTCAAAGTAGTATGAATAAGACGTCGTTCAAATGGATTCATTGGTTCAAGCAAAATTGATTTATGCGACTGGTGAACCTTGTCTGCTGTTGTATATGCAAGGCGAACCAAAGATTCTTCACGGCGGATACGATAATTTTCTGTATCCAAAATTACGCGGATTTCTTCATGTCCAAGGCGTCCTGCATAAATATTTGCAAGAAGCTGAAGTGCATCAAGATTCTTTCCCTTGCGTCCAATCAAAATTGAAGAATTCTGTGAATTCAATTTAAGTCCAAGTTTCTTTTCTTCACGGAAAACAACTTCAACCTTTGCATCGTAACCCATTTTTGTAACGACAGTCTGAATAAAATCAATGAGTTTTTCTTCAAAATCACCCTGAGGAACAGGATCAGCTATAATCTTTTTCTGAGAAGTCATCATAGAATGCTGAGAAGACTGTTCTTCATCTTCCAATGTGTGAACGGCAATTTTTACATAGCCATTCTTAAAAAGAGATTTTTTCTGAGCTTCAAGAATTTCTACGTCAAACTGGTCTCTTTCAAGTCCAAGTTCGTTTGCAGCGTTTTCAATAGCTTCTTTCTCTGTTTTTCCTTCAAATTCGTAAGTCATTTATATCTCCTATAAATCCCGCGTTAGCGGCACTTCATGGACTCTTATTCATCCATGAAATTAAATTATTTCTTTGCATTAAAAGCCATTTCTGCTTTTTTCTGTTTCATTGTCTTATTAATAATAATCTGCTGTCCCATCTGGAATACATTGCTGACTGTCCAGTAAATAAGAAGTCCAGACGGAGCATTGTAGAAAAGAACAAAGAACATAATAGGCATTACATACATCATCATCTGCATCTGTGCCTGACTTGTTCCAGGAGCTGTTGTTCCGCCGTTTCCTGTAATCTTTCCAAACAAAAGCTGAGAAATAAGATAAATAAACGGAAGAATCCTAATCTGATTTCCAAAGAACGGAATGTCAAATTTAAGTGTATAAACACTGTCCCCAGAAGAAAGGTCTTCAATCCAATGAGGAATAAATTCAGCACCGCGGAATTCAAAATAGTTGTTGAACAGATTATACATTGCAAAAAGTATCAAAAACTGTACAAGCATTGGAAGACATCCGCTCATAGGATTGTATCCGGCTTCTTTGTAAATTTTTGCCATTTCTTCCTGCATTTTCTGCTGGTTATTTGCGTATTTAGCCTGAACAGCCTGAACTTTAGGCTGAATCTGCTGCATTTTCAATGTTCCAAGCGACTGTTTTCTTGTAAAAGGAAACATCAAAAGCTTAATAAAGATTGTCATAATGATGATCGAAGCACCCCAGTTATGAACAAACTTGTTGATTATTTCCATAATCCATTTAAGCACAGTTTCAAGCCAGCCAAGCCAGCCGTTAGAATTAAGGCATTCGTTAAGTCTTAATCCGCTAAGATTCCATGAATTTTTTTCTGCAACATTAAATATTCTTAGAGCCTTTTCATCTCTTGGACCAAAATACATGTAATAGGTATCTTTTACATCATCTTCGCTAAAGGCCTTTCTTACAAGAATTGCCTGTGCATTTGCGTAATCATTGGTTTCAATCAAAGTAGAGTAGTGTGTAAAATCCATTTTTTCCGATTTTTCGGGAATTACCAATTCTACAAAATATTTACCACCAATACCGTTCCAAATGTATTCTTTTCCATAAACTTTAAACTGTTTATTTCCAATTACCTGACGTTTAGCTTTTCCGCCATTATAAGAAATAAACTGTCGATTCTCATATCTGTTAAGCTTAGGATTAAAATGAGGTCCAATCTGAGGAGAAGTTCTTAATGTATAAGCAAGATTTTCTATTTTGTCGCCATGAACAAGGATATCCATCTTGAACATGTAGCTTTCAGGATCAAAAGTATATCTTTTTCCAATGATAAATTTGCTTACAGTTCCGTCTTCATTTTTTGAAGAATAATTTTTTGTGAACAGATAAGTATACTCGTCTTCCTTTACTACATTGAATAATTCATTCAATATAGGACTTTCTGCATTTCCTAAAGCAAGAGCACATGCCCTGTTTTTTGCAGAAACATTATCAACCATCTGAACGCCATCTTTTGTATCAACGTCAATATGATTCAGAAGTTTATAACTGATCATATCACCACCGCGATTTGTAAGAACTATTTCTGCATTTTTTGTGGTTATTGTAATTATTTTTTCTTCTTTTACATCTGAACTTTCATCAGCCAACACTAGATTTGTATCTGAATGTTCTGTTGATTCAGTTTCAGTAACCATCATTTCTGACGCATCATTAGATTCGGTTTTCGATTTATCTATTGAATTTGGAAAAAATTTTGACTGTATAAAAATTGATGCCAAAACTACGACAGTCGAAAGAATCATTGCTATAACAGTATTTTTGTTCATTAATTCCCCCACCAGCTACAATATTCCCGTTTTTTTATGTTTAAGGAACAGGATCATAGCCTCCTTTAAAAAAAGGATTACAACGTAATATTCGTTTGATTGCTAGAAAAGAGCCTTTACCAGGACCATATTTTTGAATTGCTTCCAAAGCATATTGAGAGCACGTCGGCGTGAATCTGCAACAAGCAGGGTGCAAAGGCGAAATATATTTTTGATAAATGCGGATAAAAAAACAGAAAAAAAACACAAGATTTTTTTTCATTCTTTCAATAATCCTGCCTTTTGAAACAATGTACGAAATTGAACACATCGCGTGCTGAACGAGTCATTTCCAGGATAAACGAGTAAAAGAATATCATATCCGGTGTTCAGATGTGTTTTTAATAAACGATAGACTTCACGGCTGTAACGTTTTGACAAGTTCCTCTGCACCGCGTTACCGTATCCGCGCGGCAAAGGAAAACCAACTCTGTTTATTTCCGTACCATTTTCCATATAGAAAATCTTTGCACCGGAAATACTTGCCTTTTTTCCGTTTTTAAACAGGTTCTTAAATGCTACAGGATTTTTTATCCGCTCTTCACGTTTAAAAAATCCTGTTTTAATCAAGTCTGTTTCCATCCCTAATCAATATCAGTAAGGCTTCTTTTCGTCAGAAACTGAAAGCTTAGCACGACCCTTTGCACGACGACGTGCAAGTACTTTGCGTCCACCTTTTGTAGCCATTCGTGCTCTGAAACCAAATTTTCTATTGCGTTTAACTTTGCTTGGTTGGTATGTACGTAACATAAGTCCAATGCTCCTTTATAAATAAAATCCGTATATTTTATGCGAATTATAAAATATCAAAATATAGTAAACTAATATATCAATTATTAACGTTTTTGGTCAACATCGATTCTTTCATGCTTTTAAACATATTAAGTAAATTTTCAGGAATTTCCTGTGAATTTTCTGCTTTATCTTTATCGTCCTTTTTATCATATTTCTTAAGGACTTTTTCCTGTCTTAACATTTTCTCTTTTTCTTTTTCCATATTTGATTTCAAAAGAGAATCATAATCAGAAGAAAGTTCTGCCTTGCTTCCCTTAACTCTAAAGGCAAGAGAATCAACCTTTATTTCAGGCATATTCATTTTTAATCCACGTAATATGAATTTAGAATACATCTGCATAAGCTGTGTCCATCCAGGATGATCAGTTTCAATTAAAAGAATTCCATTTTTCAAATCTATTATTCTTGAATGATCATATAAATTCTGACCGCATCCATTTATTTTTGTTATTATATATTTCCATGCCTTATAAAATTTATTGTTTTCTTCAAGCGTTGCTTTTTCAATTCCAGCCCAAGTAAGATCTATCATTTCTTTGCATGAAACAATTTCTACTCTATTCATTCCATTCACCGTCCTTTATTTGATAAACCTTAGTTTTTTCTCTCTTGTAATTTTGATATGGTTCTCCCGGTAAAAAAGTACAAAAAAGCTGATCATATTCCGGGAGCATAGCAGTAAGTCTTTGTCTTTTTAAAGGATCCAACTCAAGCATTACATCGTCCATAAGAAGAACAGGCTTAGAATTTGTAATACGTGTATAATAAACTGCCTGTGCAATACGCAGAAGAAGAGCTATAAGACGGCATTGTCCTGTAGAAGCAGTCGTTACAAATTGATTTCCATTTCTCATAAAAATAATTTTATCTCTATGAGGTCCTGAAAGAGTAGTGGTAAGAATTTTTTCTTGTTCCCTTTTTTCCCTTATACGCGAAAGAATCGTTTCTTCATCTGGAAATTTTGTTCCTACTTCCTGCGGAATTTCTTTCCATGAAGGAACATATTGAATTGAAACACCATCTATTCCAGAAACCTGTTCATATAACTTTCCGAAAATTTCATTGAATTGAAAAATTGCTATCTTTCTCTTTTTTTGAATTTCCAATCCTTTTTTTACTAGCTGAACGTCATAGATATCTAACATGTCATATTTATTTTCTTTCAAGAGAAGATTTCTTGTCTTTAAAATTTTTCTGTAATTTCTTAGATCGTCAATATAGAGAGCATCATACATTGTAAGCGACTGATCTAAAAAAAATCTTCTGAATTCTGGTTCTCCTGTTGCAAATTTCATGTCATCATGACAAAAAACAACACACGGAATCGTATTAATAAGTTCCTTTCTGTCTTTTATGCGTTTTCCGTTTTTTTCTATTGTTTTTTTTCCGTTGTCATAAATAATGTTTATCTGCTGTGTACTTTCTTTGTCGTTAGTGTACATTGCCCGGATAGAAAAATTTGCTTCATTTTCTTTTATTATTTGAGAATCAGTATGAGTTCTGAAAGAAGAACCGTAAGCCGCATAATAAAGGGATTCCAAAAGATTACTTTTTCCCTGTCCATTTTCCCCTACAAAAAAAACTTCTTTTGAGAACAAATCAATTTTGTCATTTTTGAGGTTTCTAAAATTAAATAGAGAAAGAGAAAGAAACGGCATACACTGAATATAAATCTAAAAGGCCTGAATGTCGAGTTTCAGAAAACAATTAAAAATTAGTTTACTTTTAAAAAAAATCTGTCAAAACCGTACTCTAGCGTGCTACATACTGTTTAGCCTTAGAACTATATAAGTTGCCTCTTTCATGGCAGCACGACCTAATGTTTAAGACAGATTTTTTTTTCGCGCTATTTTTTTTTATCTAATCTCTAAATTTTATAAAACTTAGTTAGAATTCATTGGCATTACAATATGAAAGTAATCTTCTGCCGGTTCCGGACGTATTGTTACAGCCTTCATTGCTTCTGTAAATTCAAAAACAACTTCTTCTGTTTTAATATTCTTAAGAGGATCAGAAACATAGCTGCTATTAAGAGCAATTGTAATTTCTTCTCCTTCGTAGCGGCATGGAATTTCTTCGTCTGCTGTACCAAGTTCAGATTCAGGAGAAGTAAGCTTAAGAGTTCCATCTGTAAGAGTAAACAAAATTCTGTTCACTTTCTTATCAACCATTATTTCAATGCGTTTAAGAGCAGCTTCAAGATCATTCTTATTAACCTGGAATGAATGAGCCTGACTTTCTGGAATTACTTTTTGATAATTAGGGAATTGTCCTTCCAAAAGTTTTGAAGAAAATTCATAACTTCCAAAACGAACAAATATCAACTTATCAACAATTGCAAGTTGAATATTTCCTTCATCTGGAGCATTTTTAAGAATACACTTTAATATTTTTGTCGGAACAATTGCTGGTTCAAAATTTATTGATTCATCAATTTCTTTTTCTGCATAAGAAAGACGTCTTGCATCTGTAGATACCATGGCAAATTTATTTTCTTTTTTTGTAAAATAAACACCTGTCATAAAATATCTGTTTGCATCATTAGAAACAGCAAAAATTGTCTGCTGAATCATTTCTTTTATATCTTTTGAAGATACTTCAAAGAATGGAACATCATTGGCTTGTGGTATTTCTGCAAATTTTTCACTTGCAATGCTCTTAAGCTGAAATTTAATTTTTTTAGCAACTGGTTTGATTGTTACCTTTATATCCTGCTGATCAAATTCAATTTCTCCTGCAGGAGAAGAAGAAAGAATACTCATGAATTTATCACAGAATATTGTTGTGCTTCCTTCTTCTGTTATATCTACTGGAAGCTGTGTTATATAATTTACAGAAGTATCAGAAGCCTTTATTGTAAGAGTATTGTCAGTTGCTGTTAAAAGTACATTTGAAAGAATAGAAATTGGACTTTTATTTGTAATAATTTCTTGTGCAATTGCTATTTCCTTAATCATTGCATCGCGATCAAATGAAAATTTCATATAAAAACTCCTATTGAATTTACTTTTTTAATTTCTTATAAACATCCTTAAAATTTATTAAATTTATAAATTTAGTAAATTTAATAATAAGACAGTGTTTAAAGTGGAAAAGTTATTTATTTTCTTTTATTACAAACATTTGTTAAGTTTATAAAAACTGAATTCTTATGAACATGTTATCTACAAATTCACAAATTTCTATAAGTCAAAGAAGTTTTTCACAACTTATCCACATTATTTTATCATAATATAAACAAATTTGTCTTTAACTTTTAAACTTTTTAACGTCATTCATCAAACTTTTTATGCGAGCCATATAAGAAGAATCAGTTTGAATTCTTTCGTTTATTTTGTTGTAAGCATGCATTATAGAAGAATGGTCTCTTCCTCCAAATTCGTTTCCAAGTTCAGTGAATGAATATTCAGTCATTTCACGTGCAATATATATTGCAATGAACCTTGCGGTAGAAACTTTTTGATCGCGCTTTTTTCCCTTCAAGTCAGAAACCGTAATATTGTAGTTATCTGCAACAACTTTAAGGATATTCTCAATGGAAATATTTCCAACGGCTGGAGAACTGTAAAGATTTGAAAGAAGTTGCTGAACATTTTCAATAGTTATGTTTGTATCGATGAATTCAACATAGCCAAGGACTTTTGTTAAAGCAGATTCAAGGTCGCGGATATTTGTTTCTACGGTTTTAGCAATGTAATCAATAAATTCTTCAGGAAGATCTTTTTTCTTTATTTCAAGTTTTTTCTGAAGAATAGCTTTTCTTGTTTCGTAGTTAGGCGGCTGCAGATCAAGACACATTCCGCTTCCAAGACGACTTACAAGACGGTCAGCCATGTTCTGAATTTCTTTTAAGGGTCGGTCACAGGTAAATATCATTTGAGCCTTTTTCTTGTGAAGAGCCTCAAATGTATAGAAAAGTTCGTCTTGAATACCAGTTTTATTTTGCAGGAAGTGAATATCATCAAGAAGAAGTACATCAAGATTTCTGTATTTATTTTTAAATTTGTCAGAATTACGGTTTAACAAAGAAGAAGTAAATTCATTAAGAAAAGATTCTGCCTGAATGTAACAGATTTTTAAATTTCCGTCAGAATTTTCAAGAATTCTGTTACCTATAGCCTGCATAAGGTGAGTTTTTCCGAGACCTACGCCTCCATATAGAAGTACAGGGTTTGCTTTTATTCCAGGATTATCTGCAACAGAAAGAGAAACGTTATATGCAAATTTACTTGAACTTCCCTCGCCGGGAATGAATGTTTCAAACGTAAAATTTTCATCAAGAGTAGAATTATTTGGCTTTGATTTTTTATTTTTTGGAGTAGATGGTGGGGCAGTGAAATCATTTTCTTCACTTTTTGGAATAACTTCTTCAGTTTTTTTAGAAGATGTAGTTTTTATAATTTTTTCAGGTTCTTCTGAAATATTTGAAATTTGAGATTCGTTTATAACAGGTTCAATTTCAAGATCAGAAAGACCCATTAGGTTCTTTATTTTTTCTTTTACTACGTTAACAATGTCTTTTGTAATCATCTGCTGCCACATAAAGCTTGATGGTACAGATACTTTGATTGTCTGAATATTATCTTCAAGATATGTCATTTTGAACCAGAGCTTAAAGTCCAGTTCTTTACCTGTATTTCGATATTCTTCTTCAATTTGATTAAGTGCCAGATTCCATACTTCTTTTAGATTATTTTCGCTCATAGTATGGAAGTATAAACCGCCTTTACCTTTTTTTTCAATTCTTCTATACTTTAATCTACTAAATTGTATTCATATAATAACGCTTTTCTCTATGATGATTGAGCCTGTGGTCCCTGAGTTTATCGAAGGTCCATATCAAATATAAAATAAGTAAAAGGTCATTTAGACAAGTCCTTCGACAATCTTAGGAACCTCTCAATGACCAGCAAAGGAAAAATAAATGTCAGCAGAATACGGTGCAAGTAATATCCAGGTATTAAAAGGGCTTGAAGCAGTTCGAAAACGCCCTGGTATGTATATTGGTTCTACAGGTCCTCGTGGACTTCATCATCTTGTTTATGAAACTGTAGATAACTCAATCGACGAAGCTATGGCTGGATATTGTGACAAGATTGTTGTTGCACTTGAAAAAGACGATGTAGTTCGTGTAGAAGATAATGGTCGTGGTATTCCTGTTGATATTCATCCAACTGAAAAAATTTCTGCTCTTGAACTTGTTTTGACCCGACTTCATGCCGGTGGTAAATTTGATAAAGGTTCTTATAAAGTTTCCGGTGGTTTGCACGGTGTAGGTGTTTCCTGCGTTAATGCACTTTCTGACTGGATGGAAGCAACTGTTCGTCGTGACGGACACATTTATCAGCAGAAGTATGCCCGTGGTGTTCCAAAAACAAAAGTTGAAGTAATTGGTGATGTTCCTGAAACAGAGCACGGAACTACGATCCGCTGGAAACCTGATGCAACTATTTTTACAGAGACAGTTGTTCACGATTATGATGTTCTTAAAAAACGTCTTCGCGAACTTGCATTTTTGAACAGCGGAATTGTAATTATTTTCCGCGATGAACGCCTTGAAAACCCAAAAGAAGAAATTCTTAAGTTTGAAGGCGGTATCAATCAGTATGTAAAAGAATTGAATGCCGCAAAACATTCAAAATTCTATCTTCCTGAAACACCAATTTATATCACTGGTGAAAAAGACGACGTTGTTACTGAACTTTCTTTCCAGTACAACGATGGATTTGATGAAAATATTAACACTTATGTAAATGACATTAATACCCGCGACGGTGGTACTCACCTTGAAGGATTTAAGTCGGCACTTACCTTCGTTTTGAATAAGGCACTTGTTGCAAATCCAAAAATCCTTAAGAAAATGCCTGTAAAAGATAACAAGGCTGCAAAAGAAGAAGATAAATACGAAAACCTTACTGGTGATGATGTTCGTTCAGGTATTGTTGTAGTTCTTTCAATGAAAGTTCCTGAACCGGAATTTGAAGGACAGACAAAGGAAAAACTTGGAAATACAGAAGTTCGAACAATTGTTGATTCACTTGTAAAAGAAAAGCTTACAATTTTCTTTGAACAGAATCCAAAAGTTCTTGAAGGTGTTCTTGAAAAAGCAATTGCAGAAGCTACAGCCAGAATTGCAGCCCGCAAGGCAAAAGATGCAAGCCGCAAAAAGACAATGAGTGATGGCTTTGGTCTTCCTGAAAAGCTTTCTGACTGTTCATTAAAAGATCCTGAACAGTGTGAGGTTTACATAGTCGAAGGAGACTCTGCCGGCGGTTCAGCAAAGAAGGGACGGGATCCAAAAACTCAGGCAATTCTTCCTCTCTGGGGAAAAATGCTCAACGTTGAAAAAGTTCGTCCTGAAAAAGTAATGAACAACGATAAGCTTGAACCTGTAATCGCTTCTCTTGGTGCAGGTTTTGGAAAAGACTTTAATATTGAAAAACTCCGTTATCATAAAATTATCATCATGGCCGATGCCGATGTCGACGGTTCCCACATCCGTACATTACTTTTGACATTCTTCTTTAGATATATGCCTGCTCTTATTGAAAACGGTTATGTATATCTTGCCATGCCACCACTTTTCAAAGTTCAGCTTGGTAAAAAGGAACCAGTTTACTGTTACAGCGATGCAGAACGCGATGCCGCTCTTGATGCCCTTGGAGACCAGAGAGACAAGGCAGATGTTCAGCGCTATAAAGGTCTTGGTGAAATGGACGGAAAACAGCTTTGGGAAACCACAATGGATCCTGCTCACCGCAAAATGCGCGTAGTTACAATTCCAGACGCCGTAGAAGCCGATAAGATTTTCAGCGTCTGCATGGGCGAAGAAGTAGAGCCTCGCCGCCAGTTCATTGAAAGTAATTCAAGTTACGCTAATCTGGATATCTAAATTAACGAATGTTCGGTGGTTGGCTTAAGCAACGGTGGTTTAGTTTGTACCACGGTGGGTGAGCCTGTGCTACGGTGGTTGAGCTTGTCGAAACCACCGATTTTTAATCTTACGGTCCCTGAGAGGTTACTGAGCTTGTCGAAGTACTTGTCGAAGAGACTTTTTTATTGAGGGGGTAGTAAAAACCCTCAAAACGGCGAAGTCAAGGCTTTAAGCGTTAGAGTGCCTTGACTCGACGTATTCAAACCAATTTTCCATCTTAAATTCACAAACTTCTTTCACATATTCAAAGTCTTTTGTATTTCTTGTAACGAGTGTCATTTTATTTGCAATCGCAATTGAAGCAATTTGAGAATCAGCAAACGGCATTGGATGACCTGATTTTTCAAGTTTTGATCGAAGTATGGCGTGAACTTGAGCTGCTTTTTCATCGTAAGAAATTATTTCAAAAGATTCTTTTACATCTTCCAGTAAAAACGTTTTAAGTTCTGTTTTGCGTAAGCCTTCTTCAAGTCGTTCAACACCAAAAAGCATTTCATGCCAGGTAATTGAACTGATTGCACATTCAGAAGAATGTTCTGCAATTTTTTGAATTATTTTGAAAGAGGGTTCTGGTTTTATAATTTCACTTATGATATTTGAATCCAAAAGATAGAGTTTTTCGTCCATGAATTAATTCTCCATCACGCCGGAAAAGACTTCATTTTCGTGTGAAGTTCCGTTTATTGATTTATCTTTTGCTGATTCAAAAATAGAATCGATTTCTTCGTTTGTAAAAAAAGCTTTATTTCGTTCCCTAAATTTTCTGGCCCTTTCAATAAATGAATTTTCATTTGCTTTTTTTACAAGACTTTCATATTCGGAAACAGAAATTAAAATTGCAACATTCTGATTATGCCGGCTTATCAAAACTGGTCCAGAAGTTTCTGCTTCATGAATAAAATAGGGAAGTCTGTTTTTTGCATCATAAATAGGAATTGCATTCATTTTCGCCTCCTTGGTAAGATTGCCACTCAAATCAACCTCTATTCTATATAAATATAGAAAGAAAATAGCTATATGTCAAATTTTTATAGCTATATGCAAAAGTTGAAATAATTTTTAAATACATATATATTTTCTGCAAGGAGACCAGTTTATGTCAAAAATCTATCCGCCAGTTTTGGAAACTGAACGCCTGATTCTTCGTCCTCTTACTTTGGAGGATGTTGATTCCTGTTTTAAATGGACAAGCGATCCCCTCGTAAACAAATACATGATTTATCCGCTTCATAAAAGTACAGAAGACACAGCTGCCTGGATAAATATGCTGTATGAAAACGAAAATAACATTGATTATGGATTTGTTTTAAAAGAAACAGGCGCGCTGATTGGAAGCGGTGGAATTTATAAAAAAGAAAACGATGAATGGATGATTGGTTATAATCTGTCTTTTGATTATTGGCATAAAGGTTATACCACAGAAGCAATTTCAAAAATTATTGAATACGCCTGTACCAATTTTTCTGTAAAAGCAATTATTGGAAGTTTTTGTGTAGATAATATCGGTTCCCGCCGTGTTATGGAAAAACTTGGCCTAACTTATTACAAAGACTGTGAATACCAGAAACTCGATGGAAGTGAAACTTTTAAGTCTATGTTGTTTCGGAAGGAGTTATAGGTTATGACCTATTTTCGCATACACTCATCTGACATCGCATGGAAAACTCAGCAGCCTTATGGTATTTTTGTTGCCGTCTGGAAACTTGTTGAATCAAAAACAATGAATGAAGAAGAAATCGCTGAATACTGGAAGCAGCGGGAATATTTTGAAAGAGTGCTTCCGGTTCCTCCTTATTACAAAGACGGAAATCCAGATAAGGCTGTAACCTGGTTTAAAGACACTGAACAGGGAAAAGATATTTACAATCAGATGAGCTTTTACCGTGACATGTGCAAAAAGTACGGCCTTCAGCTTTACAAAACCGAAACTGAAGAAATTCCCGGTGAAATAATTTATGAAGATGAATTTCAGATTGCGGTGAAAAATCCGAAAAATGATTTGAAATCACTCGTAACTGAAATTTAAAATCACTTTAAAACTACCATATATTAGTTTCTTAACTAAAGACTAAAATTAAAAAAAACTATATAATGAAATGGTTATTATATTTGGTCATTGAGCGGTTCCTGAGCTTGTCGAAGGGTGGTCCCTGAGCTTGTCGAAGGGCTTGTCAAAATGGCCATACTTGGTGGTTTCGAGAGCCTCAACCGCCGCAAAATAATTGCATTGGTTCTTATTTTAAATCACAATATAGGACAGAGAAAAATGGAAGAAATCAAAACTGCCGAAGGCGGAACTGTCATAAAGATTCCGATTGAGGATGAAGTAAAACAGGCCTACATTGACTATTCGATGTCGGTAATTGTTCAGCGTGCATTGCCGGATGTTCGGGACGGACTCAAACCAGTTCACAGACGAATTATGTACGCAATGGATACTCTTCATCTTGCAAGCGGTGGAAAAACAAAAAAATGTGCTACCATCGTTGGTGAAGTTTTGGGACACTACCATCCGCACGGGGACGCTTCTGTTTACGATGCCCTTGTTCGACTTGGACAGGATTTTGCTCAGCGTTATACAACCGTAACTCCACAGGGTAACTTCGGTACAATCGCCGGTGACCCTGCTGCGGCTTACCGATACACCGAAGCTAAGATGTCTAAAATCACTGAAGAAATGGTTGCAGACATCAGCAAGAATACCGTTGATATGGTGTCAAACTTTGACGATACCACAAAAGAGCCTAGCGTTCTTCCTGCGGCTTTTCCTTTCCTTTTGTGTAATGGTACAACAGGTATTGCCGTTGGTATGGCTACAAACATGCCGACACACAACCTGCGTGAAGTTGCTTCTGCAATTTCTGCATACATTGATAACCCTGAAATTTCAATTGATGAATTAATGCACCATATAAAAGGTCCGGACTTTCCAACCGGCGGTATTATTTATGGTCGCGAAGGAATCAAAAAAGCATATAAAACTGGACGCGGAAAAATCACAATCCGTTCAAAGTTTACAATTGAAACTGACAAGCACGGACGTGAATCAATCGTATTTACAGAAGTTCCATACGGAATCAATACAACAAATATTATCCGCCGCATAAAGGAACTTGTTCGTGATAAGCAGATTGAAGGAATCGTTGGTGCAAACGACGAATCTTCTGACCGTTCGGGAATGCGTCTTGTAGTTGACCTTAAAAAAGGTGCAGTTACAAAACTTGTCTTAAATCAGCTTTTTGCAAAGACAGACCTTCAGTCAAACTTTGGCGTAATAAATCTTGCTCTTGTTCCACAGGAAAAAGAAGGGGCACCTCGTTACGATGAACCTGGAATGCTTACACTTCCTCAGACTTATCTTAAGCCAGAAGTTTTGAATCTTAAGCAGCTCATAATGCACTTTGTAAATCATCGTAACGAAGTTATTACTCGCCGCACGATTTACGATTTGAAAGTTGCAAAGCACCGAATGCATATTCTTGAAGCATTGATTACTGCTATCAACAATATTGATGAAGTAATTAAAATCATCAAGGAAAGCCGCGATACAGAAAGTGCAAAACTTGCTTTGGAAAAACGATTCAACTTTGATGATGAACAGGCACAGGCAATCGTCGACATGCAGCTCAAACGCCTCACACATCTTCAGATTGAAGACCTCCAGAAAGAAATCAAGGAACTTCAGGCTTGGATTGATTACCTTGAAGATCTTCTTGCAAACCCTGGAAAGATTCTTACTATCATCAAAGATGAAACTAATAAACTTGCAGAAAAATATGGCGATGACCGCCGCACAGATATCGTTGCAGACGAAGTTGAAGAAATCAATGTAGAAGACATGATCAAAGAAGAAGACATGGTCGTAATGATTTCTAAGCTCGGCTACATGAAGCGTATTTCTGTAACTCAGTACAAAAAGCAGGGTAGGGGAGGAACAGGAAGCAACAGTACAAACTTGATTGAAGACGATTACATCAATCAGCTGTTCATTGGTTCTACTCACGACCACATTCTGTTTGTTACAAATGCAGGTAAAGCATATTGGATCAAGGTTCATGAAATTCCGGAAACTTCAAAGAACAGTCGCGGTACAAATATCAAGAGTATGATTGCAATCGGTGCTGACGAAGAAATTTCTACAGTCGTTACACTGCGTGAATTCCGTGACGATCAGTATTTGTTTATGACTACTGCAAGCGGTGTTGTAAAGAAGGTTCAGACTTCTGAATTCAGCAATGCAAAGACACGCGGTATCATCGGTCTCAAACTTAAAGAAGGAGATAAGCTTATAAGTGCTATTCCAACTGACGGTAAGTCTGATGTGCTTGTAGTTACTCGCCGTGGAAAGGCATTACGATTCAACGAAGATGTTGTACGTGAAATGGGCCGTGCAAGCTGCGGTATTAAGGGTATGAAACTTTCAGAAGGAGATGAAGTTTCTGGAGCTGTAAAAGTTTCAGAGGACGAAAAGATTCTTCTTCTTACAGAAAAGGGATACGGTAAGCGCGTAAGCTTTGAAGACTTTAATCCACATGGACGTGGAACTGGCGGTCAGAGAATATTCGGTAATACTGAAGAACGCGGAGAAATCATCGGACTTCTTCCAGTCAAAGATGATGATGAAATTGTCTGCATGACAAGTCAGGGAAAAACACTCAGAGTTAATGCGAATACTATCAATCAGCAGGGAACAGGTTCGACAGGAGTTAAAGTTGTTCGTATTTCGGAACCTGACTTCCTTGTTGGTGTGGATAAAGTCCCTGAAAATAAGGAATAATCTTTCTAATTCTTTGTAATATAAGAAAATATAGAGAATTATTTCTTAATAATGACAAAAGTGTTTAAATAATATATAATTTTATTTGGGTAGGTTGATTTTCAACTAGGGATTAATAAAATACATCAGGCACCGGCTGGATTTTTTCAGCCGGTTTTTTATTTTTAAATTTAATGAAAAAAAATTAAGTAAGACTACGCGTTTTTCAAAATATTTTCTAAATCTACGGTGGTTGAGGCTCTCGAAACTACCGTAGATTTAACAGTAGAAAGCAAGTTTTTAAGAAGTATCGTATCTCTATCATAGATATTTTAATTTAATGGAAAAGCTATGATGATTGAAACTCTCGAAATTACAGTAGTTTTTTATCTTTCTAAAAGCAGACACAAGATATACACTTATTCAAAAGTTATCCACAATTTACCCACAGCTGTGGATAACTCTGTGTTTAAATCAGTATGTTTCATGTGAAACATTTCAAGGATAAATAAGGTGAAATAGAATGAATTTGTTTCACATGAAACATACTGATTTTGTGCCGTTCTTAATAATCATTTTTTAGAAATATATTGTGTGATTAAATCGTAAAAAAAACGATTTTTATAAATAATTAAAAATCTATTTATTTACAAAAATGTTTCATGTGAAACAATGAAAGCGCAAAATAATATTTTCACTTTTCAAGAGTAGGGGAGGGGAGAATTCATGTTTCACATGAAACATGAAAAAAGAAATTTAATATTGTTTCACATGAAACAAAAGAAAGCGAAAAATGAACTGTTTCATGTGAAACATAAAATTAGGCGTATTAAAACAAATTATTGATAGTTATAAAATTTAATAACTATCGTTTTTTAATTAAACCTCGTTTAGAATAGAAAGTTGAGGAGTTTTCTGAGTGGTTCCTGAGCCTGTCGAAGTACCTGTCGAAGGGTGGTCCCTGAGCTTGTCGAAGGGTGGTTACTGAGCCTGTCGAAGGGTGTTTACTGAGTGGTTACTGAGCTTGTCGAAGTACCTGTCGAAGTACTTATCGAAGAATTTGTTGAAATGACCATTTATACATCAGATAAATCTTGTTCTTATGAGTCGATAAGATCGACAACCATATTTTAAGTATCAATACTTTTTCCGTATCTAGGCTGAATTATATGAATGTTTAGATTTTATTTATAAAAGCTTGAAGAAGTAATTTCGTGAAAAAATATTGGTTACGAAAAACAAACTATTCCCTGATATTTACTATGAGAATACGGTTAGTCGCTTCCGCAACGTTCGCAGGTGTTCCAATGTTTTTTCTACGTCATGTTGCTATATTATTTTTGCAATCGTATTTGCTATTAAAAACTTTCTGTTTAAGCTTATTTTAGAAAAAAAAAGCTGCTGCTAAAAATATTTTTTCGGCAGCCGCAGGATAAAATATCAAAATTTGAGGTTTTCTGAATTTCCTAAACAGAAATGGAAATTCAGCCGTTAAAGAAATTTTAACCCTAATTGAATAGAAATTCCTGGCATAGGGTAGTCTGGAATAGATTCGTAGGATTCATTCAGAATATTATTGATCCTAAAATAAGGTTTCCAATGTTCCCATATAGTCAGATCCATTCCTGCATTAAGAAGTAAATAAGGTTTCAGGTAGGTTAAGTTCAGATTATCCGTGTAGCGTTTTCCTGTATAGCTTGCATCCACCGAAAAAACTGCAAAACCGGCATTTATGTTCAAAATTACAGATCCGACAAAGTCTGGTGTCCACATAATATGATTTCCGTCTGTCAGTTCGTTGTCCGGGTCAATAAGCTGGTTGTAAAGGTATTCCATGCTTTCTTTTACAGAAATAAAGCCCAGAATGTTCTGTTCTGCCAGAAAATCAATTCCAAAATACCATGCACTTGCGGCATTCTGCGGACTCATTGAATTATCAATATACCGCCATTGAATTTTATCTTTATAGTAATTGTAGAAGAAAGTTACAGAAAAAGGCGTATATGGGATCTTTGCATTTGCAGTAAATTCCGAACCCCAGCCGCTTTCGGCAGTTAAATTCGGATTTCCTTTATATCCGTTGGAATCCCAATACAAATCATCCAGATTCGGAAATTGAACCATTCTGTAGCCGTTCAAAAAGAATTCTGCATATTTGAACGTAAGTCCCAGTCCAAGTTTTGGAATAAATTCAAAGTTTGAACCACAGTATTTTACGGCAAGCGGAACTGTCATGGAAAAATGATTTCCAAAAAAGAATTTTGAAGTTTCCTTAAACGTTCCTGTAATCTGATTATGTATTCCGTCATTTGTGGAATTGAGGGTGGTAAAGTCCGCCGTAATGCCAAAAGTTTGTTTGTAAAAATTAAACTTGAAAAAATCTGACTGAAATGTGTATCTGAACGAATTGATATAATGAATGCTTAGATCATCATTCTCTTCGTAGAAACGGTTGTTTGTGATCCAATTCACAGTGTTGTCTGCGTAAAAGCGGTCCTTAATAGCCGGAAGATTTACATTAAAAGAAAAGTTGTTGTTTAGATCCTTTTGATTTCCAGTAAGATCCTGAGAAGCAGAACCGGGCGTATTTTTGTTTCCGTAGTAAGTTTGATTAGAAATAGTCCATGAGTTTTTTTCTGAAAAGTTATGCGAAAGTTTTATTGAACCGTTAATATCAAATACTTCTGCATTTTCCAGAGTCTTCTGTTTTTGCTTTGAATTTTTGTATTGAAAGGCATTCTTTGCAAAGCTTCCTTTTATTGAGGATGAAAAGAAGGTACGTTCAGAAAATGGGCCGTTGTAGATAAGGCTTTGACTTACTGTGTCCAACGGATATTTCTGATTGAAGTAGGAAGTAAGACATGTGTCTGCTTTAAAGCTGTGCCCATTTTTATTTTTCTTTGTGGTTATATAAATTGCGCCTCCGACAGCGCCTTCGTCAGAAACTCCTTCTGTAAAGCCGCCTCGTACAATTTCAATTTTTTCTACATCGTTCATGTTTACGGTGGTAAAGTCGAACGTTCCGTATTGGGCGTTATTCACGCAGATTCCGTCTATGATGACCCGGACAGTTTCGTCAGTAAAGCCTCGTATGGAAGCTTTCTGTTCAAGTCCATAAGTACCATAGGAAAGGATCTGGATTCCTGCGCTTTGCAGTAATGCCGGCAGGTCAGGCGAGTGCAGCTGTTCTATATCCGTTTGAGTAAAAGTCTGTCTTTGTTCTACGACGGGAGTTTCTATTGAAGCTGTAACGGTGATTACAGAAAGCTCCTCGGAATCGTTCGTTGAATCAGGTTCTTCGGATGTGGCAAAAAGATTTATAAAAGAAATGACGGTCAGTCCAAAAATTATTTTTTTATTTATCATGGCGTATCCTTCCGCGGTGTAAACCACCGCTCCAGGCCGGGCTTTTCAGGGCTACGGCTTTCGCCTCCGACCACGCTCCGCGTGTTTTCGCTACGCTCACCCTTACAATCCCTTACGCAAAAAGGGAGCCTGCAAGTGAAGGAGTGTGTTTTTAAAATAGTTTGCTTATGCTAATTATTTTAAATTTAATATTTATAGAATAAAAAAGGGGCTGTCTAATAAGTTCTGTGAATATGGTCATTGAGCTTGTCGAAATGACCATTAGCACTAAATACAGTGGTTTCGACAAGCTCAACCACCGCTTTTCATACTTATTAGACAGCCCCTTTTTTGGGGCTTCAGATTTTATTACTGGCGAGTATAATTTGGCTTATATCCGAAATATCCGTTTGCATCAGTAAATGTTGTTTTTACTGTTTCAAGACTTGGATCGCAGTTTGTAGTTTTGAATGCACAGGAAATCTGAATTGAAGAATTATCAACTACTTTAACATAGGCTGCTGTGTAGTAACCGATTGTTTCTGTTGCAGGATATACAACTCCGCCGTAGGTTGAAGAACCTAACTGTGTAATTTTTCCATAGATGTAATAAATTGTTGGATCCGAAGGATCAACAGCATATGAAACAATTTCCCAAGTCTGGTATGGAGTTGCAGTAGTATCAGAAGTAGAGTAGTTTGTAAAGCTTGTATCAGTGATAACGTAAGTGTCCCCTGCAGCAGATTTCCATGTACCTTTTATTGCAGTTGGTAAAACTACTGAAGATGCAGGCGACTTCTGGCTGAGCAAATAAGCCTGAACAAGAGAGTTATCCTCATCATCTGTTTTACATGATGTAAGGCCGAATGAAAGTGAAAGTAAAAGAAGGGCGCTGGCAAGAGCTGCAGCGCGGCGGAAAGATAAGCGAATGCTTTTCATTTTGTTCTCCGGAATCCAGAGGTGCGTAGATTCCAAAAATAAGTTTACTGTTCCATACGGGCAGTACGGGGTAATCCCGGCGTGAATCAAAGTGTTCTGACTAGAGGCTTAAAAATAAAGCCCGTAACAGTTGCGCATCCAGCTTGGGAATAGCTCTGCTACCGTTCGGTAGTTTTGTTCACCCAATTTCCTTTTAATTCACAGTGCGCATATTATACTTTTTTGATAGGAAATTCAATGTGGTTGTTTGTTAGAACGGGCTTAAATGACATGTTATTCGAAAGGCCGGTCCCTGAGCCCGTCGACGGGTGGTCCCTGAGTGGTTACTGAGCTTGTCGAAGTACCCGTCGAAGGGTGGTTACTGAGTGGTTACTGAGCCTGTCGAAGTACTTGCCGGAATGCTTGCTGAAATGACCGTTTATACATTGGATAAGCGGAGACTTTGATAAGCGCAACCACCGCATTTTGAGTATCAATATTTTTCTTTACAGAGCCTACAAATTTTACAAAAAAATCAACAGGAAGGTGTTAAATAAAAATTTTGAATTCTTTATAATTAAGGGCGTGGGAAAGTTTATCATCAGGAAGAAGCCTGGAGCCGTTGTGTGCAAAAGACACGGCAATGCAGGTGCGCAAAATGCCCTGAGGGCAAATCATATACACAGCAATTTACTCATGTAATACGGAAGACCGCGGGAGTGCCGTAAGTACGGCAGCAGGCGGTTTTTTTTGTTGCGGAATGACCGGCGGGTACG